>SCPO01001410.1_pt1 | contig 345075 bp, 344 predicted proteins | sample 6106821 | NCBI WGS metagenome assembly SCPO01 (sample SAMN10720448, study PRJNA508395) | human gut metagenome | isolation source: Participant 2 stool, 0 month | host: Homo sapiens | collected 2017
TTCGGTTCCTCGCCTTCGGGGACAGGCGTTTCATAAAGGTCATAATAAGCACTCATAAAATAATTTAAATTAATGGTTTATAGAGAATTGAGGGAAACTTGCAGCAAACTTGGGGAAGAAATGTTCTCGAAATCGGCAGAAGCTGGCAGTAAAGGTACTAATTATTTTTCTTGCCACAAGGATTTTACTTTCTTTCCACTGCCGTATTCTTTTCTTTCCACAGCTGTGGAAAGAAAAGAATACGGCAGTGGAAAGATTAGCATTTAGGATAGAAATGTCTTTTCCTGATTTAGCTAGACGCTTTTTCTTTTTATAACCGATATCAGTAGACGGTTCTTGGAATGTTGTACTGGTTCAGTAGTCACTTCTTCCCAAGCCCTGCTGATATAGTAGACACAGCAAAGTGAGTTGTCCTGATTCTGTTGACAGTCATCCTGCTGCATTTGCAGAGCCCGTGCTTGCTTGTCCGGCAAGACTGGGTGCCCCTAAAAGAGGCATTCTGTCAGGTGCGCTGTCCTGCGCCTTCGCCCGGACTTGCTGTCCGGCTTTGCAAATATTGCATCCTTCTTTTTTGCTACTTGTGGAAGGATATTTTTCTTCTTCTACATTTTCTTCTGTATTCCCTTCTCCAGATGCGCCACAGCATTTTATATCCGATACTCATATGCGGTCTGCGATGGTTATAGAAATGTATGTAGCGAGCTATGACATTTCTTGCATGCCCGATTTCGTTGAACCGGCCTCGAGGATGGCTGCTTTCCGCCTTAATAATCCCGTTGATACGTTCCGCAACGGCATTGTCGGTGGGTTTGTAGTCTTCCGTCATACTGATGGCAATGCCATGTTTCTGAAGAAGTGCCACGTATGGGTCGCAACAGTATTGTACGCCACGGTCCGAGTGATGTATCAGGCCCGTAAGATTTTCATCTCCTGTCATTTCAACAGCCTGCTCTATAGCCTGTTGCAATGCATTGATGGTTGCCGATACCCGTAAGGTGTCGGCAAGCACCCATCCACTATCTTATGGGAGTAGGCATCCGTAATCAGATGCAGATAACAGACTTCACCATTGGCAAGTGGTATATAAGTAATGTCGCTGACCCACAACTGGTTGGCTGAAGTCAAGGTCAGTCCTTTGATTAAGTTCTTCCACTTGTGGTAGCGATGGTTGGAGTTCGTCGTATGCCGGGTCTTGCGGGCAGGAAGCATCAAGCGGTGTTGCCGGAGCAATGCATAAAAGCTGTCCCCCAGGCATGAACCCGGCTCCAAAAGCACGGTGAGCATAATCCACAGTTTGTAACAGCCTATACCCGGATCTTCGATACGGATATCACGGACAGCATCCAGCATGAGACGTTCCCTATGTATCTGACTCTCAATGTCAGCCTTTGACTGGTAGTAGGCGACGACAATGGCCAAACAGACGGCAGGCCAACGCAACTTTCAGGTTGCGCTGACTGACCAGTTCCGTTACGATTTGGCCCCAGATTTTTTTCTGATAGGGATGTTGAAGAGTTCTTCAGCACGCGTAATCATCAACTCACGGGCTTCTGTTTCCAGCTTGGAGAAAGACAGAGCTTTCTCCAGCTCTTTAATGCGCTTTTTTAATTGGGCATTTTCATCTTTGTAGGCTTCCTTGCTGCGATTGGACATATCTGGTGATTCTTGTTCAGAAGGCAAAGATAGCTCTTCTGCTAAATTTGAATACTTTTTAATCCAACTATTTAGCAAGGCAGGGCAACAAATGCCATGTGCCCGGCAAAAGGCATGCTTACTCATACCTGATTGGTAGTAAGAGTGAAGAAAAAACAGTTTTTCATCTTCACGATAAAGCTTTCGTTTTGAAGTCATAATAGTAACACATTTATTAGTTTGTAAATGTGTCTACCTATATCAGGATAAGACAAAAAGGATAACTCCCAATGAGTCTGTCCTTAGTTCTTGGCAGGCAAAGAAACAGAAGCCTCCAATATCGGGGAGACAGACTCCCAAACCTGAGCATCGATACTCTGCATTCCTTGCACAGAAGGATGCCCCCATTGTTTATCAATGTCGTGCAAACGAATATTCTCGATGCCATAGTGCCGGCAAATTTCATCCATGGAATCAGTTACCTCTTCGGATAATTCAGAATTGGTAATATTATAAATCCTGGCCGCAGGATAGAGCTGCTTGAGAGATGCAAGCAGATAGCAAAAGGCAGGACGGAAGCTATACAAATCGGCTTTCGTCCAGCCATCATATTGGTATACGCCAATGGGAGCACCTGCCCAACTGTCATTGGTACCGCCAAAAACAAGGATTATGTCGGGGGTGCCGAGGTTGTGAATACGGGTGATAAAAGAACGGTCGGAGTAATCGGCTTTCTCGTAACCGGTATGACAGACGGTGGAGCCGGAATAGGAATTGTTGCGTTCCAACTGAAAGCCGTGCTCATGGATGAAACGGTACCACCAGGTTTCCTCCACCTTTGTCACATCATTCTCTTTCTTTTCGCCGGGAACTCCATACCAGCAGAGATTGGCGGCAGGAGAGACATGACCGTAAAAAGTGGAATAGGAATCGCCAAGAATAGAAACTTTCTTTTGAGCAAACACCCCTGATATAAGGGTCAGGGAAAAAACAACCAGAAAAAACAAGGATTTGCAGTTCATAATAGATAGATTTTTATGTCGTATGCCGCAAAGTTATAAAGTTTGTCCCGGTTTGACGGCAAGAAACCGTAGTTTTTAGGTTTATGGGGTGGCGGATTGATAGAGGGGCGAGAGAATGAAGATGAGAAAGAGTATATTTTACTCCCGCCCTCCACCGAGGGCTTGATAGAGGTTGATGATACCTTGTATTTCATCAAAGCGGTCGGCTACCTGTGTCAGTTGGGCAGAGAGTAGCCCCTGCTGGGCAGTGAGCACTTCCAAATAGGTGGAAGTGCCGTGTTGCATCAGTAACCGGGTGCTGCGGACGGTAGTTTCCAGTGAAGTTATCTGCCTTGCGCGGAGCTCCGTCTTTCCACGGGCTACCTGCACTTGGGTCAGAGCATTGTTCACTTCGCTACCGGCATTGAGCAAAGCTTGCTGAAAAGCGAGCCTGGCTTCTTCCTGCTGTGCTTTGGCTATCTTGAGCTGTGCCACGTTCAGCCCTTTGTTGAACAAGGGTTGTGTCAGCGAACCGATGGCGGAGAAGAGTAGTTTTCCTGGATTGACAATCATGCTTCCTGCCGAGTTGGTCCAGCCAGCTGTACCGCTCAAGGTGATGGAGGGGTAGAAAGCAGAACGGGCGGCATTGGTGCTGTAGAAAGCGGATGCCAGCGAGAGTTCGGCACTTTTCACATCGGGACGGCGGGAAAGCAATTGCAGAGGTACGCCCACCGCAAGTTCCTGCGGGAACTCCTGCCCCGCCAACCGGCCACGCTCAATGGTGCCCGGAACATCGCCCAACAGAATGGAGAGACTGTTCTCCACTTCCTTTACCTGCTGCCGGAGGTCGAGCAGCGAAGCTTCCACCTGACGACAGTTGGCTTTGGATTGCGAGACACTCGCCTCGTTCGTCATGCCTGCAGCCATCATGGCTCGCATGGTGCGTACACTTTCGCGCCAACTGGCGGCTGTTTCTTCGGAAATGCGGTATTGCTCGTCGAGCATCAGCAAGGTGTAGTACAGATTGGCCACATTAGCTATCAGCGAAGTGCTGACGGCTTGTTCGTACTCCAAGCTTTGAAGGTAGAGCGCTTTGGAACGGCGTTTGGCATTGGTCAACTTACCAAAAATATCGACTTCCCAACTTGCCGAGGCAATGCCGGAATAGGTCCACGAGCCTTTGGAATTGTCGAAACTGCTGACGCCACCCTGCGGAGTGAGCATAAACGAAGGCAGGTACGAAAGTTTGGCCGACATCAGCGTGGCTTCTGCCTCCTTGATACGTTGTTGGGCGGAAAGCAGGTCAGTGTTGCCTTGCAAGGCTTGTTCGATGAGCGACTGTAATTGCGGGTCCGTAAAAAGCTCGCGCCAGGAAAGGGAAGCGATGGAGGTAGTGTCCGATGCCGCAAACAGACTCAGGCTATCCAGACTTTGCCCGTCCAAATCGTGTCCATAAAGTCCATCGGTCGTGATGTCCTCCGGGCGCTGGTATTTGGTATAGATGCCGCAACTGGTCAGTACCAAGCCGGCGACAGCTAATAATATGAATTGTTTCTTCATTATTTTTTTATGTTAGTTACGCGATAATGTACTAATGTGATTCTTCTATCTCCTTCCGGCTTACTTTCATCTCTTCCTCAATCTGCCAGTCGCTCGTCGGGACGGATTGGGCAGGACGAAGCCGCTCCTGCAACCACTGGAAACTGATGAACAAGACAGGAACAATGAACAGCAGCGCCAATGTGCCGATGAACATACCACCGACAACACCCGTACCCAATGAACGGTTACCGTTGGCTCCGACACCCGTGGCAACCACCAAGGGGAAAAGGCCGAAAATCATCGTCAGTACCGTCATCAGGATGGGACGGAAACGCGCCTTTGCCGCACTGACGGCAGAAGCAATCAGCCCCATTCCCGCTTTACGGCGCTCGGCGGCATACTCCGTCAACAGAATAGCGGTCTTTGCCAACAGACCTATCAGCATGATAAGTCCCGTCTGTAAATAGATATTATTCTCCAACCCGGCTATCCTGGCAAAAAGGAACGACCCCATCAGGCCCGCAGGAACGGCCAGGATAACGGCAAACGGAATCAGAAAGCTCTCGTAAAGCGCACTCAGAATCAAGTAAATCATCAAGATACAGATACCGAAGATGATGACTGTAGTACCACTCTGCTGGCTTTCCTCGCGGGTGATGCCACCAAAGTCATAGCCATATCCCTTCGGCAAGGCTATCTCCGCCGTTTCTTGTACGGCACGGATGGCGTCACCGGTACTGTATCCCTCAGCAGGCATGGCATTCACGGCAATGGAGTTGAACATGTTGAAGCGGCTCAAGGACTCGGCACCGTAGGAACGGGTCAGCGTAACGAACTGGCTCAACGGAGCCATCTCACCGTTGGACATGCGCACAAAGGCATTGTTCAGTGAAGCCTCATCCAAACGGAACTTCGGGTCGGCCTGAATCATTACCTTGTAAACTTTGGAGAAACGGTTGAAGTTGGAGACATATTGCCCGCCATAATAGCCCGACAGTGTGGACAACACCTGGTCGGGAGTAATCCCGGCACGTTTGCACTTGGAAGCATCCACCTCGACGGTCCACTGCGGATAACGTACATCGAACGTGGAGTATGCCATCGAAATTTCCGGACGCTGGTTCAGTGCCGCCAGATACTGCTGGGTGGTCTGGAAGAAGGTGTTCATATCCCCTCCCTGCTTGTCCTGCACATTCAAGTCCAGCGCATTACCCATACCATAGCCCGGAATCATACCCGGAGCAATGGCAAAGACTGTAGCATCCTTAATATCCGCCGTGCGAGCGTATATCTGGTTGACGACTGCCTGCACCTGGTCTTCCTTTGCCGTACGCTCGTCCCAAGGTTTCAGCTTCACGATAATCATACCGAAAGAATTTCCCTGCCCGGACAGCAGACCATAACCGGCAACTTTCTGCAAGTGCAATTTCTGAGGAAGGTCTTCCAGACGCTTCTCCACGCGGTCTATAATGTCATTTGTCGTCTTGAGCGAGCTACCCGGAGCGGTGCTAACGTTGACAAACAACGTTCCTTGGTCCTCGTCGGGCACCAGTCCGGTCTTGGTGGTATTCATCAGGAATACCAGCAGCACTACCGAAAGTGCCAGCAACGACCAACCCAGCCAGCGGCGCTTGATGAACAGCAGCACTATCTTCTTATACTTCTCGACCACCGCCTCGAAAGCCGTGTTGAATGCCTTGCGGAAGCGCGAAGCAAAATTATTCTTCTCCGTTCCGTCCTCATTGATATAAGGCTTCAGCAGCAAGGCACAAAGTGCGGGACTGAGTGTCAACGCATTAATCGCCGAAATGCCAACGGCCACCGCCATCGTCAGCCCAAACTGGGTATAGAACGTACCGGAAGTCCCTCCCATGAACGATACCGGAATAAACACCGCCATAAACACCAGTGAAGAAGTGATAACCGCGTTGCTGATGCCCTTCATCGCATCGATACTTGCCATGTAGGAGGACTTATAGCCCACATCAAACCGTGCCTGCACCGCCTCCACCACGACAATGGCGTCATCCACCACCGTACCAATCACCAATACCAGCGCAAACAGCGTAATCAGATTGATACTGAATCCGGCAACGGACATGAAAGCAAACGTACCAATCAGTGAAACAACGATACCTACCAGCGGAATCAGCGTAGAGCGGATGTCTTGCAAAAAGACATAAACCACCAGGATAACCAGGATAATAGCCTCAATCAGCGTTTTCACCACTTCGTGGATAGAGGCGAAGAGGAAATCGTTGCTGGACATCATCTGGGTAAGCTCCACGCCTTTCGGCAAGTCCTTGCGTGCTTCTTCAAGGAGCCGGTCAATCTGCCGGTTCACTTCCGTGGCATTGGAGCCCGCGGTCTGGAACACCATGCAGGAGATACCGGGATGTCCATCCATGGTACCTTTGTAGGCATAACTGTCCTTACCCAGCTCTATATCGGCGATGTCCTTCAGTTTCAGCACCTCGCCGTCTTCGGTAGAACGGATGACGATGTCGCCGAACTCCTCAGGAGTAATGAGGCGTCCCGTATATTTCATGGTATATTGATACGTCTCATCCGAGTTCTCACCAAACGACCCGGTGGCCGATTCGATATTCTGCTCTGCCAGCACAGCCGTCACATCCGAAGGTATCAGCTTGTACTGCGCCATGACATCCGGTTTCATCCAGATACGCATGCTGTAGTCACCACCCATAATCATCATATCGCCCACACCGGAGATACGGAGAATCTGCGGCTTCAGATTGATACTGATATAGTTGGCAAGAAAGTTCTCGTCATAGCTGTCATCAGGGCTATATAAAGAGAACATCTGTAAGATACTGGTCTGCCGCTTGCTGGTGGTGACACCCACCTGGGTTACTTCGGCAGGAAGCTGCCCCGTAGCTTTGGACACACGGTTCTGCACATTGACCGCCGCCATGTCCGGGTCTGTACCCTGCTTGAAGTAAACAGTAATGGAAACCGACCCTGCATTGCTGGCGGTAGAAGTCATGTAAGTCATGTCCTCCACACCGTTGATGGCCTCTTCCAACGGAGCGATAACACTTTTCTGAAGGGTTTCCGCACTGGCACCATAGTAAGTGGTGCTCACCATGATGGTGGGCGGCGCAATATCGGGATATTGCTCAACGGGCAAGGTGAACAATCCGATGATGCCCAGAATGACAATCGTAATGGAGATGACTGCCGAAAAAACGGGGCGTTCTATAAAAGTTCTGAGGTTCATATTCTATCGGTTAAAAATTATCATTCATTCGTTTTGGGTTGGACGGAGGTACCTTCACGCAGCAAACCCACGCCTTCGGCCACAATTGTGTCCCCCACTTTCAAGCCACTCTCTACGATATATTCCTGACCTCCATTCACACGGGTCACTTGCACGGGAACTGATTGCGCCTTGCCGTCAACTACCTTATATACATAGACCTTGTCCTGTACTTCGTAAGTGGCACTCTGGGGAACAACGATGCAGTTCTCTTTCCGTACCGGGATGATGACGTTGCCCGAACCGCCACTGGTCAGCAATCCCTCTTTATTGGGGAACACGGCACGCAGACTGACTGTACCCGTAGAGGTATCAATTACACCACTGATAGTTTCTATCTTACCTTCTTGCGGATAGACAGAACGGTCATTGAGCTGTAATTCGATAGAGTCCATCTCTGCCAGCGCCTTATCCTTGGAGCCGTAGCGGCGGGTGAGGTCAAGCAACTGATTCTCTGTCATGGAGAAATAGACATACATATTAGAATTATCGGATACGGTCGTCAGTGGTTTGGGCAAACTGGCGCTGACCAACGTCCCCACCCTATAAGGGAGCGTACCTACCATTCCATCTGCCGGACTCTTCACTTCTGTATAAGAGAGGTTATTGGCGGCATTCACCTGCTGCGCCTCGGCTTGGGCCAACTGGGCTTTCGCTGTCAGCAGGCTGTTGTAGGAAGTCTTTAAGTCAAACTCGGAAATCACCTTCTGGGCATAAAGCTCCTTCTTGCTGTCATATGTCAGTTGCGAAGTGGCCCGCCGGCACGGGCAGCTTCATTGGCTTCTGCTGTGCGCAAGGCTGCCAGATAGGGCACCTGGTCGATAATAAACAAGACTTGCCCCGACGCACGGTCTGTCCTTCCTCCACACAAAGTTTGGTGAGTGTACCGGACACCTGCGGATAGATGTCAATGTCCTGCCGTCCGCGGATGGCTGCGGAATAAATTGTCTGCAGTTCTTTGTCGGTAGTCGAAATAGTCATCACCTGATATTCCGACTGGGGTTGCACGACAGGCGCTGCCGCAGGCTGCCAGTGTTACTACAGATGACGGTCATCATCTGTTTCATCATACTCTTTTTTGTTATCATACTTTTTATCTTAAAAAATAATACGTCGGCTTTCTCTTTCATTTTTAAGCCGGCAGCAAAGGTATGCCGTTTTGAACAACCATTTGTTTCATTGAAGGTACGACTGTTCATTTTCGGAACATGCCATTTAACAATCAAAAGAACTCGTACCTTTGTAACCGCAAATCATAAGCAATCTAACATATGAACCCATTACTGACTACCAAACAAGAAACGTTCAGAGCCGGAACAGACAAGCTGGAATTCTTCCGGGAACGTCTTCTGAAAATGAACAATGGAGCACTGATGTTCTGCACCCGTGGAGAAGCAAATATCACAATAGATTTAAGAAAATATGTACCCAATACGCACATTACGCTGCTTCCAAGTTCCATTATTTCACTGACAAGTGCGAGTAAAGATTTCCTGGTGGACTTCTTTGCCTATTCCGAGACAATGTTCAAGACGGCATGCTTCCGTTTAGAGCCGCCCTTCATACATTTTATAAAGGAGAATGCATGCTATACGCATACCGAAGACGAACCGGTTCGTGCTATCACAGGACTCATCACGGCAAGCAATGCCATCTACCGCGATTCTGAAAATCTGTATCGCGAAGCCATTGCACAAAACCTGCTGCAAATTTTCTTTCTCGACACCTACGACAAGGTTCAACGTTACTTTACGGAAGAGCAAATCAATGGCAGTAACCGGAAAGAAGAATTGTTCAAAAGTTCATAAATCTGGTACATACGTACTGTACTACCCAGCGGGATGTCGCTTTTATGCTGACCAACTCTGCATTTCGACCCGCTACCTATCTGCCATCACCAAACAAGTGGCAGAAGATTCTGCCAAAGAAATCATTGACGAAAACCTGATATTGGAACTGAAAATGGCACTGCAATCCACCGGCATGTCACTGAAAGAGATTGCCGACAAATATCATTTTCCCGACCAGTCTTTCTTCGGACGATATTTCAAGAAACACACGGAATGTCACCCAAGGGTACAGAGCAAAGAAGAACTGAGGTATGAGCATGCATTTATCCCCTTCTCCTCTGCCTCTTTAGTATTTTTTAGTATATTTGTCAGACACTAATTTAATCAGTTCAATACCATGAGAAAACTTACACACATGCTCCTTGCAGGCACTCTCATCCTGGCCTGCTCTTCATGCGGAGTAGAAACAACAGCCAACTATCAAGTCATTCCCTGCCCCAGGAGGTTGCCTTGAGTCAGGAATCCCCTTCAACCTGAATGACGGTACCATCATCGCCTACCCGAACACAATGAACTTTTGAAACGCAATGCCGAGTTTTGGCCGAATACATCAGCCAGTCCACCGGCCACACCCTCCAGACAGAAGCCCTTGCCCCGGGGAGCGAAGCGCCCAAAGGCGCCATCACATTGGGACTGGATCCGGCCATCGGCAACCGGGAAGGCTATGTGCTGACCGTCAAAGCCGACCGGGTGACCCTAAACGGACAGACCGAGAACGGGGTGTTCTACGGTATACAAACCCTGCGTAAATCAATCCCCGCCGAAACCAAAGCCACCTCTATCCTATTGCCTGCCGGCAGCATCCAGGATGAACCCCGCTTCAGCTACCGGGGCATGCACCTCGATGTGGGCCGCCACTTCTTTCCCATTGAGTTCGTAAAAAAATACATAGACTTGCTGGCACTTCACAATATGAATACCTTCCACTGGCACCTCACCGAAGACCAAGGCTGGAGAATAGAAATAAAGAAGTATCCCAAGCTGACGGAAATTGGCGCCTGGCGCGACCGTACCGTTATCGGCCGGAACACCGAAGAGTATGACAACACCCGGTATGGCGGTTTCTATACGCAGGAGCAAGCCAAAGAAATCGTAAAATATGCCGGGGAGCGCTATATCACGGTCATCCCCGAAGTAGACCTGCCCGGACACATGCTTGCCGCACTGGCCGCCTATCCCGAAATGGGATGTACCGGTGGACCGTATGAAGTGTGCCCACGTTGGGGCGTATTCGAAGATGTGCTGTGCATCGGCAACGAAAAGTCCATGCAGTTCCTCGAAGATGTCATGGCCGAAATCATTGACATATTCCCTTCCAAATACATCCACATCGGCGGTGACGAAGCTCCCCGCACCCGTTGGAAAAAGTGTCCCAAATGCCAGGCACGTATCAGAACCGAAAAATTGAAAGCCGACAAGAACCATACCGAAGACCGTCTGCAGAGCTATTGTATGACACGTATCGAAAAGCTCCTCAATAGTAAAGGACGCCAGATTATCGGCTGGGATGAGATTCTGGAAGGCGACGTCGCCCCCAACGCAACTGTTATGTCATGGCGTGGCTCGGCAGGAGGAATCAAGGCGGCCCAACTGGGACACGACGTGATAATGACACCCAATGGCTATTGCTACTTTGATTATTACCAAAGTGAGGATACCCGGCACGAACCATTTGCCATCGGAGGCTTTGTCCCATTGGAGAAAGTATACAGTCTGAATCCTACCGCCTCACTGACCGAAGAACAAGCCAAGCACATACTCGGCACACAAGCCAACCTTTGGACAGAATACATCCCGACCAGCGAACAGGTAGAGTATATGGTTCTCCCCCGTATGGCCGCCCTTGCCGAAGTACAATGGACACAACTGGAAAAGAAAGATTATACAAACTTCACTACCCGACTGGCCGGACTCATCGGCCTCTACCGGAGAGACGGGCTCAACTACCGGGAACCCTTCCGACAGCAGGCAGACTCCACAGCAACCGAGAAGAAGTAATCAGAACTGGAAATAAATAAACGGCTGTATCTCCGAACTTTTCATCTGAATGACCAGATAGATTACAGCAAGCATCAGTACCGCCTTTCCCAACAAGGGGAGGCGGATTACTGTTTTTGTGCAAGCACGTTCCCAACTGTCGGGCACAAAATGCAGCAGATAGCCCAATGCCATCAGTGCAAACACTTCCCAATAACCCTCTACCAGCTGCGGGAAGAGTTGCGGACGGAAAGTAGTGAATATCTGCTTCAGCATATCCATTGATGTGGAGAACTCCGCATTACGGAAAAATATCCAGCAGAAACAAACAAAATTGAAAGTAACAAGCACTCCGAAGAAGCGGTGGATGCCATGGCTCTCCGTCCCCTTTTTACGCCCGGTAAGCGTCATCCAGCACTTATGGGCTGCAAGCGCAACGCCATGCATCATTCCCCAAAGTACAAAATTCCACGAAGCGCCATGCCACAAGCCGCCCAGGAACATGGTAATGATGAGATTGGCATATTGGCGGATTTTCCCCTTCCGGTTGCCTCCCAAAGAAATATAAAGGTAATCGCGCAACCAGCTGGAAAGCGAAATATGCCACCGCCTCCAAAATTCCGTAATGGAAGCGGACTTATAAGGGGAATCGAAATTGATATTGAAATGGAAGCCCAGCAACAAGGCAATGCCGATAGCCATATCACTATATCCGGAAAAGTCACAATAAATCTGTAAAGCATACCCATATACACCAAACAAATTCTCAACCCCCGGAATAAAGAGTAGGATTATCAAAAATACGCTCTACAAAGTTAACGCTGATATAGTCCGATATAACCGCTTTCTTGAAGAGCCCACTCACGATGAGGAAGATTCCACGTCCGAACATCTCCCTGGAGACAAACAGCGGACGGCGGATTTGAGGAATAAAATCGCGGGCACGTACAATAGGCCCCGCCACCAACTGGGGAAAGAAAGAAACATAAAAAGCATAATCCAATAAACTGCCCAAAGGCGTTATCTGGCGACGGTACACATCTATCGTATAGCTCAACGACTGAAAAGTGAAAAAAGAGATGCCCACCGGAAGAAAAATATCCATTGTCGTGAACGTGCCTCCCGTCAGCGAGGCAAAAGTTTCGCCCAGGAAATTGGTGTACTTGAAGTAACACAACAACCCCAAATTGATGAACAGACTCAACACAACCCATGCCTTACGTAGCCAGGGAATAGCCTCGCGTGCCATCAAGCATGCAATGAAAAAGTCACAGACCGTCACCAGTCCAAGCAGGAAGAAATAAGTGCCACTACTTTTATAATAGAAGTAATAGGAAAACAAGGTGACAAACAGCAAACGCGCCGTCGTCCGGCGTTGCAACAACAGATAAACCAATATAAAAGCGACAAACAGCCAGAGGAAAATACCACTGCTGAATATCATCGGGGCTTGCGGGTCATAAGTGAAGACATCGCGCAAACGGTCCAAGTCTATATTCAATCCGGATAAAAATTCGTCAATATTCCACATAATCGTTATAAGCTTTTAACAAGGCCTGGCAGAACAGCTCGCCTTGCAGGCGGTAACCGTCCGGCAAATAGTGTACATGGTCCGGACCCATCAATCCGGCTTCCTGCCAGTTGAGGCAGGCACGGTGGGTACCGCCAAGTATTTCGTACATGTCCCATACCGCCAATCCGTTTTCATCGGCATAGCGGCGGATGGTCTGCACGGCAACGGCAGTACGCGGATTAATCTTATAGGTCCGACGACGGCGACGCTGCCGGAAACTCTCGTAAGAGCCCGGAGGAGTGGTCATCAACATCGGTACATTCGGCAGTTTCTCGCGAAGCATGCGTACAAGGTCGTCCATCTGGCGATAGTGCAGCATTGTATTGTAACGGCGGTTATGGCTTTCGTTCGTCCCGAAGGAAAGAATAAGCAGGTCGGGATGCAGAGCCGCAATATCAGCAATACGGTCCGGACGGGTGAAAGTAGTACAAAATGCACCGTTGATACCTACATCGGTATAAGAGACTGAAAGTGTCCTGCATCAACGCACCGGTGGTACGGGGGAAGATATGGCCGCGTATATGGCTGTCGCCCACATGTACGATGCGAAGCGTATCAGCGGAAGCGCCCAGCCGAGACAGACGCAACTTCTCCCAGAAAGGATTAAGAATACCCAGACTGTCGGTAAGTACATTCTCCTTCATTTGCCGGAATGCGGCGGGAAAAGTTATCAAAGGGACAGACACCGTATCCGTACGTTGGGAATAGAGGCAGAGAGTATCACAATCCGCTCCACCGGCATGACACGAAAGGCTGCCTGGCAGTATGTCCTGTGCATGGAGCGGCCGTATCGCCGCAATCAGCACCAGCACCGCGCAGCAAATCGTACATCGTAAATCGTACAATCGTGAATCCTCCTTATGGCTCCTCTTCATAGTAGGCCCTCCTTCTGTCATACTGTTCCTTGCCATAAATCAAAGACTCATAAAGTAATCCCGCAAGATGCTTTCCACCACGGAAGTTGATGTGCGTATAATCATAATTGGCCAATGACGGCTTGGCATGCACCATGTCTGCCATACTGCCTTCCCCACCCATAGCCTCGAACATGTTCCAGAAAGCGACAGCCTCATCCGCCGCCAAATTCTGTTGATAACGAACCAGATTCTTGATGCCAGGCATGGTACGCAGCTCCCCTTCTTCGGTCTTATAGTCCCTATCGCCCACGCTGACTATGAGGATGGCTGCTTGCGGAAAGGCCTCCTTGAGATGCTGCACCGTTGTCTGCATGCCGGCAATGTACTTGTCGTAATTCCGTCCGCGCTCTGTAGCCACATTCAGTCCGTACTGCAGGATTATCAAATCGTAAGGACGCTGTTCATTGAACTCACGCATCATCCACACGGGAACAGAGCGGAGGGAAAGGCCGGAGCTGCCACGCAGTGAGAAGTTATCCAGCACAATGCCGGAAGTACCGTCCATGGCAAGGCCATAAAACAAGGTGGAGTCCGCACTTTCCACCGTCCAACGGACAGAACCGATATTTCCCTCTACCGTCATCTCCTGCAAATCATCAATCGGCTCAAAAGTCTCGGTAGTTGCTTCGCCACGATTGACGCGGACAGAAAGGGTGGTTGCGCCACGGTTATAGAAAAAGATACTGGCACGCTGGCAGGTGTCCAGACGGGAAGCATAGTTCTTCTGACCCCGCAGTTCCACATAAGCATCGGTATTCGGAATAAAGTAATGTCCGGAGACTCCCAGCTTGCTACGGTCAAAGAACACGGAGTCCATGACAGAATGGCTCTGCCATCCGCTGAAGGAATGACGCACTGTAGGACGGAAACCACTGGTCATGGACGTGATGGTGACAAAACCCACTCCGCAACCGCCATATTTCTGCTGAAGCATCTCGCGCAAATCGGCCGTCAGAATATCCGCTTCGATAAAGGAGTCGCCGAAATAGGCAATACGAACCGGACGGGGTGCTTTGGCAAGCTCGTCGAGTGCCTGATAGAACCGCGTCATGCCACGCATGGTAGAATCGCTGTAATCTTCAATGCACGTCATGCCCGCACGGCAGGTGTCCACAAAGGCGGGCTTCACCTTCGGAGGCGGGGGCAGCAGACTGTCCGGTTCTTCTTCCGTCACCGGCTTGGGGCGGCGCACATCGCCCAGCAGGTCCACACGCCGCAGCGTGTGTTCGCCCACCGCGATGCTTGGCAGCCATTGCATCAGTAGCAATGCGCCCCATACGATGAACACTAACAAACCCGTATATTTCAATGAATTCTTTTCCATACCTAACGTGGACGCAAAGATATAGATATAGGTTGAAAAAATATCTCCGGACAAAAAAGAATTATCCCCGAAGAAACAAGATTTTTTCTCCGGGGATAATAGTTATTGATAGAACAGGCCTGATTAAATGGTCTGTTCGATATTCCACACGAATGCACGCAACCCCAGCTGCGGCGTCTCCACATCCAAAGCATGGAGGGCATCGAGCAGCGGAGCTACCTTAGCCTCATCCACCACAGCGATAATGGCACTACATGCTGGGCCAGGCATGGCTGCCGTAATGCGGCTCACCCTTGACGGAACCGCCCCTGTACCTGCTGCCAATAGCTGAAGCCACGGCAGTTGTGGCGGTCGAGCAATGCCATGATGCGCTCGAAGAACGCCTGGTCGAATGTTATGAATACTGATTTCACGAATTTAATGTTTAATGATTAATGAATAATGTTTAGTGATTAATGTTTAATGATTAATCATTGTTTACGTGGTTTCGTCATCTTCTCCTTATGCAGCTGGTAATAATCATTCAGCTCACGGTCTTTCTTAATCTTCTTACGCGTGCGGCGAATACCGATACCGGCAAACGAGCAATAGAGCACGGGGACAAGAATCAATGTTAGGATGGTAGACACCGTCAAGCCGCCAATTACGGCAACACCCAACGGACGCCACATCTCGGCACCTTCACCCTGCCCTAGCCATCGGCACCATACCGAGGATAGTGGTCAGTGTAGTCATTAATACCGGACGCAAACGGCTGCGGCCCCGTGACTACAGAGTGAAGCACCGCTTGACCACGTTCGCGGCAAAGCGTGATGTAGTCGATGAGTACGATACCGTTCTTCACCACAATACCAATCAACATGATTCCACCCAAAAGCGACATCACATTCAAATTGGTTCCCGTAAAGAATAATGCCATCAACACACCGCTGAATGCAAATGGAATGGAAAACATGATGATGAACGGATAACTCAAAGACTCAAACTGAGCTGCCATCACAATGAATACGAGAATAACAATCAATACAGCCAGCGTTCCCAAGTCGGAGAATGAATCCTGTTGGTCCTCATACGAACCCGAAATCTGGATAGAAACACCACTTGGTAGGTCCATCTTATCAATTATAGCATTACCATCGGCCACCACATCGCCCAAAGGTGCTCCCGAAATAACCGCAGATACTGTTACAATACGTTCACGGTCTTTACGTTCAATAGTAGGAGGAGCAGAACTCGACTACTTTGCCGAGGTCTTTCACGCGGATACCCTCACCGGAAGGCGTATAAATAAGGATGTTCTCCAAATCTTCAATCTTTGTACGGAATTCGGGAGCGTAACGCACACGGATGTCGTACTCGTCACCATCTTCGCGATAATAAGATGCCAAAGCACCATTTACACGATTACGCAGATAGTTGGAGGCAGTAGAAAGATTCAAACCATGTAAAGCCAGTTTTTCACGATCAAAATCCACCTGATATTCCGGCTGATAATCCTGACGGCTGATATTCACCTCAGACACACCTTTCACCTGCAACAATTTCTCTTTCAGTTCGGCTGACACTTTGTCCGTAGCGGTGAAGTCGTAACCATAAACCTCAAAGTCGGCACTTGCCTGGGCGCTCATGCCGCCTGTGCTACCGCCCAGAATAACCTGCGCCTTATCCAATTCAGGATACCCTTCAAGTCCTCACGCATTTCGTCGCAAACGGTTTCCAGTGTCGTCACGGTCTCCCGGACTCACCAGACTGATATTGAAACTAATGATATGACTACCGTTGTCCTGCATGGAAGCAAACGTATTGTCAGAGTCCGCCTGCCCCACAGTGTAGTTGCAAACTTTCATCATATCTCCGTAGCGCGTCATCCACTTGTTTGTCAGTTCCGAAGCCAACGCTTCCGCACGCTCCACACGGGCCCCGATGGGCAACTGAAGGTTGATACCGATGCGGCTATTGTCTGCTGCCGGGAAGAACTCGGTACCGATGTACTTGGCACAGAACAGACTTGCCACAAAGAATGCGGCACAGCCTGCCATAACCGTCAGACGATGGCGCACAGCCCAGTTCAAACGTTTCTGATACCACGTCAAGACCGTCCAGCGCACGCTGAATCGGCGTATAGAGCGTAAGGAACATCTTACTCTGCTTTTCTGCAAACGCAGAAGCTGCGCACACATCATCGGGGTGAATGACAAGGCTGAAACTGTGGAAACCGTCATAATCACACATCATCCAGCCCAACTGACGGAACAAAACTCCCGACATACCACTGACCATCGTCAAGGGAAGAATACCGCAATCATAGTTAGCGTAGATGCAATTACGGAGATGGCCACCTCGTTCGTGGCATGTATCGCTGCCTGCTTCGGTTCGGAACCCGTTCAATATGGGTCGTTACATTCTCGAGTACCACAATGGCGTCGTCCACCACGTTACCAATAGCAATAGAGACAAAGAGCGAGATGATATTCAGTGAACCGCCGTCGATGATACCCAGATAGATGAACGAGGCAACCAGTGACATCGGTATGGTGATACAGATGATGACCGTGGCACGCCAACGCCCCAAAAAAACGAACACCACCAAGATAACGAACAGCATAGCGTACATAATGGTTTCCTCCAAGCTGTCTATCGTATTCAAGATGTTATCGGAAGTATTGACAATGATCCCCAGCTTCACATCGCTCGGCAGTGACTTCTGCAACTGTGGCAACATATCAATTACCTTCTGCGAAATGGCTACAGAATTAGCACCCGATTGTTTCTGCACCACAATCATAGCGCCCTGCACACCGTTGCTATACGTCTTCTGTGCACGTTCCTCCACAGAGTCCACAACTTTTGCCACATCGCGCAGATAGACGGAAGCACCGTTGTGCGTACCTACCACGATGTTCTCCATCTCTTTGGGATCCTTGAACTCACCTTCCACACGCAGCGAATAGGTATTGCTACCTACATCAAACGTACCGCCCGGCGTATTCCGGTTTTCGGCACTGATAATAGAGCTGATAGTTTCTACAGAAAGGTTGTAGGCATCCAGTTTATTGGGGTCGCAATATACATTGACCTCACGCTTGGGGGCACCCGAAATGGACACCGTACCGACACCGGGCACACGCGCCAAGGGATTCGCCACGTTGTCATCCAATATTTTGTAAAGAGCCGGCTGGCTCTCCTCCGCCTGCACGGAGAGCAGCAGGATAGGAATCATGTCCGTACTGAACTTGAAGATGATGGGAGTTTCGACCTCATCGGGCAGCATGGAGCTCACCATGTCCAGTTTATCACGCACGTCGTTCGTCAGCACGTCTATGTCATACCCATACTCAAACTCCAGCGTAATCACGGAAATATTCTCCGACGAACGGGAAGTGATATGCTTCAAGCTTGCTGACCGAATTCAGCACGTTTTCCAACGGACGGGTCACGTTATTCTCGATGTCCGAGGCACTGGCACCCTGATAGGTCGTCATCACCATAATGGTGTTGGTCTCGATGTCCGGATAAAGGTCTACCGGCAATTTCGACAGAGACAGACCAAATATAGCCACTGCCAGGAAGCAGAGCGGGTCATAATCGGTTTCTTAACCGCTCCTTCGTATAAACTCATAAGATTAATTCTTTAATTTGCCAATGTGCTAATATGCTAATTGGCTGCGCAATGTACATCGGCACATTAGCATATTATCACATTACCACATTACCATATTATTTTTCTACCTCGACTTCCACACCATCGGCTAATTTAGACTGCCCAGCAATAACAACTTGAGAGTTATTGTCTACACCGGAAATCAACTCATACTCCGTATCCATACGACGGCCAAGCTCTACCTTATTATAAGACACCTTGCCGTCCTTGTAGACATAGACATAGCGGTCGCCTGAACCGGCACGCTTCACAATGGCCAGGTCGGGAACAACCACGTGGTCCTGTGTTCCGAAGTTCAGCGTGGCGCGGGCAAACATTCCCGGACGTACGCGCTGATCACGGTTGACAAGCTGTATCTCTACCGGGAAAGTACGGGTAGCCGGGTCGATGGTAGGATAAACAAGGCTGATTTTGCCTTCGAACTCCTCGTCACCATAGACATCTACTTTCACGGATACGGGAGCGCCCTTCTTCACTTTGGTAAAGTAGCCTTCGGATACGTTGATGTATAGTTTTACCGGAGTGATTTGCTCCACTACCAGTACCGGTTCTCCACCGCTATACATATCTCCGTTATCGTAATTGCGTGCCGTCACCACCCCGTTAATGGGACTGAGCAACGAGGTGTTCTCCAAGAGATTCTTATAGGAAGCTCTCACGGATGTCGAGATTCATCTTGGCGGTATCCCACTCCGACGGAGGCACCGCCTACCTTATACAACTCGTCAATACGCTTGAACTCTATCTGCTGGTTGTCCAACTGATATTTTCAGATTGGCAGCATCCATGCTGACCAGCTTCTGGCCTTTCGACACGCGGTCGCCCACCTCCACAAAGATGCGGTCTATACGCACCGGAGAAGAGGAGCAATATTGTTTTTACTTCGGCTTCCACCGTAGCGGTGTATTCCTGAATCTGTTCCACGGGACGGGACGACACCTCGGCCAGTTTCACCCTCGGCTTCTCGTCCACCTTCTCAGCAGCAGCTTTATCACTACCTCCGCTACATGCCCCCAACATGGCAACAACCAGCAGGGCCATCCATTGAAAACCTTTTTTCATATCGTTGTTCTTATTTCTATTCTTCATTCTTAGTTCTTCATTCTTCGTTCTCTGCAATATAATCCTTTCCCAGCACTTGGTCAAGGTCAGCCTTCGCTACCAGATAATCATAGATGGACTGATTGTAAGTCAGTTCAGCCTCCGTAAGCTGCACTTGTGATGTGTTCAGTTCCAACACCGTACCTTTGCCTACCTCATAGCGTTTACCGGCAATCTGCACAGCTTTCTGTGCCTGCATCACATTCTCGCGGTTGCTGACAACCTGCTCGGAACTGGCAGCCATGTTGTTCTGGTAGCTGGTAATCTGCATGTTCAGCTTTCGCTCTGTGTCCAGACGGTCCTGCTCCAACTGACGTATCTGAATACGGTTGGACTTGAGCTTGGTGAAATTGCTTGCCTTATACAAAGGAATACTCAGCGTAAACATCAGTGCGGAACTTCCGCTCCAATTATAATCGAGGATGTTCCAATCCTCGTTGTAGAGTGACTGGTACTGGTAAGAATAGTTCATACCCAAAGTAGGCATGAAGTTGGCACGGAGTGACTTGATGTTCTGATTGAGCATCTTCCGGTTCAAGTCCAACTGCTTCATCGTCGTATTATTGTTCAGATTGGCAGCGGGCTGATTCAGTTCATTGGCAAACAGCTCCGTCTCATAGTTGCCGAGATTGTCGGCAATCTCTATATCCACATCGGCCGTTACCCCCATCAGTACCTTCAACTGCAACTTGGACAACGTCACGGCATTACCCGCTGAAATCACATTCGGCTTAATGCTGCGCATCTGCACCTCGGCACTGATTTTATCGAACTCGCTGACGGTACCCTGCTGATACTTGGCATTGACAATGTTGTAGTTGTCTTCTGCCAGCTTATAGCTCTTCTGCAACACATCGTAGGAGTCTTGCGTCAGCATCAGCTGATAGTAACCCTTAGTTACCTGGTTCACCAAGTCCAGCTTAGAAGCCCGTGACTTTTCCACAGCCAGTTCAATGTCTGTCTTCGTCATCGACATGGCCTTATATACGCTAGGGGCGAATATGGGCAAACTGATATTCAGCACCCCGCTTACCGTATTCGAATTGTCCATACCCATCTTGAACGACTGTCCACCAAGATTCATCTGTGCCGCACTGATGGTATGATTCCACGTACCGTCAATGCTTGCCTGCGGAAGCAAGTTCTGCCAGGTCTCCTTGTGAGTCACTTTCTTCAAAGCAATTTCTTCCTCCGCCACCTTTATGGTAGGATTGTCGCTTAAAGCAATCTCCAAGGCACGGTCAAGGGTCAGGGTCAGGGTATCCTTTGCCTCTTGTGCGCGCACATAGCCGCCGGCATACAGCACAGCAACTGCCAACAGTAGTGCTCTGCCTACCCAAAATCTCTGCATCTTCATAAATCAAAAATAGATTATTTATTAAAACTACTCCTTCGTTTCATCCGGCTTTACCTGATTCTTGCGATATTCGCAGATAAAGTCCTCCAGAACACGGGCACCCTTCTCCGTAGAGATACCGCGCAAGAAAGTGAACATGATAGATTCGTACACTTCAAGGAAAGAATACTCATTGCAGATGTCCGAATTCATCAGCAAATCGAGCTGGTCGCGCACGAGCAGATTGATAATGGCGAAATTCACATCATCACGAAAAATGCCTTGCTTCACGCCCTCTTTGAAGAAGTTCACTGTATCTTCCGAGCTCCGGTTCCGGTTGTTCTTCATCAGCTGATAAGCCTTGGGATATTTCTTGATATCCTCAAAAAACTTCTTGTTCGTGGCATGAAAACGCTCTATGCTCCACTGATAACATCTCAACAAAACTTCCAATACGTTACCGGAAGTCTCTATTACTCCTTTCACAAAAATATCACCATCCTTCTGGGACTTCAGGATACATTCTTCCAACAAGGTTTCCTTGTCCGGAAAAACTTCGTAGAGAGTGCGCTTAGAGATACCCAAAGATGCGGCAATCTCATCCATCGTGATACTTTTTATTCCATTTGTTGTAAATAATTCTACGGCGGCCAGAATGATACGTTCCCTCAGTTCCACCCGTGATGTTGAATGCTTCGTGTGTTCGCCCATTTTTCTTCCCTTTCTAAACTAAAACTATTTTTATTCATTATCGGAATAAAACGGGACAAATATAGAAAGAAAACTCAATTCGCCAATTAAGTTTCCTTTCTTATTGTTAACAGATTAATAATTATTATGTTTCTGGCAGATTTATTGGGAAGTTCCTAATAATCAAACTTTGTCCGGTTGAGGAAAGCGACTGTCTTATGGATTTCCTTATACATCACGATGTCTTCCTTCACAAAGGGGACTTCCTTGCGATATTCGTGCAGGAAACGCTCCAGAACGGGAGAAGTCTTTGCCGGACGGCGGAAGTCGATGCCCTGAGCGGCATTCATCAGTTCGATGGCAAGGATATGCTCCAGATTGTCCATAATGCGATAAAGCTTAGTAGCTGCATTGGCACCCATGCTGACATGGTCTTCCTGCCCGTTGGAGGAAACGATGGAGTCGCTGCTGGCGGCATAGCAGTACATCTTATTCTGGCTTACCATAGACGCGGCAGCATATTGCGGAATCATGAAACCAGAGTTCAGACCGGGATTGGCCACAAGGAATTCCGGAAGTCCACGCAGCCCCATGATAAGCTGGGCGATACGCCGCTCGGATATATTGCCCAGCTCTGCCAGGGCAATGCCGAGAAAGTCGTAGGAAATGGCAAGCGGCTGGCCGTGGAAGTTACCGCCCGAGATGATACGGTCCTCATCGGGGAAGATGGTGGGATTGTCCGTCACAGAATTGATTTCCGTCAGCAGGACGGAAGCCACGTAACGGATGGCGTCTTTCGTGGCCCCATGCACCTGAGGGATGCAACGGAACGAATAAGGGTCTTGTACATGCTGCTTGGGACGGGCTATCAGCTCGCTGCCTTCCAATAGTTTACGGAAGTTGGCACCCGTTTCTATCTGGCCCTTGTGTGGACGAATCTGCTGGATACAGTCCATAAACGGATCTATACGCCCGTCGAAAGCTTCCAGGAGAGGGCGGCAATCAAGTCGGCTTTCTTGGAGAGACGGAAGGCTTTGAGAAGAGCAAAGACACCGTTGGCACTCATAAACTGGGTGCCGTTGAGTAATGCCAATCCCTCTTTACTCATCAGCTTCACCGGTTCCCAACCGAACTCGTCGAGCACACTGATAGCCTCGCGCTTCTTTCCTTTATAATAGACATCGCCCACACCGATAAGCGGCAGGAAGAGGTTGGCCAGAGGAGCCAGGTCGCCGGAGGCGCCCAGTGAGCCACGGTCATAAACGATAGGCATCACGTCGTTATTGAAGAAATCGAGGATGCGCTGCACGGTGATGACCTGCACACCGCTATGCCCCAAAGAGAGGGCATGCGCCTTGAGCAACATCATCAGTTTGATGATGACCGGGCGTATCTCCTCGCCCACACTGCAAGCATGGCTCTTGATGAGATTTTCCTGCAAGGTGCCCAGCTCGTCCGACGAAATGCTCTTACTGCACAACGAGCCGAAACCGGTGGTAATGCCATACAAGGGTTCTTCCGACTCCGCAATCTTCTTGTCCAGATAATCGCGGCACTTCTGTATCCGCAGCTTGGCTTCCGGAGCCAGCTCCAGTTTCAGATTTTCATTGATAATACGTTCGATGAGGTCGAAGGTCAACTCACCGGAACCTACATAATAGACATTGTTCATACTTTCAGCTCTTGATTGATTTCGTCCAACAATTCCTTTTCTTTCGCACAAGCCAAGTGTTCCAATTCGTCGGCTTCACTTTGGAGCTTGGACACAAACTCCTTGTCCTTCAGCGAACCCAGGTTGATGCGTACATTCATCAGTGCGCCCAGCACAGCCGAACGGGCAGACATCATGGCCACACAAGCATCCGTAACGGCATTGCGGTTGCCCAGGCGAGCTACATCCATGATAACCGTCATCAGCTCATACGCATTGCGTGCCACCTGCATGGGAACAAGGGCGGCAAACTTGGTAGCCGCCTGGATGGCAGTACTGCGCGCCGCCTTTTCCTCATCCGTAGCTTTCGGCATCTTGAAGCAGGCAAACACCTTGTCGTAGGCTTCAGAGTCGCGGTCTATATCTTCTACAAAAGCCCCTTTGCTGCAAGGCAACTCCGGAGATATGGCGCATCAGCTCTTCGTGAAGTTCATAACCTTTCTTACCGATGGTGAGGTTAGCAACCATAGCGGCAAGAGCAGAAGCAATAGCACCGTTCAAAGCGGCAATACTACCGCCACCGGGGACGGATCGCTACCCGCCACTTTATTCAAAAATTCCTTTACTGTCAAATCAACTAACATGATATTAAATATTAAAGATTAAGGATTAAGAGGGATATCAGCACTTCTTAAAGTACAGGATAAAGCCCCCCTTTATGGTGGTATTGACACAATTCATACCTACATAATAAGGTAAAAGTGATAATTATCCGTATTGAGCACTACGAAGTCTCCTTTCTGCCCACCTCGATACTACCAATGCTGTCCGCACGGTTCAGAGCGGCCGCACCGTTCAAGGTCAGAGCAGTGATGGCCTCTTCAATACTCATTTTCATATAAATGCACGCCAAGGCAAATGTCAGGGGATGGAACCGGAGAAACAACTGCCCGGATTGAGGTCGGTGGCAAGGGCCACGGCACAACCAGCATCAATCATTTCGCGCCCACGAGCATAGGGTTCCTTCAAAGCAAAGGCTGTCAGCGGAAGAAGGGTCGCCACAACTCCCTTGTCGGCCATGGCGCGGATGTCCGCATCCGAAGCATGCAGCAGATGGTCGGCAGAGACGGCAGAAAGTTCAGCAGCCAGTCCGGCACCCTAATGGTACAATCTCGTCGGCATGGAGTTTCAAGGCAAGTCCATTTCCTTGGCTGCCAGCAAAAGGCGACGGGACTGCTCGATGGAGAAAACGCCCTGCTCACAGAAGACATCGCAGAACTCTGCCAAATTATTATGAACCACTACGGGCATCACTTCGCGGATAATGTAGTCCACATATTCATCTGTCCGCCCGTTGTATTCTGCAGGCACAGCATGTGCGCCGAGAAAAGTGGAGACAACGTCTACACGTTTGTGCTCGTCATTATTAAGGCTACGCATCACCCGGAGCTGCAGGAGCTCGGTTTCCTTGTCCAGACCGTAGCCGCTCTTTCCCTCTACGGTAGTCACTCCCATAGCACTCATCTGCTTCAGAAAGCTCTCCGCCTTGCTGCGCAACTGGATGAAATTGCATGCACGGGTAGCCTTCACCGTACTCACGATGCCTCCTCCACGTTCCATGATGGACATGTAACTCTCTCCCCTCAAACGCCAGGAGAACTCCTCGGCACGCTCGCCACCAAACACAAAATGTGTGTGCGAGTCCACAAAGCCGGGCAGCAGGCACTTGCCACGGGCATTGTAATGCCAGTAGCGCTGATAATAGCCGTCACGCTCCTCGCCACGGCCGGGCCCGACGTAGGTAATGATGCCGTCGGTCACTTCCACCGTGGCATTGTCGATGATGCAAAGTTCCTCCATCTCTGCCGCGACGGGCGGAAAAGCCGATGGGGGTGACGACACGGGTGTTGAATATAATAAGGTTTTCTGTCATAAAGCCTCTCCTGACCCCCGTAGGGAGGGGAATTAAGTTAGTATTGTTGTTCGATTCGGCTTACATTCGCTTCGAGCACCTGCTCCATGGAAGTTCTCCAATCCCAGGTAGTAGGACGCTGTATCTATCAGCGCTGCCATCGGAACCAGGCCGATAATCTCGCTGCCCACAATGCTGACTCCGTAGCGGCGGGCTTCCACACGCACCAGTTCGAAGGCGCGGTAGAGGGCGGTGCGGGTATAGTCCGTCATGTTGATAGACACCTGCGTGATGCCGCGGTCCTTCAGCTCCACTCCCATTGCCTTGCAGTAGCGCAGTCCGCCGCCGATGAAACGGATTTTCTTGGCGATGTCGTGGGCTATCTCCAGACTGGGGGTATTGAGGTTGATATTATAGGCTACCAAAGGCATGCGAGCACCGATGGCTACCGTGCCTGCGGTGGGATGACGTTCGGCAGGACCGAAGTCGGGATGCCATTCCGGAAGCTTTATCTTTTCTGCCATACCCTCGAACTCCTTTACGGACAGCTGCCAGGTTTTCCCGGTGGGGGCAGAAGCGGACTTTTCGTACAAGAAAACGGGAAGATTGTAACGGCGAGCAACCTCCTCGCCCACTTCTTTGGAGAGGGCAACGGCTTCTTCCATCGTCACCCCCCTGATGGGAATAAAAGGCACTACATCTACAGCACCCATACGAGGGTGCTGCCCCTGATGGTGATTGAGATCTATCAGCTCTACCGCTACGCCGATAGCTTCGAGCACGGCATCACGAAGCGGTTCAGGTTCGCCCACTACGGTCACCACGAGGCGGTTATGGTCTTCATCGTTGCTGTAATCCAACAGTTTCACACCTTGTTTGCTCCGAAAAGGAGCCACTATCTTATCTATCTTTTGCAAATCGCGTCCTTCACTGAAATTGGGGACGCATTCCATAATCTTATTCATAATGCTCTTTAAAAAAAAATATATATACTCTGATTTTTCAGACGCAGATGACGCGAATTCTTTTTATCGGAATACAGAGACGTCGGGATTCTTTTGAAAGAAAAAATCCGCGTTATCCGCGTCTAAAAAATGAAATCATCACTTTACTTACTCCTTCACCACTTTCTGCACCAACTTCTCATCAGCCACATACGGCATCGTGATATGATAGCCGTCTGCATGCGTACGGTTAAACTCCTCGCTCGTCTCCATGGCATGCGGATTGCGTGCCCACGAACGGCGGGCCACACCACCCATCACATCCCACAACATAGCGGAACGCAGGATTTCGTCTACCCGCTCACTGCCGTCGCACACCATGCCGAAACCGCCGTTGATGGCTTTTCCGATACCTACGCCACCTCCATTGTGCAAGGCCACCAAGCTCATGCCACGCGCACAGTTTCCGGCAAAACACTGCACCGCCATATCTGCCATGACATTACTGCCGTCCTTGATATTGGATGTTTCACGGAATGGAGAGTCTGTACCGCTGACATCGTGATGGTCGCGTCCCAACATGATGGGGCCGACCTCTCCCTTGCGCACCATTTCATTGAAGCGCAAAGCTATATTCATACGTCCCACGGCATCCTGATAAAGAATACGAGCCTGCGTGCCGACTACCAGATTGTTCTTCTCCGCATCACGAATCCAATTGTAGTTATCCAAATCTTGCCCGCGACGTAGGGTCGATACATTCCATCGCCGCACGGTCGGTCTTCACCAAGTCTTCATGTTTTCCACTGAGGCACACCCAGCGGAACGGACCATAACCATAATCAAACAGTTCCGGTCCCATAATGTCTTCCACATAGCTGGGGAAGATGAAGCCGTTCTTATCATCTCCGTCCCGAGCGATTTCGCTCACACCGGCATCGTAGACGGCTTTCATGAAGGAGTTCCCATAATCGAAGAAGTACGTGCCGTGTTCCACCAGCCTTTTATAGCTTTGAAATGACGCCCAAGGAAGCATCCACCAGGCACCGGAACTCCGACGGATTCTCGTGCAGCATACGGGTACGTTGCTCAAACGTCAGTCCGACGGGACAGTAACCGCCCTCGTAGGTGGCATGGCAGGAAGTCTGGTCGGAAAGTAAATCTATGTGCAACTGCTTCTGCACCGCATATTCCAGCAAATCGACGACATTGCCGTGATAGGCCACAGAAACCGGGCGACACTCGTCCATAGCTTGTCGAGCCAGCGAAAGGCTTCTTCCAGAGAATCTGTAACGTGTCCCACCCAGCCCTGGGTATGGCGGGTTTCGATGCGGGAAGCATCCACCTCGGCAATGATTGCCGCCGCCCCTGCCATCTCGGCAGCTTTGGGCTGCGCACCGCTCATGCCTCCCAGACCGGAAGAAACAAACAAGCGTCCGCGCAAATCGCCGTCCTGCGGAATGCCCAGTTTCAGACGGCCTGCATTCAGCAACGTGTTGAACGTGCCGTGCACGATGCCCTGCGGACCGATGTACATCCAGCCGCCGGCAGTCATCTGCCCGTAGTTGGCAACGCCCATCTGCATAGCGGTGTGCCAGTCCTTCTGATTATCATAGAGCCCCACCATCAGCGCATTGGTAATGATGACACGGGGCGCCTCGGGCTTGACAAAAGCCCCAACGGATGCCCGCTTTCGATGACCAGTGTCTGTTCGCGTGTCAACACTTCGAGGTACTGCTTGATGAGCCGGTATTGCATCCAGTTCTGACAGACCTGTCCCGTCTCACCATAGGTAACTAATTCATACGGATAAAGGGCGATGTCGAAACAAAGATTATTGTCAATCATCACCTGGAATGCCTTGCCTTCAATACAGTTCCCCTTGTATTCGTCGATGGGTTTCGCTTTGAGGTCGCCCTGCGGGCGGTAGCGGTAGCCGTAGATACGTCCGCGTGTACGCAGCTCTTCCATGAACTCCGGAGCAAGGGTTTCGTGCAGCTCTTTGGGGATGTAACGCAAAGCGTTCTTCAATGCCGTAGCCGTCTGCGCAGGGGTAAGGGTGTAGCCACGGTCGGGTGCCCGCCGGATACCCTCGACAAAGGAAGGATAGGCAGGCAATGTTTTACTTAAGGTTATCTCCATGACATATAAAGATTAAGGATTTACAAAGTGTCAGCCCACAAAGGTTATATTTGCCGCAATATAGAAATAAATCCCGACATTCACAATGGAATGCCGGGATTATTTATCTTTTAGTCAGAAACCGACAAAGAGGAATTCTATTTTAAAGCCATTTTATTGATTTTCATTATCTGATAGACACCTTCATAATCGGCGGCAAATCCGTCATCGGCTTTGCCCATATCGACTACTTCCAACTCTACGTATACCGGTTTTCCGTTTTTAATTCCTTTCGTCATATCATCATATTTCTGCATGAGTTCTCCGGTCTCATCCACAATCTAATAATCGGCAGAATCTCCTTCGGCTTTGAAGGAACGCACCTCATGGCCGATGACCAGCTCGCCTTTTACCGACAAAAGTTTCTTGGCAGGGGTAAGCACCGCGGCAGGTATTGTTTCTTGATTCAGTGCTTCATTGTTCCTGGCATATTTCAAGAGCAACTCTCCTCTTTTGAGAATCAGGCTGTCCTGCGTCAGTTTTTCTATTGTCAGCGTATCCGTGAAGGAAATATTCTGGTGATTGCCGATGCTGGTACCTGAAAGCAACAACCGGTTTCCTACTTTTTTCCATGCCTCATATTTCAAGGTGGCCATGTTAATGGAAGAAGCGCTTCCGTCCCCATCAAGAACGAAACCTTGTTGCATGCCGGGCATTCCCGGAACCGGCTCCACCCAGGAGCCTTCAATGGAGGCATTGTTGCAAGCAGTCAAAGCAACCATGCCAAGAACAGCAGTTAAATCTCTCAATCTTTTCATGTCTCTTTTCTTTCTAAAACTATATTTCTAAACAAAGGAACTCTTGTATTTCCTCTATGTTCCTGCAAAATAATGTTTTTACGGGAGCTTCCATATATTGAAGAGTCTTTTCACAAAACAAATTGTGAATATTTATTTGGAAATTATTCAAGCTAGCATTACCTTTGTACCGAAATTCAAAAAACGATATGAACCAGTCTTTAACTACAACATACAATACGCGCAATGCTGCATGGGGCAACAAGACCTTATGCGGCCATTTCATAGTGCACGTACATTGGTTCAGCGGATTCATTTAACTACCCTGCAATTTACATTTTACTATTTTGCACTTCCCTTACCGAGAAAAGGAGGGAGAAATGCCGTGTATGGGGTTTCCATTCGGAAAAACCGGACTAACCTATGTATTCACCAAAAAGAAGAAGAAAACTTATGTTTACAATTATATCTATCATGTTTATAGGAATCGGTATCGGATACCTGATGCGTAACGTACAAATGTTGCAAAAAGTGGAGAAAAGCGCCTCGCTCACCATCTTACTGCTGCTCTTTGTACTCGGTGTATCCATCGGCTCCAACCGTCTGATTGTTGACAATCTGGGAAGATTCGGGTGGCAGGCCGCCGTACTGGCCTCACTGAGCATTACAGGCAGCATGCTGGCCTCACTGATGGTGTTTCACCTATTTTTCAAGAAAGGAGAGAAGAGATGAAGGGAAGTTTGACGGTTGTTGCATTTTTCTGTGCCGGCTGCCTGATGGGAGTAGCCAATGATTTTCAGTTCGACCTGCACGACTTATCCATGTATGTGCTCTATGCATTGATGTTCCAGGTGGGCATCGGCATCGGGAGCAACAAGAAACTGAAGGAGCTGGTCAAGAGCCTGCGGCCCAAAATGCTTTTGGTGCCGATGGCCACCATTGTGGGAACGCTGTTGTTCTCCGCCTTCGCCAGTCTGCTGTTGAGCCAATGGAGTGTGTTCGACTGCATGGCGGTGGGTAGCGGATTTGCTTATTATTCGCTTTCCTCCATTCTGATTACGCAATTCAAGGAACCTTCCATAGGCCTGCAACTCGCCACGGAGCTGGGCACCATCGCCCTGCTTGCCAATATCTTCCGTGAAATGATGGCTTTGCTGGGTGCACCGCTCATCCGGAAATATTTCGGCAAACTGGCACCTATATCGGCGGCAGGGGTCAATTCGATGGATGTACTTCTACCCTCCATCACCCAATATTCCGGAAAGGACGTGATTCCTATCGCTATATTCCACGGAATATTAATTGATATGAGTGTACCGGTATTCGTATCCTTCTTCTGCAATCTGTAAACAGCAGGCCGAAAAGAGGGAGATAAGGCCTCATTGTATTCATACTGTAACAACGTGAACAACAGCGACTTCTCACTGCAAAGTGAGTGCATGCATTTTGCAGTGCCACTGCATACCGTTTGCAGCATCACTGCATACCTATTTGCAGTGATACTGCAACTGCTTTGCAGCGCGACTGCAACGGGTTTGCAGTGACGCTGCAAAAGGTGTGCAGTGACTTTGCAGCCGGTCACCAAGCTACCGCATACTCGTAGTGGTCGAACTTAGGCTTGGTGCCTATGCCTACCGCTTTGAATACCCGGGCTATCCGCTGCTGTTCTTCGGGAGAGATAGGGCGCTCGCCCTTGCGGCAATGATAGTAATAGCGTTCACAAGAGAAGCATCCCATCACGCGATGGCGCACGGTGAAAAGCAGCTTGGCGGGTACTTCGTCGAAAAGGCGTGTCATACCGCGGGCATAGTGCAGCTGCTCGCTGGAGCGGTAACGGGCACAGGTGGAGGACCCGGACAAGCTGCTGACATAAAAAGGATTCACCGCACGAACGGACTGTGGTTGGGGGGCTTCACTCTCGGACAACAGTTGTGCCGCTATCGCCCGCAGGCAGGAAGAGGCTTTGGGGCACTTTCCGTTACCCGCAAAGCAGTATTCGTACCCATCGGGCACGTCTTGCAATAATATCATCTTATTAATGATTAATGGTTAGTGATTAATGGACGGAGTGCACGCAGATACTTGCCGATGACCTCTGCCGACTCGCTTGTTTCTTTCTCGAATTCGGCGTGCAGTGTCGGGTATCCGGCAAGCAATTGCATCATTCGCTCACGTCCCACGAACTCGGACTTTCCGGTTTCGGGATTCAGTTCGTAATAGACGCGGGCATGCACCAGTCCCGAAGCATTGATGGCGTCTCCCACTTCACCGCCCAATCGTGTGGCATCATCGGGAGTCATGGTACTGGTGGCTGCTTGTCCCACAGGCTGTGCACAGAAGTAAACCTTTCCACCGAGCCACATGGCAGGTGCATACCACTGCCCGAAGCGATAACGCTTATAGCGCATCTTACGGCAATTGACATAAAGCGAGGTATCTACCCGTACAGCATAACAACGGGACTTCAAATAACGGCAAAGACCGGGATTGTCGTCTACCGTAATACGATAATCGGCACCGCCCATGAGGTAAATCTGGTTCTTTGTACGCTTCTCAATCTTCAGTGTGGTAACCGTATCGCCACGGTTCTCCACCAACTCTTTCAGATTGGAATACATTACCTGTTGCGCCCCCACCGGCAAAACCGCCAGCAACATCAGAACGCCTAACAACCAACTCTTCTTCATATCCCAACCTCCTCTTTTCTGAAACTTTGTTTTAGTGAGCGAAAGGTACATTTTTTATCGGAAGTAGACAAAAAATCGCGGAAAAAACAATTGGAAATGTATATCTTTGCCTTAAACTTAACATGTATGGAGCAAATAAATACGATAGATAAAATCAGCGCCGTCTACCGCAACACGGCAGAAGAGGCAAGACAAGAACTGAATAAAGTACAACAGAAGATTTACCGCATCGGCAGCCTGCGCCTGCTGCTATTTGTGGCAGGAGTAGTAGGAATTATCTATTTCTGGAGCGAGAGCTGGGGTATACTGGCCTGCATTGCCCTCATCACCCTGCTGCCGTTCCTATTTTTAATGAAATACCACAACCGGCTGTTCCATCGCAAGGACTATCTAGAAAAGAAGATGGAAATCAACGAGCAGGAACTCGCCGCTCTGGATTACGATACGTCTTCTTTCGATGACGGCGAAGCATACATCGACCCCACCCATCTCTACACCTATGATTTGGATGTTTTCGGTCCGCATTCCCTTTTCCAGTACATCAACCGTACCTGCACACAGCCCGGGAAACACCGCCTCGCCCACTGGCTGGGGAAACATCTCGAGAGAAAGGAAGAAATCATCCGCCGACAAGAAGCCGTCAGTGAACTGGCTCCGGAACTGAAATTCCGTCAGCGCTTCCGTATCCTCGGCCTGCTGTACAAAGGAAAAGCCGCCGATGAAACAGAACTGTGCCAATGGGCGGAAAGTCCGAGCATCTTCCGGAGCCGGAAATTACTGCGCCTCCTGCCGGTACTGGTGACGGGAGCCAACCTCATCTGCCTCGCACTCGTCATGGCAGGAATTCTGTCCGCAAGTATCTACGGCATCATCTGGACCTGCTTCGTCATCGCCGGCTTCGGCTTCACTGGCAAAGTCACCAAGATGCAGGCCATCTATGGCAAAAAACTGCAAATTCTCTCCACCTACGCCGCCCTGCTCCACCTCATGGAAAAGCAGCCTGCACAAGCCACCCTGCTCAAAGAGATAAGACAACAGATTGACGGAGAAAAACGGAAAGCCTCCCACTCCATCAGCAGGCTGAACAAGCTCATGGATGAACTCGACCAACGCAACAATGTCTTTATGTACGTCATTCTGAACGGCCTCTTCTTCTGGGAACTGCGTCAAATCATGCGCATTGAAGCCTGGAAAGAGCAATATGCCGCTGAACTGCCCGGGTGGCTCGATGCCATCGGACAAATGGATGCGCTCAACTCACTGGCAACATTTGCCTATAATCATCCGGACTATATTTACCCAAAGATAGTTCAAGCGGAAAGAAAGGGAAAAGGAAACCTAAATAAAGAAGAAGAAAGCAATTCTGAAACGGAAGCACCCATCAATGCCCCTTCCTCCTTCCGTCTCCGTGCCGAAGCCCTAGGCCATCCGCTGATGAACCGTGACCGCTGTGTCCGCAATGACATCGACATGGTGAAACGACCGTTTTTCATCATCGTCACCGGCGCCAACATGGCAGGGAAAAGCACCTATCTGCGTACGGTGGGCATCAATTACCTCCTTGCCTGCATCGGCGCCCCCGTCTGTGCCCGCCAAATGGAAATATGCCCGGCCCGGCTCATCACTAGCCTGCGTACCTCGGATTCACTGAACGACAACGAGTCCTACTTCTTTGCCGAACTCAAACGTCTGAAACTCATCATAGACAAGCTGCAGGCTGGTGAGGAGCTTTTCATCATCCTCGACGAAATTCTGAAAGGTACCAACTCCATGGACAAGCAGAAAGGCTCCTTTTCCCTTATCAAGCAATTCATGACTTTGCAGGCCAATGGCATCATTGCCACCCACGACCTGCTGCTGGGAACACTCATCGACCTCTTCCCCGATGACATCCGCAACTATCGCTTCGAAGCAGACATTACAGACAATGAACTGACCTTCTCCTACCGCTTGCGCCCAGGCATCGCCCAGAATATGAACGCCTGCTTCCTGATGAAAAAAATGGGGATTGCCGTTGCCGACTAATCCCCACCACAGTTAAAGTCAAGTCTAACTCTTTGACTGATTATGCTGTTTTACATTTCTCCAGGAAAGTAGATACTGCAACCGCATCGCTACCCGTATAGTAGCGTACGGAAGTTACCGGAGTATACGTGTAAGGCACAAACTGATACAACTGTACAGCCGCAAATTTATTGTCCTGCGAAATCATGACATCCATGCGCACATTTCCACTGCCGCTACTTTTTATTTCAGTCTCGCCATTCAGCTGTTCATTCTCAATCATATCTGTAAGTTTGCCCAAATATTTCAAATCGAAGAAAACACTGCGTTCCTTGGTCACACTGCCCGTCGGCAAATAGACCACTTCCTTCGATTTCCAAAACAGACGGAACACGCCAAGCAAGACGAATGCCGTACCCAGCACCATCAAAGCCATGCTGAGAGTGGAAGATTTATCACTCATCTCAAAAATGGATGCAAAAATAAAAACACCGACCAGCAGCATAGCTACTGAAAAGATAAGTCCTGAAACACTGGTACGCTTTACAATATCGGGATGTGAAGACGCAAAAAGAGTTGCGTCAATAGTTTGAGTTGCCATAATTATAATATGTTTTAATGAATTTATTAGAAATAGAAAATACAGTATTTCCCTGCAAAAACACATAGTCTGACCATACACAAGGGAAAAAGGAAGATTCAATAAAACACTAAATGAGAATACGCCTTAGTGTGAAAATGTAATATTCGCACACCGGCTGGCAACGATAATAGGCAGTGGCATCATAGAGTTTCTCACGATGCAGAGACAAAACAGCCGCTCGCTGGGCCAGTTTGTCAATCCAGTCCTTTAAAGAAAATATATATTCCGTGGTAGAAATGCGCTGTATACGGGAGTACGTCAGCGAATGTAATTGTCCACCCATGCCCGCCAGCTCTGCATCCGGCAGATAAGGCAATTGAGGCATCGCAATATAGGCATCAGTCTGCTCATGTACGGCAATAGTATTCTCACTCACAACATTCCCACCACTCGCCGCTTTATTGGCAAATGTATCGCTTACAGTCTGCCATAAAGCCAATGCAAGCACCATGAATCCTATGAATCTTAAGAATTTAGCCATATCTATGTGCAAATATAACAGTTTCTTTCAGGAATTTGTTTAATGCACACATCTTTTAATGTTTCTTGGATGATTTATAGGAAATAAAAAGCCGCTCCAAACAAATTGGAACGGCTTCTATATATAAAAAGAATAGTTGAATTATTCAGCTTTAGCTTCCTCAGCAGCAGGAGCTTCTGCAACTGGTGCAGCAGTTTCTGCAGCAGGAGTAGCTTCAGTAGCAGCAGCTTTCTTTGAACGGCGGGTACGAGTAGCCTTCTTGGCAACCTTTTCCTTAGCCATGTTTTCGTTGTAGTCAACGAGTTCAATGAAGCACATTTCAGCATTGTCACCCAAACGGTTACCAGTCTTGATAATACGAGTGTAACCACCCGGACGATCAGCAATCTTCACAGAGATTTCTTTAAACAATTCAGTTACAGCATACTTGTCTTGCAAATTGCTAAATACAACACGACGGGAATTAGTCGTATCGTCTTTAGCCTTTGTAATCAAAGGCTCAACAAACTTCTTCAAAGCTTTAGCCTTTGCAACGGTCGTAGTGATTCTTTTGTGCTTAATCAAAGAACACGCCATATTAGCCAACATAGCGTTTCTATGAGAGGCAGTACGACCCAAATGGTTGAATTTCTTATTATGTCTCATTTTTTATTCTTTATCTAATTTATATTTAGAAATATCAGTTCCAAACGACAGATTCAGACTTTCCAGCAAATCATCAAGCTCGGTAAGCGATTTCTTTCCGAAGTTTCTGAATTTCAGCAAATCCGTCTTGTTGAATTGTACCAAGTCACCAAGAGTCTCTACATCTGCAGCCTTCAGACAGTTGAGGGCACGTACAGAGAGATCCATATCAACGAGCTTGGTCTTCAGCAACTGACGCATGTGCAATACTTCTTCATCAAACTCTTCATTGCCGTCAACATCATTTGTTTCCAGCGTGATCTTCTCGTCAGAGAAAAGCATGAAGTGATAAATCAGAATCTTTGCAGCTTCTTTCAGGGCTTCTTTCGGATGAATGGAACCGTCGGTAGTAATCTCAAGTACCAGTTTCTCGTAGTCGGTCTTCTGCTCTACACGGAAGTTCTCTACCTGATACTTCACATTACGTATCGGAGTATAAATAGAATCGATAGGAATTACGTTCACATCGGTGCAATATTCGCGGTTTTCGTCAGCAGGAACATAACCACGACCTTTGTTGATCGTAATATCTATCTGCATAGTCGACTTTGAATCTAAATGACAAATAACTAATTCAGGATTTAACACTTCAAATCCAGTCAAATACTTACCTATGTCACCTGCTTTAAATTCACTTGAATTCTCGACTGTAATACTTACTTTCTCACTCTCGAATTCTTCAACTACTTGCTTGAATCTCACTTGTTTCAGATTCAAGATAATGTTAGTAACATCCTCTTTTGCCCCCGGAACACTGGAAAATTCATGCTCAACACCGTCTATCTTGATAGTAGTGATAGCAAAACCTTCCAATGAAGAAAGCAGGATGCGGCGCAGTGCATTACCCACGGTAATACCGAAACCGGGCTCCAACGGACGAAATTCGAATTTTCCGAATCTAGAGTCCGCTTCCAACATTAATACTTTATCAGGTTTTTGAAATGCTAATATCGCCATGAAATTAATTATTATTTAGAATACAATTCTACGATCAAATGCTCTTTAATGTTTTCAGGAATGTCTGCTCTTTCAGGTACATGCAGCAATTTGCCTACCTTAGAGTTATCATCCCATTCCAACCAAGGATATTTGCTATGGTTAAAGCCAGCCAGTGAATTAGCGATAACTTCCAATGATTTGGATCTTTCACGAACACCGATCACCTGACCCGGTTTCACTGCATAAGAAGGAATATTCACAACCTCACCGTCTACAGTAATGTGCTTGTGGCTCACCAACTGACGAGCAGCTGCGCGAGTAGGAGCAATACCCAAACGGAATACGATATTGTCAAGGCGACCCTCCAACAATTGGAGAAGGATTTCACCAGTAATACCTTTAGCAGTCTCAGCCTTCTCAAACAAGTTGCGGAATTGTTTTTCCAAAACGCCATAAGTATATTTGGCTTTCTGTTTCTCACGAAGTTGAACACCGTATTCAGAAGTCTTTCTCTTTCTGGAATTACCGTGCTGTCCGGGAGGATAGTTCTTCTTTGACAATACTTTATCTGCTCCAAAGATACCTTCACCGAATTTACGGGCTATTCTTGATTTTGGTCCAGTATATCTAGCCATTTCTTTTAAATATTTAATTGTTTATTCATGAACTTGGGTTTGTTGCAGCCGCGATTGCAGAGAGAAAGTTTACAATCCAATAACAAAATCAAGTCTCACTTCTATTAAAGGTAAATTTTAAACTCTACGTCTTTTCGGAGGACGACAACCGTTGTGCGGAAGCGGAGTTACGTCAATGATTTCAGTAACCTCGATACCTGCACCGTGGATAGTTCTAATAGCAGACTCACGTCCGTTACCCGGGCCCTTCACATATGCTTTTACCTTTCTCAAGCCAAGATCGTATGCTATCTTAGCACAATCTTGAGCAGCCATCTGTGCTGCGTAGGGAGTGTTCTTCTTTGAACCTCTAAAACCCATCTTTCCGGCAGAAGACCAAGAAATGATCTGACCTTCGCTATTTGCCAGAGAAACAATAATGTTGTTAAAAGATGAATGAACATGCAACTGTCCATTAGCATCAACCTTCACATTTCTCTTTTTGCTGCAACTGTTTTTGCCATATCAACAATTATTATTTAGTAGCTTTTTTCTTATTAGCAACGGTTTTCTTTCTACCCTTACGAGTACGGGCATTGTTCTTTGTGCTCTGACCTCTTACTGGAAGACCAATACGATGACGAACACCACGATAGCAACCGATATCCATTAAACGCTTAATGTTCAATTGAACTTCAGAACGAAGATCACCTTCAACCTTATACTCTGCACCAATGATCTCACGAATCTTGGCAGCCTGATCATCCGTCCAGTCTTTTACTTTCAGGTCTCTGTCAACACCTGCTTTATCCAAAATTTTTGCTGAACTACTACGACCTATACCATATACATAGGTCAACGCAACTTCACCTCTCTTGTTTTGAGGCAAATCGACACCAACTATTCTTATAGCCATATACTAAATTATTTTTTTGCAAAAATAATAATATTATCCTTGACGTTGTTTATACTTAGGATTTTTCTTGTTAATAACATACAAACGGCCATTACGTCTAACGATCTTACACTCTGGCGTACGTTTCTTTAAGGATGCTCTTACTTTCATATCTTAATTTTATTTATATCTAAATACAATTCTTCCTTTCGATAAATCGTAAGGAGACATTTCGACTCTTACTTTATCCCCTGGCAGGATTTTGATGTAATGCATCCGCATCTTACCGGAAATATGTGCAGTAATCTCATGTCCGTTTTCTAATTCAACACGAAACATTGCATTAGACAATGCTTCAACTATAACTCCATCTTGTTCTATTGCAGATTGCTTTGCCATATTAATTTCTTAAATTGCTTTATCTCCTAATACTTCTTCAATGAACTCGAATGATGACAATATATCAGCTTCACCAGTGCCGACTGCTATCGTATGTTCAAAATGAGCTGCACACTTGCGGTCTTTTGTCCTCACCGTCCAGCCATCACGCTCCATGAGTATTTGTCGGTTACCTAAAGTTATCATCGGTTCAATGGCAATGCACAAGCCTTTCTTCAGCATTGTCCCATAACCACGCTTTCCGTAATTGGGAACCTGAGGATCTTCATGCATTTCCTTGCCTATTCCGTGACCCACAAACTCACGCACCACACCATAAGAATTAGATTCGCAGTGCTGCTGTATCGCATAACCGATATCACCCAACCGCTTGCCGTGAACGGCATTCTGTATCCCTATGTACAATGCTTCTTTAGTAACCTTCAGTAATTTGCGGACTTCTTCGTCAACTTCACCTACACAAAACGTATAGGCTGAGTCGCCACAAAAGCCATTCATGTAAGTACCACAATCAACAGACACGATATCACCATCTTTCAGTACCACATCATCTCCCGGAATACCATGTACCACCTGGTCATTTACAGATGTGCAAATAGAAGCTGGAAACGGATCGCCATATTGATTAGGAAAACCTTTAAAGGTTGGAACAGCACCATTGTCTCTGATGAACTCTTCCGCCACCCTATCCAGCTCTTTTGTTGTCACTCCGGGCTTTATAACCTTAGCTATCTCAGCCAACGTCTTTCCAACAAGCAAATTACTCTTGCGGAGCAGCTCTATTTCATCTTCTGTTTTAAGAAATATCATTCTTCAAAAGATTAATATGCAGCTACATTACCACTGCGGCCTTTAATACGTCCGGATTTCAGCAAACCGTCATAGTGTCTCATCAACAAATGACTTTCTACCTGCTGGAGAGTATCAAGCACCACACCCACAAGGATTAACAAAGATGTACCGCCAAAGAATTGAGCAAACTCAGCTTTCACACCGAATATACCGGCAAACGCAGGCATAATGGCAACCAAGGCCAAGAAGAAAGAACCAGGCAAAGTAATACGCGACATAATCACGTCAATATACTCAGCAGTTTGCTTTCCTGGCTTGATACCCGGAATAAAACCATTGTTTCTCTTCATATCTTCAGCCATCTGAGTCGGGTTAATAGTAATTGCAGTATAGAAATACGTAAACAATATAATCAACACTGCAAAAATCAAATTATACCAAAAGCTTGTATGATCAGTCAATGCACGTACGAAACCACTTGCATCATTTACATTTGAGAACCCAACAAGAGTGATAGGAATAAACATGATAGCCTGAGCAAAATGATAGGCATCACGTTAGCAGCATTCACCTTCAAAGGAATATACTGTCTAGCACCGCCATATTGCTTGTTACCCACGATCTTCTTCGCATATTGTACAGGAATCTTTCTAGTTCCCTGCACCAAAGAATAGCGAATGCAATAACAACCAGCAGAACAACAAGCTCAATCAAGAACATTACCAGACCACCAGTCTTGTCCGTCATACGGGAAATCAATTCCTGGAATAAGGACTGTGGCAGACGGGCGATGATACCAATCATGATAATCAGCGAAATACCATTACCGATACCCTTATCCGTAATTCTCTCACCAAGCCACAAAATAAACATACTTCCAGCCGCTAAAATAATGGTAGAAGTAAACATAAACAGAGTCCAATCTAATGAAGCATTTAAAGAAGGACCAGCCTGCATCTTAAGATTGAGCAAATAAGAAGGAGCCTGAACCAAAGAATAAGAATCGTCAGATAACGAGTATATTGATTCATTTTCTTCTACCACTCTCACCTTCGCGCTGCAATTTCTGGAAATACGGAACCGCAATACCCAGCAACTGAATCACAATGGAGGCAGAGATGTACGGCATGATACCCAATGCAAAATAGAGGCATTGGAAAATGCTCCTCCGGAAAACATATTTAACAAGGCTAAAAGACCTTCGCTTGTCTGTTGATGCAATTGTGTCAGCATTGACGGATTGATACCCGGCAAAACGACATACGAACCAAAACGGTAGATTGCCACAAACAATATGGTAATGAGGATCCGTTGTCTCAGATCCTCAATTTTCCATATATTCTTTAATGTTTCAATAGCTTTTCTCATTGAATTAGAGTTTTACTACTTGTCCACCAGCAGCTTCGATGGCAGCAACAGCAGTCTTAGAAAATGCATGTGCTTGTACATCCAACTTAGCAGTCAAAGTTCCGTTACCTAATACTTTTACCAACTGGCTTGCAGAAATGAAACCAGCAGCAATGAAGTCACTGATACCTACAGTCTGCAAGTTCTTTGCTTCAGCCAATTTCTGAATTGTATCCAAGTTGATAGCCTTATACTCTACACGATTGATATTTTTAAAGCCAAACTTAGGTACACGACGTTGAAGAGGCATCTGACCACCTTCAAAACCGATTTTCTTAGAGTATCCAGATCTTGATTTAGCTCCTTTATGACCTCTAGTAGAAGTACCTCCCAAGCCAGAACCCGGACCACGTCCAATTCTCTTTCTTGTTTTAGTAGATCCCTCTGCAGGTTTTAAATTACTTAAGTTCATATTGTAATTCGTTTTATATTCAACAAATAATTACTTAACAATGGTAACCAAGTGTTTAACCTTATCCACCATTCCAAGAATTGAAGGAGTGCATTCGTGTTCAACCACACGATTCAACTTATGAAGTCCCAGTGCATCGAGAGTTCTCTTCTGATCAGCAGGAGCACCAATTCTACTTTTAACTTGTTTAATCTTTATAGTCGACATATTCTTCCTCCTTATCCTCTAAATACTTTTTCCATACTAACTCCTCTGTTCTGGGCAACCATACGAGCATCGCGCATTTCACTCAATGCCAAGATAGTAGCCTTTACCAAGTTGTGCGGGTTGGAAGAACCTTTTGACTTAGCCAAAACGTCTGTTACACCAACACTTTCCAATACGGCACGCATTGCACCGCCAGCAACAACACCAGTACCGTGAGAAGCCGGTTTAATAAATACTTCAGCGCCACCGAACTTTGCAGACTGTTCGTGAGGAACTGTACCTTTCAGTACAGGCACTCTTGTCAGGTTTTTCTTTGCAGATTCAACACCTTTGGCAATAGCAGCGGTTACTTCACCAGCTTTACCAAGGCCCCAACCGATGATGCCTTCTTCGTTTCCTACTACCACAATAGCAGAGAAACTAAAAGTTCTACCACCTTTGGTTACTTTGGTTACACGATTAATAGCAACCAATCTGTCTTTCAGCTCTATATCGTTTGTAATCTTAACTCTATTATTAAGTCCTGCCATAATGATTAAAATTTAAGTCCACCGTTACGGGCAGCATCAGCCACCTCTTTTACTCTCCCATGATACAAGTAACCATTACGGTCGAAAACAACAGTAGTAATACCTGCTTCCTGAGCTTTTTTCGCAATCAGTTCACCTACTTTAGCAGCTTGTTCCTTCTTAGGCATTTTTTCAGTCATACCCAACGAAGAAGCGGCAGCCAATGTCTTACCGGACAAGTCATCGATAATCTGAACATAGATTTGCTTGTTACTTCTAAATACACTCATACGCGGGCATTCAGTAGTACCTGAAATTTTGTTGCGTACTCTATATTTGATCTTAATTCGTCTTTCTATTTTTGTTGTCATAATAATATCAATTTAAATGATTATTTAGCACCAGCTGATTTACCAGACTTTCTACGAATTTCTTCGCCAACAAACTTAATACCCTTACCCTTATACGGTTCAGGCTTACGGAAAGAACGTATTTTAGAGCAAACTTGACCAAGTAACTGCTTGTCGCAAGATTCCAATATAATCAAAGGATTCTTGTTTCTTTCAGACTTAGTCTCAACTTTAACTTCAGGAGGCAACTGTATAAAGATACTGTGAGTATAACCTAAAGCCAGTTCAATGATATTTCCCTGGTTAGAGGCACGGTAACCTACACCGACAAGTTCCAATTCTTTCTTATATCCTTCTGATACACCAACAACCATGTTGTGCACCAATGAACGGTATAATCCATGGAATGCATGCTTTTGCTTGGGGTTATCCAGCATTGCATTTTCATTCTCAGCCAAAACAACATGACCGTCTTCGATGGTAACATTGATAGCAGGATTTACATATTGGCTCATTTCGCCTTTGGGTCCCTTAACGGTAACCACGTCATCTTTCAGAGTAACTGTTACTCCAGCGGGAATACTAATGGGTAATTTTCCTATTCTTGACATTGCTAATTCCTCCTATTAATATACATAACACAAAACTTCACCACCAATCTTCAGTTCAGCGGCTTCTTTGTTGGTCATTACACCCTTGGAAGTAGATATTATAGCAATACCCAAACCATTAATAACACGCGGCATGTCTTTATAACCGGTATATTGACGCAAACCCGGAGAAGAGATTCTCTCCAGCTTCTTGATTGCGTTAACCTTGTTTACCGGATCATACTTCAAGGCAACTTTGATTGTACCTTGAGGACCATCTTCTACAAACTTATAATTAAGAATGTAGCCCTTTTCAAAAAGAATCTTAGTGATTTCTTTTTTCAAATTAGAAGCCGGAACTTCCACAACTCTGTGCTTCGCTTGAATAGCGTTCCGCAACCTCGTCAAATAATCTGCTATTGGATCAGTCATATAAAAAATAAATTAAATTAATCAGGCCTACCCTGACAATATTTAAAAACAATAATTACCAGCTTGCTTTCTTTACACCGGGAATAAGACCGTTAGAAGCCATCTCACGGAACTGGATTCTGGAGATGCCAAACTGACGGATATATCCTTTGGGACGACCTGTCAGCTTGCAACGGTTGTGCATGCGAATCGGGTTAGAATTTTTAGGCAAATCCTGCAATTTCTGTGCAGCTTCAAAAGCTTCAGCAGGATCACCGGTTCTAACGATTTGCTTCAACGCAGCTCTTTTCTCGGCATATCTGGCTACTAATTTAGCACGCTTTACTTCGCGTGCTTTCATTGATTCCTTTGCCATATTATCAATCTTTTTTAGCGTTTTTAAACGGTAAACCGAATTCTTTCAACAAGGCATACCCTTCTTCATCTGTTTGCGCAGAGGTTACAAAGGTAATATTCATTCCGAGAATTCTAGTAATACTATCGATATTAATTTCAGGGAAAATGATTTGTTCCTGAATACCAAGGGTATAGTTACCCTTACCATCGAACTTACTTTCAATACCCTTGAAGTCGCGGATACGAGGCAGAGCTACACGAACCAACTTTTCAAGGAATTCGTACATTCTCTCACGACGCAGAGTTACCATAACGCCAATCGGCATTTTCTTACGCAACTTAAAGTTTGCAATATCCTTACGAGAAATGGTTGCCACGGCTTTCTGGCCAGTGATAGTAGTCATTTCATTAATTGCCACTTCAATAATCTTCTTGTCGGCAACAGCCATACCCAGACCCTGATTGATAACAATCTTCTTAAGTACGGGTATCTGCATAGAAGAAGAATACTGGAACTGTGATTTCAATGCAGGCGCAATACGCTCTGCATATTCTTTCTTAAGGCTAGCAGTATTACTCATTACTTAATCTCCTCTCCTGATTTTTTAGAATAACGCACTAAAGTGCCTTCAGCACTTACTTTTCTACCAACACGCGTTGCTTTGCCAGTCTTTGATCAACGGGGTTCAAGTTTGACAAGTGGATAGAAGCTTCTTGCTTCACAATACCACCTTGCGGGTTCTTAGCATTCGGTTTTGTGCTCTTAGACACCATGTTGATACCTTCAACGATTGCGCGGTTTTATCAACAAGAACCTTCAATACACGACCAGTCTTACCCTTGTCTTCACCGGAGTTTACATAAACTGTATCGCCTTTTTAATATGTAATTTACTCATTACTCAAATCTTTTACAATATTAAAGTACTTCAGGAGCGAGTGACACAACTTTCATGTTAGTAGCACGAAGTTCACGAGCTACCGGACCGAAAATACGACTACCTCTAATTTCACCTGCATTGTTCAACAACACGCAAGCATTATCATCAAAACGTATGTAAGAGCCATCAGCACGACGGATTTCTTTCTTAGTACGTACGATCAAAGCTTTAGACACTGCACCTTTTTAATATCACTTGAAGGGATAACGCTCTTAACAGAAACGACAATCACGTCCCCTACTGAAGCATAGCGACGACCTGTACCACCCAAAACGCGGATACAGAGAGCCTCTTTTGCCCCACTATTATCACATACTGTAAGTCTGATTCTACTTGTATCATAATTACTTAGCTCTTTCAATTATTTCTACCAATCTCCATCTCTTAGTCTTGCTCAAAGGACGAGTTTCCATGATGTGTACAGTATCGCCGATATTGCACTCATTCTTTTCATCATGAGCATGGTACTTCTTCGTCTTGCTAACGAACTTACCATATATGGGGTGTTTCTCCTTAAACTTAGCTGCTACTGTAATGGTCTTATCCATCTTGTTGCTCAGCACAACCCCAGTTCTTTCTTTTCTTAAATTTCTTGCTTCCATCAAGCTCATCATTTATTGTTAAGTTCTCTTTGGCGTAATTCAGTCTTCATACGCGCAATAGTCCTGCGTAATTGTTTGATCTGAGCAGGATTATCCAAAGGAGAAATAGAATGATTTAAAATCACTTGGTTGTAATTAGCTACTTCTGCTTCAACTCTTTCTACCAAGTCACTGGTAGGCATCTCTTTAATTTCTGCTGTTTTCATACTTCTTACGCATTTTGATTTTGAATATCATAATCACGTCTAACCACAAACTTAGTTGTGATAGGAAGCTTCTGTGCAGCCAAGCGCAAAGCTTCTTTAGCGATTTCATAAGATACTCCTTCGGCTTCGATAATAATTCTACCCGGTGTAACAGGCGCTACGAATCCTTCCGGCGCACCCTTACCCTTACCCATACGCACATCAGCAGGCTTTCTGGTGATAGGTTTGTCGGGGAAAATACGAATCCAAATCTGTCCTTGACGTTGCATATATCTTGTCACTGCAATACGCGCAGCTTCAATCTGACGGCCTGTAATCCATTTCGTTTCCAAGGCCTTAATACCAAAAGATCCGAAAGCCAACTGGTTTCCTCTTTGGGCATTACCCTTTGACGGCCTTTTGTTGTCTTCTGAATTTTGTTTTTTCGGTTGTAACATAATTCCTAAAAATCAAATTCGTTAGCGATTATTTTTCTTTCTTTTGAAGTTCTTTCCGCCATTGTTTCCGCTATTGCTTCCACGACCACTTTCCTTGCTTTGCGTAAAGTTCGGAGCCAACTCCTTCTTACCATAAACTTCACCTCTACAAATCCAAACTTTAATGCCGAGAAGACCAACCTTAGTCAATGCTTCTGCATGACAATAGTCGATATCTGCTCTGAAAGTGTGCAACGGAGTTCTTCCTTCCTTATACATTTCAGAACGGGCCATTTCTGCACCATTCAAACGTCCTGAAATCTGAATCTTGATACCTTCCGCACCCATACGCATTGTATTGGCAATAGCCATCTTGATGGCACGACGGTAGGCTATTTTGCCTTCAACCTGACGGGCAATGTTGTTAGCCACGATAACAGCATCCAACTCTGGTCTCTTAACTTCGAAGATATTAATCTGAATATCCTTATCAGTAACCTTCTTCAACTCCTCTTTCAACTTGTCAACTTCTTGGCCACCTTTGCCGATAATGATACCCGGACGTGCAGTACAAACGGTAATAGTCACGAGTTTCAGTGTACGTTCAATTACAATTCTTGACACACTAGCCTTTGCCAGACGAGCGTTCAAATATTTACGAATCTTGCTATCTTCCAGCAGAGAATCGCCGTAATTCTTTCCACCATACCAATTGGAATCCCATCCTCTGATAATTCCTAAACGGTTGCTTATTGGATTAACTTTTTGTCCCATTTACCTTAATTTTGATCTTCGTTATTACTTTTAGAACCAACGAACAACGTTACGTGGTTTGAACGTTTACGAATTCTGTAACCTCTACCCTGCGGAGCCGGTCTCATTCTTTGAGTGTAGCACCACCATCAACAAAAATCTTGGTTACGAACAGCTCGCCACTTTCAGCTTTACGTTCGTTTTTCTGCTCCCAGTTAGCAATTGCAGAGCGCAGCAACTTTTCCACTCTTGCGGCAGCCTCTTTTGAAGAGAACTTCAAAACGCCGAGTGCTCTGTTCACCTCCATCCCGCGAATCATGTCAGCCACGAGACGCATTTTACGGGGGGAAGTAGGAACATTTTGCAATTTCGCAAAATACATGGTCTTAAGGGCTTCTTTTCTTTTTTCAGCCGATATTTTTTTTCTTGCTCCCATTATATTATTACTTTATTATTTCAGATAAATCCTGTTTTATTTTTTCTTGTTACCAGCGTGTCCTCTGAAAGTACGAGTTGGAGCAAATTCGCCCAACTTGTGTCCTACCATATTTTCGGTAACATAAACAGGAATAAATTTATTTCCGTTGTGAACTGCAACAGTATGGCCTACGAAATCAGGCGAAATCATTGAAGCTCTGGCCCAGGTCTTAACTACCACTTTCTTGCCCGATTCATTCATGGCAAGCACTTTCTTCTCAAGCTTAACGTTAATATACGGACCTTTTTTTAATGAACGACTCATAATTTACTCAATTAATCAGATTACTTCTTTCTTCTCTCAATAATATACTTAGACGATTGTTTCTTCGGAGCTCTTGTCTTAAGACCCTTAGCGTACAATCCCTTACGAGATCTCGGGTGTCCTCCTGAAGCACGTCCTTCACCACCACCCATCGGGTGATCAACCGGGTTCATAACAACACCACGGTTACGCGGACGACGTCCTAACCAACGAGAACGTCCAGCTTTACCTGAACTTTCCAATCCATGATCTGAGTTACCTACACTACCAATAGTAGCCTTACAAGTACTGAGGATCTGACGAACCTCACCTGAAGGCAACTTGATAACGCAGTACTTACCTTCTCTAGAAGTCAACTGAGCGAAGTTACCAGCCGAGCGAACCAAGGCAGCGCCTTGTCCCGGACGTAATTCGATGTTGTGAATTACAGTACCGACCGGAATATTCTGAAGCGGAAGTGCGTTTCCGATTTCCGGAGCGGCAGTCTCACCTGACATCAAAGTCGTACCAACTTGCAATCCATTGGGAGCAATAATATATCTTTTTTCTCCATCTGCATAAAACAACAAAGCGATACGAGCCGAACGATTCGGATCGTATTCAATTGTTTTAACCACTGCAGGCACACCGTCTTTATTTCTCTTGAAATCTACGATACGAATAATCTTCTTACTACCGCCACCGATGTAGCGCATAGTCATCTTACCTTCGTTGTTACGACCACCTGAAGATTTCTTACCAAATACAAGAGACTTTTCTGGTACCCGTGCAGTAATCTCTTCGTAAGTACCAATAATTTTATGTCTTTGCCCCGGTGTTGTGGGCTTAAATTTACGTACTGCCATTTTTATTAAATATTGCTATAAAAATCAATAGTATCTCCTTCTTTCAACGTAACGATAGCCTTCTTGAACGCATTCGTACGTCCGTTGATGATACCGGCACGAGTATAGCGGCTCTTGTTTTTGCCGGCATACTTCATTGTATTCACATCAACTACTGTAACGTTGTAAAGGGCTTCAACTTCCTTCTTAATTTCCAGTTTATTAGCTTCAGGACGCACGATAAAGCCGAAACGATTATTCGTCTTATCAGTAATTGCAGTCATCTTCTCTGTCACTAACGGTTTAATAATAATTCCCATTATTTAAGCCTCCTTTTTACATTAAGATATTGTCGATAGCAGAAAGTGCACTTTCAGCAAACACAACGACCCCAGCGTCCAATACTCTGTAAGTATTTAACCCTGAGATAGTCTGCACATTAGCACCCTTCACATTACGAGCCGACAAATATACGTTTTTATTTGCTTCTGGTAAAATCACAAGCAGCTTTTTGTCAGAAACTTTAAGATTTTTTGTCATTGCAACAAAATCTTTAGTCTTCGGAGCTTCAAAAGAGAAGTCTTCTACTACTACAACTGCGTTGTTCTGAGCCTTGTATGACAAAGCTGACTTACGAGCCAGAGCCTTTACTTTTTTGTTTAATTTGAAGTAGTAATCTCTCGGTTTCGGACCGAATACGCGTCCACCACCAACAAGTACCGGTGAGTTCATGTCACCACGACGTGCACCACCACCACCTTTCTGGCGACCGATTTTACGAGTAGAACCACTGATTTCGCTTCTTTCCTTTGACTTGTGTGTACCCTGACGCTGGTTAGCCATAAACTGTTTAACATCCAAGTAGATAGCGTGGTCGTTGGGCTCAATTCCGAAGATAGACTCGTTTAACGTAATCTTTCTCCCAGTGTCTTCACCTTTAATGTTATATACGTTAACTTCCATTATTTCTCAATTATTACGATTGAACCTTTGCAACCAGGAACAGATCCCTTAATCAAAAGAAGATTGTGCTCCGCGATTACCTTTAATACCTGCAGGTTTTGAACAGTTACTCTGTCGCCACCAAGCTGTCCGCCCATGCGCATTCCTTTGAATACTTTTGCAGGGTAAGAACAAGCACCGATAGAACCCGGCTTACGAGCGCGGTTGTGCTGACCGTGAGTAGTCTGGCCTACACCACCAAAACCATGGCGTTTTACTACACCCTGGAAACCTTTACCCTTAGAAGTACCTACAACGTCAACAAAAGTTGCGTCATTGAACAGTTCTACGGTAACAGTGTCACCCAGATTCAACTCTGTTTCAAATTCTTTGAACTCAGCCAAGTGTTTCTTGGGAGTTACTCCAGCTTTCTTAAAGTGCCCCATCAAAGGCTTTGTAGTGTGCTTCTCCTTCTTGTCCTGGAAGCCCAGCTGAACAGCTTCATAACCGTCCTTTTCTACAGTTTTCACTTGAGTAACAACACAAGGACCTGCTTCGATAACAGTGCATGGTACATTCTTACCCTCGGCACTGAAAACGGATGTCATTCCGATTTTTTTTCCTAATAATCCTGGCATTTCACTTAATTTTTAATACTTACACTTTGATTTCTACTTCCACACCACTCGGCAACTCCAACTTCATCAGAGCATCTACTGTCTTAGCTGTTGAGCTATAGATGTCAATCAGTCTCTTGTAAGAAGAGAGTTCGAATTGTTCACGCGACTTCTTGTTAACGAAAGTCGAACGGTTCACGGTAAAGATACGCTTGTGCGTAGGAAGAGGAATCGGACCGCTAACGATGGCGCCCGTTGTCTTCACCGTTCTTACAATCTTCTCAGCTGACTTGTCAACCAAGTTGTGGTCGTAAGATTTCAGTTTGATTCTAATTTTTTGACTCATTACTGTCTTTAATTATTAAATAGTTATATAAGATGAAGTTCCGCAGGCTAAGAGTCATTCGCTAGCCTACGGGACTTCAAGTTTTTTTTAGATTAAGTCAGTACGACCTTTTACTTCCTCCAATACTGCCTTGGCAATAGAGTTGGAAACCTGGGCGTGGTGAGAGTATACCATTGAAGAGGTTGCACGACCAGAAGTGATGGTACGCAATGCTGTTACGTAACCGAACATTTCTGCCAGCGGAACCATTGCCTTCACGATACGTGCACCGGAACGGCTGGATTCCATACCTTCCACCTGGCCACGACGCTTGTTCAAGTCACCGATAACGTCACCCATGTTCTCTTCCGGAGTAACAACTTCCAGCTTCATGATAGGCTCCATCAGCACCGGACCTGCCTTAGCACAAGCATTCTTATATGCCTGGATAGCACAGATTTCGAATGACAACTGGTCAGAGTCAACCGGGTGGAAAGAACCGTCAATCAAGGTTACTTTCAGTGAATCAACGGATAACCTGCCAACACACCATTCTTCATGGCAGTAGTGAAGCCCTTCTGTACAGACGGGATAAATTCCTTAGGAATGTTACCACCCTTCACTTCGTCGACGAATTGCAATCCGCCTTCCTTGAAGTCTTCATCAACCGGGCCGATGTTCACGATAATATCAGCGAACTTACCACGACCACCGGACTGCTTCTTGTAAACTTCACGCAAGTTGACTGTCTTAGTGATAGCTTCCTTATAGTTAACCTGAGGCTTACCCTGGTTACATTCAACCTTGAACTCACGTTTCAGACGGTCGATAATAATATCAAGTGAAGCTCGCCCATACCAGAGATAACTGTCTGACCAGTCTGTTCGTCAGTCTTAACTGTGAACGTCGGGTCTTCTTCAGCCAGCTTAGCCAGACCATTTGACAGTTTATCCATATCCTTCTGAGTCTTAGGCTCAACTGCGATACCGATAACCGGTTCCGGAAAGTCCATAGATTCCAATACAATCGGTGCAGTTTCGTCACACAATGTATCACCAGTATGTATATCCTTGAAACCTACGCCAGCACCAATATCACCAGCACCGATAACTTCTACCGGATTCTGCTTGTTAGAATGCATCTGGAACAAACGGGACACACGCTCCTTCTTCCTTGAACGGGAATTATAAATATAAGAACCCGCTTCAATTTTTCCTGAATAAACACGGAAGAAAGTCAGACGACCGACATACGGGTCAGTAGCAATCTTAAATGCCAAAGCAGATGTTTTTTCATCATCATCCGGCTTACGATCTTCCTCCAAACCAGTATCAGGATTAGTTCCTATGATATTCGGAGTATCCAACGGAGAAGGCAAGAATGCACAAACATAGTCAAGCAAAGTCTGTACACCTTTGTTCTTGAATGAAGATCCACACAGCATCGGAACAACAGCCATCTGTACTGTTGCGTTACGAAGAGCTCTCAAAACCTCTTCTTCTGTAATAGTAGAAGGATCATCGAAATATTTCTCCATCAAGGCATCGTCAAACTCAGCTACTTTTTCGAGCATCTTATCTCTCCATTCATTGGCTTCGTCTACTAAATTGGCAGGAATTTCCTCCACCGTATAGTCAGCCCCCATTGTCTCATCATGCCAATAGATAGCTTTCATTTTAATAAGGTCAACCAACCCCTTGAAAGTTTCTTCAGCGCCAATAGGGATAACGATAGGACATGGATTAGCACCCAAAACGTCCTTCATTTGGCGAACTACTTCGAAGAAGTCTGCACCGGAACGGTCCATTTTATTAACATAACCGATACGTGGCACATTGTACTTGTCTGCTTGACGCCAAACTGTTTCAGATTGCGGTTCAACGCCACCAACTGCACAATAAGCAGCGACAGCACCGTCCAACACACGTAAAGAGCGTTCTACCTCAGCAGTAAAGTCCACGTGTCCCGGAGTATCAATCAAATTGATTTTATAAGTATTACCGGCATATTTCCAACGAGTGGTAGTAGCAGCAGAAGTGATAGTGATACCACGTTCTTGTTCTTGCTCCATCCAGTCCATTGTAGCGGCACCATCGTGTACCTCACCGATTTTGTGGGTCAAACCCGTGTAAAACAAAATACGTTCAGAAGTCGTTGTCTTTCCGGCATCGATGTGGGCCATGATACCGATATTACGTGTCAAATGTAAATCATGCTTTGCCATTTTCTAATTCCCTTACTTTAAGTTTTTTAATCTTCTAATTGGTTAGTCTCTTATAGTATTAGAATCTGAAATGAGCAAATGCACGGTTAGCTTCTGCCATTCTATGCATATCTTCTTTACGTTTGTAAGCACCGCCCTGTTCATTGAAAGCATCCATGATTTCGGCAGCCAGCTTATCAGCCATTGATTTACCGCCACGCTTACGTGCAAAGATAATCAAGTTCTTCATGGAAATTGATTCCTTACGGTCAGCACGGATTTCTGTAGGAACCTGGAAAGTAGCACCACCCACACGGCGAGACTTAACTTCCACTTGAGGAGTCACATTATCCAGAGCTTTTTTCCAGATTTCAAGAGCGGATTTCTCTTCGTTCTGCATTTTGTTCTTCACTGTTTCCAACGCAGCATAGAAGATTTCATAAGAAGTGTTCTTCTTTCCATCGTACATCAAGTGATTCACGAACTTGGAAACTTTTACATCATTGAACACGGGATCCGGAAGGATAACGCGTTTTTGGTTTTGCTTTTCTCATTTGTCTGAAAGAATAATGTTTTTCGTTCTTGGTTGTTTACTTCTGTCTTCTTCAACTCTCCCTCCGGAGAATTTACTCAACCTTTAGCATTTCCAACAAACTAAAACGTAAGTTATTACTTTAAATTTTCCTATTTTGGGAATCAGGCCACCAGATTATTTCTTCTTAGCAGGAGCTGCTTGACCCGGTTTCGGACGTTTTGCGCCGTATTTGGAACGTCTTTGTGTACGACCTGCAACACCTGCAGTATCAAAGTACCACGTACGATGTGATAACGCACACCCGGAAGGTCTTTTACGACCACCACGTACCAACACGATAGAGTGTTCCTGCAAGTTGTGACCTTCTCCCGGAATATAAGAGTTCACCTCTTTACCATTGGTCAAACGTACACGAGCTACTTTACGCATAGCTGAATTCGGCTTCTTCGGGTGGTTGTATACACTCTCACGCAAACGCCACGTCTTTGAGGACAAGAGTCAAGGCTGGAGACTTTGATTTCTCCACCAGCACTTCGCGTCCTTTTCTTACTAATTGCTGAATTGTAGGCATTTTAATTGTTTTAGTTATATATTATTGTTTATATTAATTCAAAACTATACACTTTTGGGCTGCAAAGATACTAATAAGTTTTGAATAATCAATGCACTACAAGTTTTTTGATTTTACGCTTCACCCTTGATGTTGGGAAGAGGCGGAAATGTTTGTTCGTCCGGCATGCGAATCAGTCCGAAAGCGCGTTCATATTTCCCAATATTCTCTTCGAGTGCACGCAGCAAACGCTTGGCATGTTCGGGTGCCAAAACTATGCGCGATTGCACGCCAGCCTTTGGCATTCCAGGCATCACGCGGATAAAGTCGAGAATAAATTCCGAACTGGAATGAGTTATAATAGCCAAATTGGCATATGTACCTTGCGCCACTTCTTCCTTCAATTCTATCTGGAGTTGACCGTTGTTGTTTTCTTGATTTTCCATGTTGCACAATTGTTTTAAAATGTTCTTAAAAGATAGACCAAAAGTACTCTTTTTTCGGATGATATACATTTAAGTTCAAAAGACACATAATAATCCGTTCTGAAAAAGGAGCAAGCCACTGCAACCGTTTTGCAGTAGCACTGTAACAAACATACAGAAGCATTGCAGTACAGAAGGAAGAGGCAAAGATAAAACAGAGAGGGAATACTCCTTCTTATAGGATATTCCCTCTCTATTTAATAGAATTATATTGACGTTGTAAGGCTATCCCTCTACTTTCTCGTCTACAGCATAATCAAGTACCGTCTTCTTGTTGGCAAGCATACGGTCGTACTCTTCTTTGGAGCCAACGATAATCTTCTCGAACTCGCGTTGTCCGGTACCGGCAGGAATCAGGTGACCGCAAATTACGTTCTCCTTCATACCTTCCAGACGGTCCACCTTTCCGTTGATGGCAGCCTCGTTCAGTACCTTCGTCGTTTCCTGGAAGGAAGCAGCCGACATGAAGCTTGAAGTCTGCAATGCAGCACGGGTGATACCTTGAAGAATCTGAGTAGAAGTCGCAGGTACAGCGTCGCGCACTTCCACGGGTTTCAAGTCGCGGCGTTTCAACATGGAGTTCTCGTCACGCAGCTTGCGGGCCGTCACAATCTGGCCAGCCTGCAGACTCTGGGAATCTCCAGCATCCACTACCACCTTCTTTCCCCAGATACGGTCGTTCTCTTCCATGAATTCCATCTTGTCAACAACTTGCTGTTCCAGGAAGCGGGTATCACCTGGCTCGTCGATTTCCACCTTGCGCATCATCTGACGAACGATGATTTCAAAGTGCTTATCATTAATCTTCACACCCTGCAGACGGTAAACGTCCTGAACCTCGTTCACAATATATTCCTGCACGGCCGTAGGACCTTTGATAGCCAGGATGTCCGCAGGTGTGATAGCACCGTCAGACAACGGAGTACCGGCACGTACATAGTCGTTCTCCTGAACCAGAATCTGCTTGGACAACGGTACGAGGTACTTCTTCACTTCACCGGTCTTGGAAGTAACGATGATTTCGCGATTACCGCGTTTCACCTTACCCATGGTAACCTCACCGTCGATTTCTGAAACCACAGCGGGATTAGACGGGTTACGTGCCTCGAACAACTCAGTGACACGGGGAAGACCACCCGTGATATCACCCGCTTTACCTACGGCACGCGGAATCTTCACGATAACTTCACCGGCCTTTACCTTCTGACCGTCTTCAACCACTACGTGGCCACCTACTGGCAAGTTGTATGTACGGATCAGTTCGCCGTCTTCTGTCATGATGTGTGCGGTAGGCACCTTCGTCTTATCCTTAGACTCAATGATGATGATTTCGCGCAAACCGGTAGATTCATCAGACTCTACCTTATAAGTCACGTTTTCAATAACGCCTTCAAATTCAATCTTACCGGTAGCTTCGGTAATGATAACCGCGTTGAACGGGTCCCAACGGGCAATCATCTTGCCTTTCTCTACCATTTCACCATCGGCTGCATAGAGCGTAGAACCGTAGGGTACATTATGAGTGGAAAGCACAATACCTGTGTTGACATCCACGAAACGCACTTCGGCCAAACGGCCTACCACTACCTTTGCCGGTTCGCCTGCTTCGTCGATAACGTCTACCGTACGGAGTTCTTCGAATTCCAGACGGGCAGGATTCTTGGCCACGATGCTTGCGTTGGCAGCAATATTGGCTGCCGTACCACCGGCATGGAATGTACGCAGTGTCAACTGTGTACCCGGCTCACCGATAGACTGTGCAGCGATTACGCCGACTGCCTCGCCCTTCTGAACCATACGGCTGGAAGCCAGGTTACGTCCGTAACACTTGGCACAAACACCTTTCTTGGATTCGCAGGTCAATACAGAACGGATTTCAACGCTCTCGATTGGAGAGTCTTCAATGCGTTGTGCAATGTCCTCGGTAATTTCCTCACCGCCGGCCACAATCAGTTCGCCAGTTGTAGGATGAACAATATCATGTACGGATACACGACCCAGGATACGTTCATACAGAGTGGCAATGGTTTCATCATTGTTCTTCAGTGCCGTACAAACCAATCCGCGGAGCGTGCCGCAGTCTTCTTCATTAATAATCACATCATGCGATACGTCAACCAGACGACGGGTCAGGTATCCGGCATCGGCCGTCTTCAAAGCGGTATCGGCAAGACCCTTACGGGCACCGTGGGTAGAGATAAAGTACTCCAACACGGACAGACCTTCCTTAAAGTTAGAAAGAATCGGGTTTTCGATAATCTGACCGCCTTCGGCACCTGCTTTCTGGGGCTTCGCCATCAAACCACGCATACCGGAGAGCTGACGAATCTGTTCCTTAGAACCACGGGCACCGGAATCCAGCATCATGTATACAGAGTTGAAACCCTGGTCGTCGCTTGAAATGGTTTTCATCAGGATGTTGGACAACTCAGAGTTCACGTGCGTCCAGATATCGATTACCTGGTTGTAACGCTCGTTGTTCGTGATGAAACCCATGTTATAGTTATTGATTACCTGCTCTACTTCATCATAACCTTTCTGTACTAATGCTTCCTTCTCTTCCGGGATAATGATATCGCCCAAGTTGAACGACAAACCACCCTTGAAGGCCATGTAATAACCGAGGTTCTTGATTCCGTCGAGGAAGTCGGCTGCCTTGGCAACACCACACACCTTGATTACGTGACTGATGATGTCTCGGAGTGACTTCTTGGAGATAATCGTATTGATATATCCTGCTTCTGCCGGAACAATTTCGTTGACAATGACACGGCCCACGGAGGTATCGTGCATCATCTTGTCCACAATGTTACCATTCTCGTCAACGTCTTTCACTATTACGCTTACCGGAGCATGGATGTCGCACTTACCTTCATTGTAGGCAATCAGCGCTTCCTCAGGACCGTAGAATGTCAGGCCTTCACCCTTGGCACCCTTGCGCAGCTTCGTAATATAGTACAGACCAAGTACCATATCCTGAGCAGGCACAGTGATAGGAGCACCGTTGGCAGGGTTCAATATATTGTGTGACTGGAGCATTAGCATCTGTGCTTCCAGAATCGCTTCGTTGCTCAACGGCAAGTGCACGGCCATCTGGTCACCGTCGAAGTCGGCATTGAACGCCGTACATGCCAACGGGTGCAGCTGGATTGCCTTACCTTCAATCATTTTAGGCTGGAATGCCTGGATACCCAGACGGTGAAGTGTCGGGGCACGGTTCAACAGCACCGGATGCCCCTTCATCACGTGTTCCAAAATGTCCCAGATAACGGGTTCCTTGCGGTCTACAATCTTCTTGGCGCTCTTTACCGTCTTCACGATACCACGCTCAATGAGCTTACGAATGATGAACGGCTTGTAAAGCTCGGCTGCCATCAGTTTAGGGATACCGCATTCGCCCATCTTCAGCTCCGGACCTACAACGATTACAGAACGTGCGGAATAGTCGACACGCTTACCCAACAAGTTCTGACGGAAACGTCCTTGCTTACCCTTCAAACTGTCGGAAAGTGACTTCAACGGACGGTTAGCGTCGGTCTTCACTGCACTCGATTTACGGGAGTTATCAAACAGAGAGTCGACAGCTTCCTGCAACATACGTTTTTCATTACGCAAAATCACTTCAGGAGCTTTGATTTCAATCAATCTCTTCAGACGGTTGTTACGGATGATGACACGACGGTAAAGGTCATTCAAGTCAGAAGTTGCGAAACGGCCGCCATCCAATGGGACCAACGGACGAAGTTCGGGTGGAATAACCGGTACAATGCGTACAATCATCCACTCGGGCTTGTTGCGTCCGCGTGATGCACGGAACGACTCAACTACCTGAAGACGTTTCAGAGCTTCGGTCTTGCGTTGCTGTGAAGCATCGCTTCCGGCACGGTTACGCAGTTCGTAAGACAAAGAGTCAAGGTCGAGGCGTGACAGCAAATCGTAGATAGCTTCCGCGCCCATCTTGGCAATGAACTTATTGGGATCTGAATCTTCGAGGAACTGGTTGTCTTTCGGCAACTTTTCCAGCAAGTCCAGGTATTCTCCTTCTTCAAGCAAGTCATACTGTGCCACTTCATCGGACAGTACACCCGGCTGAATGACAACATAACGCTCGTAATAGATAATGGCATCCAGCTTCTTGGTGGGCAAGCCCAACAAGTAACCGATTTTGTTGGGAAGTGAACGGAAGTACCAGATGTGAGCCACGGGCACAACGAGCTGGATGTGTCCCATACGCTCACGGCGCACTTTCTTTTCAGTCACTTCCACACCACAACGGTCGCAGACGATGCCTTTGTAACGGATACGCTTGTACTTACCGCAATGGCACTCGTAATCCTTGATAGGACCAAAGATGCGCTCGCAGAACAATCCGTCGCGTTCGGGCTTATACGTACGATAGTTGATGGTTTCAGGCTTTAAAACTTCACCACTCGAATTCTCAAGGATTTCCTCAGGAGAAGCCAAACCGATAGAGATTTTCGAGAAATTACTCTTTATCTTGTTATCTTTTCTAAAAGCCATAAATTTATTTAATTGATAATTGACAATGGAAAATTGAAATTGAAAAACTGAAAACCGATAATTGAGAATGGTAACTTGCATTATCCACTCTCAATTATCAATTATCCATTATTCTAAGTTGATGCTCAAGCCCAAACCTCTCAACTCGTGCAGCAATACGTTCAGTGACTCGGGGATACCCGGAGCAGGCATCGGTTCACCCTTCACGATTGCTTCATAAGCCTTGGAACGTCCTACAACGTCATCAGACTTGATAGTCAGGATTTCCTGCAGAATGTGTGCGGCACCGAACGCTTCGAGTGCCCAAACTTCCATTTCTCCAAAACGCTGACCACCGAACTGTGCCTTACCACCCAACGGCTGTTGCGTAATGAGTGAGTACGGACCGATGGAACGTGCGTGCATCTTGTCTTCAACCATGTGACCGAGCTTCAGCATGTAAGTCACACCTACCGTAGCCTGCTGCTCGAATGCTTCACCGGTACCACCATCATACAGCGTTGTCTTGCCGTAGCGAGGCAAGCCGGCCTTATCGGTCCATTCGTTCAAATCGTCCAAAGATGCACCGTCAAAGATAGGAGTGGCAAACTTCACGCCCAGGTTTTTTCCGGCACGCCCGAGAACGGCCTCGAATATCTGACCGATGTTCATACGTGAAGGCACACCCAACGGATTCAGCACGATGTCTACCGGAGTACCGTCAGCAAGGAACGGCATGTCTTCCTGGCGTACCACACGGAAACAATACCCTTGTTACCGTGACGACCGGCCATCTTGTCACCGACACCAATCTTACGTTTCTTGGCAATGTATACCTTGGCCATCTGAATGATACCTGCGGGCAACTCGTCACCGATAGTGATGGCGAACTTCTTGCGTTTCAGCTCGGCATCGAGTTCCTTGTACTTCTTGATGAAGTTCATCACCAATGCACGAATCAGTCCGTTGGTATGTTCATCCTTCGTCCAGTTGCTCAACTGAACAGCGGTGAAGTCCAAATCGCTGAAGTCGGAAGCAGAGAATCTGGCGCCTTTGGAAATAATGTCGGCACCCATGTAATCCTTCACACCTTCCGATGTATAATTTTCTGTAAGCTTCAACAGCTTGTTTATCAACACTTTCTTGAGGTCACCAATCTTAGCGTCGAACTCATCGTCAATCTTCGGTAACAGAGCCTTGTCGGCCAGCTTGGAGCTGCGGGTCTTGACAACACGGGAGAACAGACGCTTACCGATAACAACACCCTTCAAAGAAGGAGAGGCTTTCAAAGAAGCATCCTTCACATCACCGGCCTTGTCACCGAAGATGGCACGGAGCAGTTTCTCTTCCGGAGAAGGATCCGATTCACCCTTCGGAGTAATCTTACCGATAAGGATATCACCCGGTTCGATGCGGGCACCCACACGAACAATACCGTTTTCGTCAAGGTCTTTAGTCGCTTCCTCACTTACGTTAGGAATGTCAGAGGTCAACTCTTCCATACCACGCTTCGTTTCGCGAACTTCCAAAGAATATTCTTCTACGTGTACAGAGGTCAAAAGGTCCTCACGAACCACACGTTCATTCAGTACGATAGCATCCTCATAGTTATAGCCCTTCCACGGCATGTAAGCAACCAGCAGGTTCTTACCCAGTGCAAGTTCTCCGTCTTCGGTTGAATAACCTTCCGTCAGGATTTGACCTGCAGTCACGCGCTGACCCTTCTCGCAAATCGGACGGAGGTCAATCGTCATATTCTGGTTGGTACGGCGCCACTTCGGGATATTATATTCTTTCAATGCAGGCTCGAAGCTTACGAACTCTTCCTCCTCCGTACGGTCGTACAGAATACGGATAGTCGTTGCATCCACGAATTCAACCACACCGTCACCCTCGGCAGTAATCTGCGTACGAGAATCGCGTGCCAGCTGGCGTTCGATACCGGTACCTACAATCGGAGCTTCGCTCTTCAATAAAGGAACAGCCTGGCGCATCATGTTTGATCCCATCAATGCACGGTTGGCGTCATCATGCTCCAAGAACGGAATCAAAGAAGCCGCAATAGAAGCAATCTGCTGGGGAGATACGTCCATCAATTCCACCTCGGAAGGAGGAACCACCGGATAGTCGGCATCCTGACGGGATTTTACTTTATCACGTACAAAAGTACCGTCATCGTTCAAAGGAGCATTACCCTGAGCAATAATCTTGGCTTCCTCTTCTTCTGCGGTGAGGTAAACCAAACCTTCGTCAGAAAGATCAACCTTACCCTCTGCCACCTTGCGGTACGGAGTTTCAATGAAGCCAAGCTCGTTGATTTTCGCGAACACACAGAGTGAAGAAATCAAACCGATGTTCGGACCTTCAGGAGTCTCGATAGGACAAAGACGTCCGTAGTGAGTATAGTGTACGTCACGAACCTCGAAGCCTGCACGCTCGCGTGACAGACCGCCGGGACCCAGGGCAGACATACGGCGTTTGTGAGTAATCTCGGCCAGCGGGTTGGTCTGGTCCATGAACTGTGACAAAGCATTCGTTCCAAAGAATGAATTGATAACGGAAGAGATTGTCTTGGCGTTAATCAGGTCAATCGGAGTAAAGACTTCATTGTCACGGACGTTCATACGCTCGCGGATAGTACGCGACATACGTGCCAGACCGATGGCAAACTGATTGGACAACTGTTCGCCCACTGTACGCACACGACGGTTGCTCAAGTGGTCGATATCGTCCACATCCGCTTTCGAGTTAATCAACTCGATGAGATATTTGATAATTTCGATAATATCTTCCTTGGTAAGGACACGCACGTCCATATCGGTCGTCAAGTTCAACTTTCTGTTGATACGATAACGGCCTACATCACCCAGGTCATATCTCTTCTCTGAGAAGAACAGGTTATTGATAACCCGCGTGCACTGGCATCATCGGCAGGGTCTGCATTACGCAACTGGCGGTAGATGTAGAGTACAGCTTCTTTTTCCGAGTTACTCGGATCCTTCTGCAGAGTATTATATATGATAGAATAGTCAGACTGGTTCGGTTCTTCCTTGTGTACGAGGATATTCTGAACGCCCGACTCTAATATAATGTCAACATGTTCCGGCTCGATTACAGTTTCACGGTCAATAACGACTTCGTTACGCTCGATGGAAACAACTTCACCGGTATCTTCGTCTACAAAATCCTCAATCCATGTTTTCAACACACGTGCGGCCAACTTACGTCCCACCATCTTCTTGAGGTTCGTCTTGTTCACCTTCACGTCTTCCGCCAAATTAAAAATCTCGAGAATGTCCTTGTCATTCTCAAATCCGATGGCTCTCAGCAAAGTGGTAACCGGCAATTTCTTCTTACGGTCAATGTACGCATACATGACGTTGTTGATGTCGGTGGCAAACTCAATCCACGAACCCTTGAACGGGATGATACGGGCTGAGTACAACTTGGTACCGTTGGCATGTACGCTCTGTCCGAAGAATACGCCCGGTGAACGGTGAAGCTGGGATACAACCACACGTTCCGCACCGTTGATGACGAATGTTGCCTTATCCGTCATGTAAGGAATAGGACCGAGGAACACGTCCTGAATGACCGTGTCAAAATCTTCGTGGTCGGGGTCGGTACAATATAATTTCAATTTTGCCTTCAAAGGCACGCTATATGTAAGCCCTCGCTCTATACATTCATCAATGGTATAGCGCGGCGGATCAATATAGTAGTCCAAAACTCAAGAACAAAATTATTTCTTGTATCGGCAATGGGGAAGTTTTCAGCAAATACTTTATACAGTCCCTCGTTCTTACGTTTCTCGGGTGGGGTGTCCAGTTGTAGAAAGTCTTTGAATGACTTCAATTGTACTTCCAGAAAATCCGGATATTCAAGCGGATTCTTAGTCGAAGCAAAATTAACTCTTTGATTTACAGTATTTGAAGACATCTGTTAATGGATTTGTAGAACTTAATTTTAAATATATACACAAAGGTTAAGAACCCTTTCACGAAGGGTTCCTAACCGAATTACCTGATTTACAGGCTAATGTTATTTAAGTTCAACTTCAGCTCCAGCTTCTTCCAATGTTTTCTTCAATGATTCTGCTTCGTCCTTAGCCAAACCTTCTTTACTACGCTAGGAGCACCGTCTACCATGTCCTTAGCTTCCTTCAAGCCAAGACCGCAAGCTTCCTTAACGGCTTTAACTACCTGAAGTTTAGCTGAGCCAGCGCTCTTCAATACTACGTCGAAAGAAGTCTTTCTTCTGCGGCAGCAGCACCACCGGCTGCAGGACCAGCAGCAACAGCTACAGCTGCAGCAGCAGGTTCAATACCATATTCTTCTTTCAGGATTGTTGCAAGTTCATTAACTTCTTTTACTGTCAAGTTAACTAATTGTTCTGCAAAAGCTTTCAAATCTGCCATTTTGTATGATTTTTAATTGTTTAAATACTAAATAAATTGATATAATTCTTTTTCCGAAATTTACGCTTCGGGACGTTCACCAAGAGTCTTGAGAACTCCGTGGAGGGTGTTACCACCTGATTGCAGAGCAGAAATAACATTCTTGGCCGGTGACTGCAGCAATGCAACGATATCGGCAATAACTTCATTCTTACTCTTGATACTTACGAGAGCATCCAACTGGTCAGCACCAACATAGAAGCTTTCTTCTGCATATGCAGCCTTCAGTCCGGGAATACCGTTCTTAGCCTTATCTTTAATCAACTTGGCCGGAGCGTTAGCAACGTTGCTGAACATTACGGCAGTTGTACCTTTCAGAGAACCATAAAGCGGAGAAAAGTCTTCTTCCAGGCTCTCCAATGCCTTGTGAAGCAATGTATTCTTAACTACCATCAATTTGATGTCAGCCTTGAAACATTCTCTTCTCAACATGCTGGTTGTAGCAGCATTCATGGCAGTGGTATCCACCAAATAGAAGTGACCGTATTCCTTCACTGTAGCAGCAATCTGCTCAATAATCGTACTTTTATCTTCCTTTCTCATTATTACTCCGTTTTATTAGATTTCTTCTACTGTTTTCGGGTCAATCTTGATGCCCGCACTCATCGTGCTAGAAAGATAAATACTCTTAATATATGTACCCTTGGCTGCAGTCGGTTTCAATTTATTCAAAGTAGAGATGAATTCTTTCGCATTGTCGCGAATTTGCTCAGCGCTAAATGAAACTTTACCGATAGAAGTATGAACAATACCGCTCTTGTCAACCTTAAAGTCGATTTTGCCTTGTTTTACTTCTCTTACAGCTTTAGCAACATCCATAGTTACAGTGCCACTCTTGGGGTTAGGCATCAATCCACGAGGACCGAGCACACGACCGAGTGCACCAATCTTACCCATGATGGACGGCATAGTGATAATCACATCAATATCAGTCCATCCACCTTTGATCTTTTCAATATATTCGTCAAGACCAACATAGTCAGCTCCGGCTTCTTTTGCAGCAGCTTCAGCATCTGGTGTACAAAGCACCAAAACGCGTACAACCTTACCAGTACCGTGAGGAAGTGATACAACACCTCTCACCATCTGGTTGGCCTTTACGGGTCAACGCCCAAACGTACGTCGATATCCAGAGAAGCGTCAAACTTGGTATAAGTGATTTCCTTTACCAACTGAGCAGCTTCCTTGAGAGAGTATGCTTTCCCTGCTTCAATTTTTCTGCAGCCAACTTTTGATTTTTGTCAGTTTACCCATTCTAATTGAAGTTTATTAATTATTAACCGGGAACTCCCTTTACAGCGATACCCATACTTCTAGCTGTACCGGCAACCATTTTCATGGCAGCTTCTACAGTGAAACAGTTCAAGTCAACCATTTTGTCCTGAGCAATCGTACGAACCTGTTCCCAAGTAATCTCGGCAACTTTCTTACGGTTAGGCTCAGCAGAACCACTCTTTGCTTCGTCACTTCCAACAACTGGATAGCCACGGGAGGAGTCTTGATTACAAAATCGAAAGACTTGTCTGCGTAGTAAGTGATAATCACAGGAAGAATCTTTCCTGCTTTGTCTTGGGTTCTGGCGTTGAATTGCTTGCAAAACTCCATGATATTGATACCCTTGGAACCCAATGCAGGTCCTACTGGGGTGATGGATTTGCCGCGCCTCCTTTAATCTGTAATTTGATTAGTCCAGCAACTTCTTTAGCCATTTTCTAATTGATTTATATATATAAACATTAATGAAGAATACTACAGCGTAACACCTGCACTATTCTTTTCAACTTGCATAAAGCCCAATTCGAGCGGAGTCTTCCGTCCGAATATCTTGACCATGACCTTCAGTTTCTTCTTCTCGGTGTTCACTTCTTCAATGATTCCACTGAATCCACTGAACGGACCGTAATTCACCTTTACAGTCCGCCGACTACATACGGGATACTCAAGTCTTCACCTGATTCCTGCAATTCGTCGACCGTACCAAGTATACGATTCACTTCCGACTGTCTCAGAGGTACGGGTTTTCCGAACCACCCAAGAACCCTATCACATTAGGAGTATTTCTCAGATGATGAGCAACCTCACCCACCAGAGCAGCCTCCACCAAAACGTAACCAGGGAGATAACTTCTCTCTTCACAATTTTCTTACCATTGCGAACCTGATATACCTTTCGGTAGGAATCAATACCTGAGATACGTAATCACCAAGGTCGCTGTTTTAATATCAGCTTCAAGGTATTCCTTTACCTTAGCTTCTTTTCCGCTAATAGCACGCAAAACGTACCATTTCTTTTCAATCTCAGACATTTCTCCTTACTTTTAATGTGGATAAACAAATTCCATCAGATGCTGGAAACAGAAGTCCATCGCAAATACTACCACTGCAATTAGTAGGGAAGCATATAAAACAACTACTGCACTGTTAGTAAGTTCAGAATACGTAGGCCACGACACTTTATGAACAAGTTCGTCGTAAGTTTCTTTAAAATAAGCTACAATCTTCTTCATTTCAAAAATATTAGCACGGGAGGAGAGGCTCGAACTCCCGACACCCGGTTTTGGAGACCGGTGCTCTACCAACTGAGCTACTCCCGTTTGTACATAATCAGTTCCCGATGTATACCGGGAACTGATTAAGATTATATTGGTTATTAGTCAAGAATTTCAGTAATCTGACCAGAACCTACTGTACGACCACCTTCACGGATAGCGAAACGCAAACCTACGTTCAATGCTACCGGGTAGATCAGTTCTACAGTGATTTCTACGTTATCACCAGGCATTACCATTTCAGTTCCTTCCGGAAGAGTGATTTCACCTGTACAGTCCATAGTACGCAGATAGAACTGAGGACGGTATTTGTTGTGGAACGGAGTGTGACGACCACCTTCTTCTTTCTTCAAAACGTAGATAGAAGCTTTGAACTTAGAGTGAGGTTTAATCTGACCGGGCTTACAAAGAACCATACCACGTTTGATTTCGTTCTTGTCGATACCACGGAGCAACAGACCTACGTTGTCACCAGCTTCACCTTGATCCAGCAACTTGCGGAACATTTCAACACCAGTTACAACAGACTTCTTGTCTTCACCCAAACCGAGGATTTCAACTTCGTCACCTACATGGATAACACCAGCCTCGATACGACCAGTAGCTACAGTACCACGACCAGTGATTGAGAATACGTCTTCAACCGGCATCAAGAACGGTTTGTCAATATCACGCGGAGGCAGAGGAATCCAAGTGTCGCAAGCATCCATCAGCTCCATAACCTTCTCTTCCCACTTTTCAACGCCATTCAACGCACCAAGAGCAGAACCCTGAATGAACGGAGTGTTGTCGCCGTCGAATTCGTAGGCTGAAAGCAGTTCACGCATTTCCATTTCAACGAGTTCCAACATTTCAGCGTCGTCTACCATGTCACACTTGTTCATGAATACAACCAGTCTCGGTACGTTTACCTGACGAGCCAGCAAGATATGCTCACGAGTCTGAGGCATCGGACCATCAGTAGCAGCAACTACGATGATAGCACCGTCCATCTGAGCAGCACCAGTTACCATGTTCTTTACGTAGTCGGCGTGACCCGGGCAGTCTACGTGAGCGTAGTGACGGTTAGCTGTTTCATACTCTACGTGAGAAGTGTTGATAGTGATACCTCTTTCCTTTTCTTCAGGAGCGTTATCGATAGAATCGAAAGAACGCAATTCAGAAAGACCTTTCTTTGCCAACACTGTAGTGATAGCAGCTGTCAACGTGGTTTTACCGTGGTCAACGTGACCAATTGTACCAATGTTTACGTGCGGTTTGGTACGTTCGAATTTCTCTTTAGCCATAGCTTTACTTGTTATTTATTTGATTAATAATCAGCTTTTACATCTTTGTGAGCTGTTACCGGGACTTGAACCCGGGACCTCTTCCTTACCAAGGAAGTGCTCTACCGCTGAGCTATAACAGCAAGGAGAATAAGAGTTGTGGGCAAAGATGGATTCGAACCACCGAAGGCGTAAGCCAGCAGATTTACAGTCTGCCCCATTTGGCCACTCTGGTATTTGCCCCTACATTACAAAAAGAACTCTTTTCCTTACTAAATCATCGCAGAGTGAACTTTACCCGGACGATTTCCGTTCTCATATCATCTCCACCTCGTGAAGAAAGACTCATTCCACTCATCCTTGAGCGAGCCTCTTGTCGGATTCGAACCAACGACCCCGAGATTACAAATCACGTGCTCTGGCCAACTGAGCTAAAGAGGCAAGCTAAAAAATGCAACCGTAACGTTCATAGTGTGAGCGAAACGGCTGCAAATTTAGGCATTTATTTTTTACCCGCAAAATTTTAGCGGAAAATTATTTGCTCCGTTGCTTTTCCTTGTACTTAACCAGCTGTTTTTCCAAAGCTTCCAGGCATAAATCCACTGCTTCTTCAAACGTATCACAAACCTTGTTTGCATAAAACTCGCCATTGGGAACCAATACTTTCACTCCGGCTTCTTTATTTTCGGCTGTTTCTGGTTTTACTACCTTTAATGACACCTCTACTTTCTTTATATCGTCGTAAAATTTCTCCAACTTAGCAACTTTCTTTTGAACGAAAGACTGCAATTGCTCTGACGCATCAAAGTGAATCGATTGAATTCTTACTTCCATACTTACCTCCTTTTTACTTTAGGCTCGGGGATGAGCCTGATTATACACTTTTTTAAGCTCTTCAAAAGTAGTATGCGTATAAACTTCCGTTGTCGCCAGACTCTCGTGTCCGAGGAGTTCTTTTATCGAGCCTAAATCAGCACCATTGTTCAGCATAGCCGTTGCAAAGGTGTGCCTCAGCACGTGGGGACTTCTTTTTTTTACAGTCACTACCTTCGAAAGGTTTCGTTTCACAAGGCATGCTACGATACCGCGGTAAAGCCTCTTTCCATTCTTCCGGACAAAAAAAGCATCCGAGCGAACCGGGACAGCTTCATTCCGCACATTGACATATTCTCGCATCGAGCGTCCCAGCTCCTCATCGAAAGGTATAAGACGTTGTTTATTCCGTTTTCCCGTCACTTTAACGAGAGAAGCCGAAAAATCGACATCCTTATCATCCAACCCTATCAATTCTGAAAGTCGCATGCCGGTAGCATAAAACATTTCAATAATCATATGGTCGCGACACCCTTCAAAACCTTCACCAAAGTCCATATCATCCAGTAACCTATTCATCTCACCCTCTCTCAGAAATACCGGAAGCGGTTTTTTCTTCTTGGGCCCCGTCACTTTCCGCAACGGATCTACCGCGACCTTGCCTCTCCTCAAAAGGAATTTATAGTATGTCCGGACAGAACTCAGCTTTCGGTTTATCGTATTAGAAGCAAGTCCTTTGCCCATCAAGGAAGCAATCCATTCACGAACAAGTTCCGCATCTACATCCAATGGAGTCAAGTCTCCCAACATTTCTTCTCCAAACCTCTGCAGTTCAAGAATATCTGCCCGATAGTACTCAACCGTACCTTTGGAATAGTTCCGCTCGTGCAGAAGATAGTCAAGAAAAGAATCTGTCAACAACATATCGCTACATATCTAAAATCATGCAACGAATGTATGAAAAAGAATTCAATAATTCAAAGGAATTTACGAATTATTAATCTTCTACTTGCTGAAGTTGTTGAACGTAAACAGCACGTTCTTTCTTAAGTCTTTTAGTCACAGACGGTTTATCAAATTGTTGTCTGCGTCTCAATTCCTTAACTGTGCCAGTTTTTTCAAACTTTCTTTTGAATTTCTTCAGCGCTTTTTCAATGTTTTCGCCTTCTTTTACAGGTACTACAATCATTTTCTTTTAATTAAATGTTAATGGTTTAAAAATCTCACGATTAAATTGAGCGGCAAAATTACACATACTTTCTTTATTCACAAAACTTTCTGCAAAAAAATTACCCATGATTCCTAATTATCAAACGAATGAGCAAAGGGAAAGATGTTTTTATTGAGCCAATCCGCTAAAATCCGTGAAGCATAGCACATTTTTAAAAGAGAATGTGTAACTTTGAAAGCAGAGAATGGAGAGATTATAAACTCATTTACACGCCTACTTAATTACATTTATAAAAATATGGCTCAGACAATCAATCAACGTATAGATGCTCTACGGGCATTGTTAAAAAGAGAAGGCATAGACGCTTTCATTATCCCCAGTACCGACCCGCACCTAAGCGAGTACGTAGCACCGTACTGGAAATCAAGAGAATGGATATCAGGCTTCACCGGTTCGGCAGGCACGGCGGTGATCACCAGCGACAAGGCGGGACTGTGGACAGATTCCCGCTATTTTCTCCAAGCCGAGCAGCAGCTGGAAGGCAGCGGCATCGACTTATACAAGGAAATGCTACCCGAAACGCCCAGCATCCTCGATTTCCTGCGGGAGAACCTTACAGCAAATTCAGTTGTAGGTATAGACGGAAAGGTATTTTCCACCACACAAGCCATAGCCCTGCAAGAGGATCTGGCAAAAAACGACATCACCGTAAAGAGCATTGCCGACCCGATGAATGAGATATGGACAGACCGCCCTCCCATGCCCGAAGCACCCGCCTTTATCCACGAGATGAAATACGCCGGGAAAAGCTGTCCGGACAAACTGGCTGCTATCCGCCGGGAGATGAAAAAGAGTGAAGCGGACGTATTATTGGTGTCGGCATTGGACGAGATAGCATGGACACTCAATATACGCGGCAACGATGTGCATTGCAACCCCGTAGTAGTAAGCTACCTGATAATCAACGAACAAGAAACACACTTTTTCATCCAGCCCGAGAAAGTAACGGAAGAGCTTTCAGCCTATCTGGAAGAAGCCGGCGTCACCATCCATGCTTATGGGGACACCGAATCCTTTGTGACAAGAATACCGGACGGCAGCATCATGCTCGACATGGGAAAGACGAATTATGCCGTTTATTCCGCCCTCCCCCCTTCCTGCCGGGTACTTGACGAGCGCTCACCGATAGCCTTGCTGAAAGCGGTCCGCAATGACCGGGAAATAGCCGGCATCCACGCAGCCATGCAACGCGACGGAGTGGCACTGGTGAAGTTCCTGAAATGGCTGGAGGAGGCCGTTCCCGCAGGCAACGAGACAGAAATCAGCGTAGACAAGAAACTGCACGAATTCCGTGCCGCACAGCCACTCTACATGGGAGAAAGCTTCGACACCATTGCCGGGTACAAGGAACATGGAGCCATCGTACACTACGAAGCCACTCCGGCAACGGACGTGCCACTGAAACCCGAGGGATTCCTGCTGCTGGACTCGGGTGCGCAATACCTGGACGGCACTACCGACATCACCCGCACCATCGCACTGGGGAAACTGACCGAAGAAGAGAAGACGGACTACACCCTGATACTGAAAGGACATATCGACCTCGCCATGGCTGTCTTCCCGGAAGGTACGCGAGGAGCGCAACTGGATGTACTGGCCCGCATGCCGATATGGCAATACCACATGAACTTCCTGCATGGTACCGGGCACGGCGTAGGCCATTTCCTCAATGTGCACGAAGGTCCGCAAAGCATCCGCATGAATGAGAATCCGGTAACCCTACGGCCGGGAATGGTCACTTCCAACGAACCGGGCGTTTATAAAGCCGGAAGCCATGGAATACGCACGGAAAACCTGGTGCTGACCGTGAAGGACGGTGAAGGCATGTTCGGAAATTACCTGAAGTTCGAAACCATTACCCTCTGCCCCATCTGCAAGAAAGGTATCATCAAAGAGATGCTGACGGCAGAGGAAACGGCATGGCTGGACAACTATCACCAGCATGTATACGAGGCACTTTCGCCAAGCCTGAACGAAGGAGAACGGGAATGGCTGAAGGAAGCATGCAGTAACCTAACCACTAATCACTAAAAAAATGGCATTAATAAAATCAGTAAGAGGATTCACTCCCGAAATCGGGGAGAATTGTTTTTTGGCGGACAATGCGGTTGTCATTGGCGACGTCAAGACGGGACGGGATTGCAGCATCTGGTTCAGCACCGTGCTGCGGGGTGACGTAAACTCAATCCGCATAGGGAACGGAGTAAACATCCAGGATGGAAGCGTGCTCCACACCTTGTACGAGAAATCGACCATAGAGATAGGAGACCACGTATCCGTGGGGCACAACGTGACCATCCACGGAGCCACTATCAAGGACTATGCTTTGGTAGGGATGGGTTCCACCATCCTTGACCACGCAGTAGTGGGCGAAGGGGCTATTGTCGCCGCTGGTTCCCTGGTATTGAGCAATACGGTCATCGAGCCGGGAAGCATCTGGGGAGGAGTCCCCGCCAAGTTCATCAAGAAAGTAGATCCGGAGCAGGCCAAGGAGCTGAACCAGAAGATTGCACACAACTATCTGATGTATTCCGACTGGTACAAATAAAGGGAGACAAGGCGCCCCAAAAAGGCAGGGCGATAAAGGGATGCCATTCCATCACCTTTACCGCCCTATCGCTTTTATCACTCTTTACTTTTCTAAAAGTTTATCATACTCATTATCTTATCCGTTGCACCGGCGTTGCCGGTCACATAATTGCTTGCATTCATGCCTGATTCGCGCAAAAAGACTTCATCTGTCAGCATACGGTCGAGCAAAGTTTTCAGTTCCTCATAATCCTTCACCGAGAAAGCGCCTTTTGCCTCCAGCAACTGGATGGCCTCCTGGAATTTCTGATACTTCGGTCCGAAAATCACCGGAATGCCATAAACTGCAGCCTCAAGGGTATTGTGGATTCCCACCCCGAAACCACCTCCGATATAGGCAATCTCGCCATAGCGGTAGATGGAAGAGAGCAACCCGAAGCAGTCGATAATCAGGCAGTCGGCCTTACGGACATTCTTCTCGTCGGCACGGGTATAGCGCACGTAGGGGCGTTTCAGTTTACGGATAATCTCTACCAGATGGTTTTCGTCGATAACGTGCGGAGCGATAACCAACTTCACCTCTGGATGCTGGTTAAAGTATTCAATAAACAAATCCTCGTCCGGCTGCCAGGAGCTTCCTGCCACGAAAGTCATCGTGTTGTTCTTGAAAAGCTCCACCAAAGGCAGATGTTTGGCCTCCTCACGAATCTGCAGCACACGGTCAAAACGGGTATCCCCCACCACCGTGACACGGCTGATACCTATCTTCGCCAGATAGCGTTTGGAGCGTTCATTCTGCACAAACAAATGGTCGAAGTCGCGCAGCACATGTCTGTACGTACCGCCATACCACTTGAAGAATACTTGTCCGCGGCGGAAAATGGAAGAAATGCTGTACACCGGAATACGGCGCTTGTGCAGTTCGTCCAGATAGTTCTTCCAGAACTCGTACTTGATGAAGAATGCCATGCAGGGATTCACGATATCCAGGAACTTCTTCACATTGCGGGACTTGTCGAAAGGCAAGTAACAGACAACGTCTGCCCCCCTATAATTTTGCGGACCTCATAGCCCGACGGCGAGAAGAAAGTCAGCAGAATACCGTAATCCGGATATTTGGCACGAATTTTCTCAATCAACGGCCGTCCCTGCTCGAACTCCCCCAAAGAAGCGGCATGGAACCATATATAGCGCACGTCCTTCTCCAACTGCTGCCGGAGAAGTTCATAGACCACCCAGTGTCCCTTCATCATTTTTCGGGGCTTACGGCTAAATGGAGCAGCCAGATGCACCAGAATATCGTAGATGGCTATTGCCAAGTCATATAGCATACTATATGGATTAAGGATGAAGAAGATTTATTCACTTTAAAGCATCAACAGCACGCTGTATACGGGCCAACGTCTCTTCCTTGCCAATCAGCTCGGCAATGTCGAACATGTGCGGGCCTTTACACTCGCCCACCACTGACAAGCGGAAGGCATTCATCACATTTCCCATGTGATAGCCACGCTCAGTAATCCAACCAATCACAATATCTTCGGAAGGCTTGGAGGAGAAATCCCCGATGCCGCGCAACACATCCATCAATTCGGTCATGATGCGGGGAGTATCTTCCGACCAACGCTTCTTCACATCCTTTGCCGCATATTCCGTGGGGCTACGAAGAAAAAACGGGTCTGGTCCCACAGTTCCTTTACGAAGTTGACGCGTCCCTTCACCAGTGAAACCACTTTCGTAAGGAACTCGTCGCTATAGTTGGAGGCGTCTATGCCGTTGGACTCCAGCACCGGTCTGAAAAGACAAGCTATCTCCGCATCCGGTTTCATCATGATGTACTCATGGTTGAACCAGATACCTTTCTTATAGTCGAATTTGGCACCCGACTTGCTGCAATGGCTCAAATCAAACAATTTCACCAATTCATCCATAAACATCAGTTCCTGGTCATTGCCCGGATTCCAGCCCAACAGAGCCAGGAAATTAATGACCGCTTCGGGCAGATAACCAGATTCCCGGTAGCCTGAAGAAACATCTCCCGACTTGGGGTCATGCCACTCCAACGGGAAAACCGGGAAGCCCAGACGGTCGCCGTCACGCTTACTCAATTTGCCGTTACCCTCGGGCTTCAGCAACAAGGGCAAATGCGCAAAGGCAGGCATGGTATCCTCCCACCCAAAGGCACGGTAGAGCAATACATGCAACGGCGCGGAAGGCAACCATTCCTCACCGCGTATCACATGGGACACTTCCATCAAATGGTCGTCCACAATATTGGCCAGATGGTAAGTAGGAAGTTCATCTGCCGATTTATAAAGAACCTTGTCATCAAGAATGGAAGAGTTTATCACTACTTCCCCACGAATCAGGTCGTTCACATGCACATCTTCGTTCGGCTCTATCTTGAAACGCACCACGTACTGCTTACCGGCAGCAATCAGCGCGTCTACCTCTTCTTTAGGAAGGGTCAGTGAATTGCGCATCTGCATGCGGGTAGAAGCATCGTACTGGAAATTCGCAATCTCCGCACGCTTTGCTTCCAGCTCCTCAGGAGTATCGAAAGCGATGTAGGCTTTTCCGGCCTCCAGCAGAATCTGAACATACTTCTTGTATATTTCCCGACGTTCCGACTGACGGTACGGGCCATGGTCTCCACCGAAACTCACGCCCTCGTCAAACGGGATGCCCAACCATTTGAAAGACTCCAGGATATATTCTTCCGCACCCGGTACAAACCGGTTGGAATCAGTATCTTCAATACGAAATATAAAATCTCCTCCATGCTGACGCGCAAAGAGATAATTGTATAAAGCTGTACGCACACCGCCGATGTGCAACGCCCCCGTAGGACTCGGGGCAAAACGGACTCTGACCTTTCTTTCTGTCATAATCTACCTTACTTATGAATATTTTAGACGGCAAAATTAAACCTTTTTTTCCACACTAATGTTTTTTTGTACTTTTCGCAAAATTTCAGCCGATATGAGTTATTTCAATACAAAAAGAGTTCTCGCTCAGAGATTTGCTATACAGAGCACTGATATTCATCGGCACTGTGGGGATTATTGTCTATTTTCTGCCACGTGACGGTAAATTCAACTACCAGTTCGACATTGACAAGCCCTGGAAGTACGGACAGCTCATGGCCACCTTCGACTTCCCATCTATAAGGCCGATGAAGTGGTGAAACGCGAGCAAGACAGTATCCTCGCCGCCTTCCAGCCGTATTTCCAGCTGGACAAAGCATTGAGAAAAGTGTGCTCGCCAAGTTGAAGGCAGACTATCAGACCCACCTGCGCGGCCTGCTTCCCTCCACCGACTACGTCCGCTTTCTGGAAAGGAAACTCTCTGAAGTATATCGCGCCGGCATCGTTTCTACCGAAGAGCTGAACCAACTGCATAAGGACAGCACAACCGCCATCATGGTCATTAACGACAAACTGGCCAACCAGCAGGACATCAACAAGGTATATTCGGTGAAGGATGCCTATAACTATATACTCACGGCCGATACCGCCCACTACCGCCCGGACATTCTACGGCAATGCTCGCTGAACGAATATCTGTTCCCTAATCTGACCTATGACGAGCAGCGGACCGAAACCGCTAAGAAGGAGATGCTCGACAACTATTCATGGGCCAACGGCATCGTACTGAGCGGACAGAAAATCATCGACCGCGGCGAGATTGTCAGCCAGGAGACATACAACATCCTTGAGAGTCTACGGAAAGAATCCATCAAACGCAGTGAGTCCATCGGGCAAAAACGGTTGATGCTGGCGGGGCAGGTATTGTTTGTCAGTATCTTCATGCTGTGTTTCATGCTCTACCTCGACTTGTTCCGTAAAGATTACTACAAGCGCAAGGGCAGCCTCTCCCTGCTCTTCGCCCTCATCATGTTCTATTGCGTGGTGACGGCCATCATGGTTGCCAACAACATATTCAATGTCTATATCATCCCGTATGCCATGCTGCCGGTCATCATCCGGGTGTTCCTCGACTCACGCACGGCCTTCATCGCACAAGTCACCACCATACTGATATGCTCCATCTGCCTGCGCTATCCGCATGAATTCATTCTTCTGCAACTCTCGGCGGGACTGGTTGCCATCTTCAGTCTGAGGGAACTTTCACAACGGTCGCAACTGTTCCGGACAGCCTTCCTCGTCATATTGACCTACGCTGCCGTCTACTTTGCTTTCGAGCTGATTACAGAAAACGACTTGACAAAAATCAACGGAAGCATGTACACTTATTTCGTCATTAACGGAGTGTTGCTGCTGTTCACCTATCCCCTGCTCTTCCTGGTGGAAAAGACGTTTGGCTTTACCTCCAATGTCACCCTGGTCGAATTGTCCAACATCAACAACAGCCTGCTGCGCCGCATGTCCGAGACAGTTCCGGCACCTTCCAGCATTCCATGCAGGTTGCCAACCTTGCGGCGGAAGCGGCCAACCGTATCGGAGCCAAAGCCAGCTGGTACGTACCGGAGCGCTGTATCATGACATCGGCAAGATGGAGAATCCGGTGTTCTTCACCGAGAACCAGTCGGGTGGAGTCAATCCGCACAAGAATCTGGGCTATGAGCAAAGTGCCCAAGTCGTCATCAGCCATGTGACGGACGGGCTGAAGCTGGCCGAGAAGAACAATCTCCCAAAGTAATCAAGGATTTCATCACCACTCACCATGGCCGTGGGAAAACGAAGTATTTCTATATCTCCTGGAAAAACGAGCACCCCGGTGAAGACCCTAACGAGGAGGCATTCACCTACCCCGGTCCCAACCCGTTCACCAAAGAGCAGGCTATCCTGATGATGGCCGATTCGGTGGAAGCCGCTTCACGCAGTCTGCCCGAATATACGGAAGAGAGCATCAGCAACCTGGTAGACAAGATTATCGATTCGCAAGTGGCAGAAGGCTATTTCAAGGAATGCCCCATCACCTTCAAGGATATTGCCACCGTGAAGAACGTATTCAAGGAGAAGCTGAAGACTATATACCATACCCGCATCAGTTATCCCGAACTTAAAAAATAAGAACTATGGAAGTGACCAGTAAAGAACAGAAAGAGCCGAACAACTGCTGCAAAGCCAGCACATCGGACTGCACCAAATCAAGAGTTTCAGTTTCATGAAGCGTTACCACCAGGTTCCCCGCAAAAGCAACTTGGCTGCGAAAGACAAATATGGTCCGGGCATACTGACTTTACATCTAAAGGAAGGAAAAGAAAAAGTAATCTATCTGCCTCCTTTCCGTCACCCTTCCTCGGTCATCCGCTACCTGGTCTCCCAAGAAATCCCCTTCGACAACTACGCACCGAGGAACGGACAGTCGCAGAGGTTCCCACAGAAACATACCAGCGTCCGTCACTCTATATGTTCTGGTTCTTTGTCTTATTCCTGATATTCCTTATATTGGGATATTATTCCATCAGTGGCAGGGGCTTCATCCCGGCTATCATTTCGTTTGCATTAAGTCTTTTTTTCATCAGCATGCTGATGACCCGCTTCTGCTACCTGACGTTGGACAATAACGGCCTCATCATACACAGCGTAGGCAGGACTATCCGCTATCCGTACCAGAACCTAAGAAAAGTAAACTTCGACTTTGCCCGCGAACAGAATTTCACGCACGTCATGGAATTGCTGGACAACGATTACCGCTACCGTCTGTTCTATATCGGAAGGGTTTCGAGGAAGAAACTGAATGAGATTGCCGAACGCCTGCAACAAGCCGGAGTGGATGCCACTTGCAGCCTGAATGATAACAAGCGGTTCTTCCAGGATACGTATATCAGCCACTAAACAGACGTTAGCCAACAAATAAGCTGTCGGATACGGCATCATTCCCGTTTCGCAGATTTCAGAATGATGCCTTTGCACTTGCTCTCAATTTATTTATAATTGCAGGATAAACCTTTTTATAAATAATTTGGAAATGAGCAGAAATGAAATTACCTTACAAGAGATGTTCTCCTCAGTCATCGGGGAACTCCGGGAAGGCGGCAGGTGGGGAACGGCACACATCTACCAGTCAGCGGTGAATGCATTCTCGGTATTCACCAAATGGCAACCGATGCCCATGCGCAAGCTGAGCCCGACCGTACTGAAGAGATTCGAAAACTTCCTCAGACAGAGGAATTGTAGTTGGAATACGGTGTCCACTTATATCAAAGCGATACGTTCGGTTTACAACCGGGCAGTGGACAGAAAGATGGTGCGATATGTACCCAGGCTGTTTGAGCATGTGTATACCGGTACACGGACAGATAGGAAAAAGGCGCTCGAAGCTTCCGACATAGGCTGCTTGGTACGGGAGACAGAGATGAGCCTGCAGGACGGCCAATCTCCCAACACCCGACAGAAAACAAAAATTTTCTTTGTACTGATGTTTATGCTAAGAGGGATTCCTTTTGTGGACCTGGCCTATTTGCATAAGAGGGATTTACAAGGAAACACCTTGTCTTATAGACGCAGGAAGACGGGACGGGCACTGACCGTGTCATTGACGCCGGAAGCTATGCAAATGGTGAGAATGATAGCGAACAAGGACAAGGACTCTCCTTATTTATTCCCCATATTACAAAGTGAGGAAGGCACGGAAGCGGCATACCGGGAATACCAGGCGGCGCTCAGGGCATTCAACCAACGTCTGGCAGTGCTCAGGCAGTGCCTAGGAATGCAGTCGGCACTCAGTAGTTATGCAGCCAGACACACCTGGGCCACAATGGCCTACCATTGCGAGATACACCCCGGAATCATATCGGAAGCCATGGGGCACTCCTCCATCACGGTGACGGAAACCTATCTGAAGCCTTTCAGCAACAGAAAGATTGACGAAGCCAATCAGAAGGTAATTTCTTTTGTAAAAAACGAAGGATATCCAGTATAAAAGAGATTACTTCTTTTGAGGAAGTAGAGCAAACTTGTTGTTTCTTTTTTATAGTCTTCAAACAAAGTTTTGAGGAGCGGATTGATATTGGCTTTACAAAAAGTTTCCCAACGTAAGCAATAAACTGAGAGATAGAATCTTATATTGAAAATTAGAGACTTTTTCACTTCATAATTTCTATTGCAGCTTTTCTATGATGTTGGAGATTAAGACTATATATTATCTTTCCAATATCCCAACGGACTGTTTTTTACTATTCCAAACAAAACCGGTCTATTTTCTCCTTATTCCCTGATTATTAACGGAATTAACAAGGATTTCATTACCTGCGAAGTAACGGAATACTTAGTAACAAAACAAGTATGCGAAAGGGATTCAAAATGAGAGATTATTCACTTTTTATTTTTTTAAATTTATAAATTTAAAGTTTTCAATTATGAACAAAAAGTTTCTAAGTGCAATCTTGTTTGGAGCTTTAATGGCTGGCTCCACAAGTACATTTGTTTCTTGTAAGGACTATGATGATGACATCGATGGCTTGCAGGAGCAGATCGATGCAAACAAAAAACAGATTGATGACATCCTTGCTGCAATCAATGGCAAGAAATTCATCGAAAGTTATGCTCCTGTTGAGGGTGGTTATTTACTGACTTTTACCGGTGGCGAAACTTTAACTATCAAGAATGGTGCTCAAGGCGAAAAAGGTGAGCAAGGACTTCAGGGTATTCAAGGCCCGAAGGGTGAAACCGGGGCTACAATTGTTCCGAAGTTCAAGGTAGATGCCGAGAACTACTGGATGATTAGCGTAGATGAAGGTGCAACCTATGAGTATGTATTGAATGACGCAGGTGAGAAAATCAAGGCTGCAGGCTCAGAAGCTAATGTTGAAGAAGCTATCGGAAACTACGTGAAGGTAGACGAAGAGGGTTATATCTGCATTGGAGAGTATAAGACTTCATTCAAATACAATGCTAACGTTCCTTCAATGATCTACAATGAAAAAGATGGAACCATGCAAGTTACTATTGGCGGTCAGTCATATACTTTGTTAATGGAAGGTTCTGCTTTCAACGGTTTACAGAGCATTGCTTTCAGAAAGCCCTATGCGGATAATTCAACTGTTGGTGGCTCTGAGGTGGCTAAATTAGATGTTTATGATTGGTTCGAAAAGACTGATGACCCTGGTAAGTGGGAATACAGAAAGGCAACCAGAGAGGATGAGAGTTACAAAAACTGGATTAATGATTCAAGACTCGATCAGGATAATACTCAAGAACCTTTCCGTCTGGTAGGTGTTGTAACCGCTCTTGGGGAAAAAGCAGATGTTAATGCTTATCAACTCTATTCTTATGATGAAGCAGCCAAAGAAAACAAATTGTTTGCCGCCATACCTGGTGTCGCTGAATTTAAAGTTTGGCCTAATCAATATAGTCAAACAGATGCTGAATACTTCTTCTCAGATTCTTATAAAACACGTGCTGTTGATATTCCGGTTTGGAGCGTGCAAGGAACTCCTGAATTGAATAATGGTATTCTGTCAGTGAAGATGATTGCTAAGGAAAACATTGTAGACGGACAAATGTATATGTCTTCTTTGGATGTTACCATGTATAAGCAATACACTTCTTCTTCTGATTATTTCAGTGTTAAATCAAGTTGGGCTAATACAAATTGGATTTTTGCAGCACATTCTCATAGAAATGACAGCAACTGGCCTTTTGGTTTACCTGGTGCTTATGATATGCATTCCGAGAAAAATTCATTTACTTATAATGAATCTTATAATTTGAATGACTCTATAAATGCTTATATGTCTAACGTATCCGGTACCCCGGAATTGTCTGAAATAGGTCTTGAGTATACTCAGAAATTTGAGTTATTGCCAAATAACACTAAATTCATTTTGAATGGCAAGGAAATACAATCTAAACAAGGTATCTTCCAAATCAACGATGGTATCCTTTCTGTAAAAGAACAATATCAGGCATCTGCCATTAACGAATATGCAGCAATAAAACTTACAACGACTGTGAAGTCACAAGTTGAAGGTGTTGCTGACTATGTATTTGAAAATACATTCCCTATTCAAGCTATTCGTAAGGCTGAAGATCCATATACATATAATTCCATCGAATTGATTCCGAATGAAGGCAATCTGTCAATGAGCTACAATGCTAGTAAGGCAACTGTTATTGCATTGAATGTTCGTAAGTTTGAATCTGAAATCGGTGGACGTGATATTGTTGCCGGTAACAATGTAGAAGACAGAAATCATCTGTTGCCACTTTATGTATATGATGCGAAAGCAAAAGAATACAAGATGCTTTCTAAGACAGAAGGTCGGGCATACATGAAGAACGACGCGGTTGGTTCTGCCTTGAATTCTGACAACTTGAAGGTTAATGCAAAAGATATCTACTTGTACTACAGAAACGGTGGTGATAATGCAGACAAAGACTCTTTATTCCTGGTTGTAGGGCCAAAGGTAGAATTGGCAGAGACGACTCTTTATGTATCACCTACAGCTAACTCCAATAGTGTTTGGAATGGTACTTGGAAAGATAATGCTCCTTATGCAGTTGGCAATGAATATGATAGAAAATACTTCATGTTGACTCTGAATAAAGTTTCTGTAAATCGCACATTTGCAGTTTCTATCAAGAAAGCATACGAAGCACGTACAATCATTGGTGACTGGAGTGATGCTGCTAACGGCAACTTCGGTATTAAGTCTGAAAACTTCGCTCACATGTATGATGTAACTCCTGCTGATGCTAAAGCTGTATTCGAATTGAATAAAGATAAGCAGAATGCATTTGTACAAGATTTGATGAAGAAGAAGCAATTAGTTGTTGAAGAATCAAATGGCGAATGGAGAATAGCATTCACTGCTCCTATTGATATCAAGAAGGTTGGTAATCTGAAAGTTGATATTTATGATGCAAATGGTTACGATGCTACTGACAAGAACCGTAAACCTGATGCAGAAGAATTATGGACTGTAGCTCGTCCGATAGCAGATTTCACCGGTGGTGCTGCACTGAAAGCATTCAACGATCCGAACTTGGCCAAGGATACAGAAATTACTTTGAAGCAATTGATTGAAAATTCTGTAGCTGGCACTAAGACTAAGGCTGAAGACTTCTGGAAGAATCTGATATTGAAAGACTATGCAGGTGAGACAGTTGTTAAATTCAATGGAACTACATTCAATGCCGAAGAAGTCACTGCTCGTGCTGCTTTGTACAAGAAGTCTGTTAAAACTGGTCTCCGCTACATTATGTCTAACGGAACAGACAAAGATGAATACTTCAAGGTAGATCCTACAACTGGTAAGCTGACTTGTATTGCACTCCCGACAGGTACTGAGTTTACTCATACAGTAAATGTGGTTCTGCAGTTCGTTCACGACTGGGGTACTAGTGAGTATGCATACAACGTAACTATCACACGTAAACAAGCTACTAGATAATCTGAGTAGTAGAAAATTGTCTGAATAGACAATTATAAAATCAAAAGGAGGATGTTCTATGGGAACATCCTCCTTTTTTTCTCCAGAAACTTTTTTCTCCTCACTTTGCTTCCACACTTCCACCCACTTCCTGCATCTCTCTATCCATCGGCATTTGCCCCTCTGTGGAAGCACCCTCCAAAGGTGGAAGCAAATTTTGCTTCCACCTACTCAAAAGCCATGGTTTTACTGCAACTCACTCATTTTATTTTAATACATCGAACAAATTTTATAAAACACTGACGCCAGTCCCCATACTTCTACACCCACATCCTACCCATAAAATCTGCAATACCTCTCCTTATCTTCATCCAAATCCACAACAGCCTCCTCCTCCCTCAGCATAAAAATGCCCGTTCATTTCATTCTCCTCCACTTTCCACTATCTTTGTCCCCACGATGAAAAAGTTCGCCGACGTCATATTGCCTTTGCCCTTGCACAGCTGCTTCACCTACTCCCTGCCCGACGAGTGGGCGGATGAAGTGCAAACCGGTTGCCGGGTGGTAGTACCATTCGGGCGGAAGAAATACTATACGGCCATCGTGCGTAACGTGCACTATTGTGCCCCCACCGGATACGAAGTAAAGGAAGTGTCTGCTTTGCTGGATGCCTGCCCGATACTGCTTCCGCGGCAGTTCAAGTTCTGGGAATGGCTCTCCGATTACTATCTCTGCACGCAAGGAGACGTCTACAAAGCTGCCTTACCCTCTGGCTTGAAGCTGGAAAGCGAAACAATCGTAGAGTACAACCCCGATTTCGAATCCGATGTCTGCCTGCCGGAGAAGGAACAGAAGATACTGGATATGCTCTCTGCCGACCCGGAGCAATGCGTGACGAAACTGGAGAAGGAGACCGGCATCAAGAACATACTTTCTGTCATCAAGTCACTGCTCGACAAAGAGGCCATCTTCGTAAAGGAAGAATTGCGCCGCACCTACAAGCCTAAGACCGAAACCCGTGTACGCCTCACCGCCGCCGCCCGCAACGAACACCGCCTGCACATCTTCTTCGACGAGTTGCAGCGCCGTGCCCCCAAGCAACTGGACCTGCTGATGAAATATCTGGAACTCTCCGGCTACCTCAGCGGACGAGATATAAAAGAAGTCTCCAAAGCCGAACTGCTGCAACGCACCTCCGCCACCCCTGCCGTATTCAACGGTCTTATAGACCGTGGTGTATTCGAAGTTTATCAGCAGGAAATAGGCCGCATAGATAAAGCGCTTCTCAAAGAAGTCGTCCCCGTCAATCCGCTGAACGAACACCAGCAACGCGCCTATCACGCCATCTTGGAGAATTTCCAAAGCAAGAACGTCTGCCTGCTGCACGGCATCACGGCAAGCGGCAAGACAGAAGTCTATATTCATCTGATAGAAGAAACCATCCGGCAAGGAAAGCAAGTGCTCTATCTCCTGCCCGAAATAGCTCTCACTGCACAAATCACAGAGCGCCTGCAACGTGTTTTCGGTTCCCGTCTGGGCATCTACCACTCCAAATTCCCCGATGCGGAACGGGTGGAAATCTGGCAGAAGCAGCTGTCGGAAGCAGACTATGACATTATCCTCGGTGTCCGCTCCTCCGTCTTTCTTCCTTTCCGCAACCTCGGCCTCGTGATTGTGGACGAGGAGCACGAGAACACCTACAAGCAGCAGGACCCTGCCCCCCGCTACCATGCCCGCAATGCCGCCATTGTACTCGCCTCCATGTATGGTGCCAAAACTCTGTTGGGCACGGCAACCCCTTCCGTAGAGACCTGGCACAATGCCACATCCGGTAAGTATGGCCTTGTGGAACTGAAAGAACGCTATAAAGAGATACAACTGCCGGAGATTATCCCCGTAGACATCAAGGAATTGCACCGCAAGAAGATGATGAACGGTCCGTTCTCCCCACTGCTCCTACAATATATCCGCGAGGCGCTGGAACAAAAAGAACAGGTCATCCTCTTTCAGAACCGCCGCGGTTTCGCCCCCATGATAGAGTGCAACACCTGCGGCTGGGTACCCAAATGCAAGAACTGCGACGTCAGCCTCACCTACCATAAGGGGCTGAACCAACTGACCTGCCACTACTGTGGCTACACCTACCAACTGCCCCGCATCTGCCCCGCCTGCGAGGGCACTGACCTGCGCAACCGCGGCTTCGGCACGGAAAAAATAGAAGATGACATCAAAGCCCTCTTCCCCGACGCCCGCGTAGCCCGTATGGACTTGGACACCACCCGCACCCGTACCGCCTACGAGCGCATCATCTCCGATTTCCAGCAAGGCAAGACGGACATCCTGATAGGCACGCAAATGGTGTCCAAGGGTCTGGACTTCGACCACGTCAGCATTGTGGGCATACTCAATGCCGACACCATGCTGAACTATCCCGACTTCCGCGCCTACGAGCGCGCCTTCCAGCTGATGGCGCAGGTTGCCGGACGCGCCGGACGGAAGAACAAGCGCGGCAGGGTGGTGCTACAAACCAAAAGCATCGACCATCCCATCATCCCGCAAGTCATTGCCAACGACTACGAAGCCATGGTAGGCGGGCAGCTTGCCGAACGCCAGATGTTCCACTACCCGCCCTACTACCGCCTGGTGTATGTCTACCTGAAGAACCGGAACGAGACCCTGCTCGACCTCATGGCACAGACTATGGCCGCCAAGCTCCGCACCGTCTTTGGCAACCGTGTGCTGGGACCGGACAAGCCGCCCGTAGCACGCGTACAGACCCTGTTCATCCGAAAGATTGTCTTGAAGATAGAAACCAATGCCCCAATGGCACGTGCCCGCGAGCTGCTCGTCCAGGTGCAAAAGGAGATGGTGGCGGAAGACCGCTTCAAGTCGTTGATAGTGTATTATGATGTAGACCCGATGTAAATAACTCGTAACTAAAGAAATATGAAGAAGATACTTTTCGTTTGCCTCGGCAACATTTGCCGTTCCTCCTCGGCAGAGGGAGTCATGAAACATCTGATAGAAGAAGCCGGACGTGCGGATGAGTTTTTAATCGATTCTGCAGGCATTCTGTCCTATCACCAGGGCGAACTGCCGGACAGCCGGATGCGTGCCCATGCTGCCCGCCGTGGATACAATCTGACGCATCTTTCGCGACCCGTACGTACCGAGGATTTTTACAACTTCGACCTGATTATCGGTATGGACGACCGCAACATCGACGACCTGAAAGATCGTGCCCCTTCAACCGCCGAATGGAGCAAGATACACCGCATGACGGAATACTGTACAAAGTTTACCCATGCCGACCATGTACCGGACCCCTATTACGGCGGTTCCGAAGGTTTTGAGTATGTGCTGGACATTCTGGAAGATGCTTGTGCGGGGTTACTGCAGAGCATTTAATCCAGCGGCATTACATGATACAGTGTCCCCTGCCTTGACTTCTTGTTCGGTATTTCAAGCTTCTTGAGCGTCCGCCCGAATACGGCCACCTTGTTGATTGCCAGACGGTCACGCGTCTTTGTCTGTAAAGTGGAAAGAATCTGCATGGGCATCATCCATTGCCCCTCCTCATCCTCTTCTGCCGCACGGAAATGGCTGTGGAAGAGTTGTTCCAGTGGGGTGAGCTGTTCAAATTCCCGGTTCGTCCGCTTCAAGATGGCTTCATCGGCATCATCCAGCCAGTAACGCTCACCTTTGGCTACGGCATTCAGAGCCTGCGCATAGAGCTGGCGGTAGTTGATGCTGACATTCGTATCGATGGGACCGGTGACCTCAATGCAGATGAAACGGCGGCTGCCACTGGGGTCGGACAACAAGTCCTTCTGGTTGCTGGTGCCGATGAAGGAGGCATACCGCCGCATCTCACGGATGGTGCTGCCGTAGGGTTTGCGCAGGTTGGCAACCGGTTTCTGCAGCAGATGCTTCAGGAAGCCCTGCTGGTTGATGTTGATTTGGTCGAACTCGTCGATGTTGACGAGCAGAAAGCGTCCCAGGCTGCGTTCCGCTTCCTGCCTGCTCTTGAAGTCGATGCTGTCCGTATAGCCGAAACGCAGCTCCGGTGGCAGCAAAATGCGGCAAAAGGTGGATTTCCGGAACCCTTGAGAACCGACAAGCAGAGGAGAAGTATTGTTTCCGTGTTGCCGGTCCATTCCACGCCAGTGTGCCACCATGCCCAGGAACCAGCGGTAGAACAGCTCCTGCCAATGAGGATTGTGGCACGGAACGAGGTCGGCCAATGCCCGGATGCGGTCTTTCCGTCCCAGCGGCCGGTGTCGTAAAGGTATTCTTCGACGGGATTATAGAGTGGCACATAGTCTGAAGTTAGGAAACGGTTGATATCGCGGTCCCATACGCGGATACCCTCCTTCAGGGCATTCATGGAGACCGTACTGCGGGCACGCTGGTCAGCAGGCTTGAAATAGAAATGGACGGAGTCGCGCTGACGGTATTCCAAATCATCCAGAACGGTGTTGTAGCGAAACTCATACCGGCGGCCCATAAACTCTTCCAGCCGGAAAACGCTCTCCTGCTCTTGCGTCAGACTGCTCTTTTCCCGAAGCCTTTAAGCTCTTGATATAGGTTATGAATCGTTTGACGGACAATGAATTCATCCGTTTCCCGGTAATAGTGCATCAATGTCTGGCGGACTACTTCCTCTTCGGGAATGCCTGCCTTGAAACAATGTTCGGCCAGAGGCACCAGCAGTATCCGTAAATCCCGTCCGTTTCCAGCCGCCCAATCCGCGGAATGCACGGTCAAGGGCCGACTCGAAGAGTACGGCAAAGGTGTCCGAGGCTTTACTGTCGGATGCAGCCGCAACAGCGGATTCTTTTCTGCGAGTTTTCGTTGCCGGAAGTTCTCTTCCTCGGGCATGCCGAGGGTTGTTCCAAGCAGAAAGGCACAGCGGCAGGATTGTAGTAAGGATATCCATCCAGAGTCATGCGGCAACTCTGTGTAAGGGAAGGTTCTTTCAATGTAATGGCAAACGGCAGCAAGGGCTGGTAGCACTTCACCGCCATACGGTAGGCGTGGGCATGAAACAAGGTGGCATCGCTCTCCAGCTTCGGCGTCGTGCCGTCGGGCAGGGCAAACAATACCCATATCTTGGCACTCCGTCCGCTGGAACCGCAGAAAGCGGCAAAGGTCTGTGGCAGCAGGGCGGCTTGTTGCTTTACATATTCCGCTTCGGCAATGCCCGACAGACGGTTTACTTCCAGTTGTACGAGTCCGTTATAGTTCTTCATCCGCCGTTCCCCCTCTTGTGTACGGCTATATTCCACGGCAGGGTAGATGCGGGGCAGCTTGTCTATATGTTCGTATTGGGCACAAGTGCCCTCCAGTTGAGGAAGGATGGCCCGGAGGGTCGACATGTCCGGCTTTGGTTTCGGTTTTCAGTTTTTAATCAGTGCATCCGCTTCCAGGGTGCTGAGGGCTTCCTTTCCGCTCCTTTTTCTGCTCTAATCAAGGTAATTTTCATTCTGTTTGTCAGCTTGTTTGGGTAAATATAATTCTCGTAAAGATACTACATTGAAGAGCTGAAAGCAAGCATTCTGCGGAATAATTATTAAATGGATACAAGTCTCCACGACTCATGCAGAGAAGTGTTAAAAGCAAGTGAGTTTCTTTGTCAAAACACTGGCATTCCTTTTCTCCCTTTGTTTGTCTACTTTTGTATAGGGAATAGATGACGCCTAACGACCATGAACAACTCTGCTTACGGCCATGAAGCAATCGCTTGACGACCGTAAGCAGAGTTGTTCATGGTCGTTAGTTCCATAGCTTTACGGATGAAGTACGCACCCGCACCTATTCCGCATAGGGCGCAAACTTATTATATAACAACTTAAAAGACATTGAACTATGGCAATTTTATTTGATTGGTATGAACTTCCGGAACCAAAAGACAAACAGCGGGAAGAAAAGATACTTCATCCACGCATCCGCTTGAACGGCTCTACCACTACCGACGAACTGCGTCGCAGAATTCAGGAACGCAGCTCGTTGACGGAGACTGATGTCTCGGCGGTACTGGATGCCTTGTCGCACGTCATGGGGGAAGACCTTGCCGAGGGGCGGCAGGTGCATCTGGACGGTATCGGCTATTTTCATCCCGTACTAACGAGCACGGAGCCGGTGACCGCTGCGACCAAACGAAAAACCACCAAGATTAAGCTGAAGGGCATCAAGTTTCGTGCCGACCAGGTGCTGAAGAATGAGATAGGTGCCATCAAAGTTAAACCGCTGGGGCTGAATGAGCATTCCCAAAAGCTGAGTGACAAGGAGATTGACAGGCGACTGACGGGCTACTTCTCTACGCATCAGTTCCTTACGCGCGAGAGTTTTCAGGTTCTCTGCGGGATGATGCGTTCCACTGCGCAGCTTCATATTCGCCTGCTCCGCAGCGAGGGTAAGCTCGAAAATGTGGGAAAACTGAACCAACCGATTTATGTGCCTTGTACGGGGTATTACGGTAGAGACGAGTAGGTTACGGTAAAACTTAGGCGTTTTGAGTAGGTGGAAGCAGATTTTGCTTCCACCTTTTTTTGTTGCTTCCACAGCAGTTCAAATGCCGATGGATAGGGGGATGCAGGAGGTGGGTGGAAGTGTGGAAGCAAAGTGGGGAGAAAAAAATCTAGAGAGTGATGAGAGGCGCGGAAATCATTCTAGATACTTCACCTCTTCACCTAAGGCATCATGGTTCATTTCGCGTATACTGCGATAAAGCTTACCATTTTTCAAATAATAATAATTCTGATAACCAGCAAACTCTATGTTGGCATAGGTTTCATTGTTACGATCTTTGCTTATTTTCCAAGAACTTTCGTAAATCATAGAATCTTTGAAAGTTATGATTGATGTAGAATCTGGACGAAGCTCAAACTTTATGCCGTTGGCAGTAGTGAATATACCGACAAAATCATGTTCTTTTTCGTTGTTGTCACATCCGGTTAGTAGCAGTATCCCCAACAATATTCCTATAATGACTGTTTGTTTCATATTTTTAGTTGTTATATTATAAAAAAGAGTGCTTCAATCGGATGAAGCACTCTCTCTTGTCAGTTTACTTTCTTGGCATCTCTTTTCAGAGTTGTCTCTTATCTTCCTGCGGGAGTACCGGCATTTTCATTTACGTGGATTTTGAATTCCTGAGTGAAAGTCTTCCACTTATAACCGAACTTGATAGGAACATAGATTTCATAATCCCAGTTTACAGGAGTACCACTGTGGTTGTAGTAAGTCAGTGTTTCCTTACCAGTTGCATCTACGTTGTAAACTACAGTTGTGTTGGCAGGAAGTTTACCTTCCTTGTAACCAGCAACAGGCTGCAAATTGCCGTCTACCAGTTTCAGGTTAGTCTTAACTTGATCGGTCATCCAGTTGCTCGGAGTACATTCGTAGAATTTGAACAGTTCTTTTTGCAGAGCTGTTGCATTGGGAGCTTCAGAAGCAGTGTAGAAATTACCGTTTTCGTCTGCATTCCAGCAAGTGTAAGTATAAGCACCTGTTACATCTACAGAGCTACCGTTAACAACAGCATCAGTTACTTCTCCTTCTTCCTTATTCACTGTGATAGTCATCGGTTCAATGATGTTGGCATCATAAGCCTTGATAACTTCAGTATGAGCAGCCGGATGTCCCGGAGTTGCATCACCATAGCAAAGGTCTGCAACCAACTTGATAGGAACAATCTGGCCTACCAAAGCTTTGGCAGCTTCTGTCGGTTTGGTGTCTTTTCCGAAATTGGATGCTGCATCCGGATCAGCTTCTTGCAATTTGATGTTATAAGTCTTGTGACCTTTCAGAGGATTATCTACGACAGTACAGAGGTTGTCCTTATAATTGTCAATTGTTGCAGCCAATTCACCTGCAATGTACAATTTTGTGTTGTCAGTACTCAATGTAACAGCACCATCCTTGAATGTCTTGCTGGCAACATCAAAGTACTTATAAGTTTTACCAGCCAACTTTTCAGCATCGAATTCAAAACGTACACCTTCCAATTCAAATGTAGGAGAATAAGGATTCTTCACATTCGCAACGTTCTTATCCTGGAAGTACAGGTATTCCCATGCACCAGTAGCAGGTTTTACGCCGTCTTTGTTCAAGAAACCGTTCACTAAGTCAGTGTAGATATTTACGGTCGGATTATTGTTAGTCTTATCGCCAGTCAATACGTGTCCAGTGGTTTCATTCCATGCAGGATTCCATTCCACAGCACCATAAACTACCGGGTTCACATTGAATACAGTGTTATTGGTGTTTTTCTTCCAATAACGATTGTCATATCCATATCCACCGAATGTAGGTTTGTAGATAGTACGTGTCAATGTAATTTTCAAAGTAGGATATGCCTTTGTCGGATCTTTCCAGAAGAATGTCTTAGTGAATACCATATCTTCGTGATTTTTCCATACCGGATATTTCTTCACGATGTCAGCGTGAGTCAAAGTCCACTTAATGTTATAAGATTCAACTCCGTCTTCTGTATTCTTAATAAGTTCAACCTTACCATAATCTACTCCATCTTGTGCGTCGAAACCGGCATCAGTGTAAACGGCGTGGAATTCCTGCTTGGTCATACCACCCTCTTTTGCACCGTTGTAGATAACTTCGTTCATGGCTACAGTGCCAATCTTGTCTGCGAAATCACCACATTTGAACATGGTGTCATCGTATGTGAAGCCAATCTCACGCATACCTTCTTCTTTCACCCATTTCACCTTGATGTAACGCATAGCTACCAAAGCATTGTTTACAGTATCCACCAACTCTACACGTACCAACGGTTCGCGGCCTACTGCAGTGGCAGATACACCGTCAAGGCTATAGACTTTTGAAGTCATGTGACCATTCATAGGAGAATCGATTTCTGCGAATTTTTGCTGGTCGGTCTTGTTACTATTACCCTCAGGGCCACCCAAAGTAAAATATTCTCCAGTAGCTTTGTAGAAACGGAATGTTAGACCATAGTCTTTGTATTTCTCCAATTCAGCATGTTTTTTGTGATCTGTAGCATCAATCTCTGTTGTGCAAACCTCCACTAATTTTTCAAGTCGAGTACCTTGTTATACTGTGCATAAACGTCAATCATGTCGTTAGCCTGTGACTCATATGCACAAATAGAGTCGTGATAGTGCACATAGAATCTACCTTCACCATCAGTCTGAACTTCGTCAGCAAAATCACCACCCATATTTCCGTTGTACATCGTACGTGCATTAGCAATGTAGGGAGCCACCTTTGTTTCGTGCAGACGAACATATTCAGAGTTCACATAAACCTGAGTACCATTTTCCTTAAGAGCTTTAGCTTCATCAGCAGTCAGGTTTTCTTTAGCAATAGGAGCCTTTAGAGAAGCCATGTAGAAAGTTTCTTTTCCACTTGCATGACCGCCTGCTTCATTGATGGATTCGGCAACAGTCTTCTTTGAATTGTACTGTCAATACATTGTCTTTTATCTTATAGTCAGTAGGCTGGATAGGAGAATTCTCGGAAATCGTTGCGCCAGCTTTGGTGAGGATGTTTTCAGATTTGATGCAATCGAAAGAAGGCATATAAATATCCTCTGTACGTACACCCATATTGGGGCTAACGTGGAAGTAAGCCTCATTTTTGTCTGTAGACACTGTGTACGGCTTGGCACCAGCTTTATTAACGTGGTCAAGTACAGGAGTTTTGAATGTGCTGTAAACGTACCTTCAGAATCTTTGTCAGTTTGAGGACCGTCTGCATGTTTTGCCATTGCCTTGTACTCTTGTGGAGTATACTGTAGAGTAGTCAATGTAATAGCTGCAATACCATTGATATGACTTGTAGGAATTACAGCCAGACTAGTCAAACGATGTCCGATAATAGACATAACTTGAGCGCTCAATGCATCAACCTCAGCAGCCAAGTCTTTTAGTTTTCGTCTGTAACAAAGCCGCCTTCAATTCTTCTTTCAAGTCGTTGATTTTAGTCTCAACTGCCTCCAAAGCCAACTTCTCAATTTGCTTTCCAGTTCTTTCTTCAAAGCAGTCAAATCTGCCTCGGATACTCCGCCTTCTGTCGAATTAGCCTTGTCCAAAGCTTCCTGAGCTTTGTTCTTGGCCTCGTTTGCGGCACTTTTGGCTTCATCTACAGCCGTCTGCAACGTAGTAACTTTTGCATTCAGGTCATCAAGTGAAGCTTTCTTGTCCAGTTGTTCCTGCAAGTCCTTGATGTCATCATCATAATCCTTACAAGACGTGAACGTACCTGCAGTACCCAACATCAAGGCACTGAACAGGGTCACACTTAGAAACTTCTTGTTCATAATTGAAAACTTTAAATTTATAAATTTAAAAAATAAAAAGTGAATAATCTCTCATTTCGAATCCCTTCCACATAGCTGTCTGTCATGTATTTTTTCCGTTACTTCGCAGGTAATGAAATCTTGTTAATTTCGTTAATAATCAGGGAATAAGGAGAAAATAGGTGGGGCTTGTCCAGAATAGTAAAAATCTGTTCGTTGGGATATTGGAAAGAGGATTGGAAGTCCAGAAAAGTGACAATGGGAAAGTAATGAAATGAGGCCTTCAAAAATGGAAGTGTGTATTTTTAGCTCAAAAGATTGAATAACAGCATATTGATAGAACCGATGTGAGCTCCGTAAAGACAACACCATTCCGTTCCTCAAAACTCTGTTTGAAGATTCCGGAAAATGTGCGACAAATCTATTCTATCCTATCAAAAGCAGTAACGTCTTTTACACCATACACGCTCCACTTCTTACAAAAGAAATTACCCTCTGATTTGCCTCGTCAATCTTTCTGTTGCTGAAAGGCTTCAGATAGGTTTCCGTCACCGTAATGGAGGAGTGCCCCATGGCTTCCGATATGATTCCGGGTGTATCTCGCAATGGTAAGCCATTGTGGCCCAGGTATGTCTGGCCGCATAGGTGCTGAGTGCCGACTGCATTCCCAGGCACTGCCTGAGTACTGCCAGCCGCTGGTTGAATCCCTGAGTGCCGACTGGTATTCCCGGTATGCCGCTTCCGTACCTTCCTCGCTCTGCAGAATGGGAAACAGATAGGGAATCGGGATTCCTGTTCGCCACCATCCTGACCATCTGCATGGCTTCGGGTGTGAGTGACACGGTCAGCGCCCGTCCGTCTTCCGCCTTCTGTAAGACAGCACATTCCCCTGCAAGTCCCTTTTGTGCAGGTACGCCAGGTCCACGAAGGGTATGCCCCTGAGCATGAACATGAGTACGAAGAAAATCCTTGTTCTCTGCTGTGTGTTTGGGAGCGTCCCTCCTTGCAGGCTCCTTTCCGTCTCCCTTACCAGGCTGCTGATGTCTGATGCTTCGAGCGCCTTCTTCCTGTCCGCCCGTGTGCCGGTATACACATGCTCGAACAGTCTGGGTACATACCGTATGTACTTTCTGTCCACCGCCCGATGATACACCGAGCGTACCGTCTTGATGTAGGTGGATACGGTGTTCCAACTGCAGTTCCTCTGCCTGAGGAAGTTTTCGAATCTCTTCAGTACGGTCGGGCTCAGCTTGCGCATGGGCATCGGTTGCCATTTGGTGAATGCCGAGAATGCATTCACCGCTGACTGGTAGATGTGTGCCGTCCCCCACCTGCCGCCTTCCGGAGTTCCCCGATGACTGAGGAGAACATCTCTTGTAAGGTAATTTCATTTCTATTCATTTCCAATTTATTTATAAAAGGTTTACCTTACAAGTATATACAATTATAGCTGCAAATACAATGATTTCATATTCTTCATTTTTGCAATATCAAGTGATTATTGCTGCAAGAGAAAAATGTTTAAGTCATGATAGGGATTGGATGAAGAAGGGAATAAGTAAGAGAAAACGCTCAGGTATGTATTTCGCAGTACTTGGTATGGTACGAAGATTTAGAAGAAGAATATGCGTTGGAAGTAAAAAAGAATATAAATTATAGAAATAGATGGCATGTGATAAACAAGACTTCATTGTATTAGAATTCCAGTTTTTCTAATATCACAATAAAGAGGATTGTCCATATCTTCTGTAAGTAGGACTGGCTCTATAAGGTTACTTATCTTGCGTCTAAGTTTCCACAATAGAGGAGTATCTTTAAAATAATCGTCATCCAGGCGTTCTACTATCACAGCAATATCTATATCGCTGTCTGCTCTATAATTTCCTTTACTGTACGAACCATAAAGATAAAGGGCCTTTAATGGTAACTTCTCCGCTACCATTTCCTTATAGCGTTTGGCAAGGTTTATAGCTTGTTCTTTATCCATAATTGCAACTCTTTAGTTTGGCTCAAAAGTTCAGCACAGTATTCTTTGGTTAAGCTCTTCATTAATCTTTCTTTATAAGAGGGGTAACGGGCTTCTATATTAAGAGGTTCAAGTTTGTCTATAAAGTCTAACTGCTCCTCCGACAATTGCTTGTCCAATCCCGTTCTCTCCGCAAGTCTGGATAGTGAATGTATCTTTAGAGGAACTTCCATTAAGCAATTAGTCCAATATGCTTTGAGAATTTTCTCTATTGTTTGATGGCACATGAACCGACATAGAGATAACGGCCTGTAAGCAGCATTGCATTCGCTGTTTCCAAATCATAATCTGACATCTCAATCCAATAAGGTTACTTTACTATCCATATTTCGAGTCTTTAGAACAAAGATAGTTATTATCCTTCAAACAACAATGATTTGCTACAACATTTTATCCGTTGGAACCATATTGAAGGTATTTACTTTAGTCTTATAATTATATTTTGCAAAGCCTGCTGCATTTCTACTCATTTCTAAATTGTTTATAGAATGAATATAAGATTCAAGAAAGAAACCATTAAAGCTTATTCCTTTGCAACCAAAGTTGGAAGAACTGATCATATACCTGGTAAATGCCTTTATCATAGGTAATAAAGTCTTTTTCCAGTAGTCCTTTTACAGCTGAAGAGACAGAACTGGCAGATTGCAACTTGTATTTACGCACAAAATCACCGCTTGAGATGGCCTTGGCTTTCCTTCTGCCGCAATTGCCATAAATACAATACGTTGCTTTTCGGGCATCTGATATAATAAGGCATCATAGGTGTCGGCAGAAAAGTCCAGAAGGTCGTTAATGGCAGTATCTATCATTGAGGGGATACATATTTCTCCAGTTCCAGTCATGGAAAATAAAATGTTCATAACCTTCTGCATATACGAAGTTATACCATTGAAGCGCTCATATAGCTCTGTTACCACTAATGTGTCCAAGTGTTTGCTTACCCGTTCAAAGTGCTTAAGACAGAACTCTGCGTATTTATCAACAGAAATGGGAGGCAGGTTTATCAATGTGACTGATTGATAGAATGGACGTGCCGGAGAAGTAAACATTGCCCCCATCAGATGCCTATGGGACCCGGAGAAGACAAAGTGGGCATTGGAACAGCGTTGTATATGTGTCCGTAGTGCCGCTTCTATGTTGGGATCGTCTGCATATTTGGTTATTTGCTGGAATTCATCAATGGCGATTAGGCAAGGCTTCCCGGCATTATTCAGATAGGAGAATATCTCATCCAATGTTGCAGAGGGATTAGTTATAGCTCCCAGACCGATTCCCAGGTAGGCTGTCCATTCATGTCGAATGTTATTTCGGAACGAAGGGAGGCCAGTACATTCAAGAAGGTACCCCATACGGATTTTCCTTTTGGACGTAGTTCATCCAGTACAGCCTTGCCGAAAACATTCACAAAATCGCGTACAGAGCTTGTGGCATAAATATCGATGATGAAAGTGTGGTAATGCTCCTTGATTTCCGGCTGTCCAAAACAATGCCGCAGCAAGTCTGTTTTGCCTAATCTGCGTGGGAAATCAATGCAATGTTGTTCTCATTCGTCAAAAGTGAGACAATTTTAGCCGTTTCTTTCTCTCTGTCACAGAAATATTCCGGTGATACATAGCCGTTCGTAACAAATGGATTTTTCATATGATTATTGAGTTTACACGCAAATATAAGGAAAATATCACGATAATCATAAGATGATAATCATAAAACGATTATTATTGGAAATGTGTGGTTGACTATCATATGAAATGGCTATTCTTTTCCTCATCCAAAGAATAGAGAATAGTAATAGCCATTTTCTGTTTTAATCTTGATATTCAATTTCTTCACCAAGAGCTTGACGTATCATATTATGTTCATTGCGATAGAGTTTACCATTACGCAGATAATAATAGTTAAAGTAACCGGCAAACTCAATAGTGGCATACTTTAGTGTATCTCCTTGATTATAGACTTTCCATGTACCCTCGTACGAACTGGAATCATCATATTGAATCAGGGTGGTGGAGTCGGCTCGAAGGTCGAATTGGATACCGGTTTCAGTAACGAATTTGCCTGGAAAAGGATGTGTAGCTGCTGACTTCTTACATGAAGAAAAGCAGATGAGTGAAACTGACACAGTCAAAATGAATAGTATTTTCTTCATATCTGATATTTATAAATGAAAGATTGAAAAAGGACGCCCTGCAAGAGGACGTCCCTTTTATTAAATTATATCAAGAATCTCTTCTTAATTATTTGGCACTCGGTGTACCGGCAGCCTTCTTAACGATGACTTTCAGGTTATCCTTGCTCAATACACCCCACTTGTAGTTGACATTTACAGTCAGGAACATGTTGTAGTCAACGTTAACCGGAGTACCATGGTTGTTGAAGTATGCCAAGTGAGTCGGGTCAGCTTTAGCTTCTGTAGCAGTAGACTTAGCTTTTGTCTCATCCCAGTTCATCATCTTCAATGAAGCATTGGTCGGCAACTTACCGTCAGTAGTACCCTCCTTATGCTCATAAGTGCTGGTTGCAGCATTCCAAGCCAAGCTGGTAGTGGTCTTATCAGTCAAGAACTTAACTTCACGCACAGCATAGTAGTCATACAAAGCATGTGCATAAACTTCATCACCAGTGGCCTTGTCAGCTACAGCAGCAGCTACCGGCTTATTATTCCAGTCAGTGAATGTGAAGTTCTTGGCAACGCTCAAGAAGCTACCGTCAATTTCAGCATCAACGAAGTTGTCGCTGATAGAACCGTCAATAGTCAACGGGTTGATGAAGTGTACCTCAAATTCTTGAACTGGAATAACATTGAAGTCATTGTATGCAACAACTAACTGTACAGGAACTTCCTTGCCAATCAACTTGAGGGCGGCATCAGTACCGTTCCAGTTATCTTTTTCGTGGAGACGGATGATACTGGAGCATTCATTTACGTTATTACCTAATGTTTCATCATAATTCCAAGGCAAGTTCTTCTTGTTTTCTGTAGCATCAGCACCCATCAGGTTATTGATAGTGGCAGCCAAATCATTAGATTGTTTGTAATCCATAATATCTGCATCCGTTCTACCGATGTTGTTGTTGTCACTCTTGTCTTTGTCTTCTGCTGTACCTTCAGTCTTATACCACAATTGAGTTTTGTCATCGCTTGTGACAAAGTCTTTCAAATGCGGATAAGTAGTCAAGTCTTTCATGCGTGTTTCGTCAAAGATAAACTTAACCTCTGCACACTCACGAATATACTGGATGAATTGAGCCAAGTTGGCTGGCTTTTCTTTGGTCGGTTCGTATACAAAGCCATTAACCAAGTCAGCTTCGATGTGGCTATAGTCTTTCAGCGTACAACCGTCAGTAATACCCGGATATACATGCGGGTCTTTCTGTGTTCCACCGTCATTTGCAGTAGTGTAAACAATCGGATTCACATTGAAGACACCTTCGCCCTTACCATTCTTCCAGAATGTACCTTGGTATGCAAACTTCTGTGCAGGAACAACGATTGTCTGCTTGAATGTCTGCTTGATATCACCATTCAAACCAGCTTCGTCAATGTACTTAACGTCGATTTCGAATGTAGAAGCATAAGTCTTGGTAGACTCATTGTAAGCCAATGTACCAACAGTCTTCGGGTTCATAGCCCAAACTAAGTTGTAAGACGTATTGTCTTCAGCATCGTGCAATAAAGCAAATACAAGGTCTTTATTGTTTTTAATCGCTTCCTTACCGTCTTTGCCAACTTTGTCAGAACCTTCTTGCCAGTCAGTAGCCACCTTAGAAACAGCTAATTTAGACAAATCTACCTTCTTGCCGTCTTTTCTCAGTTCAAGAATCTCCATATCTGTATAGATGCTGTGGAACTGAGTCTTACTCATACTCTGACCACCGTCGAACTTAACCATATGATAGATCTTCTCGTTCATTTCCTTAGAGAACAACTGCTGGAACATATCCTTGCAAGTTACAGTATCGTTCGGGAATGTAATGGCAGCAATCGTTTGATCCTTTTCACCGGTCCAACGAATCTTGATATAACGTACAGCAATCATGTTGCCATTATTCTTGTCCCACAATTCAGCACGAATGATAGGTTCGCGACCGATGGAAGTCTTGGAATATTCTGTATCTCCCAACTCTACGTCGTAAACTTCAGACTTCAGCGTGTAGCCGTCAGACAAGATGCGGCCGAATGCCTGTTCGTCAGTCTTACGGTCACCTTGCAGATACTTAGCTTTTGCTAAAGAGAAACGGAATTCCAGGCCATAGTCGGCGTAGTTCGTCAATTCCTTGTGAGAAGCGTGTTGTTTGTCAGTATAAGTATAGCATACAGTAACCAACGTTCTCAAGTCAAGTGGACTGTCATATGACTGCTTAACATCAACCAATTGTTCGTTGCCTGATTTATACAAGCAGAGAGTCATGATAATGAACGTATTTACCATCCTGCATTTCGTCTGCAAAATCAGTCGTGAAGTCCTTCGTGAAGTCAATCTTCTTGTTAGCCAAATAAGGATATACAGTAGATTCTTCGATACGGCTGTATTCGGAATTTACAAATACGTCTTTACCAGCTTCTTTCTCAGCATCTGTCAGGTTTTTGTCAGCAATAGGAGTCTTCAGAGAAGCCATCCAGAACTTTTCAAGTTTACCTTCACCGTGAGCGCTACCGGTTGTGCCGATGCTCTTGCCTACGTAATCTGCATTCTTCTTATAAAGAACAGTCATTACACCGTCTTTTACATCGTAGTCTACAACTTCGAGAGGCTTGTTCTGAGAAAGTTCAGGAGCAGCCTTTGTTACGTTCTGAGAGGTAAAGCATTCAAACATAGGAAGCTTAACATCTTCTTTCATCACACCGATGCTCGGGCTAATCTTGTAGCTTACCTCATTCTTTTCGGTAGAAATGCTGAGTGCCTTGGCGCCCTTTACAGCAGTGTGGTCCAAAACCGGGCGATCAGTGTGCTTAGACGGGTCTGCTTCGTGGTCAGCATAGTTCTTGGCAGCAAAACCTGCGGTGTATACGTCAGTGTCAGCAGTTCAATTGAAGGAATGCCGTTGATGTGCGTAGTTGGAATCAGCGTAAGGCTGGTCAATCGGTGACCAATCAAAGCCATAACTTTAACACTCAGAGTTTCGACATCTGTAGCCAATTTCTTCAAATCAGCTTCAGAAATAAACTCACTTGCCAGACTCTCCTTCAGTTCTTTGATCTTAGTGTCAACAACCTCTAAAGATGCCAGTTTTTCCATTTCTTTTCCAAAGCATCTTGTAATTTCTCTAAATCAGCTTCAGATACTCCACCTTCGCTTGAACCAGCCTTATCCAGAGCTTCCTGAGCTTTGGCTTTGGCTTCGTTTGCGGCAGTTTTGGCTTCATCTACGGCTGTCTGCAAAGTAGCAACTTTTGCATTTAGGTCATCAAGTGAAGCTTTTGTCCAGTTGTCCTTGCAAGTCCTTGATGTCGTCATCATAGTCCTTACAAGACGTGAACGTTCCTGCAGTGCCCACCATTAAGGCGCTGAACAGGATCACACTTAGAAACTTTTGTTCATAATTGAAAACTTTAAATTTATAAATTTAAAAAAAAAAAGTGAATAATCTCTCATTTTAAATCCCTTTCGCATACTTGTTTTGTTGTCAAGTATTCCGTTACTTCGCAGGTAATGAAATCTTGTTAATTCCATTAATAATCAAGGAATAAGGATAAAATAGGTTGGGTTTGTTCAAAATAGTAAAAATCAGCCCGTTAGGATATTGGAAAGAGGATTGAAAGTCCAGAAAAGTGACAGTGGGAAAGTGATGAAATGAGGCTTTCAAAGAATGAAAGTGTGTATTTTTCAGTTCAAAAGGTTGAATGACAGTATATTGATAGCACCGATTGGAGCTCCGTAAAGACAACGCCATTCCGTTCCTCAAAACTCATTTTGAAGACTCCGGAAAATGCGCAACAAATCTATTCTATCCTATCAAAAGAAGTAACGTTTTTTATACTGTACACGCTCCGCTTCTTACAAAAGAAATTACCCTCTGGTTGGCCTCGTCAATCTTTCTGTTGCTGAAAGGCTTCAGATAGGTTTCCGTCACCGTGATGGAGGAGTGCCCCATGGCTTCCGATATGATTCCGGGGTGTATCTCGCAATGGTAAGCCATTGTAGCCCAGGTGTGTCTGGCTGCATAGGTGCTGAGTGCCGACTGCATTCCCAAGCACTGCCTGAGTACTGCCAGCCGCTGGTTGAATGCCCTGAGTGCCGACTGGTATTCCCGGTATGCGGCTTCCGATCCTTCCTCACTTTGTAATATGGGGAATAAATAAGGAGAGTCCTTGTCCTTGTTTGCTATTATTCTCACCATCTGCATGGCTTCGGGTGTGAGTGACACGGTCAGCGCCCGTCCCGTCTTCCGTCGTCTGTACGATAGTATATTTCCCTGCAGGTCCCTTTTGTGCAGGTATGCCAGATCCACGAAAGGTATGCCCCTGAGCATGAACATGAGTACGAAGAAAATCCTTGTTTTTTGCTGTGCGTTTGGGAGCGTCCCTCCTTGCAGGCTCCTTTCCGTCTCCCTTACCAGGCTGCTGATGTCTGATGCTTCGAGCGCCTTCTTCCTGTCTGCCCGTGTGCCGGTATACACATGCTCAAACAGTCTGGGTACATACCGTATGTACTTTCTGTCCACCGCCCGATGATACACCGAGCGTACCGTCTTGATGTAGGTGGACACAGTGTTCCAACTGCAATTCCTCTGCCTGAGGAAGTTTTCGAACCTCTTCAGTACGGTCGGGCTCAGCTTGCGCATGGGCATCGGTTGCCATTTGGTGAATGCCGAGAATGCATTCACCGCTGACTGGTAGATGTGTGCCGTCCCCCACCTGCCGCCTTCCCGGAGTTCCCCGATGACTGAGGAGAACATCTCTTGTAAGGTAATTTCATTTCTGCTCATTTCCAATTTATTTATAAAAGGTTTATCTTACAAGTATATACAATAAAATGAAGAAAAACAGAAGCTTATAATGTATTTTTCATTTTAGCCAGTCTTTCAGAATGCCCCCAAATATATTTCTTATATTTGCGAAAAAAGTCGCATTGAAAAAAAATCGCAATATGAATAATCCATTTAAATTCAGTACCATTGTAGACGGTGAATACTTTACGGATAGAGTAGCGGAATAGGGAAGAGTAAGAGAGATACTTGCAAGTGAAAATCGCCTGATATTTATTAGTCCACGACGTTTCGGCAAGACCAAAGTAACGAAAGGATTGTCACGTCCCGTTTTTCAGTTGAACCTGCAGTTGGTAACAGGCACTGCCGACTTTGCCGCACGATTATTGTGGATTATGCTTCAGCAATATCCTATGGAACGCCTGGAGTATCTCATCACTCACTTTCATTTTATTCCCACCATTTCAACCAATCCCATGACAGATGGCATAGAAGTTTCATTTCAGCCGCCAATGGATGGCTTCATTCTGTTAGAGGATGTATTCACACTGATTGATAAACTGGGAATGAAGAATCCACACAAGAAACCGATTGTAGTACTGGACGAATTCCAAGAAATACGTACATTGGACAAGAATCTGGATAAAAAATTGAGGTCTATTCTACAGACTTACAACCATGCCAATTACATTTTCTTAGGTAGCCAGGAATCGATGATGCAGGAAATCTTCGAAAAAAAGAAATCCCCTTTCTATCATTTTGGATATTTGATGAAGTTGGGTAAGATTCCTCAAGATAACTTCTATGAGTTTCTCAAGAATGGCTTTCTTCTCTTGGGTGAGGATATGGATGCTGAAACGATAGGCCGCAGCATTCTGTCGTTCACCAATTGTCATCCCTATTACACCCAGCAACTGGCTTACCAGACATGGAATAACTGGAAACAAAACGGTTACAGTGATACTTTGGTGGAAACTGCCATTACGGAGTTGACCCATGTACACGATATGGATTATGAACGTTTATGGAGCACTTTCAATAAAACAGATAAAAAAGTCTTGATAGGCTTAACTATGCAGATGGGGACTCCGTCCAGTCTTCCTTTTCTACAAGCTGTCGGTATTGATTCTCCAAGTACAGCTTTCAGTAGCTTGAAGCGACTTGGACAACAAGGATATGTGATACGTAATGAGGGGTATGAACTGGATGACCCTTTCTTCAGAAGGTGGATTGAAGTAAAGAGAGAAGGGCGATAGAAAGAGGAAATCCTTGTTGGGTTTCGTATCATTTCAGCATATTGAGTTTTATGCTTATCATGTCTTTATATGATATTTGCATCTCCTCCGGTAGAAAAGAGAGACTGATGAACTCCATCCATTTGGTTTCTACTTTCAAGAGTTTCTTGAAGAGGTTTTCTATTACTTTTTCGTCCAATCCCGACGCCCGTATGGACGTGACAAAGTCAGCCTTCTTTAATTTACGTTTTTTGCCGTTTAGTGTAAGTGCAAGTTCTTCGGTGTCTTCAGGCATCACCAATGCGGTAGACAGCATGTCATATGCTGGTGTGAGCGTATATACCTCTTGTTGGGGACTATAAAGCGAGAAGTTCTTCAAATGCATGTCGGCATTACCGGTTATCCATGAAAAGACGACTTGCTCCCAGAAATTCACCAGGTCCAATTTGGGAGCGGATGAATATCTCAGCACTAACTTCGCAATCTGTTCATAAGAACCTTTGTATTTTTGTTCAGTGAGTTTTTCAGAAAGTTGGCACATGTCTTCCATAGCCAATTTCCCTCCTTCATTCGTGCGGTCTATGCGCCGGGTGATATAGCATAATTCACCATCCTCAAAGCGGATGAGGCTATGCGGCACAACTCGTATCTTGGCTATCTCCGCAAGATGCATTGTCAGATCCTCTAATTCGGGAAGATTGCCGAACCGTTCGGTTTGCGGCTTCAAAATATAGCGCCCCCATAAGCCTACAATCGTAAATCGTCCAGGCTCGTTTTTACTTCCTTTGTTGATATCCAATGATAATTTGGCCTGCACTCCGGTCAGTGTGGTCTGACTGCGAATTACCTGCCTTGCCAAATCGTTGAGATTATTGTGCGTATAAGGCAATATAGGCGCCTCTAGTGTCCCGAATATCTTTTTTGAGCAAGCCTTGTGGAAATCCCTCTCATTTCCATTCAGTTCTTTGTAGCAATACAGACATTTTGCCATTTTTAATCCTCCTCATTTATAGGTTCGATACCCACTGCACCGATACAGTCTTTACAGCACGCCAGCAACAGTGACATTCGGTCACGTGCATCTATTTTCCAGTTCTTTTCCGCAATGTCAAGCAGCCATCCTTCGGGTATCAGCCCGTCGAAAAAAGGAAACAGCACTTTGTCGTGATAGGCTTTCTCTGTCAAGGGTAATGTGAGACTGACAGCTTCTGCAACATCCGACTGCAGGAATTCCGTATCGTACTGGAAGGTATAGCCATCCTCATCCTCTGTGAGGATACCGGCTTTTATTCCTCGGAGATTTATCAATGCCTGCTTCATCATTCGTCAGTTTTAGTTATAGGTACTGCGCCAACTTCGCTGCCGAACAAAGACAGTAGCTGGTTTACCTTGTCCAACCGCAGCGTCTGTTTGCCTTGCTCCAATTCACGGACAAAGCGCAAGCCTACTCCTGACTTTTCCGAAAGTTCCACTTGGGTCAGATTGTACTGCTTACGCATCGCTTTTACATATTTGGATAATGTTGTTTGTTCCGTATATTCCATTTTTATACCCTTTGGGGTACAAAGATAGAATATATTTTCGTTATTACACCCATAAGGGTATAAAAAGATTAAAGGAGAAAGAGATTATATCTTTTCGGGTATAAATTAGCTAGAATAAGTTTATGAATCTATCCATTTCCTGTCTACCTATTTCTGGCTTTACTCTTAAAGCCTGCCAGTCCTTCACTGCTTCAACGGCCTCTGTGATAATTCTTTCAGTGGCTTTTGGGCTAAGCATATAATCTCTTATGAGAATCACACTATATTTCTAGGCCGGCTTTGCTTGATTCTGCTGAGTACATAAGAAGATAGCTTGTTATATTGTTCAAACTCTTATAAATTCTTGTCACTTTTGCTGCGTACAACTGTCTAAATGGTGAATTGCTGAAAAAAGCAAGAGGCTGTCTCAAAATGCACTTGAGATAGCCTCTTCTATGCAAATGTTTTACTCTTCAGTTTATTCCTGATATTTCACTTTTGTTCCCAAAGCATCGTGGCGCATTTCGCGCTCACTTCGGTAAAGCTTTTCATCTTTTAAATAATAGTATTCCTGATAACCTCCAAATTCGATATTGGCATACTCTAAGTGGTCTTCGGCCTTGCAAGACTTCCATGTACCTTCATACTTCACTGAATCAGAGAAAGTGATGAGGGTGGTTGAGTCTGCACGGAGTTCAAACCTCACGCCATTTTCCGTTATGAATGTACCGGCGAAAGAATGAGTAGACTCTGTACTGTTAGTATTGGTACAAGAATATAAAAAACCGAAAGCTATTGTCAACATAGCCAAAATCGTTCGTCTCATTGTTCTTTTGTTTTTATAGAAAAGAGAGTGCTTCTTTTCCGGAAACACTCTCTTTTATTAGTTATCTGCAGTGATGATTATCTTTGAGCAGGAGTACCAGAGTTCTTCTTAACATCAACTTCGAATGTCAAAGTGAATGTCTTCCACTTGTAACCGAACTTCACAGGGATGAACAATTTGTAATCCCAGTTAACCGGAGTACCGCTGTAGTTGTTGTAAGTCAGAGTTTCATCTGCCTGGTTGTAAACAACCTTGGTATTAGAAGGCAGAGGACCGTTTGTTACACCATCAGTCGGAACCAAGTTACCGTTAACCAGTTTCAAGTTAGACTTGATTTGGTCTGTCATCCATTCGCCCGGAACTACTTCGTAGAATTCCCGCAAAGCTTTCTGCAAGCCGGTAGTATTGGCTACAATATACTTCTTGCCTGATTCGTCAGCATTCCAAGAAACATAAGTGAAAGCACCCTTAACGTCAATTGTACTACCACCTACAGTTGCATCAGTAAAGTTCTCAGTTTCACCTGTAGTTACTGTCAACGGTTCGATGATAAATGCATCATATTCCTTGATAGTTGCAGTGTGGGCAGCAGCCAGCAGAGAACCAGCAGCACAAGCATCTTTGTAGCATACGTCGGCAACCAACTTGATGGGGACATACTTGCCTACGAGAGCCTTGGCAGCTTCTGTCGGAGCGTCGCCGCTACGCGGTGCGTGAGTCGGGTTTACTTCTTCCAACTTGATGTTGTAAGTGATTTCATTGGCATCCAGCTTGTTGGGAGCGTAGTTCACAATCTCAGCAGCTTTCTTGCCGTCGATGTACAGGATTGTTCCGTCAGGACTTACAGTCGCAGTCTTTTCAACAACGCTTGTACCGTTGAAATATTCGTACTTGTAAGCAGAATTGGCAGCTTCCAGTTTTTCTTTGTCGAACACGAAGCGGGCACCTTCCTCTGAATAAGCACCACCTTTCACACCCTGGTGGCCGCTGGCAGCATAAGGATACAGTCCGGAATAGAAGAACTTCTTACCGGCACGCAGTGCATCGGCATACCAGATTGCGCCGCCCAAACCGGTTGTCGGTTTAACTCCGAGGTCGTTCAGGAAACCGTTCAGCAAGTCTGTGTAGATGTTACATGTCGGGTTATTCTCTGTATTGTTAGACCATGCCGGATTGGATTCCTCGGTATTGTAAACAATCGGGTTTACATTGAATGTGGACCATTCATTGTCGTTCTTCCAGTAGCGGCCATCGTAACCCCAGAGGTTGAATACCGGCTTGTAGATAGTACGTGTCAAAGTAATCTTCAATGTAGGATATGCACCTGTAGGATCGGAGTAGTAGCAAACCTTGCTGAAGCTCATCTTTTCCTGGTTGTTCCAGTTCGGATACTTCTTAACGATGTCTGCATGAGTCAGTGTCCAGATGATGTTGTAAGATTCTACACCAGCTTCAGAGTTGGCAATCACAGAAGCCGTACCTTCGCCGGCACCCTTTGTACCATCAAATTGAGTATAAACGGCGTGGAATTCCTGCTTGGTCATACCACCTTCTTTAGCCTTGTCGTAGATGTCCTCATTCATTTCCTGAGTACCGATGCGACCGGTGTAGTTGCTGCAGTAATAGATAGAATCAGCAAAAGCATGAGACAACTCTCTCTCGCCAGCTTCTTTCACCCATTTCACTTTCAGGTAACGCATGGCAACCAAAGCATTGTTTACTGTATCCACCAGTTCCACGCGAACGATAGGCTCACGACCTACAGCTGTTGCAGAAGTACCTTCGACAGTGTAAACCTTGGAAGACATGATACCGTTTTCGTGAGAATCCAGCTTGGCAAATTTCTGCTGGTCTGTCTTGTTGGTGTTACCATCTACGCCACCCAATGTGTTATAAGGAGCAGTAGGGATGTAGAAACGGAATGTCAGACCATAATCCTTGTAGTTTGCCAGATTTGCATGGTTAGCGTGGTTAGTTTTAGCATCTTTAGCGTCTGTAACACAAACCTTCACCAATTTCTTCAAATCAAGCGGCTCGTTATAAGGTTGCTTAAAGTCTACATATTCGTTGGCTTTAGATTCGTATACGCATACAGAGTCATGATAGTGTACATAGAAGTCTTCTTTGCCGTCGTTCTGGATTTCATCGGCAAACTTACCGGTCATAGTTTTGCTAAAGTCAGTTTTGCTATTAACCAGATACGGAACCTTAACCTCTTCGTGCAGACGTACATATTCAGAGTTCACATACACCTTAGTACCTTGTTCGTCAAAAGCTTTCTTTTCAGCAGCTGTATAGTTTTCAGCAGCGATAGGAGCTTTCAAAGATGCCATGTAGAACTTTTCCTTGTCGCCGGCAGTCGTTGCAGCGATAGAACCCTTGACTGTCTTTTTGAATTTTACTGTCAGCACGTCCTTATTGATGTCGTACTTAACCGGTTGAATCGGGCTGTTAGTCTTAATATCAGCACCGGTAGCCTTGGTCATAATATTTTCAGATGTGATGCAATCAAATGAGGGCAATTCAATATCTGAAGTACGGACACCTACGCTGGGGCTTACATGGAAATAAGCCTCGTTGTAATCTGTAGAAATAAAGTTAGCTGTAGCAGCAGCATTTACGTGGTCCAAAACCGGAGTCGTAGTGTGGTCTTGAGTTGTATGCTTAGCCATAGCCTGATACTTCTGCGGGGTATATTGCAGGGTAGTCAGCGTGATGGCGGCAATACCGTTGATGTGGCTGGTAGGGATTACGGCCAGGCTGGTCAGACGATGACCAATCAGGGACATCACCTCAGCACTTACCTTGTCAATTTCAGCAGCCAAGTCCTTCAGCTTCTCGTCTGTAACGAAGTCGCCTTTCAATTCTTCTTTCAGAGCCGCAATCTTTTGGTTTACGATGTCCAAAGAAGCCAACTTGTCGATTTGGTCTTGCAGTTCTTTCTTCAGAGCTTTCAAGTCGTCATCAGAAACACCACCTTCTGCCGAACCGGCCTTGTCCAAAGCTTCCTGAGCCTTGTCCTTAGCTTCGTTGGCAGCTGTTTTAGCATCGTTGACAGCTGTCTCCAAAGTCGAAACTTTTGCAGCCAGCTCTTCAAGTGAAGCTTTCTTGCCCAGTTGTTCCTGCAAGTTCTTGATGTCGTCATCATAGTCCTTACAAGACGTGAACGTTCCTGTCGCACCTATCATCAAGGCACTGAACAGGGTCACACTTAGAAACTTTTGTTCATAATTGAAAAACTTTAAATTTATAAATTTAAAAAATAAAAAGTGAATAATTTCTCATTTCCGGCATTCCTTTTCCCACAATGCTTTTGTTAAAAAATTCCGTTACTTCGCAGGTAACGGAGGAATTTTCCGTGCAAACATAATTGTTTTTCTATAAATGAGCAAATAATAATGCTGTTTTTTTATAATTAATCGAAAAATCTGCATTTAAGCGCACTTTTTTGTTAATCCTTAATTCCGCAACACTATTATAAAATATTTTTTTTAAGTACCTGAGCAACAAAAAGTTGCTCAGGATTTTGCCATGTCAGAGGATTCACTTAACTTAGTGTTGCAAAAAAATAATCAAACAAAACCTCATCAGGCATGGCAAAAATACAAATAAAATCCGAGAAGCTCACTCCTTTTGGAGGAATATTTTCAATCATGGAGCAATTTGACTCCACATTGTCATCTGTAATCGACTCGACACTCGGTCTAAGGTGTAGCTCGTTCTGTTATCAGTACAGTGAAATCGTCCGTTCCCTCATGAGTATCTACTTCTGTGGTGGCTCATGCATTGAGGATGTCACTACTCATTTGATGAACCATCTCTCGCTCCATCCGACACTTCGTACTTGTAGTTCTGATACTATCCTCAGAGCGATAAAGGAACTGACGCAAGGAAACATCTCATACACATCAGATACGGGTAAGAACTACGATTTCAACACGGCTGACACACTCAATACCTTACTGCTCAATTGTATGTTTGCATCCGGCCAACTGAAAGAGGGCGAGATGTATGATGTTGATTTCGACCATCAGTTCATAGAGACTGAGAAGTATGATGCAAAGCCTACATACAAGAAGTTCCTTGGTTATCGCCCTGGCGTGGCGGTTATTGACGACTTGATTGTTGGCATTGAGAATAGCGATGGTAACACCAACGTTCGTTTTCATCAGAAGGACACGCTGAAGAGATTCTTTGAGAGATTTGAGCAGAACGGACTTACAATCAATCGTTTCAGAGCTGATTGTGGATCATGTTCCGAGGAAATCGTGGAGGAAATAGAGAAACACAGCAAATCCTTCTATATCCGCGCAAACCGCTGCAGTTCGCTCTACAATGACATCTTTGCTCTTAGAGGCTGGAAGACTGAGGAAATCAATGGCATTGAGTTCGAATTGAACTCTATTCTTGTTGAGAAGTGGAAGGGTAAAGCATACCGACTTGTGATTCAAAGACAGAAACGGATGGACGGTGTGCTGGATCTTTGGGAAGGAGAATACACATACCGTTGTATCCTGACTAACGACTATGAATCTTCCACAAGAGAAATTGTCGAGTTCTATAACCTTCGTGGAGGAAAGGAACGTATCTTCGATGATATGAACAATGGTTTCGGGTGGGACAGATTGCCCAAATCCTTCATGGCAGAGAACACTGTGTTCCTTCTTCTTACGGCACTTATCCGTAATTTCTACAAGGCCATTATCCACAGACTTGACGTAAAGAGGTTCGGACTCAATGCAACAAGTCGCATAAAAGCGTTTGTCTTCAGGTTTGTCTCTGTACCAGCCAAGTGGATCAGAACATCAAGGCGGTATGTGCTGAATATCTATACCTGTAATAATGCTTACGCAGATATTTTTCAGACTGATTTTGGATAACGCCTACAACTTATGGGTATGATACTGCGTATTGCCTCAAGTCGCATAGTGGGGCAAGGGGATATTGTGGGCAGAAGTGGGTATTTCAGCCTCAATTTATCTGCTAATTCAGTGATGAGAGGACGTTTAGACGCAAGAAGGACGCTGAAGAGCTTAGTTGCGGATTTGAGGTTAATGGGATTGTTGTTCGCCCCAATTATTAGTGTATTTGCACGTATGTTCTGCATTATAAAGGGATTGTACTTATACATATTATTAATAAGAGAATGTATAATTTAAATTGAAGATGAAAGAGATTACCTTACAAGAAATGCTGTCAACTATTATTGGAGAGCTTCGAGAAAATGGAAGATGGGGAACAGCCCATATTTACCAATCTACATTGAATGTGTTTTCCGCATTCAATAACTATCGGGATTTGCATCTGCGCAAATTGAATCCAGTGGTTTTGAAACGTTTTGAAATGCACCTGCGTCAACGAGATTGCAGTTGGAACACCGTTTCTACCTATATGAAAGTCATTCGCTCGGCTTACAATCGAGCTGTAGATTTACGATGTGTTCGTTATACTCCTAGATTATTTGAACATGTGTATACAGGAACTAAAGCAGACAAGAAAAGAGCTTTGGAAGCTTCGGATATAGGAACTTTAGTTCGCGGGACAGAAATGGATTTGTCCAAAAGGATTCCTTCCTCAAGCCTTCAAAAGGCCAAAATGCTATTTGTTTTTATGTTTATGATGCGTGGTCTCCCATTCGTGGACCTAGCGTTGCATAAGAAGGGACTTGCAGGGAATGTATGTCTTACAGAAGGCGGAAGACGGGACGGGCGCTGACCGTGTCACTCACACCCGAAGCCATGCAGATGGTCAGGATGGTGGCGAACAGGAATCCCGATTCCCCCTATCTGTTTCCCATTCTGCAGAGCGAGGAAGGTACGGAAGCGGCATACCGGGAATACCAGTCGGCACTCAGGGGATTCAACCAGCGGCTGGCAGTACTCAGGCAGTGCCTGGGAATGCAGTCGGCACTCAGCACCTATGCGGCCAGACATACCTGGGCCACAATGGCTTACCATTGCGAGATACACCCCGGAATCATATCGGAAGCCATGGGGCACTCCTCCATTACGGTGACGGAAACCTATCTGAAGCCTTTCAGCAACAGAAAGATTGACGAGGCAAATCAGAGGGTAATTTCTTTTGTAAGAAGTGGAGCGTGTATGGTGTAAAAGACGTTACTGCTTTTGATAGGATAGAATAGATTTGTCGCACATTTTCCGGAATCTTCAAACAGAGTTTTGAGGAACGGAATGGTGTTGTCTTTACGGAGCTCACATCGGTTCTATCAATATGCTGTTATTCAATCTTTTGAGCTAAAAATACACACTTCCATTTTTTGAAGGCCTCATTTCATTACTTTCCCATTGTCACTTTTCTGGACTTCCAATCCTCTTTCCAATATCCCAACGAACAGATTTTTACTATTCTGGACAAGCCCCACCTATTTTCTCCTTATTCCCTGATTATTAACGAAATTAACAAGATTTCATTACCTGCGAAGTAACGGAATACTTAGTAACAAAACAAGTATGCGAAAGGGATTCAAAATGAGAGATTATTCACTTTTTATTTTTTTAAATTTATAAATTTAAAGTTTTCAATTATGAACAAAAAGTTTCTAAGTGTGATCCTGTTCAGCGCCTTAATGGTGGGCACTGCAGGAACGTTCACGTCTTGTAAGGACTATGATGACGACATCGAAAGCTTGGACAACCGCGTATCAGCAGTAGAAAAGCTGGTAAGTGACCTTCAAGCTAAGATTGACGCTGGATCGGTCATTACCGGCGTTGACAAAACAGAAGATGGCATTGTCATCAAATTAAGCAATGGCGAATCTTATCCTATCAAGAACGGAACAAACGGCACAAACGCTCCCGTTTGGAGTATTGTAAAAGACGCTAACGGTGACTATTGGTGGGCTAAAGACAATGTACAAACAGAGTTCCCTGCACGCGGTGAAAAAGGTGAACCGGGCAACGGTAGCGCTGGTCAAGACGCTAAAACCATCTATTACTACCCAGGTACTGAAGAAACTGGCAAGTTGCATGGCCAAGCAGAAGCTGGCTACTGGGTGAAAGTAACAGAAGAGAAGGGTAAAGATCCTTTATATGAAGTACAAACTACGAAATGGTTACCGGAAGGGACTCTTTCAGCAGTTTGGAATACAAAAGATGAAACTCTGACCCTTGGTAACATGAAGGATGAGAACGGCAAATTGGTTGAAAAGACTATTTCTCTGACTACTAAGTTGAAAGCATTGGTATTCATTCCTGATTTGTATGAAGACGGAGTAGAAGCTACTAAATACAAATATGCCAACGGTGATTTCATCGAAGCTGAAAAGAACGCAATAGAAAGTAAAGATGACCACAATGTAGCTTATGTAATCAAGAAAGGTACAAGTGCTACCAATTGGATTACTTTGAAAGATGCCACTAAGAAAACTTATTGGATGCCTTCAACCAGCGCAATGTACTATCACTTGAACCCGCTAAATGCCAAGCTGAAAGATATTGAGTGGAAATTCTTGGCAGCTACTCCGGAATATGTAGCTACAAAAGCTACTCCTGCTGTGGTAACCCCTATCTTCCAAAACGCAGGTAAGACCATTGACGGCGAAAAAATGTATGCTACATACAAACTCTCTGTAGAGGATTTGAAGAAGGGCAATTTGAGCACTCCCGGTGAAAACAACTATATTTCTATCGCAGCTCTGGAAGCAACATTGGTTAATGGCGAAAAAGAAGGTGAAGAAAAGTCTACAGTTACTTCTGACTATGCAGCCATCATGCCGATGATTCAAGGTTTTAAAGCCATTGCGTATACCGATGACAGCAAAATCGTAACAAAAAACACTTGTAAACCTGAACTGTATAAGACAGCTAAGGAAGCTATCGAAAACGTATATACTGTTCCTGCACAATACAATGGTGGTTCTATTGAATTGGCAGATTTACTGTTATCCATCATGTAGAAAACTTTGGAGAGAAAATTACTGCAACCACTCACAAAGCATGAGTCTTGCTGAAGCTGCCCAGCTATATAATCTGACTCTCAAGTTTGAAGCTGTTCACTATATCAGCGGTGACAATGATACAGAGGAAAATGCTTACTCTCAATTGGAAGAAGACGGTACTTTCACTCCTTGCTATGTAAACGACAAAGAAGAAAGTGTGGTTATTCCTGAAGGAAGCACAGAAAAGATTGGCAGAAGTGCTATCGGTCGTCGTCCGGCAGTATTGTTAAACTGGTTGATGCAACAAATAATGTAGTATTAGCAGGTTACATCAAGTTGGAAATCACTGAAAAGCCGCTACCCTGATGCAATTGTTATTGACAAGAGCACTCCGCAGTTGCCGTACTTGTGTGGTGAACAAACTGTATCCATCACTTGGAAAGACATGTCCGGTAAGATTCTTGAAGAACTGGGTATGACCAAGGAAGAATTCACAAAGGGTTATACATTTGTAAAAGACGAAACTTATGTAGCAGACGGTAAGGGTGGCTTCATTCAAGTAACAGCTGCTAATAAATTTGCAGCAGACAATACTTACGGTGTAGTTACTGAAACTCCTGACGGTAACACTAGTACAAATGCTATCCTGAACTGGACTAGCAATAAGACTCAAAGAGACCAACTCATCAAGGATTACAAAGATCGCGCCTTGACACTTTATGGCAAGTACAAACCTGTAGCAGGTGGAACAACTTACGCTATTTACGTAGGTATCAAGATTTCCATAGCAGAATTGCCGACTACTGCAAGTTATGGTAACAAACGTGATGCGTTCTGGTATCCTGCTGAAACAGCTTTGGCTGACAGAGATACTGTACGTACCAATGTTCCTGCTCCGGATGCAGCAAACAATGTAGCAAATTATGTGAAGAATCTTGATGACTACTTCTATCACTACGTAACAGAAGCTGGAAAAGAAGTTGAAAAATCAGGCATCGAATTCATTGTATCAGAAGCTTCCAAGCCGGTTTATGGTGAAATCTGGAACAACAAAGACAAAGGTATGGAAATCAAGTACAGCTACTTGTTCTCTGCTAAGAACGATGGTCTGACTATAGGTGGAAAGAAGTTGTTTGTAAGTACAGTTGAAGCTGACAAGAGCAAGAGCAGCACTAAGTTATACTGGGGTGAAAAGAGAGCAACCGCTTCTCTCATCGCAACTCTTGATAAGACAGCCAAGACAATTACTTATGCAAACAACGATGAAGCAAAAGTATTCTTGAACCTTTTCGGTCATAACGAAAACAAGCCTAACCAACAGTTTGCCATCATCGAGGTATCCGCTGTTTATGGTGACTGCGAAATTGAACTGGCTCCCGCTTACAACTTCAACGCTCGCTTCTTGCGTCCGCTGGATATTGAAAGCAACGACAAAGCCAAGTTCTTGGATGCAGAGGCTAACGGTTCTTCCGTATTACTTGGTAACTTGTTCAAGGCCAACGACTGGCGCGACAAACCGGTTATCGTATACAATGATAAAGACAAAGTATATGAAGCTGCTAAAGAAAACAACGTTAACTTGTACGAATACTACGGTATCAGCGCAATAACTTTGGATATTGACAATGCAACTTGTGACGTTAATGTTATCGGTGAACAGAAGCCTATCAACAAGGACGTTATCAAGCTGACAATCCTTGATAAAGTAGGTGGTACTGCAATTTCTAACCCGATTGACATCAAAACTACCAACATCAGCAAGTTGAACTCTGTAGTATTGAACTACAAGAACAATATGGGTAACACTAAAGACTTCACCATCATGGTTCCTGTAAAGGTCACATACACATGGGGTACAGTAAGTGCTAAAGTTGCCATTGCTGTTGATGGTACTATTGCCAACAGATAATTTTGTAAAGAACTCATCGCATCCTAAAATGCGGTAATATAATAAAGGTGCGTCATAATAAGGTGACGCACCTTTTTATTTAACAATGCACGATTAATAAATATATCAACAATGAACAATAAACAAATCCTTTTATGCTTCTTCTCTCAGCAAGCTTTCTACTCGGAGCATGTTCAACAAAAGGACACGAAGAGAAGATGAAGACACAGAAAGAGGCAGAAGATGAGTTTGTAGCCACTTTGACTGCTGCAGACTCAAGCGCTGTTCTTACATTATGTACACAGTGTATGGATCTTCTAAAAGCTAAAGAGACTGACAAGGCTCTTGATATGCTTTACTCCATTGATGACGCTGGTATAGCCAAACCCTTAACGATACAACAACGGGAAGCACTGACCAAACGTTTCCAGCGTTTCCCGGTAATTCGTTATCGATTGGATTACCTCAGCTTCTACACAAGGAAATAATGACGTGAAGTACAAAATAGAATTTACGCCACGTTCAGATTCTGACACTCCAGGTAGTAGTATGGGGTTCATGTTCAACCCCATAAAAGCAAATGGGGAATGGGTACTCGCCATCAAAGACGGTAGACAGCCTAGTCGCGAAGCTGCTACCCCACTCCATGATGATGCACCTGCCCCAGTAGATGTAATTGTAGAAAAGTAATCAAAAACACAAGAAAGGCCCTCCTTTTTGTAGGAGAGCCTTTCTTTATATTCCACAAATCGTTTTACTACATTTAGAAGAGATACGCCGCAGACACCTGCCAAGTCTTATTCTTGGCACCGATGGCATCACCCGCATTCTTCCACGTAAATGAGTCGCCCATCGGGAGCTGATAGGTCACGCCAACCTGGAGATGCTTCAGCAGCTTCACACCGGCACCCAGATTAAGTGCCACTTGAGCCTTCTTGCGGTCTACGTAATCCTTCTTCTTGAAGTCGAAGAAGAAATCGGGACCGGCTGCCACATAAATACCCAACAAACTACCCAAGCCAATGGTATATTTCAGATTTACGGGTACTTCCAGTCCTGTTTGCTTCACCTCGTCCTTGCCGCGCTGAGAGAACAGCAAAGCACCATCAACACCCAAGCCTACAATGGGAATGGTAAACTCAGCCATCGGACCAATAAAGAAACCGGTAGAATTATCCTTGTTTCCCTTATATCCGCCATCCCAATCTATTTTCGTCATATTCACACCACCCTTAACACCCCACTTCAATAGTTGGGCCTGGGCAGGCATAGCCATAAACATACAGCATACAGCTATCACGAAAGCACTAAAAATCTTTTTCATAATCAATTGTGTTTAATATTACGGGACAAATATATGCAAATTCTTCCTAAAGAAACAACGTATGTTAGCATTTGTTCATTTACGAGAACAATGAATCACAAAACGCATTACCTTTGCAACCTGAATCAAAGAAAGATACCACACAGATAAAATAAAAAGCTATGATAAAAATCAGAAAGACGCAACCCACAGACATTGCAATCCTTATGGACATCTTTGAACAAGCGAAGCACATCATGCGGAAAGACGGAAATATGCTGCAGTGGAGAGGCAACTACCCTTCCAGGGAAATCGTCATAGCAGACATCGAACAAGGAAACAGCTATGTGTGCACCGACGATACCGAAGAAATTATCGGAACCTTCGCCTTTATCCGTGGAAACGACCCCACATATACGCATATCTATGAAGGAAAATGGGTGGAAGATACGCTTCCTTACGGCGTCATTCACCGGCTGGCAAGTACAGAACACAGCAAAGGAGTGGCCAATGCCTGCCTGCAATGGTGCTACGAACAAATACCCAACCTACGTGCAGATACCCACCGGGACAATCATATCCTGCAATACATACTGAAGAAGCACGGATTCAAATATTGCGGCATCATCCTTCTGCCAATGGAGACGAACGGCTGGCATTCCAAAAGTAGAAGGATAGACAAGGAAACCACGAATCTTTCATTTAAAGGAGTTATCAGCCGACAAGTCGGCTTAGGAGTTAAAGCCAATACTCGTGCGTATGTATTCACAGAAGTATCGGCTTTAACTTCTTCAACTCCTGACGGAGCGGAGCGAAGTGATAACTCCTCAATTCCTTTAAATGAAAGAACCGGGCAAGAAAACTCAAATAATCATAACCCTTCAAACATTATCTGCCATATAATTGTATATATAGCAGGTTTCCACAATGTTGTGGAAAACAAAACAAGATAACATATGAAGGATTATAAACGTATGACAGTCGGCGAAATCGTAGCCGACAACTTCAACAATGCCGGGATATTTGATAAATATGGCATTGATTTCTGCTGCCATGGTTCCGCACTGCTTCCCGAAGCCAGTAAAACTGCCGGAGCCGATATGGAGAAGGTGATAGAAGAAATAGAGCATCTGGCTCCGACAACCTCCGAAAATATTGATTTCAAGAGTTGGCCTCTGGACTTATTGGTGGACTATATTCTCAAAATCCACCACCGTAATATCCGTACACAAGGTCCGAGATTGAAGAACTGCTGGATAAAATATGTCGCGTACACGGTGAAAACATCCGTCACTCTACAATGTGCAGGCTCTCTTTCATGATTCCCTCTCCGACCTCAATGCCCATCTCGACAAAGAGGAACTGGTACTGTTTCCCTACATCTATGAGATGGTAAAGGCTAAGCTGGAAAATACTCCCTGCCCGAATTCCACTGTGGAAGCATCGAAGCTCCCATATCCGTCATGATGGCAGAACATGACATTGAAGGAGAACGCTATCGCCACATAGAGCATCTGACCAACGGCTATACAGCTCCAGAAGAAGCCTGCAACAGTTACCGCCTCGTACTCCAACAGCTTAAAGCATTTGAAGAGGCCTTGCACCAGCACATCCATCTGGAAAATAATATCGTTTTCCCACGCTCCATCAAAATGGAAGCAAAATTAAGAGAACAGCCATGACACAAATCAGAATCAAACGGGTATATGAAGAACCCAATGCAACAGACGGCTACCGTGTATTGGTGGACCGGCTGTGGCCTCGCGGCATAAAAAGGAACATCTGAAATACGATGTCTGGGAAAAGGATATTACCCCTTCACCTGAATTAAGAAAATGGTTTCACGAAGACCAAGCGGAACACTGGGAGGGGTTTGCAGCCATGTATCGCAAGGAACTGGAAAATTCGGAAGCCGCCCTTAGGTTCATTGACACCATAAAACACCACCATACCATAACCTTACTATATGCTTCCAAAGCACCGATATACAACCATGCACGCATCCTGCAACGGTTTCTGCAGGAGCACTTAGACTAATTACTCACAATCTTTACAGTAAAAGCAAAGATGAACTGTAACTCTGGAAAGGCTGTTCAACGAATTGGTGCTACAAGGACACAAACTTCTTTCAAGTCGTCCACTCCCATTCCCGTAAAATAATCCTCTATAAAGTCCCAGCGCTGTTCATCCGTCAGCTTATCTGTTCCGAAGAAGAAAGAGAACAAGTCAATCTGCTCCTGGAATATCTGCCCGTTGGTATCCAGAATCAGATTGCGGTAATCATCGCCAAGCGCAAGTTCCTGCAGAGTTTCGGGGTCATTGAAACGGACAAATACGCAAGGCGTACCGCCACCCTCCACACTGAACGAAAGGCAGTCAAGCATAGAAAGCAGATTAAGCAGCATATTCAAGTCCGAGAAAGGAGTGCAATAAAACACCAGGCGGTCTCCCTTACTGCCCACTATGCGTTGGCTAAACAGTTTTGATAGCGCGACAAAAGCAAATCAAAGCCTTTGGTCACCGTAAAGAGAGTTCATTGGAATCCTTCTTTTTCACACTGCTGATATAGCTTACACTGCGGCCTTCCTCCGTGCGACTCTCCAGCAGGGAACCGATAAAGCGTTTGGCAGAGCGCACGTCCATGCCATGCTCGGCAAAGACAGCCCGCAATTCTTCTTCATCAAAACGTCCTTTCGACTTTATCAATGACGTTTTCAGCATCGTTGTCAGGCTCTTGAACAAGGCATCCATCCGCTCACGGATGACAGTGGCATCTTCCTTCAACAACACCTCATGCTTGCCTACAGACACGGCACGGGCTCCCTCCCACAACGTTCCATTATTCAGTTTCTGTTTGAATTCCTTGTAGCCAAGCTCAGGGAAACGCTCTTCCCAAAGCGCTTCCAGACGTGCGACGTAAACCCCGTCCTCCCCTTCTACCTTTGTCAGATAGCTATGGAATTCACGGGCAAAGACATCACCCGTCTTGTCCTGGACATATCCTTCGGTCAACAGATTCTTGGGGCTGATTTCAAGCAGATGCCTTCCATAACGCTGCATCAAATCGTCTTCCAGCCAAAGCAAGGCGGTCTTGATGAGCTGTCCCAACTCCGCTTCATACTCCAGCTTGTTCTTTGTACGCGGCAGTTTCACCACAAACTCGAAATCGGACAAAGATACCATGATTTCCGGTTTTTCCCCTTTCATGCGGTACACTTCCATGAGTTTTCTCAGAATAAGCACCAGCTGTTCCTGGGCAATGTTCCCTGTCTGATGCAGACGCTTCATATAATAGAAATCCCGTTCATGGTAGTCGGTAGCGGCAATACCCTGTATCTCCGTATCACGCGCGGCACGCCCTATCTCCTGAATATAGTCGACAAACGTACTGGATGGCGCCACATGGTATACACGGTCTATATCACTGATGTCCACTCCCATACCAAAGGCTTTCGTAGCCACAATCAGTTTCTTGGTTCCTTCCTTGAACTCTTGTACAATGGCAGCTTTCTGTTCCTTGTCCTTCTTGCCATAATAGGAGGCAACCAGACGCCAGTCCGCCGGCTTCACCCACGTCTTCAAGCGCATGTCGATGCCACCCGCAAAAGGATAATAGAGCAATGTCTTGTGCCCGTCCAGGAAGTCCTCCACCCGCGCAGCCACCACGCGCTGCTTTGCCTTGTCGTATGTCTCCCCGTCCTCCATCTCCATCTGACGGATGTCAAAGCCAATATTCCGGCGCTTCACTGTACCTACATAAAGCACGCAAGGCTCCATCTGCAAGGAACGAATAGTCTCGAATATCATGTCATTACCTCCTTTCGGGTTCCAGACAGCCGTAGCAGTCAATGCAAACAACGGGAAATTATAGCCGAGAGTCTGTTTCAAAGCAGTCAGGTAGCGCCCCAAGAACCAATAGTCCACGCGGAACTCCTTGCCCCACGTAGTGACCGTATGCGCCTCATCGACCACCACCAGACCGATGCGGCGCTCGCCTACAAAATGCTTAATGTCGTAAGAGAGAAGCAATTCCGGCGAGAGATAGAACAAATCAATCTCCCCCTCACGCACCTGCCGGTAAACCTCCATCTTCTGTTCCGGCGATAAATCGGACGAGGCGTATGCCACACGCATATACCCCAGCTCTTGCAGACTTTCCACCTGGTCTACAATCAACGCCTTCAAAGGGGAAACCACAATGGTAAGCAGATTATACTCCTTCCCCAGATAGATGGCAGGAAGCTGGAACAACAAGGATTTTCCGGAGCCGGTAGGGGCAGTCAGCAAGATATTGTCTACCTGCGTTTCACCTTTCCAAGCCTTTTCAGCCTCCAGTATAACGTTCTCTATCAGCTGTCCCTGCGAAATGCAGAGTTTCTCTTTTCCCTTGGACAAGTCATCGTAAATCTCAAGATTACGAAACTGTTCGTAGCCGTAAGTCTCCTTTAAAATCGTGTTTATGGTTTCGCGGCAGTTTTCAGGCAGATGCCTTTCCTTCAAATCCGGTAACCGGCGTGTTGTTGCTTCTTGTACATTCATTATTATTGTAGTGTGGGGTATTAAAAGAAAAGAAGCAATTCTTCAACCATAGTTATCGGTTTTGGAATTACTTCTCCTATGTTTCAAAATATTACCAGACATACCGGTAAGTTTTTTTTTAAAGCGTATCAATATTCCTCCTCGTTGAAGAAAAAGTCCTCTTTGCTGGGATAATCGGGCCAAATATCTTCTATGCTTTCATAAATCTCGCCTTCATCTTCCATTTCCTGCAGATTCTCAATCACTTCAAGCGGAGCACCCAGAACGCATGGCATAATCTATCAATTCATCCTTAGTTGCCAAGGAGCATCTTCCAGTTTAGATGCTAATTCCAATGTCCAATACATAGTCTCTAGTATTAAAATTGTGAATATTAAGTCCTATTTCTATTTTTCGGCAAAAGTATAACAATTTATTTCACTTGCAACTATTATTCCAAAATATTTCACCTTTTTGTCGTCTTGATTCATTTTACGGGAAAGAACGAACAAATAATCAGACAAGCGGTTCACGTAAGCCAGTAATTCCGAAGCGATTTCCACTTGTTCGGCCAGAGCAAGAATCCGACGCTCTGCACGACGGCAAACCGTACGGCAAACGTGGCAGACTGCCGCACCGCGACTTCCGCCGGGAAGAATAAAGGCTGAAAGAGGAGGCAAAAGAGTATCCAAACGGTCTATCTCCCGCTCCACCATTTCCACCTGCTCCGGGCTGATGATACTGGCTTCTTTCAGCTCCATTTTCTCCCGGTCTGTGGCCAGATGAGAGCCTACGGCAAAAGTCTGTCTTGCACTTGCTGCAGAAAATCTTTATCCTTCCCGTCAAGCAGGTACGTGATGAGAAGACCCAGATTGGAATTCAGTTCATCCACCGTACCATACGCCTCAAGGCGGATATGCGTTTTAGGTACACGGGTTCCGCCACAAGAGGTGGTTCCTTTATCTCCGGTTTTGGTGTATATCTTCATAAGGAATTAATGTTTAGGGTTAGGGATTAATGTTTAGCAGCCAGTAAGTGGAGCTAAGCACTAATCACTAACCGCTAATCACTATTGAAACGCCTAAAGATAATCAAAGTTGACAATATAGTCTTGTTTTATCTTTGTTTTATCGAAGAATATGATACCAAGGTCATAAAGGTCGAACGTAATACCCGCCCGCCCGTCCTGCTTCATACGTTTCCAGAGGGCAGACATCTGCGGAGTGTAACGGATACCCTCAATCACAAAACAGACTTTCCTGGTACGGGCAGAACAGATGCGGAAGACCTCCTCTACAAAATCGGGATGACGATAATCGTGCAAATAAAGGAAATCAACGGAACGCCACTCTCCAGAGAGCTCGGAAGGTCGGAAGCCGAAGTATAATCTGCCCTCCTTCCCCGCTTTCAGATAGAGGGCAGAAGCGGCAAGCGTACCGGCATCTACAATGGTCTCCGGCTGGGTATAGTTTACCAGACGGAACAGAAGGCGTTTTACTTTCTTCGATTCGTACTTCCAACGTTTATCTTTCTCCAGCTCCAGTTGCTTCTGTGCCTTGGCCAGCTCTTCATATTTATAATAAGCCGTACTTTCGTAAATTACATGCGTAATCAGGTTAAAGGCAAAAGGAGAATGTACACCGTAGCCGCAACGGTGCCGGAAACGGTACAGCCAGATAAAAGGCCGTTTTAGAGTAAGCAAAATACGATTCATTATTTTAATGCGCTAATGTACCTTCGAAAGTCACCCCTTCACCCGAAGAATAATTCTCCGTAACAGTCAGGAGTACCTTGTTATCCTCAAAGCAGAGCGTAAGCCCAAGAGCGCTTATCCAGTTGACATAATGTACTTTCAGTTGCAAAGCATCAGGTGACGCCCACGCATAACTGCCTGCCACCTGGAAAGGGCCTTCTATACCCTTAAAACGCCCCTTTGCAGCAACCGAATACGGAGGATAGCCATCAATTGCCGCTTTCGACCATTGCTTATAGCCAAACGGAAGACTGTATGTCTTTCCGTCTTTCTCCACCACAGTCATCACTACTTCTTGCTGCTTGAATTGCAGTTCGATGGATTGCCATCCGTATTTGTTCTCTCCGAGCAGGATGCGCTTGCCTGCGTATTTCTGTGAAAGGGAGGAAGCAGCCTTTCCTTGCACCAACGGCAGTTGATAAGAACGCTGTTTCTTCTGCAGGCGCTTGTAGTCCTTACCGGGCACTAATGCCTGGTCACCTGTCTCCGGCAACAAGCGGTTCCAGACCAGACGACGCTGCCGACGACCGTCTATCAATGTACATTCGGTAATGACCACTACCATATCCTTATCCGGAACAATCAGAATGTATTGTCCCAAAGCCCCGTCAGCACGTACAGCACCCGGATATTCGCAAAGCCACATCTGATAGCCATAATCTCCTATCTGTCTGGTCATCATCTGCTCCACCCAGGAAGCCGGAAGCAACTGCCTGCCTTCCCAAACACCCCGGTTCAGCAGCAGCAATCCGAATTTTGCCAATGACTCGCTCTGGATATGCAGTCCCCAGCCACCGGTATTGATGCCTTCAGGGCTTATCTCCCACGCAACGTCCGTGATATGCATCGGGATGAAAAGCTTCTGCTTCAGATAATCCAGCAAGGTCATGCCCGTCACCTTCTGCACAATGGCAGAAAGCATATAGGTACTAATCGAATCATATTCAAACTTCTTGCCCGGAGTTTTCACCGGTTTGGCAAGGAAGGTACGTATCCAGTCGGGAGTGAGGTTGCGCATATTCCAGTCGGGAGTGACACCCGATGTCATGGTAAGCAGGTCACGGACAGTCATGTCTGCCAGATTAGTGGAAACCGAATCCGGAAGAAGCTCCGGGAAGAAAGCACCGACGCGGTCTGTCAAACGCAAGCGGTTGTCCGCAATGGCAAGTCCTACGGCAGCCCCGACAAAGGTTTTGGAGCAGGAATACATGGTATGGCGATATTCCGGCGCGAACGGAGCCGGATAGATTTCTCCGATGACCTTGCCGTGACGCACCACCACCACGCTGTGGATGTCTGTTTTCGGCAATGCCATCAGTGAATCAAACAAGGCAGTGACAGCCTTGGAAGGGACTCCTTCTGCCTCGGGTGTGGAACGTGGCAACTCATTGATTTGTGCATGAACTGCCAACGCTCCCAGCAAGCCGAGAAACAAGAAGAAAAAACGTACTCTATTTTTCATAATTATCTAAGATATTTGTTCTACATGCACTGCAAATGTACAGCATTCGGACGCGAAAGACAAATAACTTGATAATTTTGTCGGAGGGGAACGTTCCTATAAGAAATGTATGGTCACCGCCTCTCCCTTGTTCAAATCCAACGGAAATGCCGGTTCTTTGTAAGTATGCGTACGTCCTCCTATCTTCACTTGGGCACGAACGGCGCCTGCGGGCATCTTTAGGATGAATTTACCCGGAACAAGAGCGGTAACAACAGCCCTCGTTGCCCGTCCATCCTTCCAGTCCAGGTCTATGGAAGCACCGCCGCGTACGCGCATTCCACGGAAGTTACCGGTAGTCCAGCTATCCGGCAGGGCAGGAAGCAGATGGATAAAGCCTTCATGACTTTGCAGCAGCATTTCGCCGACTCCCGCCGCGCCACCGTAGTTGCCATCAATCTGGAAAGGAGGATGCGAACAGAACAAATTAGGGAAAGTGCCGCTACCATGACCTCCCGTCGCAGCATCGACAGCAGGATGCAGCAAACTCTTGAAAAGTTTCCAAGCACGGTTTCCGTCACCCAAACGAGCCCAGAAGTTTATCTTCCAAGCACGGCTCCAACCGGTACCCTCATCTCCACGACGGTTCAAGGTCATCCGGCAGGCTTCGGCAAGCTCGGGGGTGGACTCCGGCGAAATCAAGTTTCCCGGATGCAGGCCGTAGAGATGGGAAACGTGGCGGTGGTGCACATCCACTTCCTTATAATCTTCCAGCCATTCTTGCAAGTATCCTTCCTTACTGATTTGCATGGGCGGAAACTTCTTCAGGTCTGCCTCAAGCTTCGCCACATAGTCCGCATCACAATCCAGCAGGCGGGCGGCGGCAATGACATTGGTATAAAGCTCGGTGAGCAGTTGCACATCCATAGTGGGACCCATACAGATGCTGACGGGAGTCACGCTGTCACCCGGCACATAGAAACTATTTTCCGGAGAAGAAGTGGGGGCAGTTACCAGCCAGCCATGAGAAGGCTCCTGCACGGTGGTGGAACTAAAGAACCGGGCGGCACCTTTCAAGACGGGATAAATACGACGCAGATAATCCCTGTCTTGCGTATACAGATAGTGTTCCCACAGATGGGCACACAGCCACGCACCACCGGTATTGGTCGCTCCCCAGGAAGGATGTTCACCGGGAGCGGTGTAATTCCATACATTGGTCATCATGTGGAGCACCCAGCCATCTGCCTCATCGCCATAGAAAGTACGCGCACTTGCTTCTCCCGAAGGGACAAGGCGCTCCATCAACGTTGTCAACGGCTGATAGAGTTCGGAAAGTCCGGCTTGCTCCAAGGGCCAGTGGTTCATCTGGATATTGATGTTCGTATGGTAGTCCCCGTTCCAGGGAGTCGATACTCCATTTGCCCAGAGTCCTTGCAGATTGGGCGGCAGGCTGCCGGGGCGGGTACTGCTGATGAGCAGATAGCGTCCGTAGTTATAGTACAGAGCAGCCAATGCCGGCGACTCCTGCTGTGTGAAGCGGAGGATGCGCTCGTTCGTCGGGAGCGTATCATCCAGCGTGGCAGGAAGCGTCAAGGAAACACGGTCGTAGAGGGAACGGTGAGCGGTGACATGGTTGGATAATGAAGAATGGAGAATGGCACATGGAGAATTAGCGGGGGCGGTGAAAGGACGGAGCAAGCTGTCGCAGACTTCCGCATAGCGTTCGCCCGGGAAGTCGGTACCGGCAGCGGCATAGGAGGTAGCGGCAGAAAGTATCAACCAGGCTTCCTGCCCGTTCTTCAAGCGGATACCGTTTTCCAGGCTGACAGACGATTCACCACCGTTCTGCACGAGTTGCATGGCCACACGGTATTTCATACCGTCCAAACCGGGTTTACCGCTTTCCAACATGCCGTCCATCAAAAGGGTGTTCCCTTGGACAGTCACCGAGCTATGTTCCGCACGACTCAAACGGGCAGAGAAATTCAGAGCCCCTTCACGTCCGGCAACCAGATGAATCAGCATGACATCACGGTCACGGGAAACAAAATACTCACGGTGATAATCGACATCTTCCAGCCTGAAAGCCGTATATGCCACCGCATCGCGCAAGTTGAGCCAACGGCGATAGTTGTTTAATGGAGAGTTGAGAATGGATAATGAAGAATTGTAGGTAAAATCTATATCCAAATCGCCCAATACCTGATAGGTTCCATATCTCCCGTCAGTCTCCTGCTTCTTCGGAACAAAACTGCTGTACATCAGCTCCTGTGCCTCTCGGTTCTTTCCCTCAAACAACAGTTGCCGGATGGCAGGCAGACTCTTCGAAGCATCCGGATTGCTATAATCCGCCTCCATTCCGCTCCATAATGATATTTCATTCAGCACAATGTGCTCACGGAGAATGCCTCCGTCGGGCATCATGCCCAAGCGTCCGTTGCCCAAAGGAAGAGTCTCCTCCCAAATAGCGGCAGGCGACGTATAGTACAACTGATGATTACAACTGTCGGCAGGCGCATCGGCTGCACGAAGCAGCAACGAGGCTGCAAGCAGAAATAGAGTGGCAAGTGTCTTCATATTGTTTTTTGATTCTGATTTCAGGCTGCAAACTTACTGCATACACTTTGCAGCACTGCTGCATACCTTTTGCAGTGACGCTGCAAAGCAATTGCAGTAGCGCTGCAAAAGGTATGCAGTACCACTGCAAAACAGTTGCACTGATTTTGCAGTGGTTACGCACTGATTATAAGATTATTGCATTTCGAACGAAACTATACCACGGACGTCGGCAGACGAAGCGCAAACGTATGCCTTGAACTTACCCGGTTCGTACTTCCAAGCTGCGGAAGCCTCATCGTAGAACTTCAAATCATCCGGAGTAAGGGTGAAAGTCACGCTCTTCTCCTCGCCCGGCGCCAAACCGACTTTTGCAAAATGTTTCAGTTCCTTTACAGGACGAAGCACACTGCATTTATCATCGCCTACATAAAGCTGTACAATCTCTTTTCCGGCAATGCTACCCGTATTCTTCACGGCAACTGTCACCGTCAGCGTACCGTCGGCAGCCATGGCCTTGGCAGAAGCCACCGGTTTGCCATATGTAAAGGTAGTATAGCTCAAGCCATGACCGAAGGGGAAGAGAGCCGGAATCTCCTTGGTGTCGTGCCAACGATAGCCCACCAGAATATCTTCCTTATACTCCTGCTTAATGCTGTCGCCCGGATAACTGAGTTCATCAAAAGCATGTGCACCGCAATCCGTCAACTTGGCAGGGAAAGAAAAGGGCAACTTTCCGCTTGGATTCACCGCACCACTCAGGATGTCAGCCAGAGACTTGCCACCCATGGAGCCTAAATACCAGCCTTGCACAATGGCAGGAACCCGGGATACCCACGGCATTTCCACCGCATTACCACTGAGAAGCACCAGAACCAGGTTCTTGTTTACCCCCAGCAAAGCTTCAATCAGTTCATCCTGCCCGAAAGGCAAGCCGTATTCCAGACGATCGCCGCCTTCACAATCCTGGAAGTGGTTCTTGTTCAATCCGCCTACCAGTACCACCAAGTCTGCCTTTTTCGCCATTTCCACGGCTTCTGCACGGAGTGAGTCTACCACATTCTGCGGAATTTCATCTGCACGGCCGTACATCGGACGACCGGCGGCATAGCCTTTCGCATAGGCTACCTTATCACCATAAACGGCACGCAAGCCATCCAGCGGAGATACCATATCCTTCACTTTCAGTTCGGAAGAGCCTCCTCCCTGATTCAGCAAGCGTACGGCATTATCGCCCACCACCAGGATATTCTGATACTTGGCTGCATCAATCGGCAGCAACGGGGCACCTTTCTTTATCACCGGAGCATTCTTCAACAGCACAATTCCCTCATTGCCTATCTCGCGGGCAGCGGCATAATGCTCTTCCGTAGCTACCGAACCATAGGGTTTCTGACGGTTCATCGCCGTACGGAATATCAAGCGAAGAATGCGGGAAGCCTTGTCGTCTATTGTAGACATCGGCACTTTGCCATCCTTCAACATCTGGAGGTAAGGGCTGGCAAGGTAATAATCGTTATAGGTAAATATTACTCGGACGTCAGACCGTTGGTGTAAGAACCCATTTCAATATCCAGACCGTTGACGGCAGCTTCATAGGTGTCGTGGGCACCGCCCCAGTCGGTAATGACACAGCCGTCGAACTTCCAGTCATCTTTCAGAATCTTGTTCAGTGTGAAATCGTTATGGCAGGCGTGCTGGCCGCGAATCTTATTGTAAGCGCCCATAATGCTCCAGGCACCTCCCTCTTCTACTGCAGCCTTGAATGCCGGCAGATAGATTTCATACAGAGCACGGTCGCTAAGATTCACATCAATATGTCCGCGCCACAGTTCCTGGTTGTTCAGCGCATAGTGCTTGAACAAGCTGCCACTCCGTTCTTCTGCAACTCCTGGATGTAAGGTACGCACATCACACTGGCCAGATAAGGGTCCTCGCCCATATATTCAAAATTACGACCGTTCATCGGAGTACGGTAGATGTTGACGCCGGGGCCCAGCAACACATCCTTTTCACGATAGCGCGCTTCCTCACCGATGGCCTTGCCATACTTTGCAGACATGTCCGGATTCCAGGTAGCGGCCAGACAAGTCAAAGCCGGGAAAGCGGTAATGCTGTCATTGGTCCAGTTGGCATATCCCCAGTCATTCCAGTTGATTTCGGCACGGACACCGTGAGGGCCGTCGCTCATCCAAAGCTCGGGAATGCCGAGCCGCGGAACACCCGCACTGCTGAATTTACTCTGCGCATGGCAAAGGGCTACCTTCTCTTCCAGTGTCATCCGGCTGAGAGCATCCTTACGTGCTTCAATAGGTTGTGCATCGTCCATATAGACCGGTGTCTGTGCAGACACGGTACTGATGGAGCATGCAAGAAATAAGGTTGCTAAAAATTTATTCTTCATGTCTTAATTGGTTAATATGCTAATGTGCCAATTAGCACATCAAATTATCATTTAACTTTAATCGCCGTCGTCGCCTTCTCCAGTCCATCAGCCGTAGCCGTCACCTTGACACCACCCGGTTCACCGTTGTTCTGCAGTACCACCAGGCACTTTCCGTAGAAAGCCTTGCGGTGGTTGTCCTTGAACTTCTCCATAGAGATGGGGCTTCCGTTATCCACTCCAGCAATGAAGCCGGCACCTTCTACGGCAAAGGTCACATCGTTTTCGGCATTCGGACACAAATTTCCATCTTTGTCCAGAATCTCAACCGTAATGAAACTCAAGTCTTTGCCATCTGCCTGAATGGTACTGCGGTCGGGGCTGAGACGAATCTGCGCAGGTTCGCCCGCTGTCCGGATTTCCTGCTCGGCCACAGTCTTTCCTTCCTTGCGGGAAACAGCCTTTACCGTACCCGACTCATACTTCACGCGCCACATGACGTGGAAATCGTCTTTTCCCTTGCTGCGCACCCCTGCGATTTTCCATTCACGAAAGCTCCACTTCGTCGGCATTGTTATAATATGCCCACAAATCGATGTCTTGTCCCTCCGTCCAATTCCAATGCGGGAAAAGATGCAACACCGCCTTATCCGGACGCCACTCGGACTGATACATGTAGTAGACATCCTTCGGGAAACCGGCCAAGTCGATAATGCCAAAGTAAGAGCTGCGTGCCGGCAACCGTAAGGAGTAGGCTCACCGATATAATCGAAGCCCGTCCAGACGTATTGTCCACTGATAAAGTCGTTGTTCTTCACATGACGCATAGTACCTTCGTGACGGTTGCCCCAAGGAACATGACAGTTGTCGTAGGAGGAGCAAGAGAACGAGGCATCATAGAAAGGCTTATCCCAACGTGCGGGCCAGACAAACATCGAATCACTCGGCATTCGGTAGTAACCGCGTGTCATCAGGCCGGAAACACTTTCCGTCACGATGAACGGCTTGCCGGGGAAGTTCTGAGGAACACCTGCAAACCAATTGTCATGGTAATTAAAACCGATTATATCGAGCGCACCGGAACGGAACAAATGATTGTTCGGGTTCGGCTCGTTGCAGCCTGCCGTCACGGGGCGCGTGGCATCGAGCTTTCTCACCATATCCGCCAGTTTCTTTGTCAGCAGTGAGTTGACGGACATTTCTCCGTCCTTTGCCAGCATATCCGCACTGTGACCGAAGTTCAAGACCAGATTGGCCTCTTCCAGACTCAAGGTGTCGGCTTTGGCATCCGTCCACTGCTCCAGCACTTCGTTGCCGATGCTCCACATGAAGATGGAAGGATGATTGCGGTCACGCACGATAAGGTCAGTCAAATCGCGTTCGTGCCATTCGTTGAAATAGCGTGAATAATCGTGGCGGGTCTTTTTCTTGCGCCACATATCAAAGGTCTCGTCCATCACGATGAAGCCCATACGGTCGCAAAGGTCGAGCAACTCCGGTGCGGGAGGATTATGGGAGCAGCGGATGCCGTTGCAACCCATTTCTTTCAGAATCTCCAACTGGCGCTCGATGGCGCGCGTATTCACCGCAGCTCCCAGGCAACCCAAGTCATGATGCATGCAGACACCATTTATCTTCACTTGTTCACCATTCAGGATAAATCCTTTTTGTGCATCGAAGCGGAAAGTACGGATGCCGGTAGGAGTATAGTAACGGTCGAGTACCTCGCCGGTCTGCTTATCCTTGAGGATGCTTTCTACCCTATACATATAGGGCGTATCAATACTCCAAAGACGGGGATTCTTCAAGTGTATCTCCTGCTCCACTTCTGCCGGAGTAAGAGGCATCAACTGCGCTTCCGACACAGCCTCACCCACCGCATTGCCGTCAGCATCCACTAACCGGGATTGCAGGACGACATCGGCCATCTGTGCTTCTGCATCGTACTGTAGTTTGGTGCGTATCTTCAACTGGGCACTGTTCTTCGACACATCTTCTGCCGTAACATAGGTACCCCATTGCGCTATATGAGCTGGATTCAGCTTTGTCAGCCATACATTACGGTAGATGCCGCAACCGGAATACCAGCGCGAATTGGGCTGTTCGGCATTGTCCACACGAACCGCCAACACATTCTCCACTCCCCACTTGATATAGGGAGTCAGGTCATAACTGAACGAGATGTACCCGTAGGGACGTGTCCCCAATTCATGGCCATTGATATAAACGGTGGAGTTCATATAGGCACCATCGAAATCTATGCGATAGCGTTTGCCCTCATCGGCCTTATCGGCAGTAAAAGTCTTGCGATACCAGCCTATACCACCAGGCAGTGCACCTCCACCCGTTCCCGAAGGATTGTCTTTACTGAATTCTCCTTCAATGGCCCAATCGTGGGGTAAGTTCAGTTTCCGCCAGTCTGCGTCATTATAATCCGGACGGGCTGCCGCCGTATCGTCTCCCAAGCGAAAGGCCCAGTCGGCAGTAAAATCCAAGCTACGGTCATCGCCAACTACCTCTTTAGGAGCATTGCAACCGGCCAGCAGGGACAGCCCGATGGCCAAAGACAATATGATTTTATTCATAGTAATAAATATCTAAAAGATTATCGAGTGCCTATTCCTCTCTCACAGCTATTCAGAAGTAGGGAAGTTCCTGGCACCGGGGAAGGCATCGTTCGGCACCGAGGAACGACGAGAACGGTACCGGGAAGATTTCTCTCCCTGGCACCGTCGTCTATCATTCTGATTATAATTTTACGGTTTGTGCTTTTCCGTCATACTTCACCGTTGTGCCTTTCGCCTTCAAATCGAACGGTTGCGGCTGGTCTTTGCTTACCTTCACCACATTGAAAGTACGTTCCTTCAGCATACCGGGGAAGTCACCCGTACGGTCGCCGATAACCAGTGTACCCTCAGCATCGTTATAGGCAAACGGTATAGTGGCATATTGTCCCTTCTCGTAGTTATAGTTCACACCTTCATCCTCATAGAGCGTAAACGCGCCGTCCTTACCCGTATAAACATAGAGAGTGATTTCCGAAGCCGGTTTTCATCACTGTATTGCATATCCGGACCATAAGGTACAATGGCACCTTCGCAAACGTAGAGCGGAATACGTTCATAAGGAGCATCCACTGTCAACTTCTGGCCACCGTTCACATACTTACCGGAGTAGAAATCATACCAACCGCAGCTTACCGGGAAATAAACCTCGCGGCTGCGTGCACCGTATTCGTAAACCGGAGCCACCATCAGGGCAGAACCGAACATAAACTGGTCACCTATATTGTTGACATTTGCATCAGCTGTGAAGTCCATTACGAGCGGACGCATGATGGTATAATCATTGAAGTAAGTCATACCAGCCAAAGAATAGATATACGGCATCATGTTGTAACGCAACTTCGTATAGTAAACGATGGAGTTGTAGCACGGATGTCCTGCCGGAGCAATGTTCCAAACCTCACGGTACGGATACTGGCCGTGTGCACGGAACAACGGGCAGAAAGCGCCGAACTGATACCAACGGGCATTCAACTCTCTCCATTCCTTATAATCGGCATTTTCACGTCCGGTCTTGTTGAATTCCATCTGACCAGCCACATAACGGTTCTCTACACAGAATCCACCGATGTCCATAGTCCAATAAGGGATACCGCTGACAGCAAAGTTCAAGCCGGCAGAGATTTGCGCTTTCATATCTTCCCAACGGGTAGCGATGTCACCACTCCAGGTGGCGGTAGAATAGCGCTGCAATCCTGCAAAGCCGGAACGTGTCAACAAGAAGACGCGCTTGTCCGGTTCCACGCCGCGCTGTCCGTCATAGATAGCTTCTGCATTCATCAGTGCGTATGCATTGAAGAACTTGGCAGAGGGGCCGAGTGCTGTCGGACCGCAAAGGTCCTTGCGGTATTGCAAATCCGTACAGTCGCGTATGTTCGGTTCGCTGGCATCCATCCACCAAGCGTCAACACCCAGAGGATAGTAGTGGTCTTGCATCTGCTTCCAGAAGAGCTTGCGTGCATCGGCATCGTATGCGTCATAGAAAGAGCCCAGATAGCCAGGACCGACCCAGTCTTTGATGCTGTCTTTGATAGCCTGCTGATACATCCAACCTTTTTCGTCAAATTCCTTGAAGTGTTCGGTCGTAGCATAGAACTTGGGCCATACGGAAATCATCAGACGTCCGTTCATGGCGTGGATGGAGTCGACCATTCCTTTCGGGTCGGGGAAACGTTCAGGGTCGAACTCATGGCTTCCCCATGCATTCTGCTTCCAGTGCAGCCAGTCGATTACGATATTGTCGATAGGAATCTGACGTTCACGGAATTCCTTCAAGGTGGAGAGAACCTCCTCACGCGTATTGTACTTCTCACGGCTCTGCCAGTAACCCATCGCCCATTTCGGCATAATCTGGGATTTACCTGTCAATGTACGGTAGCCGCTAATCACATCGTCCATATCATCACCATAAACGAAGTAGTAGTCTATTTCATTCTGCATTTCACCCCACCAAGAGAGTTTGTTCTGTTCTTCATCAGCCACCGGACTCAATACCCGCAGACCGCAGTAAGAAACACCGGCATCAGGCTTCCACTCTATCTTCAACGGAACGCGCTTGCCCGCTTCCAGATTAACAGCAAACTTATAACTGTTAGGATTCCAAGCCGTACGCCAACGTTCGGGAACCACCAATTCATTATCAATATATACTTTCATGTAGCCTGCATAGTAAAGGATGAAGCGGAACAAGCCGCTTTCTGCCGGTTCTATTTCTCCCTCATAAACTACGTCGGACCCTCCGAACGGGAACTCCGCAGGCAAATTAACCACCTTACTCAGATGTGCGGCACGGTCCAGATGTTCAAAATAAAGAGAATCCTCACGACGTACAAGGGTTTCCACGTCTTTCTTGCCCGGAATATATGTACCGGTCAAAGCACCTTCCTTGCCCTCTTTATCATAAAGTTTGAAGACATCACCCAGTTGTGAGTAGTCACGCGGGTCACCGAAACGGCAGAGCGAATAGCTGTCCCAAAGCACACCGTAGTTTTTATTAGACACGATGAAGGGTACAGACACCTTTGTATTGTACTGGAACAGTTCCTCATTCTTACCTTTATAGTTGAACTCATCCGCCTGGTGCTGGCCCAAGCCATAGAAAGCCTCATCATTGCCTGCCGACTGGAATACCTGACGTACTGTATATCCTTTCGTACCTTCCACTTCCACCGGAGTAAAGGTCCGCCCGTCAGAGTCTTCAGCCAGAATCTGCTTGCCGTCGGCATCCGTGAAGCGTACCTCACCCGTTGTCTTGGACACAATGGCACATAATTCCGATGTCTTGACAGTCACTTCATCGCCCTGCTCTTCGACCTTAAAGTCGGTCTTATTCTGTTGAGGGATCACAATGAGACTCTGCTCCTTTGAAAATTCCTTCTCAGGAGTAGCCGATACATGAATGAGCTTCTCGCCCATTACTTCTAATCTTACTTTACGCACATCCGTCGGTTGCTGCTGCTTGACTTCCACAACAACACCGTTCTCGGTCTTTTGGAATCCGCCTCCGGAACATGCGGCGAGCATCCATCCGGCAAGCAAATAAACTGAAGTGTTTTTCAATTTCATATTACTGTTTTTAAAGTGAATTTTCTCAATGCAAAATAGAAAGTTTACTTCAAAAACGAGTCCTCCGATGTTGAAACAAAAGGGCGCTTTGATTACCCTAAAGACAATATGTTTCCGTAAGGGGTATCTTTTGTTATCTACCCTCTCTTTCCTGATAAACAGAGGGCAAAACACCGAATTCATCCTTGAAATATTTGCTGAAATACTTGGGGTTGTTAAAGCCCAACTGATACGCTATCTCCGATACATTTTGCTGACTCTCGCGCAGCATCTGCGCCGCTCTTTTCAGACGGATGACACGGATAAATTCAATAGGTGTCTTACCGGTTATCTGCTAAGAGTTTCTTGTAAAGATGTACCGGCTCATACCCAACCCCGACTCAACTCTTCTACGGACAAGTCACACCGACCGATGTTCGCCTCCACATATTTGATGGCATTTTCCACCAGCTTTTCATCCAACGAAGTAATGGCTATTTCACTTGGTTCGGGGTCAATGAGCGACTTTGCCTTGCTTCTTGCTCAGGTCAATCAACTTGCGCATACGCAGAATAAGGATTTCCACATTGAAGGTTTCGTCACATAATCATCCGCACCGATGGTCAACCCCTCCACTTTATCTTCCACAGCCTGCCGTGCAGTGAGCAATATCATCGGAATGTCACTCGTGCGTTTATCGGTCTTCACCCAGCGGCACAATTCATTCCATCCATCTCGGGCATCATTACGTCGCTGACAATAATATCCGGCATCAGTTCCGATATTTTCTGCCAAGCTTCCCGACCATTGGAAGCTGACTGTATACGAAATACAAGCTCAGACTATCTATCTTTCATGAAGGCAACCATCTTCATTATCATCCACAATCAGGGCCAACGGCTTTTCTTTTCATCTTCATTATCCTCCATATCGTCCAGCAAATCAACCGAAAGCGCTTCCTCTTCCATACCCGGCAAAAGTTCCTCCTTCCACCTCTTCTGTAAGCGGTGCAGGCTTGGGAGGACTTACACGTACATGTTTAACCGGGAGCTCAACCAGAAACACACTACCGGAACCCACATTGTCGACAACGCGCACCGTACCCTCATGCAGCGTCACAAAGTCGCGTACCAGGCTCAAGCCAATACCGCTACCCGTTGACTGGTGCTCCGTTCTTCCTGCTCCACCTGATAGAAACGTTCAAAATCCGCTCCTTGTCTTCATCCTGATACCGACACCGGTATCCGATACCTTTATCAGCAATCTTCGGACATCTCTTTCGACATTTCAATGCCACATCCACACGTCCCCGTCCGGAGTAAATTTGAAAGCATTGGACAGAAGATTCATCACAACTTTACCAATTTTATCCTCGTCGAATGACATATTCAGCGATTCCATGGCCGAAAAGAATGTCAGATGCACATGTTTCTTTTCAGAAGCATCAGGAAAGAAGCACAGATGCTACGCACATACGCCACAATATCCCCCTCGGACAAAGTGAGATGCAATCCTGCCATCTCATTCTTACGGAAATCGAGCAACTGGTTGACCAGATTCAACAAACGCTGCGCATTGCGGTACATCAGTTGTAGCTTGCCATGCAGTTTTTCGTCCGTAATCTCCTTCATCATACTTTCCATCGGCGATATAATCAGCGTAAGCGGCGTACGCAACTCATGGCTGACATTCGTAAAAAAGCGGAATTTCATCTGGCTCAACTCCTCCCTCTTCTTCGCATCTTCCTCTATCTGGCGGATTCTGAACTTATTACGTTCCCTCCGTTGTACGGCATAAAGTGAAAAGGAAACAACTCCTACTATCAGAAGAGCATAAACGATATATGCCCACGGAGTCATCCAGAAAGGCGGAAGAATGACAATCTTGAGCGAAGCCTCTTCAGTACCCGCATATCCGTCACTGTTTGTAGCCTTCACTTTTAAAATGTAAGTCCCCGGAGCCAGATTGGTATAGGTAACGCGATGCATATCGGACATACTCGTCAGCCAGTTCTCATTAAACCCTTCCAATTTATAGAAATACTGTGTCTTTTCGGGCAGCACGAAATTGTCCGACGCGAACAGCACCGTGAACACATTCTGCTTATAAGCCAAGACAACTTCTTCTGTTTCATTCAAAGCTTCCTTCAAGATGACACGTCCTGCATACTCCTTGCCCACCTTCACGTCTTCATTGAACAACTGGAAACCGGTAAACATAACCTTGGGCAACGTACGGTTATACTTTATGTTGCCCGGCTGGAAGCGATTCAGCCCATACAGTCCTCCCACTACAATCTCGCCCGTATGCAGTCGTTTGAGGGAACGCTGGTTGAAGTCACAACTCTGCAACCCGTCCTTGTCATTATAGGTATAGCAACGGAACACGGGCTGCTCCGTCTTGCTGTCAACGGACAACACCACGTTTATCAGTTCTCCTCCGGTGCTGATCCATATACTTTTGTTTTCATCTTCCGTAATACCTAATATCAATAGTTTGGAGAAACCGGGTTTGATAGGCACTTCGTACAATTCATCCCGTTTGCTGTCATATACATTCAAGCCTTCACGCGTGGCTATCCATAACAAACCGCGACTATCTTCGTAAACTTGATTGATATTTTGGTTGGAAAGTCTGGTCTTACCCGATTTTGTACCTGCAAAATTTGTAATCTCGCCGGTCCTCAGGTCCATGAAAGCCATCCCTGCCGAAGTACCGATAATCAGATTATTGTCACAGCTGATGCAGAGGGATGAGATATAGTCCGACACAAGGTTTGAATTACCTGTAGAATAGGTGGTAAATATCCCCGTCTGAGGATTCAGGCATTGCAATCCTCCCCCCAACGTACCGATCCAGATATTTTTGTCCGCATCTTCTGCCAATGCCCATACATTGTCATAGACCAGCGAGTTACTGTCTCCTTACGGGACCGGTAATGGATAAAGCGGTTTCCATCATAGCAATTCAGTCCGCCCCAGAAAGTACCAGCCCACACTCTGCCGCTACTGTCGAAGAGGCAGACTATGACATCACTCGAGATAGAGCGGGGATCTGCCGTATGCGAAAAAAACATACGTTCATCCGTCACGCTATTCCAGCGAATCAACCCGCGGTCGTTGGTCCCCACCCATACGATATCACCGCCTCCGTCCTCCACACAATTGATGTCGCCTACATCGGCAATGCCGAATTTGAAGACACTTTCATTATAGAAAGAGACACCCTTCTTGTAGGTTCCCACCCACATCGTACCGGCCTCATCTTCATAAAGAGCCGTTATTGTATTGTTGGACAGAGTACGCCCGTTATTAGGATCGTTCGCCAGACGGATTTTCCGTCCCGCCGGTTCTATCAATTCAACGCCATCCTGATCCCTGCCTACCCATATACATCCGTATTTATCCTGTGCCACTGCACGTACGGTATTGTAGGTGTCCGTTCGGGGAGAACGCTGTTCCCAAACCTTCCGAGAAAGGCTATAAATCCACATCCCCTCCACACTGAATATCCACGCCCGCCCACTATGGTCGACAAACAAATCAAAGGTAGCATTCTTTACTTCCCTGCAATCTTCGGCAATGTCCGGATTGGTCCACTTGATATTTTGCTTTTCCTCATCTATACAAACCAAGATACCGTTACTCAAAACCAACAGGATTCCTTCGCCGCATTCTTTCATGTCGGACACTTCGGCTTTCGCAAGCAGTTCATCCGCCTCCTTTACTGCCACGGCATTTTTCTGTCCTTCTCTATAGCTGTAAACACCTTTACCATTAATATAGATCCAGAAAGTCTTTTCCTTATCAATATAGATAAGCGAAGGATTTCCGGTCAGACCGACGTTCCACATCCAAGCTTCCACATTACGGTCAAAAACATCGGAAGCCGAGTTGTAAATGGCATACCCACTTCCCGTACGTATCCACAAATTACCGGACGCATCTTCTTGTATATCCTCGACATAACTATCGGGAAGAGATTTCTCGTCATCTTTCTGGCTGCGATAAATCTTTATATTGTAACCATCATAGCGGTTCAGCCCCGAAGCTGTACCAAACCACATGAATCCGTTTGAATCTTTATAAATAGCATTAACCTGATTATTGGAAAGTCCGTCTTTCACTTCCAAATGTTTAAACATGTAGTCATGTGAAGCAGCAGAGAAACATACCATCCAAACCCACAAGAGCAGTAGTTGCAGTCTTTTCATACTATCAGAGCTAAGGGAAGTTATTTTTGTTGCAAATGAAGTGAAAAACGAACAGAAAAGCAAGGAAAGACAAGGATTTTTAAAGAAGGAGAAGCATATCCCTCGCGGACATACTTCTCCGTAACCAATCAAAAACTATATCAACAATCCTTGTAACCTATAAAACCTATTTGTATGATACTTTTAAAAACTGTCTTTTATTCTATCCACCACTCAATCAGTAAGGGTATTGACCGGCTGCGGCTCCTTCATGATGCCCTCAATGGCATAAGCCTCCTTCGCCGTACCCGTACCACGGTTCATGTCACCGCCGGTTTCCCAATAAAGGGGACACAACCGTGGTTTTCGCCTCTCGGGTGACTACCTCATTCAATAGGAGCGGCTCTTGTTATGCATCTCCTGGTCAATATCAGGATAGGCAAGTTCAGAAGTCCCTCTATCTTGTCTTCTTTTGCCCGCTTCATGGCACTATACTCGCCTACAATCACAGGAATTCCCTTATCTGCATAGGCCGTTTTCATCTTCTGGAATTGCTGCTTCACATAATCTTCTTCGTAACCGGTGGCATTATGAATGGAACCGGATACATGATTATCCTTACCCCAATAAAGGAATACATTGCTCCAGGTTTCGTCATGGTTCATCATGGTGAACTGATAGGGATCATAGAAGTGAACTTCCACCATCAGACGGTCGGGTACCTCATCCTTGGGCATCGTGTAGTCATTCACCGTCTTGTCAATATTGGTATAAGGACCTTGCACAATCAGACAACGGCTCGCATTATTTCCTCCGGTGGCACGCACGGCATCAATGAAGGTCTGTTCGTATTTCAAGATGACATCTATGGCCGATGTGCCAACGTTCCCCTGGTCTTGCTGTCCGGGTTCGTTACATCCGGCAAAGAGCAGGTGTTCGTCATAAGCATTCAGTTTATTGGCAATCTGTGTCCAGATAGCTTTCTGCTTGGCATCTACTTCGCTGCTGTAACCATGGGTGATACTCTAGCCAACCGCCATCCCAATGGATATTGACAATGGCATACATATCATTGGCTACAGTAGCCCACCACTTCGCTCACCCGGTCGAGCCATGCAGCATCTATCTCATAGGTCGATGGATTCACAATGTAGTAATCCCACGCGCAAGGGATGCGCACCGCATTAAATCCCAATGCCTTCAGCCCTTTGATATATGCCTCGCTCACTTTAGGATTTCCCCATAACGTTTCGCTCGCTATCTTGTTCTTGTTATCACAAGCTTCCAGCGTGTTGCCGATATTGATACCTGCATACATCTTGGCGGCAAGTGTCCTGGCATCGCTTTCCATATTGCCGGTTTCGCCCGCACCCTGCTTTACGGCCACAGTCTCCGTCAGGCTACCCAAAGTAAAAGAGATATGGCCTTCGCGCGCTCCCAAAGGATTGGGAGAGACGGTAAACTTGAAAATCTTGTCTTCCATGGCACGGGTATTGACCGCCTTTATCCAAGAAACATCGGAAACGGCTGTACGTCACCATTGGTTTCCACCACCACAGAAACATCTCCTCCCGCAGCTGGCAGGTCGAAAGAGGTAGAGTTGGATATGATTAATCCGTCCGCAGCCGTTTGTTTCACTGTGAAGCTCCCTACTTCGCTGCCTCCGGCTTTCACCGTTACCTTGGCTTCACGGTCACTCGTGTCCGTATTGGCTTCTGCCATAACGGTATACTTCAAAATACTACTCGAAGCAGAACTTTCGGCAGTAACCTTACACCACTCCGGTGCACTGCTGGTAACTTCAATGCAACGTTCGACTTGATGTTCAGCGTACTTGTTCCTCCGGTCTTGGAGAAAGTCATTCCATCCGTCAGAATGTTCGCGGGAATCGTTATTTCAGTCACAGTATCATCATTGCCGGAACATGCGGCAACGAAAGAAGAAAAGCAGTGCCGACAGCACCAGGCAAATTGGAATTTTTCAATGATATTCTTCATCATGTCTTTACGTATTAAAATAATGGTTAAAATCAGTGAGCAAAAGTAGCGGAAAAGGCGGAAAACACACCGATGCCATGTTATCTGCAACGGTATCATTTGTTTCGAATAGGGCTCAAAAGTTATCATTGAATGACATCAGACACATCCGGCTTGCTTGAACCGAAAGAATACTTTATTTTTGTGTATAAACACTTCCTTCAACTACCCTGATTCATATATCTGATAAACTATTTAAAATACAATGCATTTATGAGAAAGATGATGTTACTTTTAGGACTGGCGCTCAGCCTGTCCTGCTTTTCCAAAACCGGCAAGGTTATCAAAATCCCGTTATTCCCGGTTTCCATCCCGACCCAGTATCTGCCGCGCAGGAGATGACTTTTATCTGGTCAACAGTAGTTTCCAATATTTCCCGGGCGTACCGTTGTTCCACAGCAAAGACCTCATCAACTGGGAACAAATCGGACACTGCCTGACGCGCCCCTCACAACTGCCGCTTCACGACGCCGGCCCATGGGGAGGAATCTATGCACCTACCATCCGCTACAACAGCGGTACATTCTACATGATTACCACCAACGTGTCCGACAAAGGCAACTTCCTTGTACACACTACCGACCCGCGTGGCGAATGGTCAGAACCCGTATGGCTCAAGCAAGGCGGTATAGACCCGTCCCTCTATTTTGAAGACGGCAAGTGTTACCTCGTCAGCAATCCGGGCGTAGGTATCTATCTGTGCGAAATCAACCCCAAAACCGGCGAACAACTCAACGAGTCCAAACGCATCTGGAACGGCACGGGCGGACGGCACCCTGAAGGGCCGCATATTTACAAGAAAGACGGATGGTATTATCTGCTGATTTCCGAAGGCGGCACGGAATACGGCCACAAAGTGACAATAGCCCGTAGCCGCGATATAGACGGCCCGTACGAAGAGAACCCCGCCAATCCCATCCTGACCCACATCAACAAGAATGCACAAAACAGCCCGATACAAGGAACCGGCCATGCCGACCTGATACAAGCCCCTGACGGTTCGTGGTGGATGGTGTGTCTCGCTTTCCGTCCGCAAAGCGGCAACCATCACCTGCTGGGACGCGAAACGTTCCTTGCTCCCGTGCGCTGGGACAAGAATGCCTGGCCGGTAGTAAACGGAGATGGCACAATAGCCCTGCAAATGGATGTGCCAACCCTACCGCAATATCCTCTTGCCCCCAAGCCTGCACGCACCGATTTCAAAAACGGCAAATTAGGTCCCGAATGGGTTCATATCAGAAACTATCATCCGGAAAACTATACCTTTGCTTCCGGTAACCTCCGTCTGAAAGCAACCCCCGTAAACCTGAACAACGGGAAAGGCAGTCCTACTTTTGCCGGCCGCCGGCAAGAACATATCGACTTCACAGCCACCACTTCCATGCAACTGAAAAAAGCCGCCAGTGGCGACGAAGCCGGCCTGACGGTCTACATGTTCGAATCGTCCCATTACGATTTATTAGTCAAGCAATTGGCAGACGGGAAACAAGCTGTAGTATTGCGCTACCAATTGAATGAATTGACCCATACGGAAAAGGAAGTTATTCTGCCCAGGGAAACTTCGTGTAGGCAGAACGAAATCTATTCGTTCGAGTATGCCACAAACGGAAAGGACTTCAAAGAACTGGGCCGAATGAATACGCGCTATATCAGTACAGAAACTGCCGGTGGCTTTACGGGAATCATGCTGGGATTGTATGCCGTCTCCGGTTCTCAAACCTCAAAAGCATATGCAGACTTTGAATACTTTGATTACGAAGGAAAATAGCAGCCAATCTTAGAGAAAGCCCCTGCTTTTCTCCGCTTCCGCCCTTTTGTCTGTCCGGTTCAGTACAAAGATTCATGAACGGCCCACTTAGGTGAACAAGTTTGTTCACCTAAGTGGGCTGATTTGTTCACTACTATGAACAAGGCGGACCACTTTAGTGGAGATACCATAAAATCACTATGTTTATCGCAATAAGTACCCATCCCGTCCGAACAAAGTACAAGGCAAAAGCTATCAAAGCGCCGCCTTACGGACCACCTCCTTTATTTTATTCTCTCTATGGTTCTTCAATCTATATCAGAACGATGCACCGGTGAGGGCAAAACAAAAATCCGGGATGGCCTGCATCCCGGATTTCCCTATCTAACCAGTATATTTCCGTCTATCCCTCTTACCATTCAGGAACAGAGAAAAGAGTGTGGAACGTGAACTTCACTTCCATAGAACTGCTGAAACCAAGTTCCTTGATAACATCACCATCAGGAGTACCGAAAGCGCACCCTTTATCCTTTGTTGTCCCATAGCAATTCCAAAGTTCCAGACGATACTTCGGGGATTCATTGGCATCGAGCACTTTGGATGCATCAAATGTCACTTCCTTGCCATCCAGATAGAGGTTGTCAAGTGTGGCATGTAAACCGGGGAAATACTTGTAAATGTCAGCCACTTCAACGAAGGTCATGATGGAACCTGCCGCATAGTCGGCAGATTCGTACTTAATGTCGAACTGAGAAGCCACAAGGCTGTACTGGAAGTTCTCGTATTTCACCTCGAACGTAGCTCCTGCGTTATATCCCCATGCACTTCCCCAATCCGGATTGACAGTAACCAGATTGGGCGTATAAATCCTGCACCGGTACCGTCGGTAATGACGGTGCAGACAATCTCAAGCTTCTCCTTGAAATGGATGGCAGGCTCGGTACCTTGATTTTCTACATTGCTGAACGGACTGAGAGGAACAGCATTGCCTACAGAACCCGCCCCATAAGCATTGAACAACTGAACACGGTACTTGCCGTTTCCTTCAATGTCGCCATAATAGAAGCGGTTGGCATCAAACCGGATGGAAGTACCGTCCAGCTTGATGTCGTCAATGCGTACAAACGAATTGGGATAGCGCTTCGCCATACCGGCAAAGTCAAGCGTAAACACCATAGCATCGGTACAAGTTCCCTCGAAAACAAACGTGTGCTGTCCAGCCAAGTCTTCGGGTGAAATGGCTACAAGCAGTGCATCCCAACTTCCTGCCCATGATGAATCGGCGATATTGAGCAATACAGGAACCTGCGCATCGGCATCGGCCTTGGCCTGGCTGTAATAGTTCAACGAATAGCCATAGTCGCCATCGGGCAGGGCAATCTGCAAGCCGTCGGCAGTCAACGACAGAATGTTCAGCTTACCACTCTTCGTGCCAATCCAAGTATTGGCACAAAGCACATCTATGTCGATGTCAATCACTTTATTCGCCTCGTCAATCGTAAACTTACCGGTTTCATCGGTCACGGTGCCGTCTTCGGCAATGCGATGAATGTTCACCGTACCGTCTTCCTTGAGTTCCATATAGCCGTAGTCCTTTCCGTAGGTATAACCTATCCAGCCATTATCCGTACCCATCTCCCAATGAATCTGCTGTTCAATGTTGGGTTGTCCGTTGGAAACTGTGCTCCAGTTGTCCGTAACACCCCACTGCGTGAAAGGTCCTTCAAACACGTGCTGCTTACCGTCCTGGCCATTGTCAAGATACCACTTCTGATAGAGCAGAGCCTTGTTGAACGGTACGTTCTTGGCTGTGGAAACAGCGCGTACAGCCATACCTTGATAAACTGCGGCAGTGATACGGTGATTGACAGAAGCTGCAAACTGGTAACCTACCGCAAATTCTGTATTGGAAGAGTTGACAGTACCGGTGAGGTAATATCCTTCAGTACCCAGCGCCGTCACATCGTTTGCCACACGCGTACCGGCTGCAGGCAGGAAGATGGAATTACCATTAGGACCGGTGAACTTGAAACCTGTCACTCCATTCTGCTCAGTCCACTCTTTCTGGCACAACGTGAAGAGTTCCTCGAAATCATCGGCAGTAGGCAGTGTGGCACGCCCTTGAAATGCACGGAAAGCCAAGTCGGAAGCCGTTTTATAAGTATCGGCCGAAGCATAGTCGGCAGGGTCGATGCTATTGTTGCATCCGGTCAGGTCACCGAATCCGAAAAGGCCACCCAGTCCAGTCTCGCTCTTGGCACCCACATTGAAGCGAGCCCACTTCACGGAGAGTCCCAGGTCGACAAGGTCATTGTCGAGATCGAAGTCATAGGCAGGAGTAGTGAAGCTCTTCACCTCACCATACACAATGCCGCTACCCAGATTGAGGTAAGCCGCATAATAGTATTGCGTTTCGGGCACCAACCCTTCATGGACGAATGAATAGCTGTCCTTAAGTTCCTCACTCTTCACTATAAGGCCTGCACGAACCGCTTCTACATCGGATGAAGTAGAGATAACAACACCACAAGTAGCATCGGCCGTAGCATCGGTCAATGTCCCACCCAATACAGCCGAGGCGAAGTCGACAGATGCGGCATCGGCAGTAGCCACCTTGGCATCGGTGGTGAGCAAGCTTTTCACCTCACCTTTGTAATACACCTTACCCTGCAAGCATACATAAGCCTGATAATAGGCGTAGAGTTATTGTTCAACCCGTTCAACTGAGCACTGAAGGCGCTACCGTCATAAGCAGCCTGCGTCCTCGGGCAGGTTGTCTTGCCAAAACCATAGAAGAAGCCGGTCTTATAGCTTCCGGCATCCATGCCATCCAACCCGGAGGCGTGGCATGGAGTGTAGCAGTAGTGGCGGTCACATCGGACGACCCCGTCACCACCGACGATTCGTTCAGAATCGGGGTGGTGTGGATAGTATAGTCGTCATCTTCACTGCACGAAGCCAGCGAAAGACCCAGTACAAGTGAAAGTATTCCTAAATATATCTTTGTCTTCATATATACTAAATTCATTTAAGTGGTTATTCAATGGTCATCGAAATTATCTCAACCTTCACATCCGGCTGTCCGTCTTCGGTGGCAGCCACAGTAGCAAGTCCCTTATTCTGGATACCGATACAGATACAACTGCTTCCTTCGTAAGTCACAGTGGCACCGGTGGTATTGGTCACGGACACAGTCTGTACAGCTCCTTCGGCAGTATCAAAGGCCACGGCATGAGCCAGGTTGTAGCAGTCATCTTCCCAAGCATTTCCGATGTTATTGTCCATAATCACGGTCTTAGGAGTCGCGCCCTCGTTCCAAGTGATTCCACTCAGCACTTTGTACTGTATCTTCAGCGTCTGGTTCTTTTTCAACTTCACCTTCGTGATGTCGATCGGCCATCCCGCGTCACCACCGCCCCAAGGATTGTAGAACTGCAAGCGCAAACGATCGGGATTTCCGTCACCGAAAAGAATTTGTACCTTGCTGTTGTCTACCTTGATTTCAGTAGGCCCGGTAGGTCCGGTAGCGATAGGTTTGTAGTTGAGGTTGGCACAAAGATAAGAATCCACGGCTCCCTTGTCATTGGTCGTTGCAGGCACACCCATCTGGAAAGAGCTGGTGACATCGCAAGCCATTACGGTAAACTCGCTTCCCTTCACTTCCACCGTGCGCTTATCACCGGTAGCGGTGAGGACGGTTATCTCAACCGGATTGCCGTCGGCATCCATAAATTTCAATTTGCCGTCTTCAATGGCAAGCTTACCGGCATTGGTACCGTCATCCCATTTGTAGCCATCGGCCGTGCTGCTCAATACCAGCTCATAGTCGGCAATGGAAGCATCGGCCACAGGTGCCCATGAAGAACCGTACTGTCCCTTCACTACGCTTTCCCAAGCAGCAGAGCCACCATTCCACCATGTCCAGTCATAAGGTTCTTCATCATTGATGAGGAAGCGTGCCTCATTGCCCACATAGGTGACACCGTTGATTTCAGTAGTGAACAGTTTGGTTGCCAAATCTTCAATGGCAGGCTGTTGTACTTCGGCAGGCTGAAGCAAACCCGGATCTTCAGTCGGTATGATACTGGGGTCATTATAAGCCTCTTCGGAAATGAAGTTCCACACCAGCCACCACGGACCTTCGCTATTGGTACGCATCGTAGCTACCTGCAGCAGATAAGGAGTACATTCTATAATCTTGATGTCGTTGGTATAGTTGGAACAGACATCATCAAAACCCTCGTTATGCAATGAATAGGTACCGCCATAGAAAGATATGACAGGGCGTTTCGGGTCAGACACATTCAAGTTGAAAGTTCCGGTGGCATCCGTCGTGCCCGAAGCAGCCACCCGATGAAGTTCCACCGTACAGCCTTTCACAGCATCCAGGCCGAAAGTGATGTACGACTGGAAATAGGGGTCGTCTGCCGGAATGAGCCACGATTGGATACCCGGATCCCAGTTGGGAGCCCAATTGGCGCTACCAATCATAAGGTCGGTAATATTGCTTCCATCATTTTTCACATCAGTGTGGCTCATGTACATCACCGGTCCCGAACAACGGCCAATACCAAAGTTCTTGTCAATGGGAACCCACTTACGGCTCTTGCCCACTCCACCTGCAAGGTTAGCCCAGATAGGGTCTTCGAGCATGGCAAAGTTATTGGTCTCTACCTTGAAGGTATATGGTTCGCCATATACCGGACCTGCCGGTGTGGAAGCGCCGAAAGTCACGCTATATTCTCCGGCAAAAGGAAGTGCCAAGTCAAGAGTGGTCTTTTGAGAAGGACCGCTTGGAGTGACCCACAAGGGAGTGGCTCCCTTGATGAGCGAAGTCAGATGAATCGTATTAGGATCATTGGCATCAGGGGTCACCGTATAGGCGATACCTTCCACCAAATCATCGGAAACATAGGTTTTTGCCCCCATCTCGTACTCTTCGGGCGAGCAAGCGGAAAATATCAAAGCCGCTCCTGCCAATATGGAAAAGAATGATTTAAGTCTCATATCTTATTGTTTTTATTTTTTATTTACTCTATTAATGGTACTCACCATCCGGGATTCTGCACAAGTACACTCTGTGAAAGGTTAATTTGATTATAAGGAATCTGGCTCAAGCCTTTGGTGGCTTTCACACGGTCGACCCGTATGGTTATTGCATCATCAGCGCCTCCACTCTTCACCTTGACACCATTCAAGGCGAGCTTCTCGGCTGCCACGTCTATACCTTGACGCAGGAGATCCCAATAATTAATGCTTTCAAAAGCAAATTCAAGACGACGTTCTTCCATAATAGCTTGTTGAGACACACTCTTAGCTTGATAGTTGGCCGATACTGTTCCGTTGTCATCAACCTGATAAGCACGCTTACGCACTTGGTCGAAATAAGTTTGCGCATTGGGGCTACCCAGTTCTGCGGCCATCAACAATACGTCGGCATAACGGATAATAACGTAGTCTTGGCGGTTCTGTGTCTGGAAGTCACCGCTACCATCCTGCTTACCGGCATGGCTTCCATCGGCATAGCAAAGGGGAGCATACTTCTTCACAGCATAGCCGGTATATTCACGCCAGTCATTAAAACTGGTGGTAAAGTCGGCCGAACCGGTGATTCCTTCCCCTACCAAATCAATGATAGAAGCCGAACGGCGGAGGTCACCAGTGGGAAACGCTTCCACAAAATCAGGATTTACCGTCAATGCGCCCCATCCCTTGCAATAGGGAGCAGCATTAAGCTGGCGCATACCCAACATCACCTGCCAACGGTTGGAGTCATTATTCCCGTTATAATCCTGAGTAGCGGTAAATTTCAACGCAAGAATGGTTTCCTTGTTTCCATCACCGGCATATGTACCCTTCAAAGTTTCATAGTCTCCTTTTTCGGCCACTTTTGCAGAAGAAGCCGGCCATAAATTCTTGAATTGCGGTACCAAACCATATTCTCCTGAAGCGATTACGTCTTCTACAGCAGCCAAAGCTTCGGCACGAGTCACCTCTACAGGTTCTTCACCGTAATATCCGGTATAGAAAAGATAGGCACGTGCCAGCAAAGCCTCGGCGGCATATTTTGTAATATGTCCGTCGTTCTTGGTATAGTCGGCCTTGGGATAAGCGTCACCGGGAATATTCTCGATAGCATATTTTAAGTCAGTAAATATGGCACTGAACACCTCTTTGGCAGGTGAAGGAGCGCGATTTTCGTTTACCGGTTCCAGAAAGAGTGGGATATTCCCCCATAAACGAACCATATCCAGATAAAGCAATGCACGCAACGTACGACATTCGCCCATATAGATACCACGTTTGCTATCCGATTCATTCCATACAATCTGCTCTTCATGAGCTATCAGCTCGTTGCAACGATAGACGCCCGCATAATAATTTTTCCAGTCACCTTCGTATAGGTTGAGGTCAGCCGGCGATTGGGAGATGTCAAAACGGTCAATGGCCTGATAGCCACGTCCATCGGCATTTCCGGTAGCGCCAAAACACTCGGCACTCATCACCTCGGAAGCCATATAAAACCCTACCATCATGGCTGATGAAGTCTGGCGCCAACCATCATAACAACCTATCAGAGCACGATAAGCATCTTTTTCAGTCTTATAGAATGTACCGGTTGAAGATTCAGTCTTCGACGTAACATCGAAAACTGTCGGTACACGAAGCCAGTCCCAAACTCAGGAGCAGGACACTTGCCATAAATATATTTTTTTTTCTTCATATCAGTCTATATTTTAAAATTTCAAGTTAACACCAAACAATACGGTACGGGGACGGGGTAATAACCTAAATCAACGCCCGATACCCAACCTTGTCCGTTATCTCCTTCGGGACCATAACCTATTTCCGGATCCATGCCGTCATATTTGGTAAATGTGAACGCATTCTGTACCTGAGCATAGATACGGCACTGGCTGATGACCTTACATCTCAGTAGCTTGGCAAAGTCGTAGCCCAAAGTAATGTTACTGATTCGCAGGTAATCACCATCCTGCACATAGAGGTCTGAGAACTGCCAGTTGAGATTCTGGTCTGTGACACGAGGTATGCGATTGCTGGTTCCCTCTCCTGTCCAACGTCCTAAAATTGCAGTAGTATAATTGGCTTGCTTGGGTATGGTTACGATAGCTCTGGACAATCTGCTGTCCGAAAGCACCGTTGGCCACTACAGAGAAATCAAGTCCTTTCCAGTTGAAACCGAGATTGAAGCCCATAGTGAAATCAGGAATACCGTTACCAAGATCGGTCTTGTCAAGCTCGTTCACCCGTCCGTCATGGTTGATGTCCACAAACTTCACGTCACCTGGTTGTACGTCAGCTTGCAGCACACCGTTACCAGCCTTAATCCAATCCTCTATTTCTTGATTGTTTTGGAATATGCCTGCTGTCTTGAAACCATAGAAATAACCGATAGGCTTACCATTCTCGGCACGATAGAATTCAGGAGTATTGTCATACAACTGGTTGGTAGAGCCATGAATGATACCATCGTCGTTAGGAATCTCTCCGACCTTATTCTTATTGTAGGCACCGTTGATACCGATATTGTAACTAAAGTCTTTGCCTATTTGGTCATTCCAAGTAAGATTGAGTTCCACACCGGTGTTTTTCACTCCACCGCCATTAATATAAGGAGCACCTGCTCCGGCAGTAGCAAGAATAGGAGCCACCACGAGCCAGTCTTTAGTATCTTTAATGTAGAAATCGAAATTAACACCCAGGCGACTGTTGAGGAATCGGGCATCAAGACCGATATTGGTCTGCTGTGAAGTCTCCCACTTGATGTCAGCATTAGCCAGACGACTAGGGTAAGCTCCCCAGTTGGTTCCGAGCTGTGCCGCAGCATCCGAGTCGCCGTAACCGCTGCCGAAAAGATAGTGTGTATTGGTACTCTTGATAGGAGCCAGATATTGGAATGCGTCAATGTTGGCATTACCCACTTGTCCCCAGCTGGCACGTATTTTCAGGAAGTCGAGCCAGTTTTGCGTACTTTCCATGAATTTTTCGTTAGTAATGGTCCATCCTGCCGATACCGAAGGGAAGTAACCAAAACGGTTGCCTTTGGCAAAGTTGCTCGAACCGTCTGCACGCAAAGTAGCATTGACCATATAAGTTTCTTTCCAGTTCCAACCCAATCGGCCGAAATAGGACACCTTGCGGCTCTCGGTATGCGGATTGCCACTGGCACCCAAGCCGTTGGTCGAATCGGAGGCCGTTCCGTTGCCCACAAAAGCATGCTCCCAATCATCAAAACCTTCTTTCAACATACCATTTTTAGCTTCGATATAAGTGCCCTCGTAACGATAGGCTTCCATACCCAGCAAGGCGTTGAACGAATGTTCTCCCATAGTCCAGTCATAAGAAGCCGTATTGGTCCATGTCATACCCAAAGAGTGATTGGCATTTTGAGATACGGTAGTACGTTCTTCATTATATATATATTGGCTGAACTTGTAGAGAGGCTTGAAACTACGGTATTCGCTGGAACCATAAACCACACCGAATACAGACTTTATCTTCAAATTCTTGACAGGCTGCAATTCAGCATAAACATTACCGGAAAAAGTAGCCGTTTTGTTCTCATTGTTGCTGTCGGTCATCATTAAACCATAAGGGTTTCCATCACCTTTATTCCAGTCACTGGTACTGGTGTCATTGTAAGGCGAATCATAAAGATTATTATCGCTATAGACAGGAGCGATAGGCGATGTTCCGAATGCACCGCGTAAGGTATTATTATATTGGTTGCCTACACTGATACCGTTATTCATCTTATATACAAAACTCACCTGCTCGCCCACTTTCAAAATATCCTTGAAAAGTTTGTGCTCGCTGTTCACACGGAAATTGTAACGCGAATAGTTAGACACATCCGAACCGCCGACAATACCTTCCTGACTCATATATCCTAACGAAAGGGCATAAGTGGAAGTTGCGCTTCCACCAGTGACACCAGCGTATAGCTCTCGTTGTGGCATTATCTTTGAACATAGTATCTACCCAATCCGTATCATACACATTGCCATTGGCATCGTAAATAGACTGGTATTGGCTCCAATCGTAAGCCGAAAGTCCGCTATTCAAAGCCTGCTCATCCATAATGGCCATATACTCTTTTGCATTCAGCATATTAGCCTTACGAGCTACATTCTGTATTCCATAATAAGCATCGAAACTAATCTGCGCTTTACCTTCGCGCCCTTGCTTGGTAGTAATAAGCACTACACCATTAGCACCGGCCGAACCGTAGATAGCCGCACTAGCCGCATCTTTCAGTACATCTATACTTTCAATATCGGCAGGATTCAAAGTAGAAATATCACCACCCACACCATCAATCAGATAAAGAGGAGCACTATTTCCCACGGTACCAAGACCACGGATACTCACTTTCATGTCAGCACCCGGTTGACCGGAAGTCGAAGCAATACTTACACCCGGTGTCTGTCCCTGCATAGCCTGCAAGGGATTGGTTGTATTCATCTTGGCTATTTCGTCACCCTTCACCTGAACAGTGGCACCCGTCACCAATTTCTTCTTCTGGACACCATAGCCCACTACAACCACTTCATCCAACATTTCCGTGTCCTCCTTCAGCACCACATTGATGACGGAAGAAGTACCTACCTTGATTTCCTGTGATTGATAACCGATGTAAGAAAACACCAGTGTCTGTCCTTGTTGGGCACTTACCGAATACCGGCCATCAATGTCGGTAATTCCACCCGTAGCGGTTTCTCTCACCTGCACGCTGACACCTATCAACGGCTCACTATCCGTAGCCGATGTCACAACACCCGAAATGGTCTTGTTTTGAGAAGGATTAGCCTGCAGGCTACTGATTGCAGGTACAAGAAACAAAAGTACCAATGCAACACGGCATAAACGCAGATTTATGCACTTTTCCAAGAATGTTTTTCTCATTGTACATTATTTAATGGTTAATATCAAAGATTCATTGTGTTCTTCAATTAATACCAAAGAACTCGGATGCAAATGTATGGAGGAACAAGAAAGAATGTCGAGAAATTGTTACGAAGAGTATATTTCGTTAATCAAGGCTTCTAAAATGTTACTAAAAAGGTATAATTTGTTTTCCATCCCTTCTCTAAGCCTTTTGAAGAGGGGCTATTCTTCCCATTCCCTCAATACCGGAATTGGTTTCACCTCACTTTTCCATCCCCAATATACTTTCTCCGGAGTACAAAGAACCATTTCTTTCTAAAAACGTTCTCAAGGAAGAACAACCTAAAGCTTAACAGATAATGAAAAATTAGTAGTATTTGCAGTACTTGCCGCAATCGTGGCAAGCTGCGCCGATGACAATCCGCCCCAGATAGAAAAAAGCAGTGAGTTGGTATCACCACGACTTTTGATGGACGTGTCCACAGAAAGCGGACAAAGCCCGCTGACCGGCATACTGACCATCATGCCCTGCAAGGCGGGCACCTCTATTTATTATGGAAACTACATAAACCGGAAGCTGACACCTTTTTACGGTTACTACCAAGTTAAAGACGGAGCTTTCTATAACGATGGCGTCAATCGAGAGTTATCCTTACCCGCAGGTCTCTATAACATGATTTATTGGGGAACCCCTAAATACGAGGAGCCGATTTATGCACATCCTCTCATGAGGGACCCGGTCTACATCTTAGGCGAAGACATGTCCCGGCAACACTTCTCCCTATTCAAAATGGAAGCGGACACAACCTATTATCCGGTATTCGACCTGGTACACGCCGTCCAGCCTGCCAACATTGGAAGTGAGGACCTGAAAGCATCCCTCAAACGGGTAGTGACCGGACTGAAAGTAATCATCAAGGACAAGAACAACGGCATCCTCAGTTCGAGCATCGACAGCATGGTGGTGCGCATCACCAATATTGCTGGAGAACTGAATTTCTACACCGCCGCTCCTCAAGGAAGCCCACGCACAGTAGCCTTCCCTCTGGTCCGTTCCGTCGACGGTACACAAATGAGCAACGCCACCGTCATGCTCTTCCCTTCTTTCGGGAAACCGGAATTCCAGATGAGCATCATACTGAAAAATGGAAACGTGAAAAGTTTCAAGCAAACATTGAACGGACCTTTGGAAGCAAACTCCAAACTGACCCTGACCCTCACTCTGGGAGACATCTTTTCCGAAGAATCATCCGGAGAATTCACCCTTGACAACTGGAACGAGGAAAGCCAGACAATCGATGTCCCTTCATTGGATTGAGCTTGCAGCATCAAGGAAAGATAGAACGGTGCGCGTCCATCTTATAAAAAGGCAACGTGAACCAGAAAGTGGAGCCCTTGCTCAACTGTGACTCCACCCCTATCTCTCCTTTCAGTTCCTTCACAATGTTTTGCGAAATGGCCAGTCCCAGTCCGGTACCTTGCTTAAAGGAATCCAGCTTCACAAAGCGGTTAAAAATCCCCTGCGCATTCTCAGATGATATCCCCGTCCCGGTATCGGTGACATAAAAACGGATATAGCTATTTTCGGGCATTCCGTAACCAATGGTAATGCTACCGGCAGCAGTAAACTTCAGCGCATTACTGATGAAGTTATTGAATACCTGAGTAATTCTGCGCTGATCGGTATACAGCAGCAAACCGGGCAATGGCGTAACCGTGACCAGACGCACGTCTTTATTGGTCAGCCTGATACTTGTAGCCTGCTCTATCTCGGACACCATTTTATTGATATCCACGTTAGCATAGACATACTCCAATGTACCGGCTTCTATCTTCGACAAATCCAGAATGTCATTGATGAGCTGCAACAGCAGTTCATTATTCCGCTCTATAATATCGAGATACTCCACCCGTTCTTCCTCAGACACTTCCGTGGCCAAAATACTCGAAAAACCAACTATTGCATTGAGCGGAGTACGTATCTCATGACTCATATTGGCCAGGAAAGCCGATTTTATCCGGTTGGACTCCTCAGCCTCCTCTTTGGCCAGACGTAGTTTGCGCTCCATGATTTTCAAATCAGTAATGTCCCAAGCAGTATAAACAATCCACTTGCGACCATCAGAAAGCTTTATAAAATTATTGTTCTGGAAGGTAAACCGCTCCTCGTTCTTCTTGGTAAAAAAACGTCGTATACCTTCTTGTGGAATCCCCGTCTTGACCAACTCTTCATCCTCCTTCCTAATTAAAGCCGCAGCCTCTGGCATTGTTTCAAAATCCGTCTTGCCTATAGCCTCTCTGGCCGAACATTCAAAGAGTTCCTCTGCCTTTTTATTCCAAAAAGTATAGCGCATCCCATCATTCACATCCTTCACTTTTGCCGCAATGGGAAGATTATCAAGAATGCCTTCCAACAGTTGCAGATACCTCTCCCGGTCCCTTTCCCTCAATTTCTTCATCCGCCTCTGCATGAAGAAAAAGAAGAGGCACAGCACCAATGTACCTAAAAGAATGGAAATATAGACCATCTCTCTTTGAACAAACCCGTCGGGAATATCAAGCCTTTCCTGCAAGGTGAAAGCAGTATCGAAAAGTTCGGGGCTTTCAGCCATTTTGTCAGCCAATGCCGGATGAACAAAGATTATACAAAAGAGAAGAATATCGTCAGTAACCGAATACTTCCGAGAGGTAAAAAGAGGAACATGTTTTGTCATAATTGGCAAACATTTAATAATTAAATAGTTAGATAAGATTCCAGCTACTGCAAATTTAGAAAAAATAAATGCGAAAACAGTATCTACGAAATAAATTTGCATTTTACACCCATTATTTTGTATTTAATGCCGAGAAGAGAATATTTTGAGAATAACCCAATACAAAGGATGATACAGCACAATCAGCTAATGCCTATATGAGCTTATCAGGAAGGAATCGTCGCTTTTCAAAACATGAGATTAAAACCTTTTTACGTCCAGTATTGTATTTCTCAATCTCTGACGCAAATGATTTTTTCAGCTGCGCTGCCATAAAGTCCAAGAAAGGCTGACTGTTCTCATCTTCTTGCGACTGCCGCAAAGAAAGAATATAGTCGCCCCTATCTTCTTTAAAGATTTTCGTCGGAAAAAGATGATGGCAGAACTGGATATAGTTCATCAACAAACGAGCCGTTCTCCCATTGCCATCTACCCACGGATGAACGGTTACCAAATTGAGATGAGCATTGAAACTCAATTCATATCGTTCCCGAAATGTTTCCATATTCTTTTGCTTTTCTCTCAATATAGAACAAAGTTCTTCTACTTTAGCGGGAACTTTAGGATAGCTCATATAAGAACACCCGCCCACCCCAGCAGTAACGCCGCACAAACGAAATTCACCTTTAGAAGAATCAAAAGAACCGCCCATTACATTATATACACTCCCAGTAGTACGCATTAGAGCAGCATTCAATTTTTGTAAGAAAACAGGCGTAATTTCCGCATTTTGTGCACTTTCTTCTTTGGCGAGTTCGTATGCCTTCTTCAAATCCTCATTCATCAGATGATAGACCAACGGCTTTCCTTTGGCTGTTACCCCTCATCAAAAGCAACTGGGTATCCAATTCGGTAAGTGTAGAGCCCTCAATAGCAGTAGAATGGGTAATAAGCGAATAGAGGTAGTACTTTTCATAGTCTACCGACTGACTGATACCAAGCCTCACAAATTCTTGATTCAGTACTTCTATCTCTTGCCAGATATCTGTTCCCATGAGCAAAGGGCATAAAAGATAAGTATAAAAGAAAGCGGGAAAAGCATTAAAACTTTCCCCGCTTCTTTATTTCGTACCCAGACCGGGGTCGAACCGGGATGGAAGTGAATCCACTGGTGTTTGAGACCAGCGCGTCTACCGATTCCGCCATCTGGGCATGTTTGACTTCTCAAATGCGGTGCAAAGATACAGCTTTTTCTAAACCTGCAATACTTTTCCTAAAAAAGGCGAAAAACGATAAAACCTGCTTGAATCATTCCTTGTTTGTAAAATATGCAGTACATTAGCAGAAACTTTTAAAATCAATAGCATGGTAACCAATAAGGATAATTTCTGTGTAATTATGGGCGGAGGAATCGGCAGCCGTTTCTGGCCATTCAGCCGCAAGACACTTCCAAAACAGTTTCTGGATTTCTTCGGTACAGGACGTTCCTTGCTGCAGCAAACCTTCGACCGCTTCAAGCAGGTAATCCCCATGGAAAATATACTTATCGTAACAAATGACTTGTATGCCGACCTTGTAAAAGAACAGCTTCCCGAACTTAAACCCGAACAGATTCTACTGGAGCCGACACGCAGGAATACAGCCCCTGCATTGCGTGGGCTTCCTATCATATCCGCGCCTTGAATCCGAACGCCAATATAGTGGTAGCTCCTTCGGACCACTTAATCCTGAAGGAAGGCGAATTTCTGGCAGCTATCGAAAAGGGCTGGACTTCGTTTCCCAATCGGACAATCTGCTGACACTCGGCATCAAGCCCAACCGTCCGGAAACCGGATATGGCTATATACAAATAGCCGAAGCCGCCGGTGATAATTTCTACAAGGTAAAACCTTCACTGAAAAGCCCGAACTGGAACTGGCAAAAGTATTCGTGGAAAGTGGAGAATTCTATTGGAACTCTGGTCTGTTCATGTGGAACGTAAATACCATCATCAAGGCAAACGAAGCCCTGCTGCCCGAGCTGACTTCCAAACTGGCCCCGGCAAAGATGTGTATGGAACAGTCCAAGAGAAACAATTCATTGATGAGAACTTCCCTGCTTGCCCCAATGTCTCCATAGACTTCGGCATCATGGAAAAGGCAGACAATGTATATGTGTCATTAGGCGATTTCGGCTGGTCTGATTTAGGAACCTGGGGTCTTTGTATGATTTGTCTCCCAAAGATGAAGCAGGCAATGTAGCCTTAAAATGTAAATCCCTCATCTATAATAGCAAAGACAATATCGTGGTGCTGCCCGACAACAAACTTGCAGTTATCGACGGTTTGGAAGGTTATCTCATAGCCGAGTCGGACAATGTATTACTGATTTGCAAGAAAGATGAAGAACATACCATCCGCAAATATGTGAATGATGCCCAGATAAAACTGGGAGAGGAATACATTTAAATTAAAAATTAAAGGATAGGTGCCGAAGGCAAAAATAGCGGGAGCTGGATGAAGTCCAACTCCCGCTTCCGTTTATTTAGGGGAGGAAAATAAACCGATTAAAGCACTGCACGGATAGCTTCTGCCACAGCCTTGAATTCTTCGTCCGTCAGTTTCAGTTTGGGATTGGAGAAAAGCATATCTTTTTCGTTCTGCATAGGAATCAAATGTATGTGCGCATGAGGCACTTCCAGCCCAATACCGCTTCTCCTACCTTTCTACACGGAAAGGCCTTGCCGATGGCAAGTGCCACTCTCTTGGCGAAAACATGCATCGCCGCCAAATCCTCATCGTTCAAATCGAAGATATAATCCACTTCCTGCTTGGGAATGACCAATGTATGACCTTTTACCAACGGATTGATGTCAAGGAACGCAAAGAATCTGTCATCCTCCGCCACCTTGTAGCAAGGTATTTCACCTGCGATAATTCTACTGAATATTGTTGCCATAGCTATAAATTATAAAATAAGGCAAGCCCGTATGCGGACCTGCCTTCCTTTAAAGGATATGTTCACTACTTCCAGGTTAATCATGCCCTGCGGAACTTTAATTTCTGCGATGTCACCTACTTTCTTGCCAAGCAGACCTTGTGCAATCGGAGTATTGACGGAAATCTTTCCTTCCTTCAGATTGGCTTCACTTTCGGAAACGATAGTATAAACCATCTTCATGCCATTCTTCACGTTCTTAAGCTCTACCTTATTGAGAATCTGTACAGAATCGGTTTTCAACTTCGACTCATCAATAATCTTAGCGTCGGCAATGGTCAGCTTCAAGTTGTTAATTTTCATCTCAAGCATACCTTGAGCTTCCTTGGCAGCGTCATACTCTGCATTTTCCGACAAATCACCTTTGTCACGCGCTTCGGCAATGGCAGCCGATATTTTGGGACGTTCCACCGTCTCCAGGTGTTTCAATTCGGCCATCAATTTCTTGTAGCCGTCTTCTGACATATAAGCCATACTTTTCCTCCTTAAATGTTATGTTAGTTTTTAATGGTACTATAAACAAAAAAGAATTCCAACATGGTCAGCATGCTGGAACCCTCTTTCCGATTTTCCTTTGCAAAGATAGCCTTTTATACAATGCGTGTCAAGCATAAAAGGCTGCTTTGTAACATATTTAAACGAAAACTTCTTATTTATAACATGTTACAGCAATGCTTTCACTGCCGCCTCCAGGTCTTTAATGCTCTCTCCACGGGCACTCAACTCATTGTTCTTGTTGACCAGGAACACAGAAGGCACATTCTTCACATTATAAGAAGCCGCTATAGACGAATAAATTCCATTGCCGTCGCGCACACAAATCCAAGGCAGATTGTCGGCAGTTGTTTTCCAATAGTGCTCGTCTGCATCCAGAGAAACCTGATAGATTTCCAATCCCTGGGCGGCATACTTGTCGTACAAGTCGCGCAACATATAATTATGTGTAGCAGAAACGGCACTCTGATAAACAGTGAAGTCCACAATAACAGCCTTGCCCTTCAGTTCGCTCAACTTACGTGTATTGCCCTTCATGTCACGCAGGTTAATGTCGATGATGCCGGTTTCGGAAATTGCCTCTTCGGGGATTTCCACCACCTTCTGCTGCGGAGTACGGGTATTCTTCATTCCCTTTATCACAATATTGTAGAGGTTCTTGGAGCGGTCGGCATCCGGATAATAATTGTTCAGGCTGGTTGCCACGGCTGCAAAACACTTAATGTCTTCCTTATTGTTCAGAGGGTCGAAAATCAAATAATTATTCAACTTCTGGAACAAGGCGAAATAGGCAGCAGCCGTATTGGGAGCGGCAAAAATATAGCTGATTTTCACTTCATCCTTATAGTTCTTCAATAAAGAGGCAAGACTGTCCTCAAAACATCGGCACCTATCTTATGTGCCTGCACCGACTGCAGCAATGCATTCACATTATCCTGAAGCTTCATCTGCTTCAGCGTCAAGTCCTTTATCTTCGAGCTATTCGGAGAACCTTCCACTGTATAGGCAGTGGCGAAATCGGTATAAGGTGCCTTTACCAAAACCGTTTCCGTCGAATCTACCGAGAAATTAATAACCTTGTCGTCTACCCGCAGACGGTAAAATTCCGGAGACACCGGACGTACCTGCTTGAAGTGGAAAGAGCCATCCCTTCCAGTTTTACAGAATCCAAAGGAACAATACCTTCCAATGCCGAGGCTTCCAAATAAAGCATCTTGCCGTCGGCACCAGACACTTCACCCTCTACTTTGAATTTCGGTTCGGAATTACATGCACCCAATGCTATTGCAGCAAGTGCCATAAAAGATTTTCTTCATATCGTATCTTCAGTTTTGTTTTGCAAACGTGCCTGCAAATATACTTCTTTTCAAGTTCAGTCAAAGCATTTTCCCTCGTTCTTCCATATAGAAAACTGCAAAAACAACTAAATACAAACTTTTTATCTCATTCCCACCATTTTACATGAATAAATTATGTATCTTTGCACGAATTTTGAAAGAAAATTAGATATAAAACATTTTTATGATTAACCCAATTGTTAAGACGATCGAGCTTCCTGATGGCAGAACCATCACGCTCGAAACGGAAAGCTGGCAAAACAGGCAGACGGTTCTGTAATGCTTCGTATGGGCAACACCATGCTTTTAGCTACTGTTTGTGCCGCCAAGGACGCAGTTCCCGGAACAGATTTCATGCCATTACAGGTAGAGTACAAAGAAAAATTCTCCGCATTCGGACGTTTCCCCGGCGGTTTCACAAAGCGCGAAGGACGCGCTTCTGACTACGAAATCCTCACTTGCCGCCTCGTTGACCGTGCTCTCCGCCTTATTCCCTGATAATTTCCATGCAGAGGTATACGTAAACATCATTCTTTTCTCAGCAGACGGCGTAGATATGCCCGACGCTCTGGCCGGACTCGCAGCTTCTGCCGCACTTGCAGTTTCAGATATCCCCTTCAACGGACCTATTTCCGAAGTACGCGTAGCACGCATCAACGGACAATTCGTCATCAACCCTACCTTCGAACAACTAGAACAAGCCGATATGGACTTGATGGTGGGCGCCACTTACGAAAACATCATGATGGTGGAAGGCGAAATGGACGAGGTTTCCGAGCAGGACTTGCTGGAAGCGATGAAGGCCGCACACGAAGCCATTAAGATTCAGTGCAAGGCACAGATGGAACTGGCAGAAGAAGTAGGCTCTACCGTGAAACGCGAATATTGCCACGAAGTGAACGACGAAGAACTCCGTAAGGCCGTTCACGACGCTTGCTACGACAAGGCTTATGCCATTGCCGCTTCCGGAAACAAGAACAAGCACGAACGCATGGATGCTTTCGATGCCATCCGCGAAGAATTCAAGGCACAGTTCTCGAAGAAGAACTGGAAGAAAAGGCAGCCCTCATCGACCGTTACTATCACGATGTGGAAAAGAGGCGATGCGCCGTTCCATTCTGGACGAAGGCAAGCGCCTTGACGGACGTAAGACGACCGAAATCCGTCCTATCTGGTGTGAGACCAGCTACCTGCCCGGCCCTCACGGTTCCGCTATCTTTACACGTGGCGAAACACAGTCTTTGTCTACTGTGACTTTAGGCACCAAGTTGGACGAGAAGATTATCGACGACGTATTGGAACACGGAAAGAACGTTTCCTTCTGCACTACAACTTCCCTCCGTTCTCTACGGGCGAAGCCAAGGCACAGCGCGGTGTAGGCCGTCGTGAAATCGGCCACGGCCATCTGGCATGGCGTGCATTGAAGGGTCAGATTCCTGCAAACTATCCGTATGTAGTACGCGTGGTTTCCGATATCCTCGAATCTAACGGTTCTTCTTCTATGGCTACCGTATGTGCCGGCACACTGGCATTGATGGATGCAGGTGTGAAAATCAAGAAACCGGTATCAGGTATCGCCATGGGATTGATTAAGAATGCAGGCGAAGACAAATATGCCGTATTGTCCGATATCCTCGGTGATGAGGACCACTTGGGCGACATGGACTTCAAGGTGACCGGAACAAAGACGGTATCACCGCCACTCAGATGGACATCAAAGTGGACGGTCTGTCATACGAAATCCTCGAAAGGCATTGCTGCAGGCTAAAGAAGGCCGTGAATATATCTTGGGCAAAATCACCGAGTGCATTGCCGAGCCTCGCGAAGACCTGAAACCTCACGCTCCGCGTATCGAGACAATGACCATTCCCAAGGAATTCATCGGTGCTGTCATCGGCCCTGGTGGAAAGATTATCCAAGGTATGCAGGAAGAAACCGGTGCTACCATTACTATTGAAGAAGTGGACAACATCGGTAGAATCGAAATCGCCGGTACCAACAAGAAGAGCATCGATGATGCTATGCGTATCATCAAAGGGATTGTAGCTGTCCCCGAAGTAGGCGAAGTCTACAAAGGCAAGGTACGCTCCATTATGCCTTACGGTGCATTCGTTGAATTCCTGCCGGGTAAGGACGGCTTGCTCCATATCTCCGAAATCGACTGGAAACGTCTGGAAACAGTAGAAGAAGCCGGTATCAAGGAAGGTGATGAAATTGACGTAAAACTTCTCGACATCGACCCGAAGACCGGAAAATTTAAGCTGTCACGCAAAGTATTGCTTCCGAGACCGGAAAGACAAGAAAGACCGGAAAGAAATAAGAAATTTCTTATTCTTTAAGTATATAAAGCCTGGTGGAACCCCATCAGGCTTTCTTTTGTCAATACTGCCAGAAATGGCTCTGAAAAACAAGGCATAATGCTTGCATATTCCAAAAGATTTTTTTTGCTATGTAAAGCCTTATATTCCATAAAGAACCTCAATTAATGTCCGGTTTAAGGAGCCTACATACTATGAATCTTTTCTCACGCTTTTTCCAGGAAAACCAAGAAAAGTTTTGGCTTTGCTTATTCTTATCTCAGGGATAAAGCAGAAGCGGAAGACGTTGTGATGGAATCCATGATTGCCTTATGGGAAAACCGAGACCGCTGGGAAGAAAACAGTAACCTGCATGCCCTGCTGCTGACCATCATAAAGAACAAAGCCCTGCACGTACTCGAGCACAAGCAGGTGCGTCTGCGAGCGGAAGAAACCATCAGCAGCCACAACCTGCGCGAACTGGACTTACGCATCTCCACCTTGAAAGCCTGCGAACCGGACCAGATATTCAACACGGAAATACAGCATATCGTAAATAAGACCTTACAGGAAATGCCCGAGCAAAGCCGGAAGATATTCATGTTGAGCCGATACCAGAACCTGGCAAACAAGCAGATTGCCGATAGTCTGGACATATCACTTAAAACCGTAGAGGCACACATCACCAAAGTGCTGCGGATTCTCCGGCTGAGACTGAAAGATTATCTTGTTACCATACTCATAATATTAATATCCTAAAAAATGCTTCTACGGAATAGGGTTACCGCCCACTTTCCGGTTATATATACAAAAGGTAAAAAGAGCACGTTTTAGAAAAGAAATAAATTATTGACAATGAACCAAGAGCTATTATATAAATATTTCAAAGGTATTACTTCCGTTGAAGAAGAAAAGATGATACTCGACTGGATAGACGCCTCGGATGAAAACCGGGACATCTTCCTGAAAGAGCGCATGATATACGACATTTCCTTGTTCTCGGACAAGCAGGGAAACAATGAAAAGAAAACGGTGCACATCATGCCGATGCTCCGCTGGGCGGCCCGTATAGCCGCCGTCACCATTGTCGCCATTGCCGGTTATTTCATCACCTCCGACTTTTTATATAACAAGGAGGTGCAGTTGCAAACAGTCACTGTGCCTGCCGGACAACGGGCCCAAATTATCCTTGCCGATGGAACACGCGTATGGCTGAACTCCAAGTCCACCATGAAATATGCCGCCAACTTCGGACGCAACGAACGAAATGTGGAATTGGACGGAGAGGCCTACTTTGAAGTAGCCAAAAACAAGAATATCCCATTCTATGTACATACAGAAACGAACAAGGTAAAAGTTGTAGGAACGAGTTTCAACGTCTGTGCCTACAGTGGGAGCCATGAGTTCGGAACCACATTGGTGGAAGGTATCGTCGATATCTATCCGGCCAACAGCAGCCAGATAATCACCAGGTTGCAGAAAGACGAGGTATTTCTCAATGAAAACGGAAAATGTAGAAAGGCCGTCCTTCCTTCCTATGAATATCTACGCTGGAAAGAGGGACTATACTGTTTTGACGACGCTCCATTCAGCGGTATCCTCGGTAGACTGGAGAAATACTATAATGTAAAGATAACCGTTGCCAGTCCTCAACTGCTGAACTACGGCAGCTTTACCGGCAAGTTCAGAGAGCAGGACGGCATCGAACATATACTGCGGACCATCTCGAAAGACCATCCTTTCAAGTTCCGCATCAACGAAGAAAAGGATTCAATTGTTATATATGAGTAAGAAAAAGATCGGAAAGTACCCCATACTTTCCGATCCGAAACAGTCAAAATCGACCTTAATCAATTTATTAACTTAACACAGTGACAAAGATATGAGAAAAATTTTGTTGATGAGGCTTTTTATCTAAAAATTAGATTTTAAGCAATTATTGCAAACCTATGAAAATCACATTATTCCTTCTCCTGCTTGTTATATTTCAGGTGTACAGCGGGAACTGCTACTCTCAGAATGCCAGGGTCAGCATTCAAAATGCCCGGCTGAGGGTAGGGCAAGTTCTCGAGCAAATTGAATCGCAAACAGAATACTTATTTGTATATAACAAACAGAACGTCGATGTACGCCGTACCGTCGACATCAATGCAAGCAACCAAACTGTTTCCGAAGTACTTGACCAAATGTTCAAAGGGACAGACATCAAGTATGTGATGGAAGGCAAAAACATCGTTTTAACCAAAAACAGCAGGAGTGCTGAGGATAAGACAGACACTCTGCAGGAAATGGCTACTGTAAGAGGAAAGGTGACGGACTCCAAAGGCGAACCGATTATCGGTGCCAACATTCTTGAAAAAGGGACCGCCAATGGTGTTATCACCAATACCGAAGGAGAATTTAGTATGAATATCCCTCCTTATGCCACTATTGTCGTATCCTACATCAGTTATGAGCCGCAAACCATTGCCCTGAACGGTAGAAATAATCTCCACATCCGGATGGAAGAAAAGAACCTCGCCCTGGAGCAAGTAGTGGTAACCGCCATGGGTATCCAGAAGAAAATGTCCTCATTGACCTATTCTACCCAACAGATAAGCAGCAATGAGCTGACCCGTGCCAAAGAGCCGAACATGATTAATACACTGGCAGGAAAGACGGCCGGAGTACAAATCAATAAAACCGCCAATTTAGGAGGTTCTGCCAAAGTCGTCATTCGCGGTGCACGCTCTGCATTTGCCAGCGGCAACAACCAGCCCTTGTACGTAATTGACGGTGTTCCTATGCTGAACAGCTCAACAGAATCCACCTCCACCGTAATCGGCGGTAACTACGATGGATTGAACCGTGATGCCGGTGACGGGATTTCCAACCTGAATCCGGACGACATAGAAAGCATCAACATCCTGAAAGGTTCTTCTGCCGCCGCGCTTTATGGTTCGCAGGCAGCTAATGGCGTCATTCTGATCACCACTAAAAAGGGAAAGGCCGGACTGCAGCGCGTTACATTCTCCTCCAACCTGACCGTAAGTCACGCCATCAGTACCCCCGAATTCCAAAATACATACGGCCGGAACGAAGATGGCGGTACGGCAAGCTGGGGTACAAAAGGCAATGTAACGGACTATGACAACATAGGCGAATTCTTCAGCAATGGCATCACCACTTTCAATTCGCTGGCCATCACTACCGGAAATGAAAAGGTACAAACTTATTTCTCATACGCCAACACCACGGCTAAAGGAATTGTGGACAATAACAAACTACAGAAGAATAACCTGAACCTACACGAAACGGCCAGCCTCTTCAACAACAAGCTGAAACTGGACGGCATTGCAACACTAATGACCCAAACCGTCAAGAACTCCCCTGCTACCGGCGGCTATTATCTGAATCCGCTGGTCAGCTTGTACAGTTTCCCACGTGGCGTAGACATGAGCACTTACAGAGAAAACTTTGAAACGTGGAATGCCGACCGCAATATGATGACACAAAACTGGATTGAAAAGAATGGAGATGGTACCGTCAGTGAATGGGGACAGAATCCCTACTGGCTGAAAAAACGCGTGCTCAGTGGCTACAAGCGTTATCGCGCTGTGGCATCGGCCAGAGCCAATCTGCACATTACGGACTACTTCAACCTGCAGGTACGGGGTAATGTGGATTATATCAGTGATAAATTCGACAATAAGATGTATGCCACTACAGCTCCCAACATCGCCGGCAAATACGAGGACAAGGAAAACGGACGTTACATCTGGTCGGACAGCCAGGAAATCCAAGTCTACGGTGACGCAATGGTCTTGTTCAACAAGGAATTTGATGACTTTTCCCTCAATACGGCACTGGGAGCCAGCATCAACATGAGTAAAGTCAATTCACTGACAATAGACTCAAGGCTTGCTTCCCTCTACAAACCGAATGTATTTACCGTCCCCAATGTAGTGATGGACTCCAAAGCAGCCGTAAATCAGAGCATCGACAGCAAACGCACGCTCCAATCAGTATTTGCCACCATGCAGTGGGGCTGGAAAGGACTACTATACTTGGACATTACCGCACGTAACGACTGGTCATCCACATTAGCCCACACAGACAGCAAGAATACCGGATTCTTCTATCCCTCCATAGGAGCTACCTGGATTCTTAACAAAACCTGCTCCCTGCCCAAATGGATAAGTTTTGCAAAAGTGCGCGCTTCATGGGCGGAAGTCGGTAATGACCTCCCGATAGGAATCACCAATCCGGTAGACATCATCATGGTAGGCGGCAGTATCAATGTAAATACCGTAGAACAGCGCGGTGACCTAAAACCGGAAATCAGCAGCTCCATCGAATTCGGTACAGAATGGCGCTTCTTCCATCACCGCTTCGGGATAGACTTCACTTGGTATCAGACCAATACCAAGAACCAGTTGTTGAGAATGGACAATCCTACGGGCTCCACCTATAAATACCGGTATGTCAATGCCGGAAAAATACGTAACCAGGGTTTTGAGCTGACGGTAGACGCCACTCCGCTACTATACAGAAACTTTTCGTGGAAGAGTCTCATCAACATGTCCGCCAACAAGAACAAAGTAGTGACCCTGCATCCTGACTATCCGGAATTTTCCTACTACGAAGAAGGTTTCAACGCAGGCTATCAGATGCGTGTCAAAGAAGGAGGCAGCCTGGGGGATATTTATGGAAATGCTTTCCGCCGTAACGAGGATGGCAGCATCATGGTTGATGAAACCAGCAAAAGGCCTTTGGGAAATACCGGAAACAAGGATTTGCTTGGGAATGCCAATCCTGACTTCACGATGGGATGGAGCAACACACTTACCTACAAGGACCTGGAGCTCTATTTCCTGATAGATTTCCGCTTTGGCGGCGAAGTCATGTCACTGACACAGTCTGAGTTGGATGCCAACGGCGTGACCAAAGTCACCGAAGATGCCCGCGCCCGAGGATATGTAGAATACCAGGGACAGAAGTTCAACGACCCGAGAGCATTCTACAGCGCAGTAGGCGGCAGAAATGCCATCTCCGAATATTATATGTACGACGCAACCTGCATCAGACTCCGTGAAGTATCACTGAGCTATTCTTTCCCGAAAACGATACTGGAAAACAGTAGATTCATAAAGGGAATCGACGTATCATTGGCAGCGCGCAACTTGTGTTTCTTAAAGAAGGAAGCACCGTTCGACCCCGATGCAGTAATGTCCGTAGGCAACAACAATCAAGGAGTAGACGTGTTTGGCATGCCTACTACCCGGAATATCGGCTTTAACCTAAGATTAACCTTTTAAAATGAATACCTTATGAAAAACAAGTGCATCATATTCCTTTTCTGCCATAGCATATTGCTGCTTGCAGCTTGCACCGGCGGTTTTGAGAACGACAACGAAATCAAGGGAGGTTTCTCGGACGACAAAAAGGAAATAGATTTCCAGAACCTAACTGCTCCATTCGAACCCATACAGTCGGGTATCTACTTCAATATAGGTTCTGTTGGCTTAAATTGGGTATGGCAGATGACACAATCCCTGAACCATGACATGTTCTCCGGCTACTTCATGGACCCTATTCCTAAATTCATGAAATCCAACGCCTGCTACAACCTGAACTCAGGCTGGACCAATGCCGCATGGCAATGTACTTACGGATATGTCTACACGGAGGTGCAGAAGGCAGAAAAGAACTTTTATGGCAATGACAACTTGAAAGGCTACCTCGGCATTACCGAAATTTTGAAAGTGGAACTGATGCACCGCATTGCCGATACATACGGTCCGCTGGTCTACCATCAACTGGGTGAGACACCCCGGGTTTACGGACAGCAAGAAGCCTATACACGCTTCTTTGCAGACCTGGACGAAGGGCAGCAATTGATAAGGGAATACCTGGACGAGGGCGGTGACAACAACAAATTCAAAGAGTATGATATGCTGACCAACGGCAAGACCTTGAAGGAGTGGTTAAAGTTTGCCAACTCACTACGTTTGCGCCTTGCCATGCGCATCTCCAATGTAGATGCAACACTTGCCAAAGACCAAGCAACCAAAGCACTGAATGACAATCAAGGTGTACTGGAAGGTGCAAGGGAAACCATCGCTGTAATGGGCAAGAACTATATCAATCCTTTGTGTGCCGTTGCCGGTTGGGGTGAAGTCTACATGAATGCCTCGATGGAATCCATTGTCAACGGTTATGAGGACCCGCGTGGCAAGAAATGGTATAACACCGCCCTTCTCGAAGGTTATCAAAAACAGTTGTTAGGCATTCCCATCGGGTTACCCATGAAAGACGGTGACGCCAACATTTACAGTTTTTGCTCTTCCCTCAACACAAGTACCATCGGCGAAAAGACCGGAGCCGTATTGATGAGTGCGGCAGAAGTCTGGCTGCTCAGGGCCGAAGCAGCCCTCCGTGGCTATACCAAAGAGAATCCCCGCACATGCTATGAATACGGGGTAAGTACTTCATTTACACAGTGGGACTGTGCTGGTGCCTCCGAATATCTGGAAAGCGACAAAACCCCTGCCGATTATAAAGATGTAGTCTCGGGCGGCAAGGTAGGCAAGGACATGAAAGCCTTGATTACCATATCCCCCAAATGGGAAGAAGATGCAGACATAGAGACGAAACTCGAAAAGATTATTACCCAGAAGTGGCTGGCATGCTGGCCCGAAAGTTATGAGGCATGGGCTGAGCAACGCCGTACCGGATACCCCAAACTTTTCAAGGTCCAAAACAACACCGGAAAAGTGATTGATACGGATATCATGATCCGCCGCCTTCCGTTCTCGACGGACGCTGCCACTGCCGACCCGGCACAATACGCCACCCTCACGGAAAAACTGGGTGGCGCAGATAACGGCGCCACCCGCCTTTGGTGGGATACGGGGAAAAACTCTTTCTAGAACAGACTCCACGCAACCGTAAGCCCTGCCATCACAATGGCTACCATGCTCATCAGCTTGATTAGGATATTCAAGCTCGGACCGGATGTGTCCTTGAACGGGTCTCCTACGGTGTCACCCACGACTGTAGCCTTGTGGACTTCACTGCCTTTGCCGCCAAAGTTGCCTTCTTCCACATACTTTTTGGCATTATCCCATGCACCACCGGCATTTGCCATGAAGATGGCAAGCACGAAACCACTGCTCAATCCGCCAATCAGCAGGCCGAGCACACCGGGAACACCGAAAATAAGTCCCGTCGCAATCGGAGCAATGATAGCTATCAGTGACGGAATCACCATCTCGCGTTGCGCCCCTTTCGTCGAGATTGCCACACAACGCTCATAATCAGGCTCCGTTTCTCCCGTAAGGATTCCCTTGATTTCGCGGAACTGGCGGCGCACTTCGTCTACCATATGGGCCGCTGCACGCCCTACCGCATTCATCGTCAATCCACAGAAAAGAAATGCCATCATCGAGCCCAGAAACATACCGGAAAGAACTTTCGGATTCATCAGCGTCACATCGTAGTGATGCATAAAGTCGAAGAAAGTGGCATCTTGAAGAGCCACGGCATCGCCATGAGGAAGCGACAGTTCGGTAGTCCCGAGGCGGGTCAGCCCGATACGGATTTCCTCGACATAAGAGGCCAGCAAAGCCAATCCCGTCAAAGCGGCGGAACCGATGGCAAAGCCTTTGCCCGTAGCGGCTGTAGTATTGCCCAAGGAGTCAAGCGCATCGGTACGCTTACGCACCTCTTCACCCAGACCGGACATTTCCGCATTGCCACCCGCGTTGTCAGCTATCGGTCCGTAAGCATCTGTAGCAAGCGTGATGCCCAATGTAGAAAGCATACCTACTGCGGCAATGCCAATACCATAGAGCCCCAGACCCACATTAGAGAAGTCGAAGCCCGAAGCAAAGAGATAAGAAGCAATGATACCTATCACCACGGCAATCACCGGAATAGCCGTAGAAAGCATTCCCAAGCCTATACCGGAAATTATGACTGTCGCCGGACCGGTCTTTCCGCTTTCACTCAGCTTTTGGGTAGGACGGTAGGATTGGGAAGTATAGTACTCCGTAGACCGCCCGATGATGATACCTACTATCAAACCCACTATCACGGAGCAGGAAATCCACAGCCAGTTGTCCAACTTCAGCAGCCACAGGATAAAGAAAGTGGCGACAACTATCAAAATAGAGCTGAGATTAGTACCGAAAGCCAGTGAGTTCAGCAAGTCCTTCATCTTCGCATTCTCTTTGGTACGCACGGAGAAGATACCGATAATGGAAAGCAATATTCCGACGGCTGCAATCAGCATCGGGGCGATTACGGCCTTGAACTGCATCAGCGTATCACCCGAGTGGATAAAAGCCGCAGCACCGAGGGCAGCCGTAGCAAGGATAGAACCGCAATAACTTTCGTACAAATCAGCCCCCATACCTGCCACGTCGCCTACATTGTCGCCTACATTATCCGCAATCGTGGCAGGATTACGCGGGTCGTCTTCGGGAATACCGGCTTCCACCTTCCCACAAGGTCGGCACCTACATCGGCAGCTTTTGTATAGATACCGCCACCTACGCGTGCAAACAATGCCTGCGTGGAAGCGCCCATACCGAAAGTCAGCATGGTAGTGGTAATGATGCAGAGTTTATGGGTGGAGTCATTACATCTTCCGGAATTACAGCATTCAGCAACAGATACCAGAAAGATATATCAAGCAAGCCAAGGCCAACCACTACCAGTCCATCACCGCACCGCTACGGAAAGCCACGCGTAGTCCGGCATTCAGCGATGTGCGTGCCGCATTGGCAGTGCGAGCCGATGCGTAGGTGGCCGTCTTCATACCCAAAAGCCGGAAAGTCCGGAAAGAATCCTCCGGTAAGGAAAGCAATCGGCACCCAGGAGTTCTGCACTCCGAAACCGTATGCCATAATGGAGAAAAGGATAACCAGCCCCAGAAATACCCAGCCCACAATCTTGTATTGTTGGCGAAGGTAAGACATAGCACCTTTGCGCACAGCAGCGGCAATCTTAATCATCTGAGGCGTACCCTCACTCTCTTTCATCATCTGACGATGGAAATACCAGGCAAAACAAAGTGCCATAATAGAAGCGGCTGGAACCAGCCAGAATAGGATTTGGTCCATAGCATTTATTCGTATTAAAAGGTTGAACGAAAGCCTAAAATATTGATTTGAAACGAAATAAGCAAATGAAAAGAAAAGAAATCCAAGCAAGCATGTATTTATACTGGCGAATAAAACAACAAGCAGTACCCTTTTTACCTATTTTTTGTATTTAATGAGAAGAATAGAGCACATATAGATATATATTACAACTTTTATAATACCTTTGCAACAAGTAAACAAGCTAAAACAAAGGCATTATGAAACCAATCTATTCTAACCTGACATGCAAGATGCTGGCTTTGACATTATGCAGCATTATGCTGGCATTCCTATCCATAGGATGCGAACATGACGTCTACAATCCCGATAATGGAAAAGACGATGAGAAGACTCCCAACTCTTTTGATTTTTCTACGACATCTTCCATCCAAGTAAACGTAAAGTATGATGTCCCCGAAGGCTATAAAGTACTTTTGAAATCTATCTTGAAGACCCGTTCACGATTGACAAAGATGGCCAGATTATAAAACGCACAGACCTGGAACCGGTCATCAGACGCATGACAGACGGTAACGGTGCATATAGCGGCAAGGAAATCATCAATTCGGACCATGGGGACGAAGCATATATCTATACTTCTTATATAGGGTCCCCACCCTCTTCAAAACAGTTATTGCAGGAGATGCCATTACTGCCGACATCAAATGGGATTCCACCGATGATAATCCGCAAACACGGGCGGAGGGATGGCAGGCACCCAAAGGATACCATGTATTAGGAACATGGAGCTCCAAAGGATATCCTCATTATTTAGACACAGACAACAAAATCACAATTCCGGTGATGTATTGACAATCATCAATACGACCTTGAAGGAAGGAGGCACATGCCTAAGCAATACCGACAAGCCATAGATTTTGAAATCAATGATCGGAAGGGCGCAATGCGGAAGTATCCATCCGGATAATTGAGGAACCAGCGGTGCAGCGAGCGCCTTTGGCTATTATTGCTATAGGGCAGACGCATCTTTAAGTGAAATTAAAAAGCCCCCAAATGCATTGTTTTTCCAAACACTCTGATGGATAATTATTATAATAAAAGGCTTCCGGACTACAAGGCGGTGAAAGTGTAAAGCTTCATTACATAGACCCCGACGGGTGGACCAAGGCACCGTATTTCCCAATGGAGTAAAAATCGGATGGTTCCTATTGAATGACAGCTTCTATGGCGGAAACAATAAGCCTTTCTACTCTACTACAAAGCTGAATGGGGACGGCCGTACACATACAGCCGCATTCCGCATCGATGATTTTGTCGTATTGTCCTTTGAAGATTGGACAGACCAAGACTATAATGATATACAATTCAACGTATGGTCCAACCCCATCGAAGCCATCATCAATCCGGATATTCCTGATATCAAACCTGACGGTGGCAACGAGGATAAGAAATACAGTCTGGAATACAAAGGAATCATCGCTTTCGAAGATAATTGGCCCAGAAAGGGTGACTATGACTTGAATGATGTTATTGTAAAATACCAGTCCGTATTGAACTTCAATGATGCCAATCAGGCCCTTTCTACAGAAGACACCTATGAGTTGCTTTGGTCCGGTGCCACTTTCAAAATGGTTTCGCTTACCAACTGAATACAGAACGCAGCAATATGTCAACTGAAATATTGGAAGCCCCCACAAGTTTCAACGGACAAGGACTGGATACAGACCTTTCCAAAGCTACCGTCAATGTATTTCTAAGTGCGCTCGATGTAACAGAGAGAAATACAAAAACCGCTACATATAAGATAAAGAACACCTTCAAGACTCCACTATCACACGAAACGCTTGGAATTCCCCCTTATAATCCATTCATCATGGTACATGACGAATTGAAAGAATCACGCATCGAAGTGCATTTGGTCAACTATCCTCCTACTGAAAAGGCAGACATGGCTCTATTCCATACCGAAGAGGATTTGTCCTCTGTACCGACAAGCTATTATGTAGCCAATGGCAACTATCCTTTTGCCATTCATCTAAGTGGAGCCACAAACTTCAATACTCCTGAAACCCAGCCGATAGACAAGAGCTTTGAACATTTTATGGATTGGGTCAATTCCAATGGAACAGATTATAAGGATTGGTACAAATAACCGATAAAAGATACTCCTTATAAAGAAAATGGCAACCATTCACAGGGTTGCCATTTCTTATATCTTCCTATGTTGTAATATAGTAGAGCGAACTTATTCCACCGTTACAGCCGTACCGCATGCCGTAACCATCAACATGCTGCCACTGCCTCCTACCGTTTCATAGTCCAAGTCTACACCAATCACGGCATTGGCACCCATAGCACGGGCATGTTCTTGCATCTCGCGCAAGGCTATATCTTTAGCTTCGCGCAGCACTTCTTCATAAGAGCCACTTCGCCCACCCACCACGTCGCGGATGCTGGCAAAGAAATCGCGGAATACATTGGCACCGATAATCGTTTCACCGGAAACGATGCCATAATAGCGGGTGATACGTCCACCCTCAATAGTCGGGGTTGTTGTTACTAACATAATTCATTTTTTTAGTTGTTGACATATTAGACGCAAGGAATGAAAGAAAGGTTGCAAAGCTTTGCTTTGGTCAGAACATCCGGCTGACACGAACTATACCTGCCACCAGCACATCTATCTCCTCCGGGTATTGTAAAGCCCGAAAGATGCACGCACTGTTCCTTCGATGCCAAGACGCTGCATCAATGGTTGGGCACAGTGATGTCCCGTGCGTACGGCAATGCCAAGACGGTCGAGCAATGTACCCATATCAAAATGATGGATATCACCTACCAGAAACGATATGACACTACCCTTGTCTTCTGCCTCGCCGAAGATACGCATACCGGGAATCTCTTTCAGCCGTTGCATGGCATACTGGGTCAATTCGTGTTCATAGGCGGCAATCTTGTCCATCCCAACCAACGAAACGTAGTCAAAGCTTTGGCAAGTCCGGTAGTACCGATATAATCCGGCGTACCGGCTTCAAACTTGAAGGGCAATTCATTGAAGGTAGTCTTTTCAAAGATACATGCTGAATCATCTCTCCACCGCCCTGATAGGGAGGTATCCTATCCAGCCACCCCTCTTTACCATAAAGCACCCTACCCCGTAGGACCATACACCTTGTTGCGCGGAGAAAACGAAGAAATCGGCATCCAGATCCTGCACATCTACCGGCATGTGGGGAATGGACTGGGCACCGTCCACAAGCACCGGAACACCCTGCTCATGGGCAAAAGCAATCATCTCCTTGACGGGATTGACCGTACCCAGCACATTGGAAACATGCGCCACACTGACAATCCTGGTACGTTCGGAGAACAACTGCCTATATTCGTCCAATAAGAGTTCGCCCTTGTCATTCATCGGAATCACCTTGATGGTAATTCCACGCTTGGCGGCAAGCAGCTGCCAGGGAACAATGTTGCTATGGTGTTCCATCACAGAAAGAATCACCTCATCCCCCTCCTGCATAAATTCCTCACCAAAGCTGGAGACAAGCAGGTTGATACTCTCCGTCGTACCACGGGTGAAGACAATCTCATTCGTGCTGCGAGCATTGATGAAACGTCTCACCGTCTCACGCGAGGCCTCGTGCAGCTCTGTAGCCTGCTGCGACAGGAAGTGCACTCCGCGATGCACATTGGCATTCACCGAATAATATTCGTCCGTAATGGCATTTACTACCTGGCGAGGTTTCTGCGTAGTCGCGCCGTTGTCCAGATAGACCAACGGCTTGCCATATACCTCACGGGAAAGGATAGGGAAATCAGCTCGAAGCCTCTCCCCCAGCCCCTCTCCCATAGGGAGGGGAGCCAAGATACTACTCTTATTTATATCGTTGTTCATAATGAATCGAAATTATAAGCTATCACTTGCAGATGGCGCACCCCTGGCATTTGTTCAGTTCCCCCCGGAAACGCTTCTCTACCAGCAGATGCAGACGGTCTTTCAAAGCATCCAAACGGATGGTGTCGATAACTTCGTTGACAAAAGCGAACATCAGCAGCAGGCGCGCCTCGCGCACCGGGATACCACGCTGCCGCATATAGAAGAGAGCGCTTTCATCGAGCTGCCCCACCGTAGCGCCGTGACTGCACTTCACGTCATCTGCATAAATCTCCAGCTGAGGCTGGGTGTACATATGTGCATCTCGGGTGGCACAAAGATTGCGGTTGGTCTGTTGCGAACTGGTGTGCTGTGCGTCAGGGCGCACTAAAACCAGACCGGCAAAGGCACCTACAGCCTGCTCGTCAAGGACATACTTATAAAGCTCATTGCTGGTACAGTTGGGCACGGCATGGTCGATTGTCGTATGATTGTCCACATGCTGATTCTTGTCTGCAATGGCCATACCGCACAGATTCAGCTCCGCATGTTCACCGGCAAGCGTCACACAGGTTGTATTCCGTGTAGTTCCGTTGTGCAAGGTCATACCATTCAGCAATACATTACTATTGGCTTCCTGCCTTACATACATATTGCTGATACGTACCGTACTGGTGTGTGTCTCTTCGAGTTCATAAAAATCGAAAATGGCATTCTCACCGGCAAAGATTTCTATCACCTGCGTTGCCAGGAAGTTCACGCCGTCCATCGCATGGTCACACACCAACAAGCGGGCTTGTGCACCCTCCTCCAGAATAATCAGCACACGGCGGTTCACCATAAAATTGACGTCACCACGCAGGATATTCACCAGCTGAATAGGTTTCTCTACCACCACGTTCTTAGGAACATAAAACAGAACGCCGTCTTGTGCAAAAGCGGTGTTGAACGCCGTCACCCCATCCTCTGCCGTATCAGCCAACTTGCCATAATATTTCTTCACCAAATCGGGATGTTTCTCGGCCACCTCCTTCAGGCTGCCGAAGATAACCCCTTCAGGCAGATGGGACTTAGGCAAAGCCCTGCCATAAAAAGCATCGTTCACCACAAAATAAAGAGCAGTGCTCATATTGGGAACATCGCACTTGAACACTTCATAAGGATTCACCGGAATTTCCAACCGGTTCAAGTTCAAGCCATAATCCGGCTCAAAGAACTTGCTGATATCCGTATATTTGTATTTCTCCTCCTTACGGGTGGGAAAGCCCAAGCGCTCAAAGTCAGCAAAAGCAGCGGCACGCGGCGCATTCAGCACCTCGGCACTATGCCGGCATATCATCGCCTCCGTTTGGGAGAAAAGGTCTATGTATTGTTGCTCTACACTCATGTTTTCAGATTATGAGTTTATAATTCACCTGCTTCTTTCCTTATCCAATCGAAGCCACGTGTTTCAATCTCCTTCGCCAATTCCGGTCCACCGGTCTTTACGATACGTCCACCCAGCAGTACATGTACCGTATCGGGTTTGATATAGTCCAACAACCGCTGGTAGTGGGTAATGACCATAGCACTGGTTTCCGCAGTCTTGAGTTTGTTGAAACCGTCGGCCACAATACGCAAAGCATCCACATCCAATCCGGAATCCGTCTCGTCCAAAATAGCAAAAGTCGGTTCCAACATCGCCATCTGGAATATCTCGTTACGCTTCTTTTCACCGCCGCTGAAACCTTCGTTCACGCTACGGTTGGCCAGCTTGTTGTCCAACTCCACAATGGCACGCTTCTCGCGCATCAGCTTCAGGAACTCACTGGCCGACAAAGCAGGCAGATGGCGGTACTTGCGTTGCTCATTCACAGCCGCACGCATGAAGTTCACCATCGACACGCGGAATCTCTACCGGAGCCTGGAAAGAAAGAAAGATTCCTTCATGTGCACGGTCCTCAGGACTCATGGCAAGCAAGTCCTTGCCATTAAAGGTAATTGAGCCGCGCGTCACTTCGTAAGCAGGATGGCCAACCAACACATTACTCAACGTACTTTTACCAGCACCGTTCTGTCCCATCAGTGCATGTACTTCTCCATCACGTATGGTCAAGTTGATGCCTTTCAATATTTCTTTGCCATTGATGCTGGCATGCAGGTCTTTATCTCTAACATCTTTATATTTACTATTTGACTATTTACAATTTACTATTTATAAATCACCCCACGCTTCCTTCCAGCGAAATGGCAAGCAATTTCTGCGCTTCTACGGCAAACTCCATCGGAAGTTTATTCAAAACCTCTTTGGCATAACCGTTCACAATCAGCCCCACGGCATCTTCCGTAGAAATACCGCGCTGATTGCAGTAGAATATCTGGTCCTCACTGATTTTGCTGGTAGTGGCCTCATGCTCCACGATGGCCGTTTCATTGTGAATATCCATGTAGGGGAAAGTATGCGCGCCGCATTTGTCACCAAGTAGCAAGGAGTCGCACTGGCTGTAATTACGAGCATTGTCCGCTTTCTGTGCCACGCGCACCAAGCCGCGGTAAGAGTTTTCGCTCTTTCCGGCAGAAATGCCTTTGCTCACAATGGTGCTCCGGGTATTCTTGCCCAGATGAATCATCTTTGTTCCCGTGTCTGCCTGCTGATGGTTATTGGTTACTGCCACACTATAGAACTCCGCTGTCGAATTGTCGCCGGAAAGGATGCAAGACGGATACTTCCAGGTAATGGCCGAACCTGTTTCCACTTGTGTCCAAGACAGTTTACTGTCCACCCCTTTACAATGGCCACGCTTCGTCACAAAGTTATAGACACCACCCCGGCCCTCGGCATCACCGGGATACCAGTTCTGCACGGTGCTGTATTTCACTTCTGCACGGTCGTGCACTACAATTTCCACAATGGCCGCGTGCAACTGGTTCTCGTCACGCATCGGAGCCGTACACCCTTCCAGATAAGAAACGTACGAATCATCATCCGCCACAATCAAGGTTCTTTCGAACTGCCCCGTATTGCGGGCATTGATGCGGAAATAGGTGGACAACTCCATCGGACAGCGTACCCCCTTCGGGATATAGACAAAGAACCGTCGGAGAACACCGCCGAGTTCAGTGCCGCAAAGAAGTTGTCACGATAAGGCACCACCGAACCGAGATATTTCTGTACCAAGTCGGGATGCTCGTGTACAGCCTCGCTGAACGAGCAGAAGATGATTCCTTTCTCCATCAGTGTCTCCTTGAAGGTAGTCTTTACAGACACCGAGTCCATAACGGCATCCACAGCCATACCGCTTAACGCCATCTGTTCTTCCAGCGGAATGCCCAGCTTATTGAAAGTCTTTATCAACTCAGGGTCTACCTCATCCATGCTTTTCGGTCCTTCCTTCTTCTTCGTAGGGTCGGCATAGTAGGATATGGCCTGATAATCTATTTCGGGAATGCGGAGATGTGCCCATGTAGGCATCTCCAATGTCAGCCAGTGGCGATATGCCTTCAGGCGGAACTCCAGCAACCATTCCGGTTCTCCCTTCTTCTCAGAGATAAGCCGCACTACATCTTCATTCAGCCCGCGCTCAATGATGTCTGTATGCACGTCGGTCGTGAAACCGTACTTATACTTCTCCTGAGTGAGTTCCTTTACATATTTATTGGGTTCTTCTTGTTGCATCACTTCTATAATTACAAATTATGAATTACAAAATCACGGTTCACGGTATCAGTCAAAGTCTCCGTTTACAATCTGCTCCGTAACCGCCTTTGCTGCGGGAAAGAATATCCCGGCAAACTCTTCCATAGGATAATATAACACTGATTCTTTCTTTTTTGTTTTGCTAATCAGCGTATTGTCTCCGTCTATAAATTCGATGACACCAATCAGCAGGCTCGTCAGCAGGAGGTACTTCAAAGCCCTAGACCAGCCCCAACCAATGATTGAGCCAGCCCAGCGAGACGGCCTCCATTGCCCGGGTCAGCAGAGAAGCCACCAGGGAGAAGAGCAAAGGAACAGCCAGCCAGATGAAGACAAATGCCAGTACTTGCGCCACTGTCATAGAGTCTGTCAACATGGGGCACAGCTTCACTGCCAACGAGGCATACAAAGCCTTTGCCGCCAGCAGACCGACAATCAGCCCCAGCAGAGAGGCCAATTGCTTCACAAACCTTTCATGAAGCCGATGATTGCGCCCAAGCCGAAAGCAGCCAATATGATGATATCTATAATTGCCATAAAATTAATGTACCAATGTGACAATATGCTAATGTGCCAATATGCTAATGGGTCAATGAGCAAATAACTAATATGCAAAATGTGCCAATTGCCCTGCGGCATTTTCTGTACGCGCAGCCAATTGGCACATTAGCATATTTGCACATTATTCAATTATAATGTTTGCTTCACTTCTATTTCTTCGTAAGATTCGATAATATCGCCCACCTTGATGTCGTTGCAGTTTGTCAGGCTGATACCGCACTCGAAGTTGGTACCTACCTCCTTCACGTCGTCCTTGAAGCGCTTCAGGGCATTGATGGCACCCGTAAAGATTACGATACCGTCGCGTATCAAACGGGCCTTGTCGCTGCGTTTCACCTTTCCGGTCTTGACCATGGCACCTGCCACCAGTCCCACCTTCGTGATGTTGAACACTTCGCGCACCTCGATGGTTGCCGTTATCTGCTCCTTCAATGTCGGTGCCAGCATACCTTCCATGGCAGCCTTCACCTCTTCGATGGCATCGTAGATGACGGAGTACTTGCGGATATCCACACCCTCCTGCTCTGCCATCTTGGCGGCAGCACCCGAAGGACGTACCTGGAAACCGACGATAATCGCATCCGAAGCGGCAGCCAGCGAGACATCCGATTCGGAAATCTGACCGACACCCTTGTGGATTACGTTTACCTGCACCTGCTCCGTAGACAGCTTGATTAAAGAGTCGCTCAACGCTTCCACAGAACCGTCCACGTCACCCTTCACAATCACGTTCAGCTCATGGAAGTCACCCAGCGCCAGACGGCGGCCCACTTCGTCGAGCGTCAGCATCTTCTGCGTACGCAAACCTTGTTCACGCTGCAACTGTTCGCGTTTGTTGGCAATCTCGCGTGCTTCCTGCTCCGTTTCGATTACGTGGAACGTGTCGCCAGCAGCAGGTGCACCGTTCAAGCCCAATATCAGGGCAGGTGTAGAAGGACCAGCCTCCTGCATGCGTTGGTTACGCTCATTGAACATAGCCTTCACCTTACCGTAGCTGGTACCCGCCAGCACGATGTCGCCCATTTTCAAGGTACCGTTGGAAACGAGTACCGTAGCCACATAGCCACGACCCTTATCCAATGAGGACTCGATAATGGAACCGGTAGCACGGCGGTTCGGGTTTGCTTTCAACTCCAGCATTTCTGCTTCGAGCAGCACTTTCTCCATCAACTCGGGTACACCGATACCCTTTTTGGCAGAGATATCTTGCGACTGATACTTACCGCCCCACTCTTCCACCAAGAAGTTCATGGCAGCCAGCTCTTCCTTAATCTTGTCGGGGTTGGCAGTCGGTTTATCAATCTTATTGATTGCAAATACAATAGGTACACCGGCAGCCATCGCGTGGTTGATTGCTTCCTTTGTCTGCGGCATCACGTTGTCGTCAGCAGCCACAATGATGATGGCAATATCCGTAGCTTTGGCACCACGGGCACGCATGGCGGTAAACGCCTCGTGGCCCGGAGTATCGAGGAATGTAATCTTACGTCCGTCGTCCAGCGACACGTGGTAGGCACCGATGTGCTGTGTGATACCACCCGCTTCACCGGCAATCACATTCGCCTTACGGATATAGTCGAGCAAAGAGGTCTTACCGTGGTCTACGTGACCCATCACCGTTACAATCGGAGCGCGAGGTTGCAAATCTTCCTCATCATCCTCTTCCTCTACGATGGCCTGCGCCACTTCTGCGCTTACATATTCTGTCTTGAAGCCGAATTCCTCAGCCACCAAGTTGATGGTCTCGGCATCCAGACGCTGGTTGATGGATACCATCATACCAATGCTCATACAAGTGGCGATGACCTGAGTAACAGAAACATCCATCATGCTTGCCAACTCGTTGGCCGTCACGAATTCCGTAATCTTCAGTACCTTGCTTTCTGCCATTTCCATGTCTTCCAATTCCTGCATACGGCTGGAAGCCATGTCACGTTTTTCCTTACGATACTTGGCACCTTTGTTCTTTCCTTTGGAAGTGAGGCGTGCCAAAGTTTCCTTTACCTGCTTTGCTACATCTTCCTCGCTAACCTCCTGCTTGATGACCGGCTTCTTGAAGCGGTCCTTATTGCGGTTGCGGTTATTATTGGCATTGTTTCCACCAGGCTGGTTTCCACCTTGCGGGCGGGCACCCTGACCTTGCTGGGCACCAGCGTGTCCACGGTCGTTGCCACCACGCTGGAAGTTGGAAGCATTGTTGATGTCCACTTTCTCCTTATTGATACGGACACGTTTCTTCTTGCCGTTGGCATCGCCGGCAGCGGTATCCTTCAACTTGCTGTCATCACGGCGGATTTCCTTGATGATAGCTTCCTTCATCTGCTTCTTCTGATCCTGGCGAATCTTTTCCTTCTCTTCACGCTCCTTGCGTTTCTCCTCTTTCGATTTCTTCTTCGGGCGTGTGGATTGGTTCAGAGCCGCCAGGTCTATCTGTCCGATGACATTAATCTTCGAAACAAACTCAGGCTGATGTATCTTGAAGATTTCTTCTCCTTCTTCTTTCCCTCTTTTTCAACCGGTGCTTCTTCAGCCACCGGTACGGGAGCAGGCGCTTCTATCATTTCTTCCTTTTAGATTCTTGTTGAGCCTCTACAACCGGAGCAGGCTCTTCCTTGACAACGGGTTGTGGCTGCGGTTCCGAAACGGGCTGCGGCTCGGGCTCAGATGCCGGCTGTACCTCCGGTTGCGACTGTGGTTCCGGTTGGGGAGCAGGAGCAGGTTCCGGTTTCGGCGTTTCTACAACTGCCGGTTCCTCCACCTTCTTCTCTCTACCGCTTTTTCCGCTTCTTTCTCTTTTTCCTGAGCAGGAGCAGGTCTACGGTTCAGTTTGTCCAAATCAATCTTGCCTACCGGCTTGAACTTCGGACGTGCGTCTTCCGGAACAACCGTCTTAATCTCCTCGGGCTTCGCTTTCTCCTGCGTTTCCCTATAGCCGTCAATAGACACGGACGCCTTGTTGCGGTCCTTGCTCTGACGTTCCTGGCTGAAACGCTCCGACTTTATCTTAAGGTCCTTATCTGTACTAAACTCCTTTTTGAGCAGTTCGAACTGTTCATCCGTAATTTTGTGTTCGGATTTGCCTCAACGGTAAATCCCTTCTTTTGCAGGAACTCGACAGCCGTCGTAATCCCTACATTTAAATCTCTTGTTACTTTGTTTAACCTTATCGTCATACTAATTTAATGAATTAATGTGCCAATATGCTAATGTGCTAATTGGCTGAGAAAAAGGAGGTGCACTTCATCCGATATGCTATCTGCATTGGCACATTAGCATATTACCCACATTACCACATTACTGCTCCTCCTCTTCAAACTCCTGTTTCAAAATGCGCAATACCTCGTCCACCGTCTCTTCTTCGAGGTCCGTCTTCTCAATCAACATCTCACGGGAGCGTTCAACACAGCCTTAGCCGTATCGATACCGATAGCCTTGATGGCATCGATAACCCAACCGTCTATTTCATCACGGAATTCGTCCAAGTAGATGTCTTCATCCTCTATGGCCTCATCCAACTCACGGAACACGTCGATGGTGTACTCAGTCAACATACTGGCAAGCTTGATATTTAAACCGCCTTTACCGATAGCCAGCGACACCTCTTCGGGTTTCAAGAACACTTCAGCCTTGCGTTCTTCCTCGTTCAAGCGGATGGAAGAAATTTTGGCAGGGCTCAAGGCACGCTGTATAAACAACTGGATATTGACGTATAGTTGATAACGTCGATATTCTCGTTGCGAAGCTCGCGGACAATACCATGAATACGGCTACCCTTCACACCCACGCAGGCACCTACCGGGTCGATACGGTCATCGTAGCTCTCAACGGCAATCTTGGCACGCTCGCCGGGGATGCGGGCAATCTTCTTGATGGTAATCAGTCCGTCATTGATTTCGGGTACTTCCATTTCGAACAGACGTTGCAGGAAGACGGGCGACGTACGGCTCAGGATAATCTTCGGATTATTATTCTTGTTGTCCACACGTGCAACTACGGCGCGGGCGGTCTCGCCCTTGCGGTAGAAGTCACTCGGTATCTGTTCGGTCTTGGGCAGCAACAATTCGTTGCCTTCATCATCGAGCAGCAGCATCTCTTTCTTCCAAATCTGGTAGACTTCCGCATTGATGATGGTACCCACTTTATCAATGTATTTGTTGTAAATACTATCTTTCTCCAGTTCCAATATCTTGGAGGCCAGCGTCTGGCGCAAGTTCAAGATGGCACGGCGACCGAAGTTCGCGAAGATAACTTCATCCGTCACTTCCTCGCCCACTTCATAAGAAGCATCAATCTTTTGTGCTTCGGACAATGCGATCTGCAGGTTCGGGTTTTCCAAATCCTCGTCTGCCACTACCTCACGGTTACGCCATATTTCGAAGTCACCCTTGTCCGGGTTTACAATTACGTCGTAATTCTCATCGGTACCGAACATTTTCGCAATCACACTACGGAACGACTCCTCGAGTACGCTTACCATCGTGGTTCTGTCGATATTCTTCAGTTCCTTAAATTCCGAAAATGTATCTATCAAGCTGACAGTTTCTACTTTTTGGCCATAGTCTTATTTAAAACTGATTAAGTATTTAGTGTATTTTATCTCTTCATACGTAAAGGTCAAGTCCTCATCCACCAGCTTGGGACGCTTGGCACCTTCCTCTTTCACTTTCTTCTGAATGGTCACGACGAAATGCTGTTCGTCGGCTTCCTTCAACACGCCGCTGAGCTTGCGGCCGTCCTTTGCCAGCACTTCCACTTCCTTGCCGATGTGGTTAATGTACTGCTGCAGTACCTTGAAGGGCTGTCCGATGCCGGCCGAACCGACTTCCAACTCATAATCCTCATCCTCACGGTTCAACTTGACTCGATGTAGCGGCTCAGCTCTACACAGTCCTCAATCCAAACACCTTCTTTGTGGTCTATTTCCACCAAAATCTTGTCATCCGGGCTGATTGTCACCTCCACAAGGAAGTAGTCCTTTCCTGCCAGCCACTCGTCAACAATCTGACAAACAGTTTTCTTTCTATCATAGATTAACCATTAGGAACAAAAAGAGGAGCTTAATCGCCCCTCCACCTTTCATCCGTTTTCGCTTGCAAAGATATAAATAATCTGTTCGACTACAAAATATTAGAGAAAAAAGATTGATTTAACGGTTCAAACGAGAATTATATTACAGACACGCCCTTTCAACACTTCAAGATAAAGTGTAAAACATATAATCTTATGAGACAGAAGCTTATACTTTATGAAATGAATTATCACGTTCCATACTGCATGAGATGCACATGTCAAGCACAACGAGATGCACATCTCGAACAACATGAGATATACATCTCATGCGTACAATCTCTATTGTTTCAGGAAAAGAAGTAAGGAGGTACAAGGAAAAAAGATACTGTTGAAAGACAACGCGGAAAATAAAAGGCCGATAGCTTGTTTCATGCTATCGGCCCTTTTACTATGGTTCTAAAGGTCTAAAAGACCTTATCGTATCACTTATTCGGAGTCTCCCACTTCTTGGTATCCGTACAAACCACGTTCACAGTCTGGTCACCCGTCTGGATGCGGAAGTCACCTTTCTCCAGAATCCACTTGCCATCATAGCCTACGAAAGCAAGGTCGGAGCCTTTCAGTTTCAGAGTCACGGTCTTTGTCTCGCCCGGTTTCAGTTCCACTTTCTCGAAAGCGCGAAGACGGCGGGTATCGGGAGTAAGGGAGGCAACGAGGTCACTGCTGAAGAGCAACACGCTCTCCTTGCCGACACGGTCACCGGTATTCTTCACATCAACGGTGAAAGTAAGCACATCATCAGCGGTAAAGTCCGACTTATCCACCTTGAGGTTGCTGTACGCAAAGGTGGTATAGCTCAAACCGTAGCCGAACGCCCACTGTACGGACACCTGCGCGTCGTAGTTATAAGCGCCTTCCATCTGCTTGCCGATGTGTTCGCACGGTTTGTAGTCGTACGTAATCAGCGAGTTGATTTCCTTCGGATAAGTGAAAGGCATCTTTCCGCTGAAGTTGGCGTCGCCGGCAATGAGGTTTGCCAACGCATCGCCGCCGTAGTTGCCCGGAAGCATGGTGTTGACCACAGCCTTTGCCAAAGGCTCGATGTCGGCTATCAGGCGTGGACGGCCCTCGTTCAGCACCAGAATGACGGGCTTGCCGGTCTTGGCAAGAGCCTTCACCAGGTCGAGCTGGTTCTGTGAGAGGAAGAGGTTCGTCAGGTTACCCGGAGTCTCGCAGTAAGAGTTCTCACCGATGCAGGCAACGATGTAGTCGGCACCGGCAGCGGCAGCTACGGCTTTCTCTATCTCAGGAGCATTCTCTTCCCACCAGTTGCCACCTTGCTTATAAGTGACACCGGCTTCGTAGATGATGTTGTCCGCACCGAATTTATTGGTGAAAGCCTCGAGGATGGTATTATATTGGCCTGCATGCTCGTCTGCCTTGTCACCCTGCCAAGAGTAGGACCAGCCGCCGTTGAGGCAACGCATGGAGTTGGCATTCGGACCGGTAACCAGCAGTTTCTTGCCTTTTGCCAGCGGCAGTATGCCGTCTGTGTTCTTCAGGAGTACCAAAGACTCTTCGGCAGCCTGGAGTGCGGCGGCGGCATGTTCCGCACTGCCGAACAGCGGGAAGTCTTTCAAATCATAATAGGGTTTCTCAAACAGATTGAGGCGGTACTTCAGGCGCAATACGCGGCGCACCGCATCGTCAATGCGGCTCATGGGGACTTCGCCTTCTTCCACCAGCTCCTTCAGGAGTGTGCAGAACTTCCAGTCGTACGGGTCCATCGACATGTCGATGCCGGCATTGATGGCGAGCTTGATGGCTTCCTTCTTATCCTTGGCTATGTGGTCGCGGCTATAAAGGTTGTTGATGTCCGCCCAGTCAGTCACAATCATACCGTCCCAGTTGAGGTCTTCTTTCAGCCACTTGGTCAGCAGCTCATAGTTGGCATGGAAAGGCAGACCGTTGTTCATGGCGGAGTTCACCATCACGGAGAGGGCACCTGCTTTCACCATTTCCAGATAAGGAGCGAAATGCTTCTCACGCATATCCTGCTCGGTGATGGAAGACGGCGTACGGTCCTTACCGGAAACGGGAACACCATAACCCATATAGTGCTTCATACAAGCGGCAACGTTGTTCTCGCCAATCAGGTTGGGGTTCTCGCCCTGGAAACCGATAACTGCTTCACGTCCCATTTCGGCATTGACGTAGGCGTCTTCACCATAATTTTCCCACATACGAGGCCAGCGCGGGTCACGTCCGAGGTCGGTCACCGGGGCATACGTCCAGGGAATGCTTCCCGCCTTTGTTTCATAAGCGGAGATGCGTGCACCTTCACGTGTCAGTTCACGGTTGAAGGTAGCTCCCATATTGACGCCTTGCGGGAAGAAAGTACCACCCAGCGTATAGGTAGTTCCGTGTATCTGGTCTACACCGTACACACAAGGAATACCCATCACCTCCATGGATTTCTCCTGAATGCGTTTGATGATTTCCCTGCCACTTCTCCACGCTTTGTGCCACACCGTTAGGCACGTTCAAGATGGAGCCTACTTTGTATTTTCCGATGACAGAGTCGAGCATCGCCTCGTCCAACTGGAAGCCCTTGGCATTCTCAATACCCTGGATACGCATATAGAGCTGCATCATCACTTCTTGCGAAGGCATCTCCTTACCCAGCTTGAACTCTTTCTCTAACTTATACCTCTTGACGATTTTCTTCAAATCATCTACAGTTATATCTTTCGGATTGAGACCGGCAAAAGGATTGGCGCGTTTCTGCAGGAGGTCTATGGTGAGTTCGCACATCTGACCGACTTTCTCGTCAAGCGTCATCTTCTTCAGCAAAGTCTCAATCTGCTGTTCTATTTTCTCGTCTCTTGGAATGGCAGGCGCAACAGTGGTCTGCGCCGTAGAAGTAAGTACTAACCCTGATAGGGCTAAAGATAAGATTAACTTTTACTCATGGTTGTGATATTGGTTTATAATAGTTGCACTATCTGTTTATACGAGGCACAAAGATAAGAACATCCTGCCATACCAAAGGGTACAACAGGATGTTTTTAGGGTATGATTTGTTATTTTTCAGACAATCCTACTCTCATCTCTTCAAGAGGCTCATCGGTTCCTGAAGTTTCAGGATGTTGTTCGTCTTCTGCGTTGCGGCAGCTACTTCAGCCTCCAGCGTAGCCTTGATGTCGCGTGAGGAAGCCCCGACGAGGAACTTGTAGTTTCCGGAGTTACCACCCATGCCGATGCAGCCTCATCGTAGGAAGCCAGGTCATCAGCATTCACTTTCAGCGTCACCACAACCGCTTCGCCCGGTTTCAGCTCCTTGGTCTTGGCAAAAGCCTTCAGTTCCTTTTCGGGCTTGTTGGCAGCAACATCGGGAGCGGATACATAAAGCTGAACCACTTCCTTGCCTGCTACCTTACCGGTGTTCTTCACTTCTACAGACACGGTATAGACACCGTTGTCTGCCTTGACAGCAGCCTTGTCGTAAGCAAAAGTGGTATAGGAAAGACCGTAACCGAAAGGATAGGAAACCTGCTTGCCAAAGGTGTCGAAGTAACGGTAACCCACGTAAATGTCCTCTTCGTAATTGGTATAGTCCACGTTCTTCACGTCGTTCTTCTTCCCGCCTTTGTTCATGAGGTCGGTGCTCACACGCATGTCTATCGGGAAGTTGTCGGAAGAAGCGGCATCTTCAAACTTCACCGGGAAAGTCATTGTCAGCTTGCCCGAAGGAGAAGCCTTGCCACTCAGCACGTCAGCCACACTGTTTCCTCCCTCCTGGCCTGCCTGCCATGCACAAAGAATGGCATCGGGAGCAGATTTCCAAGAAGCAGTTTCAATCACACCACCGATATTGAGCACTACCACTACCTTCTTTCCGGCAGCGTGGAAAGCATCGGACACAGCTTTCAACATGTTCTGTTCCTCTTTGGTGAGGTTGAAGTCAGCTACCATACGGTCAAGGAACTCACCGGAGGTACGTCCCAGCGTCACCAGTGCCACATCGGCCTTGGCAGCCTGCTCGCGGATGACTTGTGCGGAAACAGCCATCTCAGCCGGACGGGTATCGGGCATGAACCACTCTTTCTTATCTTTGGACAGACGTTCTTTCTCGGTTTTCAGGTAAGCTTCATAGCTATTCTTCAGCGCTTCATCCACCACATAGCCGGCATTCTTCAAGCCGTCCAATAGCGAAACGGTATAAGCGCGGTTCACGTTGCCCGAACCTGTACCGCCTGCAATGAAATCGTAGGAAGTGCAACCGAAGAGTGCCACGTTCTTCACGTCGGCAGCCAGCGGCAGAGCACCGTTATCGTTCTTCAGCAATACCATACCTTCCGTTGCCGACTGGCGAGTAACGGCAGCATGCGCCTTCAAATCAGGCTTGTTGGAGTATTTATATCCCTTGAAGTGGGGAGTCTGGAGAATCATCTCCAGAATACGCTTCACATTCTGATTGAGGATGGCTTCATCTAACGCTCCGTCCTGCACACCCTTCACGATGGCTTCGTACTGCTTGGGCAGACCGGGCTGCAACATGTCGTTGCCTGCCACCATCTGTGCCACGGCATCCTTGCCGCCAAACCAGTCGGTCATCACCATGCCTTTGAAGCCCCATTCGTCGCGCAACATGGTTGTCTGCAACTCCTTGTTTTCCGAAGTGTAGACACCGTTCAGGTAGTTGTATGAGGACATCACAGTCCAAGGAGCGGATTCCTTCACGGCAATCTCGAACCCTTTCAAGTAGATTTCGCGCAAGGCGCGTGGAGATACATGCGCATCCGTAGCCATACGGTTGGTTTCCTGGTTGTTCACAGCAAAGTGCTTGATACTGGTACCCACACCGTTGCTCTGCACACCACGTACGTAGGCGGCGGCAATCTTACCCGACACCAACGGGTCTTCAGAATAATACTCGAAGTTACGTCCGCAAAGCGGGTTACGGTGAATGTTCAGCGCCGGAGCCAACAGCACGTCCGCACCGTATTCCAGCACTTCGTTACCGATGGACTGACCTACACTTTCCACCAGTTCCTGGTCCCAGGTAGAGGCGAGCAAAGTTCCGATAGGGAAATGAGTACAATAGTACGTAGCCGAATCCCCCTCACGCTTGGGGTCGATACGCAGTCCGGCGGGACCATCAGCCAGCACCACAGCGGGAATGCCGAGGCGTTCAATCGGGTATGTGGTTCCTGCCGCACCCGGCACTAGCTTTCTCGTTGCACCGATTACGGCACTGTCACCCGAGAAACCTGCCATACCGGTACCCACTACCAGATGCGCCTTTTCTTCCAAGGTCATGGCGCCAATCACCTCATCCAGAGAGGACTTTCCAAGCTGCGGCACACCCGGTCCGCAAGCTGACAAAACAGCCATTGCTGCTGCCATGGATATGATATTCTTCTTCATAATCTTATTTAAATATCTTCGGTGCGAATTCTGTCAGGTAAATACGCCAGTTCTTCCAGATATGACCTTCTCCGGTTTCATAATATTCATATTTGTAACCCTTCTCGTCCAACATCTTGCGGTAGTCGCTGTTGGCTTGGAACAAGAAGTCTTTATTACCGATAGCAATGTAATAGAGTGCCGGTTTCTTGGCAAACTGGGTTTTCAGTTTGGCTTCAAGGTTGTCATAAATCGGAGACTTCACATCTTTGTTGGGCATGATGGCTGCCGAGAACAGACCTACATAGTCGAACATATCCGGATATTGCTTGGAGATGTGCATGGAGTGGTAACCGCCCATAGACAATCCGGCAATGGCACGACCCTGCTTGTTGGCCTGCGTACGGTAAGTCTTATCAATGAACTTCACCACGTCGGGGAAAGCAGTCTCGAAAGAGCCTTCCATCGTCTTGGGCAGATTCATGCTGGGAGCGGCAAAACCCAGTGACGATTCACCCGGAGCAGCCTCCAACGCAGCGTTACCGTTGGTCATTACTACAATCATCGGCTTGGCCTTGCCTTGGGCGATGAGGTTATCCAGAATCTGTGCCGTACGTCCCAGTTCGCTCCATGCGTTCTCGTCGCCACCCATGCCGTGTAGCAGGTAGAAGACGGGGTAGCGCTTGCCGCTTGTCTCATATCCGGCAGGCGTATAGACAGTCAGGCGGCGGTCCATACCCAGCGTAGGGCTGTTGTACCATACCTTAGATACCGTTCCATGAGGAACCTTATTCACTTTGTAGAGATCGATGCGCTCGTCACCACCGATGATGAATACATTCGTCACGCTTGCCACGTCTCGAATCATATAGACGTTGGCAGGGTCGTTAATCTTCAGTCCGTCTACCAGGAAAGTGTAGCTGTAGAGTTCTGGTTTCAGCGGTTCGGGAGTAGTGAATTCCCACACACCGTCCTTGTTCTCTTTCAAATCTGCCACACCCGGACCATCAAACTCACCAAAAGGAGTCTTGATTTTCTGCGTAGGCAGGAAGTCGCCAGTTACTTGCACCTTTACGGCTTTCGGCGCCTTCAAGCGGAAAGTTACTGTATTGTTGTCGTGTATCTCAGGTGAGACCACGGGAGCGCCTCCCCAGAGAGCTTGTTGCGCGAAAGTCATCGCACACATCAGCAACAGAGCTGACAAAATAGAAATTCTTTTCATGATACGTATGTTATTTTGTTATTAAATTAGTTATACCAAATCCTCTTATTTGAACAACTTCGGCGCGAACTCCGTCAGATAGATTCGCCAGTTCCTCCAGATATGTCCCTCGCCCGTTTCAAGATACTCGTACTTATAACCATTGTCGTCAAGCAACTTGCGAAAATCGGCCACACCTTTATAAACAAAGTCCGTCTTGCCGCATGCGATGAAGTAAAGAGCCGGTTTCTTGGCAAACTGAGTCTTCAGCTTACCTTCGAAGTCGGTATAGACCGGACAAGTCGATTTATCGTTTCCGGTACTTGCACCGGAGAAAAGACCTACATAGTCGAACATGTCCGGGTAATACTTGGAAATATTGCAAGAGTGGAAACTACCCATAGAAAGCCCGGCAATGGCACGGTTCTTCTTATTGGCAAGAGTGCGGAAATTCTTCTCCACGAACTTCACGATTTCGGGGAACGAGAGTTCAAAAGCACCTTCCGCCACCTTCGCTCTTTCGTCGGGACGCATGGAGGGGGCAACAAAACCCTTGGGAGATTCACCTGCAGCAGCATCTTGCCAAGCATTGCCGTTAGTCATCACCACAATCATAGGTTTAGCCTTGCCTTGTGCAATGAGATTATCAATATCTGCGAAGTACGGCAAGAGCAATCCAAGCTTCCTCATCACCACCTGCACCATGAAGCAGATAAAATACCGGATAACGCTTGCCGCTGGTTTCATAACCAGCCGGAGTGTAAATCGTCAGACGGCGGTCCATTCCCAGCGAAGGACTATTGTACCACATGCGACTTACCGTTCCATGGGGTACCTTATTCACTTTATACAAATCGGCACGGTCACCACCGATGATAAATACATTGGTCACGGTAGCCACATCCCGAATCATGTAAACATTGCTCGGGTCCATCATTCTCAATCCGTCCACAATAAAGGAGTATCCATAAAGTTCCGGCTTCAATGGTTCGGGAGTAGTAAATTCCCAAACGCCATCCTTCCCTCTGTCAAATCGGCAATGCCCGGTGCATCATAATCGCCACGAGGAGTCTTAATAGTTTGTGGAGGCAGAAAATCACCGGTAATCTGCACCCTTACAGCCTTAGGAGCTTTCAAGCGAAAAGTAACCGTGTTGTCGTCATGAATATCAGGAGAGACAACTGCCGCACCTCCCAAAGAGCTTGCTGTGCAAAGGGTGACACAGCAGACCAGCAGCATCGCTGCCAAACTTAATAATCTTTTCATAATTTCTTATATTAAATGAATTAGCTTCTTGTTATTTAGCAAAGCAGCGACTTACAAAGGCAGGCACATATAAAGTGCCGAATGCCAATATTCGCTGGTATGTCCGCCATCCCGCACACGGAACTGGCAAGGGATACCGGCATTACGCATCGCCTGGAAAAACTCTATATTACGGTCCAGCAGAAAGTCATCGTCTCCGCAATCCACAAACCACTGTACAGTACGAAGCTGTGCCTTACGCGCAACATCTGCCTCAGCCACATACCTGATGCAACTATGCTCCTGCACAGAACGCGTCAGTACAGCCATCTTGTTTGTGGGGTCGGGGTCTCTTCCACCTCCTCACCACTAACGGGGATGTTCATCAAAGCACTCATAGCATAAGCAGCACAATACATATCCGGATAGCGCTGTGCATAGCTTGCCGTTCCACCTCCGCCCATAGAAAGTCCGGCAATGGCACGATGCCGCTTATCACCTTTCACCCGGTAAGTCTTCTCTATATAAGGAAGGAACTCCTTATAGAAGAAATCTTCGTAAGCCCAGCCCGGCATGTTGAAGTAGCCGTTCCAGCAAGTAGCCGGATTGCCTCCGGCATTAGGGCTGACGATAATCATCTCGCAAGCCTCGCCCGATGCCACCAACTGGTCCATCACGTCCTTCACACGTTGGTCTGTAAACCAACTGGTATTCACCCCCGACATGCCGTGCAGCAAATAGAGGATAGGATATTTCCTATCCGTTTCATTGCTATAGCTTTGCGGCAGATAGATGGTGTAGGCACGGTGTGCTTTCAATACCTGGCTGTAGATGCTGTCGGTCACTACCTTGCTTTGCGGTCCCCATGCAGGATTTTGTGCATTTGCCATCCACAGCAAGCAGACGGCTAAAAGAGAGAGTATCAATCTTTTCATGGTATCGATTTAAAATGTACTACAAAATAAGCGTTTTCCACTCTAAAACTAATTGATATATATCAGTTTTTCACGCATATCCCCTCATCTCTTCACCATCGGATACACAGCCACAGGCACTTGCGCCCGCATGGCATCATGCACTTTCTGCTTGCGTGCCTTTGTCACCCTCTGTACCGCTGTGCAACGCACATCGGCCGAAGATGCGGCAACCATCCACTGATATTCACCCTTAGCCAACTCCCAAGAGCTGTTTTCTCATTAAAGGAAGCCATGTCCATCACGTTCCAAGTCAGAATCAGTGTCTGGCTCTCGCCCGGCTGGAGCAAGGCAGTTTGCCGAAGGCCTTCAACTCCTTGGCAGGCTTGTCAAGTCCCCATTCGGAGCTTTCACATAGAGTTGTACAGCTTCACGCCCTGCCACCTTGCCGATGTTCTTCACGCTCACTTTCAACTCACAGCGGTCGGCATCCATTTTGGCGTTCTCTACCGCATAGTCAAAAGCAGTATAGCTCAAACCATGACCGAACGGATAGGAAACCTCTTTACCGAAAGTGTCGAAATAGCGATAACCCACATAGATTCCCTCTTCATAGTTGGTGAAATCCACATTTTTCTCCGGTTCCTTCGGTTTCTCCTCTTTCTTTTCGGACTTGAAGTTCATGCCGGTACCCATAGCAAACGACGGCATCTTGAACTCGTAATCAAAGGGAAGTTAGCATCCGACGGCGCATCGCCATATTTCACGGCAAACGTCATGGGTAACTTGCCCGAAGGATTCACCTTTCCGGTCAGGATGTCCGTGATACAATTACCCACCTCTTGTCCCGGCTGGAAGGCACAAACCACTGCATCTGCCAGTCCCTTCCAAGAAGCAGTCTCCACCGGGCTGCAGATGTTGAGAACCACCACCAGTTTCTTGCCTGCAGCACGATAAGCGGCAGACACTTGCTTAATCAGAGCCAATTCGTTCTCCTTCAGGAGGAAATCTTCCACACGGCGGTCACAGCCCTCGCCACTGACACGCCCCAGCGTAAGCACGGCAATGTCGTTGGCCTTCACTTGTGCAGCCAGTTCCTCGGCAGTGGGCAGGAACTCCTCGGCACGGGGCAGCGGAGTAAAGGCGAAGGCGGTTTTCCGTGAGGAAAGAGCCGTTTCTGCTCGTCGGCCATATGCTTCTTGTAGCAGTTCAGCAATTCTTTGTCCACGATGTAGCCCGCATTGCGCAAACCTTCTACCATAGAAACCGTGTAATAGCCGATGCCCGTACTGCCAAAGCCCATGCCGGCAGGAACCATGTCATAGGAAGTAGTTCCATAAAGGGCCACTTTTTGATGCCGGCAGCCATGGGTAGCGCCTGCTTGTTATCCAGCAGCACGATACCTTCCGCACCTATCTCACGGTCTACTTGCGCATGAGCCTCCAAATCGGTTTTATTGGGATACTCGTAGCCGGCAAAGGTATGGCTCTTGACCACAAACTCCAGCACACGCTTCACGCTGCGGTCGAGGAGTGCCAAATCCAGTGTACCGTTCTCTACGGCTTCCAAAATAGCTTTATACTGGCGGTCTTGCCCCGGTTGAAGCATGTCGTTTCCTGCTACGATGGAGGTCACGGCATCTTTTCCGGCATTCCAGTCGGACATCACCAGTCCCTTGAATCCCCATTCGTCGCGGAGGATGTCTTCTGTCAGTTCGCGGTCCTCGCAGGTATATTTGCCGTTCACCTTATTGTAGGCGGTCATCACGCTCCAGGGCTGAGACTCTTTGACAGCAATCTCGAAGCACTTCAAATACAGCTCGCGCAAGGGCGCTGTGTCAGGCGAGTCGTTGTTATTGCGGTTGGTCTCCTGGTTGTTCACGGCAAAGTGTTTCAGGCAGGTACCTGTCCCCGGCTCTGGACTCCATTGATATAGGCAGCAGCCATTTTACCAGCCAACACCGGATCTTCCGAATAATATTCATGGTTACGTCCGCAAAGCACATTTCGCATCAGGTTGACACCCGGTGCCAGCAACACATCAAACCATAATCCTTCACTTCCATACCCAAAGTACGTCCCACCTTATGGGCTGCATCCGGATTGAAAGTAGCTGCCACCGTGGTGCTGGAAGGGAATTCCGTAGCATGATAAGTACGGCTGTCGAATTCCCGCTTGGCAGCCATCGCCAACCGGTGCGGTCCGTCGGCAAGATAGGCGGAAGGGATACCCAGTCGGGGAATGTCGTAAGTACGTCCCGCTGTTCCGGGAAACTTGGTATCACTTCCCATCGACATCCCACAACCGATGACGAGGTGTACCTTCTCTTCGAGGGTCATAGCACTGACCACTTCGTCGATATTGTCGGCACGCAGTCTGACTGACTGATTCGAACCGGTCGTCTGTGCAGTCAAGGCAGATGCCAGACAGAGTGAAAATAAAGTAATTGACAATCTTCTCATATATATTATATTTAAAAAGCCACAAAGAAGCCCCCGTACAATTAGCTGATTCCCACGGGGACTTCTTCTACAAACAATTAATCAGTTAGAAAAATCTAATTTTGTTTATCTGCATCAGACGACGAAGTTAGATTTTGATTCTTTATACGCTTTACCAACCTGCATTTTGTTCCATATTCGGATTCAAGCGGATCTCCTTTGCCGGAATAGGCAACAAATAATGTCTTTCCTTGAAACCATAACGCGTTTTATCCTTGTTATACTGAATGTATTCTACCGCTACATTATCCGGCTCATCTTTTCCTGCCTTATTTGACAAGATAGGTGTTCTTTCACCCTGATCCTTAAGCAAAGCCTCCGCATCTTTCCAACGGATAATATCCTGATAACGGGTATATTCAGAACAGAGTTCCAGTCTCTTTTCAATTTAATGGCATCCAGGGTAGCTGTCTTAGCATCCAATCTTGCACGCTGACGCACCTCATTCAAGCAAGCATCAGCTTCGGATTGATTGCCATCCTTCAGGTTTGCTTCAGCTGCCAGTAACAAGACTTCAGCATAACGCATCCAACGATAGTTATTATATGAACACCAGAACCCAGCAGGAGATTCTACATTCGAGAAGCGACGTTTCCACATGAAATAACCTTCATTAATCAAACTCTGCCCTTTGGCAACCTTGACACAATTGAGTAATTTGGTCATAGGTTTTCATTGTCTGATTCAACCGATAACCATCTACACCCTCTTCCTGAACAAATGCATCATACAACTTTTTCTGAGGAACCATAAATCCCCATCCGGTACCATTAAACTGATTGTTAGAGCCAGACATATCCAACTTATCAGTGCGCCAATGATTCATCACCTCAAAGAAACTGAACTCATCCATGGAATTACTTGCATCAAAAATACGGTTACTTTCGAGCATACTTTCACAATTATACTCAGCCTTGTAGGTCAAGATATCCTCATAATTTCCATCATAAAGTTTATACTTACCGCTAGCTCTAACCTCATTCAAGACAACAGCAGCTTCATGGAATTTTTCTTGCCATAAATAAGCTTTACCCAATATAGCTTGTGCCAACTGCTTGGTAACACGCCATGTCGTTTTATCATCTACACTCTTCTTTTCCTCCAAGAGTCCTGAATTGATAGCTTCAGTCAGGTCCCGCTCTATCAACGCCCAAATATCAGCCTTAGGCGAACGAGCCAACTGATATTCGGATTTATCAAGTTCATGGTCTACCAATGGTACATCACCCCACATAGAAACTAAATCAAAATAAGCAAAAGCACGGAAGAACTTGGCTTCAGCACAAGCCTTCTTCTTCAAATCAGTATCAGGCTCAACACGTCCCAGAATCACATTCGCCTTATAAATAAGCTGATAGTAGCTTTCCCATACGCCTCCGATAAAACTTTGGTCTGAGCCAAATGAATATTCATTACAGCCTTCCAGCTCTGCATTGTCATTACGACCACCACCACCTGCCCAAACATCGTCCGAAGGGCATTCTTCATCATCGTATAGTTATAGTATGTACCCTTGAGTTGTATATAAAGCGCATCAGCCGCTGCTTGAGCTTGTTCGTCAGTTTTATAATAAGTGGAAAAGTCCAATACACCTTTTGAGGTATATCAATTTGTCTTCACACGAAGTGCCAGCCAATATAAGGAGCGCTCCGAGCATTAAAAAATATCTTAATTTCATATGTTTTTCATTTTAATAAGTTCATAAAAATCAGAATGTCACACTCAAACCAAGAACAACCTTCTTTGAATTAGGATAACTACCTTTATCCACACCTAATGAATTTCCGACACCGGTAACTTCAGGGTCAAAACCAGGATAGTCTGTAAAAGTAAAGAAGTCCTCAAGTGAGCCATATATACGTAGATTTTCAATTGCTACCTTCTTAATCAGTTGCTTCGGGAAAGAATAACCTAACTGAATCTGTTTAATTTTAAAATAAGAACCGTCAAATACACAACCGGAAGAAGTCAGATACTTGGTATAATCTGTAGCGCCTGATGCAGGAGTCTTCCCATTGCGATTGCTTTCTGTCCAGCGGTTTTTTGTAAAATAAGTCAGCTGATTCAAATTGTAATCCACACGGTTCAAGCCACAGAACACATCGTTACCTTGAGAACCCGTACCAAACAAGATAAAATCAAATCCCTTCCAAGCTGCATTCAAGGTAATACCATAAGTATAGTCGGCAATTCCCTTACCAATTTCTGTCTTATCATTATCCGTAATACCTTCTACACCATCAATATCTCTAAAGATTGGCTCACCGGTTTTTGAATCCACACCCATGAAATCATAACCATAAAAATACCACGCGGGCTTACCTACCTCAAAACGAGTAATGGCTCCATAAGTCACATAAGTAGCCCCATCAATACTTGATAAAGACTCATGCATCTTGGTCACTTTATTCTTCAATGTAGCAACGTTGGCACGGACACCATAAGCAAAGTCACCAATACGATCTTGCCATCCCAGTTCCAATTCAAACCCCTTGTTCGTAATATTACCGGCATTAACTGGCGAGAAACTGTTACCTACTACAGTTGAAGCCTTAATGCCCGAAACAATCAGGTCTTTTGTCTTTTTATGGAAATAATCGGCTGTAACAGTCAAACGGCTATTCAAGAAACGGGCATCAATACCTATATTGGTTTGTTCAGAAGTTTCCCATTTAAGTCCGTCATTACCGGTAGCAGAGGGAGCATAACCATTGATGTAAGAGAAATTATTATTATCACCTACAGCCAAATGCCCGGTAGCACCAATTGATACATTCCATTTATAACCGCCCAATGATGCAGTAGAACCATTCTGTCCCCAACTGGCACGGAGCTTTAATTGTGACAGCCAGTCTTCAGTTCCTTTCATAAAATTTTCCTCCGAAAGAACCCAACCCAAAGAAACTGCCGGGAAATAGCCCCAACGTTTGTTCTTTGGCAACACAGAGAGGTCAGCAGCATCGGCACGCAGTGAGAACTGAGCCATGTACTTTCCGGCATAGTCATAATTCAAACGTCCGAAGTAAGATAATTTACGAGTATAGGTAGGCTCACCACCACTTACATCCTTTACAGCATCAGATGTAGCATAGGCAAAGTAGAAGAAATTAGGATCATTCTGCAAGAAACCAAATGCGAAACTCTGTTAATCACATTTCCCCACATATCTGTAGTATCTTCATTATATCCCTTCTTACTTCCGCTAACGCCATAAGAACGGCTCTGACTATAAGAAGTTCCCAACATCAATGTTGCGTTGTGTTTGCCAAAAGAACGGGTGTAGTTCAAAAAGTTCTCCCACTGATAATAGGTTGGGCTATAATCCGAAGCCGAAACCTCCACCCAATCACGTTTAGCCTTGTCAGTATAGTAATAAGATTGCCCCACGCCATAAGAGGAAGTTGAAGCCAAACGATAAGAAAGACGAGAAGTAACGGTAAGCCCCTTGATAGGCATAAAATTCAAATAAGTAGAACCATTGATATTAAAGCCTCTGTTCTTGGTATAAGAGTTGTCACGCATGGCAAAAGGATTGATAGCTTCGGCATTGCCAGTGAAAGCTGATACACCATAAAGGTTGCCGTTTCCATCGCCCAACATATTCTTATGATCCTTATAGATGGTAGCCATATTCAACGGCAAGTCATCAATAGGATAAAGAGGCTTGGTCAGAGGGTCTAATTGTAATACAGAAAGCATCATGCTACCATACTCATTGCCCTCGGCTACGGACTGAGTTTTGTAGTGCTCAATCTGATTATTGGTACCTACCTCCAGCCAAGGTTTGATTTTCCAGCTGGCATTTACCATTCCCGTGAGTCGTTCATAAGTATCGGCATTGCCGACAATCATACCGTCGTTATCAAGGTGGGACAATGACAGATAGAAAGAACCTCTGTCGCTACCACCTTGGAAAGTCACATTATGACGTACCATCGAACTGTTTTCAAAAGCCTCATCGACCCAATCCGTATCGGTTTTTCCATCCCAATAGGTATCAAAAGCACTCTGGGTAAGCTTCTTGTTTTCCAAGAAGAATTCCTTATACTGCGCAGCATTCATTACTTCGGGTACTTTACCCAAACTCTGTGAAGTATATTGAAAATCGTATGTGATTTTACCGTTTCCTTTTCCTTTCTTTGTAGTAATCAATACTACACCGTTACCGGCAGCAGCGCCATAGATAGCTGCAGAAGCACCATCCTTCAAAACTTCCATAGACTCAATGTCATTAGGGTCAATACCACCAATATCGCTGGCAATACGTCCATCCACTACATACAGCGGATCGCAAGAGCCGTTAGAACTTATTCCACGGATACGCACCTGTGGAGAAGCACCCGGTTTAGCAGATGCACTGAGCACTTGCACACCAGCAGTTTTACCCTGCAATGCCTGCTCAGCACGGGTAATGGTACGTGCTTCCATATCTTCTGATTTTACCGAAGATACGGCACCGGTCAGTGAACTTTTCTTCTGCACGCCATAACCTACCACCACCACTTCATCCAGCGTTTTAGTGTCTTCTTTCAATATCACATTCATTACTCCTGCCACTGCTTTCTTTTCTTGTGTCAGGTAGCCGATGTAGGAATAGACAATCGTCGCTCCTTCTTTCACAGACAAAGAGTAGTTGCCGTCCATATCCGTAATGACACCGTTGGTAGTGCCTTTCTCAAAGATACTCACGCCAATCATCGGTTCATTCAGGTCGTCAGTAACCCTACCGTTCACCTTTATAGTCTGGGCTTGTGCCAGACTGAAAGGAAGACAGATCAATAGGAAGAGTGCCATAGCTGCAAGTCTCTTCCGAGCTGTTTGCTTCAGATTTTGTTTCATTTGATTAAATTAGATTTATGTTAATAATAAAAGGTTTCTTAAGAAAGTGTCAGAACCCACGTGTAGGAAATGCCATCACTACCTCCAGCAGTTCCTTGTCATGGTTATACTTCACTTGGCAATCGTTATTGAAAATCATCGTTGCTCCCTTTCTGCGGTATAAGGTTCCCACTCGGGTAACCCTTCGGCATTGGATTGCCCGTACGGGCAAAGTTCAACCACGCGCTGCTCATCTTTTCGCCCAAAGCTTGTGCTTCAGCGCCACCCCGGTCATGGAAGCGTGGCGCACTACATTGTTGAAGGCAAAGGAATGTCCATGCAGTGCGTGCTGCGAAACATGCCGTCAAGTACGGGCGATTCCCACGCGAACATGTACATATAGACCGGAGCACCCTGCTGCGCAGCTTTCAGTTTAGCCTGCTCCACAGCACCGGGACGGAACACGAAGTCCACATCCACCAAATCTTTAGGCTGATAGCCGGGGTAGGCTTTCTCGAAAGCGGTAAGGAACTCGTCCGTACGTTCGCCGTATTTCTTTTGCAGGAATTCCACCGCTTTTTCTTTGGTAATGGTACGAAAAGCGGGGACATAAGTACTCATGGTAAATTCGTGCAGAGTAGTGCCAATCATTACCGGAATGCCCTTGCTTTGTGCTGGAGCTTGAGGGTCGAAAGGCTGTACGGGCAGTACATCGCCGTCCACCGTAGGCGCCAGCCAAAATGAAGGAAGACACCCTCCTTCTCTGCCTCTGCACGCACTTTGGCTATCGCCTTGTCACCGGCGGCAAGCACCTTGTCATACGGCATCTTGCAGAGTTCGTCTATCTGCGAAGCCTTCAGACCAAGTTCTTCCATCACGGCACTGCCAATGCGACGAGAATACTTTTGCTCCATCGTGCGAAGCATAGATCCGCTTTGTACAATGGCTTTATGGAACAAGCCTCTCGCCGATGGCGTGGCAAGTAGCGTAGAGACCTTGCCTCCTCCACCGGATTGACCGAAAATGGTAACATTCCGAGCATCTCCACCGAAGGATTCTATATTCTTATTCACCCATTGCAGTGCCGCCACCAGATCAAGCAGTCCGGCATTGCCCGATTTTGCATATTTATCGCCATAGGCGGAAAGGTCGAGAAAACCCAGGACGTTGAGACGATGATTCAGCGTCACAACCACTGCATCCCCTTTCTTTGCCAGATTTGTTCCGTCATACGAGGGAAGCTCCTGACCACTGCCGGCGGAATAACCTCCACCATGCAGCCACACCATGACGGGGCGTTTCTTCCCGTCTTTCAGTCCCGGTGTCCAGATATTCACCCGCAGACAATTCTCGTCAGGATAACCGTCATCCCAGTTGAAGGCAAACGCCTGCTCGTCGCTGTACCATCCCATGCGCTTGCCTTGCGGACAAGTAGGGCCATAGGCACGGCTGCTGCGGACGCCTTCCCATTTATCAGCGGCCACGGGCGGCATAAAACGTTCGGCTTTGGCATATGGGATACCTTTATATATATAGATACCATTTTCCACATATCCGGCTACTTTTCCTGATTCGGTCTCGGCAATGGCGGTTGCCGAAGAAGCCGTAATCTCCCCCTCCTGCCCACAAGCAGATGCTTTCTCTATTTTAGCTGTCCCTCCGCACGAGGAAAGTAGGATGGCGGAGAATGCTAACACTGACAAGAATTGCTTTTCATATTATGTATTAGTTTTATGTTTTATGATTGCAATATTAGCACATTCTCCCCAGAAGGATTTTCTACGTTATCCAAACGGCTTTCCCCGATGTTCAAAACAGCTTTCTCCAATGTTCAAATGTTTGCAGATTTGTTCAAAACATGCTCTCCGGCAGTCTCTCTCTCAATTTTTATGAGTATTTTCGCATCGTAATGCAGAGATTCGTTGAACAAAACAAATGGATGACATGCCAATGCTTTTAGTCTACACTATATATTATGAAATACATTAAATACTTACTTCTATTGTGTTTAATCACCGCGTGCAATCCGTCGGACACAAAGCCCACACCGGAAGGCAGCATCGAAAGCCCCGTCATCACCAATGACCTCTCCAATCAGAAGGTCACCGCCTTTGCCGAAGATGCACAAGGACACATTTGGATAGGAACTTCACGAGGGGTAAACAAATATAATGTACACGAATATCATCAGTATTACTGTACGGATGACTCGCTGGATATACCCGATAATCAAATCAACGACCTCTTCCGTGATTCACAAGGCCGGTTGTGGGTAGTCACCGTAAATGGAACCAGCCTATACACAGACAAAGATAATTTCCAAAATATCCCACTGGACTTCCCCAATAAAAACGGCATCCAAATACTCGAGAACAAAGACGGAAAGATTTTTCTGAACATGATGCACAACCTTGCCGTATATAATCCACAAACACACAAATTTGACGTACCCATCAAGATATTTGACCCAAACTATACCTTCAACAACCGCTGCTTCATAGACCAGAGCAACAAACTGTGGGCAGTGACCCCACTGTCTCTGCGCCGCTACAACTCCTCCACACTAGCGCTGGAAGACTCCATTCCAATGCAAGGCATTTTTCCCACCCACTTCTTCATGCACACCAACGGAATCCTATGGCTGGCGGGAAACCGCCAGATAACATTGTTCGACACACATACGCACAAATTCAAGGAAACACCCCAAGCCCTTCGGAGCCATCCGTTGCTGCTGCATGCCAACGTCAACTACATCCACCCTTACGGCAGCAACAGCCTGCTGCTGAATACCGACCAACAAGGAATGTTTCTCTACAACTACGTGGAAGGATACGTGATACATCAGAGCGAAAACGGTTTTCCCTTCGAAGTGCCTCACTTCAAGATAAGCACCATGTTTACCGACTCACAGAAAAACCTGTGGATAGGCTCTGTAGACCAAGGCTATGTCGTGCGTTACAACTATAAAGAACGTTTCAACACCAATAATCATCTCAGCTCATACCTGAACCGAAAGTCAGTGCTGTCCGTGGCAGTGGACAAGGAGCGAAATCTCTGGATGGCCACCATGATAGACGGGCTGTACGTTTACAACATGGACAGCCACGAAGTGAAAGAAGTGGACTCGGCTGGACTTCCGGGAAAAAGCGCTACCGACAAACCGGACATCACACGCGTATTCGTAGATGATGAGGGCTACATCTGGCTGGCGGCCCTCTATGCGAGCAAGGTGATGAAATGCAGCTATAAAAACGGCATACTGAAGACAGAGTCTATTCATGACATCTTCCTACCACTGTCGTTTGCACAAGATCGTTGTGGAACAATTTGGGTGGGTACATACAGCCCTAAACTTTATGCCAAAAGCGTAAAGAAAAAGAATTTGTCAAACAAAAGTATTTTCCTGGACGGGAACCTTCATACCCGGACTCCTTCCACGCAACAACGGAAAGATGTGGACCACTGCCTTCATGAACCCAGTCATGCAAATCAATCCCGACAATTGGGAAAGCGCTGAAGTACCATTCGAGAACACCGACTGGCAAGCTTGTATCCAACGTTCAGTATTCATCCCTACCGACATCTTCGAAGACAGTCGTGGAGATGTATGGATTGGGACCGTCAGCAACGGACTGCTGCACTATTCTGCCGCCACCGGAAAAATCGAGACCATAGAGGGTACACCTGCCGGGACATCTCTTGCATTGAGGAAGATGCACAAGGCAATATATGGGCAGGCACACAATACGGGCTGGGCAAATATGACCGCACCGTAGGAAATTTACCAACTACTATGCCGCCGACGGCATAGGCGGCAATCAGTTTACGACCGTTCTTCATGCCGCCTGCCCGACGGGACACTTGTTTTTGGCGGTACGCACGGGCTGACTTTCTTCAACCCTATGGACGTAAGTACCAAACGGGAAATTCCACTGCTCTTCGAGGATTTGAAGATACACAACCGGTTGGCACGCCCACAAGACAGCGAAAGTATAGACAAGCACCTCTCCTACCGACCGGACATCTGCCTGGACCACAATCAGAATGGTTTCAGCATCTCCTTTGCCGCACTGGACTACTGCGAATATGAACGCGTACATTATTATTACAAGATGGACGGTTTCGACAAATATTGGATTGATGCCCGCAACAACCGCGAGGCCTACTATGCCAATCTGCCTGCCGGTACCTACACCTTCAAAGTTAAAATAACCAATAACGACAAGAGCATTGTAGAAAGGGAGAATTCCATACGCGTCATCGTAAAGCCCGCCCCTTGGCAAACGTGGTGGGCATGGTGTATCTATCTGCTTATTGCCGCCGCCATCATCGGTATCTTCATCCGTGCCTGGCTACGTATCAAGCAGGAAAAAGAAACCACCCGGCGTGCCAAACTTGAGAAGGAGCAGGAACAACGGGTGAACCGCATGAACATGAGTTTCTTTGCCAACATCTCGCACGAGTTCCGCACCCCGCTCACCATGATTTCGGGCCCGGTGACACAACTTTGCGAAAGTCCCAAGATAGAGGGAGAAAACAAACAACTGCTTTACATCGTACAACGCAGTGTGGGGCGCATGCTCCGTCTGGTGAACCAGCTGATGGACTTCAACAAACTGGAGAATGACACCCTGAAGCTGCGAGTGAAACGGACTGACATCATCTCGCAACTGCAACGCTTTGTAGATATTTTCCGCATCAACGCCAACGAGAAAGGCATCGCACTGAACACTTATGGCCTGGAGGATACTTTCCTCATGTGGCTGGACGTGGACAAGCTGGACAAGATTGTAGGAAACCTGCTTTCAAACGCCTTGAAGTTCACTCCGAACGGTGGGAAAGTGGAACTGTGCTTCGACGTCATTACCCGCGAAGAGGCTGCGCGTCTCTTTACGCTGACCGACAAAGACATCGACACGCAATACGTCAAAGTTGCCGTGGCCGACAGCGGGAACGGAATCCCCGAGGAACAGTTGGAGAAGGTATTCGAACGCTACTACCAACTGGACAATCAATCCAAAGGCACCTATAACTGGGGAACCGGCATCGGCTTGTACTACGCCCGCAGCCTGGCGCTGCTGCATCACGGCTACCTGAAAGCCGGTAACCGTACCGAAGGAAGCGGAGCCGTCTTCACCCTGCTGCTGCCGGTGAATGACCTCTCCTATACCCCCGAAGAATGTACCCTCCCCGAAGAAGAACAGAACAAGGCGTTTCCGATACAAACGGAAGAACAGTATCAACTGGAAAACACAGAGAGCATCCGGCAACAAAAGCAAACCCTGCTGGTGGTAGACGATGATACGGAAGTGGCCCACTACCTGAAGGCCCTGCTTTCTCCGTCTACAACGTTGTCTGCCGCTTCGATGCCGACAGCGCCTTCAAAGCCATGAGCGAAGAAGCTCCCGACCTCGTACTGAGCGATGTAGTGATGCCCGGAAGAAACGGTTACGACCTCTGCCGACAGATAAAGGAAGACTTGCAACTATGCCACATCCCCGTGATACTGGTAACAGCCAAAGCTACTGTAGAGAACCAGGTGGAAGGTCTGAATACCGGTGCAGATGCCTACGTAACGAAACCTTTCGAGCCCAACTACCTGCTGGCGCTTATCAAATCCCAGCTGAAGAACCGTGAGAAAGTGCGCAGTCTCCTGAGCCGTTCCACCCAAACGGATGAGATTGAGGAGAACGTGCTCTCCCGCAAGACAACACCTTCATGACCGAACTTTACCACCTGATGGAAAACGAACTCTCCAATCCGGAACTGGACGTGGCGCGCATGACCGAGCTGCTGAAAATCTCCCGCACCAAATTCTATTACAAGGTAAAGGGGCTGACGGGTGAGAACCCCAGCGTATTCTTCAAGACCTACAAGCTGAACCGTGCCGCCAAATTGATAAAGGAAGGGAAATATACCATCTCAGAGATAGCGGACATGACGGGATTCAGTACACTGTCCCATTTCTCGACCAGCTTCAAGAAACAATTCGGGGCGACGCCGAGCGAATACAGCAAGTAAAAAACCAGTCGGTTCAAATTTATTCATTACATTTGTACCATTCTTAAAAATTTTTATCCATGGCACACCGACTGAATACCAACAAGCAGTTTATGATAGGCAACGGCATCCTTGCTTTCGCCGTGATTTTTGTAGTTGTCATCTTTGTCTACATGAGCATGAGGCTGCAACAACGGAAAGAAGGAGAACGCAACTTCATCGAGACATACACCATCACACTGACGAAAGGATTTGCCGGAGATTCCACTTCCATATTCATCAACGACAGCCTGCTGGTGAACCGCACCATTGCAGAAGAACCTTTCACCATCGAAGTGAAACGCTTTGCCGAGCAAAACGCACTCATGATTGTAAACAATGCAACTGAAAAGCTTTCCTTATTTGAGCTAAGCGAAAAAGGGGGCGAATACCGGTTCGAGAAGGAAGGGGAAGAGGTGAAGCAGCTGGCAAAAATTAGGGATAAAAGTTGTGAAGCATTTTGCTCTCATATTTCGGAGTCAACAAGCTTTTCCTGGCTTACCAACAGCCACTACAAAGACATCACATAACTTTTGCAGTGCTACTGCAAAGACATTACACAACTCCTGCAGTGACACTGCAGCGATACTGCATACCTTTTGCAGCGTTACTGCAAAACAGTTGCAGTGTCACTGCAAAGGTATTGCAGCAGCACTGCAAAAGGAGTGCAGTGACAGTGCAAGAGGTATGCAGTAGTTTTGCAGTATCACTGTCTGTAAAACAAGGAACTACTTACCGTCCATACTAATCTCTAACCATTTATTTTCGTTTGATATTTCCGAAGCTCCGCTCTCAATGCTTGTGCCTTTCCATCAGTCATCCGGTCGAGCAAATCCAGAAACGCTCCCCGTGATTCATCTCGCGGGTATGTGCCAGTTCGTGCAGTAGCACGTAGTCTATCAGATGCTTGGGAAGAAGTACCAGATAATAGGAAAGGTTGATATTGCCTTGTGCCGAACAGCTTCCCCAACGCCCGCTGCTGGAATTTATCTTCACACTCTTGTAAGGAAGGTTGTGCTGCATGGAAAGCATATACAGACGGGCGGAAGAATAATCTTCGCATTTCGCCGTAAAGCTTCCTCAATTACCTTGCGCAGCCAAGCCTGCAACTTCTCATCCGAGAAATCGGCATCAGGAGGACAGATTATCTGCATTTCCCCAATTCCGAACGGGACAAGAACCGTTCCCGTTGTCCGCTGACCAACGTCAGTTTAAAGAACTCCGTATCAATGCGGTAATCCAAATCAATCAGCTTTCTGACCAGCTTCTGTCTGGCAGCTTTCAGACGCGGACGAAGCTGCTCGATGGCACTCTCTACCTCGGCAAGAGAAGTCCGGGGAGGCACAGTCACGTAAATTCCATCTTCCTTTGTACGGAAAGTAAGACGCCGTGCCCGGGCATTGACCCGGACAAACAAAGGACCAAGCTCTTTATCTTCTATAATGCGGTTTACTGTCATAAATCAAAGCCTCTCCATAGGAAAGGGGCGGGAAGAGGCTTTGCAAATGAACAAAGAATCGTCCAAAACGCAAGCAAATACCTGACAAAAGCGGACGGAGTGTCCGATAATGAACACTACACAAAAGCGACTATCCTTTAATAATCAACATTTTACACTTATGGCACAATAATTGATTAAAGTATGATGACCGAGCGTCCTTTGAAAAAAGCATTTTTATATGCAACTTTTTCAAGGTAGATCACGTCTAACTAATAAATACTGAATCACAAAAAACAAAAGAATATGAAAGCTCTAACAACATTTATCGCAATCGCCTTATTGGCATTCAGTACAACCGCTTGTTCACAACAACACACATACCGTTCCGGAGGCTTCGGCAGCAAGACGGTCAAGGCAAGCAAGAATTATGTAACCAAAGACATAAAAGTGGACAACTTCACCAAGCTGAGTGTAGCCGGCAGCCCCGACGTGACCTACACGCAGAAGTCCGGCAAACCGACAGTGGAAGTATACACCTCGGACAACATTGTAGACTTACTGGATATCCGTGTCAAGGACAATACCCTCTACATCGGCTTCAAGAAGAACGTCAGCGTATCCTATAATAAACTGGAAGTACGTGTGTCCGCAGAAAAGCTGAACGGCATTGCCGTGGCAGGTTCGGGAGACGTGGAACTGAAAAACGGACTGAAGACGGATGACATCAAAATCTCTGTGGCTGGTTCGGGTGACATCAGTGGAAACAACATCTCCTGCACAGACCTCGATATTTCCATCGCAGGCTCGGGAGACATCAATAGCAGCAACATCACTTGCAATGACCTCCAAGTATCCGTTGCAGGTTCAGGTGACATGAAGCTGAATAACGTAACCGCCAACTTCACCAGAGCATCCGTTGCCGGTTCGGGTACCGCCATCCTGAGCGGCAGTACCCAAGAAGCTGAATACAGCGTGGCAGGTTCGGGTGATTTGCTTGCTTCCGATTTCGTTGCCAAGAAAGCATCTGCCAGTGTTGCCGGTTCAGGCGACATCAAGTGCCATGCCACAGATTTCCTGAAAGTACGCACCAGCGGAAGCGGCAGTGTAGGCTACAAGGGTAATCCGGAACTGGACTATCCCAAGAAAGGACTGTATAAACTCTAACATAGAAAACATAGATTCTCAGATTGATGACTATAAACCTAAACTAAATTCTCTCTCAAATAATTACCTGCAAAAAGAACGAAGGACTCCCGCGAGGAAGCCCTTCGTTCTTTTATCACCCCACACCTCCGAAGCACGGGAACAGTTGTCATTTATCTATATTCAGAATGCCCGATTCATTGTCGCTGTTATTGATGCGTCTGCCGGATGATTTGTAACGCTTACCAAACTCGAAGTTATAACTCAGCTTGATAACCGCCATCTGTCCTATTTCTTTCGCATGACTCCACGAGGTATAGGGCGCCACTTTGCTCACCCGTTCCTTGCCCGTCTTGTAGTTGTTGGTGAACGGGAACATCATCCCTGCTCCTAATTGCAGCCGCTTGTGGGTATAAGTGGCTAAAACAGCAGCCTGGTTTTCACCCTTATAAATCGTTTCGCCCATCAGCTCGTTCGCCCTTTTACTGAATTGTCCCAACAGAGAGAACTGCTTATAATTGAACACGGCACCCAGGTTGTAATAGAAATCATTATACGTATGGGTATAGGTATTGCCGTTAGACCAGTAACGTGTAAATCCACCATCTATACTCAGCGTCAGGAAATTCTTCAGACTACCAATGTTCAGTCCGCGGAATGTGAAAGAAGGGCCAAAGCGCAGAAACTGTGCAGAACGCTGGTTCTCGTTCATCGAAACCAACTTGTCTCCCTCGGCAAACACACTCTCCATGATGATATTCTTGTGATAGCCATGTGTCACATTCAGCATGAAGACGAACTTCTTCTTCATATAGGAATAGTTCAACGTATTGTTGAAAACGCTGTAAGTCTCCAATGCCGGGTTACCGCGTACTATCTGGATGGTATCTATCGCCTGCTCCACATTGGTCAATGCACTGAGCGAAGGAATCTTGGGTTCGACATTGAACCGATAGTTGATGTTGCCGTTCTTGTGCGGAGAGAAGTTCAGACGGACAGTGGGAGTAAAGGTATAGTAGGTATGTTCCTCCCCTCCTTCCTTGAAATAAGAGCGGGTCAGTCCGGCACTCACACCATAGCTCACTTTCCTGATATTACCCTGCACCTCGGCAAACGCCGCTGTCTTTGCCTGGTTCATTTCCGATACGACGGGTGAAGAGCCTGCATACTCGTTCCTGGCATACATCTGGTAGTGGCGCAATCCGGCGCTGAATACGAGGAACTTGAAACGCTTGTCGTAGATGGCTTCACCGATAATGGAACGCTTATTCCCCGTCACATCTGTTTCAATCATCGCCAGGTCTTCGGCTTGAGGCGTATATTCGTGGTAGAGCCTATTATTGTCGGTGTGCATCAGCGTACCGGTCACGCTCATCGTAAGCATCTGATTCTTCGGTAATGTACGCTGGTAATAAAGGTCGAGCGAAGGAGTGTAGCTGGACTGCTTGTTCTTCAGTCTGGAGAAGATATAGTTATCGGCATCCGCAGCATCATACAACTTGTTCGACTGGTTCAGGCAAGGGGCATCATAGACACTGTTGCGGAACACGACGTTGAATACGTACTTATCCTGCTCCGTCAGATTGTAAGAGAGGTCGATATTGTGGGTAAAGTGCTTGTTTTGGTCGTGAAGCCCCTCCTGCACACGATGTATCGTCTTATTTTCCAACACATATGTCTCGTCTATATCCGTATATGTTTTTTTGAAGTTACGGGCAGACAAGTTATAGAACAATCCCCATTGTGACTTGTTATGATTGAACTTTGCCACCACATTGTCCTCGCTAAACAACATGTGGGGAGCATTAGTGGCTTGTATATTGACCAGTCCACCCGTTTCGCGGCGGCGGACAATGATGTCCACCACAGCGCCCAGGCTGCTGTCGCCATAGCGCTCTCCCGGATTTTCGATGAATTCTATTCTTACAATCTCCTTGGGCAGGAGGGCTGCCACTTCGGTGGAGGTAGCCACAATACCGTTGATACGTGTCTGTACGCTGCCGCCATTGGCTTCCAGGCCTTTACCAAGAGCATCCACCTTCAAGTGCGGAATGGCAAGGTTCAGCATCAGGTCGTAGGGATTATAGGAATTCTTCATGGCAGTAGCGGTGGGTACTACAACCATGCGGTCTACCTTCTGCGTGATATTGCTGCCCGATATTACCACCTCGTCCAGTGCTACCGACTGTTCTTTCAAGATAATGTCTCCCATCTGCACAGTGCCTTGGGGAGTCCTGATGACAATCTGTTCGCCGACGTAACCGATATAAGAGAGTCTTAACAGGAAATCCGAACCGGCAGTGGCTCTCAAAGCAAATTTACCTTTGCCATCAGTGGTGCTTTCCGTAACGAATGAAGAGTCGGGCAAGGAAATCAGGGCTACATTGACAAATTCCACCGGACGGTTCTGTTCATCTACAATTGTACCGTTTACTTTCACTGTTTGTGCCGCTGCGGCAAAGCTACCCAACAGGCATACGATAGCTATAACAAGAATCTTTTTCATAAATGCCGGTGTTTAGAGTTTGTCTTTTAAAGCTGACTCGATGATTGCCTTTATCTCTTCTGACGAAAGAGTTTCTTTATTGGTCCACTCCTTGTCTCTCTCCTCCGAGATATCCAATACGGAATCGCAATGTTCCGACATCAGCAGAAAGAGCATTTTCTCTGAAGTTTCGCCCGACGCGCTTATTACCTCATAGTGCACTTCGGCATACTTGCAAAATTTGCCGTCTACGTTACGACCACATTTACGCTCCAGGTATCCGTAACGGAATTTCTCACCTTCGCCTAACTGCGACTTAACATATTCCTTAGTTGCCGACTTTATTTTATACTGGTCGCTTCCGGGGAAGTAACATGAAGTAAGAGATACAAGTGCGAAACACGCTGCGATTGCCATTGTTCTGAATGTACTTTTCATAAGACTTTCTGTTTTTTGATTTGATGCAAAGTTAAGGCAAGAAGTCTCTTAACTCCTACTAAATCGCACTATTAAAAGTCTTAATACTTAGCACATAAAGCACTGATTATCAACAATGACATATTATAAAAGTCTTAATCCGGCCTCTTCCGGTCTAAATGCCTCTTATGCACTCCACAATATCCTGTTTTTCGCCTGCATTTATCTTCTTTCGGATGGAAGTCTTACGCACGTAGATGGTTGCACTTGTCTGTTGGGTGACCACACCGATTTCTTTCGTGGAGAAACCGGCACAGAGCAGACAGCATATCTGCACTTCCTTATCAGACAATACCTGTCCGAACTTTTCCATCATGCGGGAATAAAAGCCATCGTATAGTTTATCAATTACCGGATAAAGGTCTGCCCAGGCAAGAAGTCCTTCCACCGGAATCTCCTTATTGCCGATGCCCGAAATAAGTTTCAGCAACGCCTGGTTCTGTGAGGTAGGCGTATTGGCAACAAGCCGTATGATACCCAGCTGCTGAAGAAGCAGCTTCTTGAAGAAAGCACCGCTATTCTCTTCCTGATTGTCCGATACCTTCTGGGCATCTTCCAGCAGGCGGGTCAGTGCATCAATACGTTCCTCGGCTTCGGCAAGGCGCTTCCGTCTGTTACGGATATAAAAGGTAAGGGAAACAAGTACCCCGACAAACACAACAACAACCAGCATCGAATACATCCGTGTCTTCTGCCGTTTGATTATCAACTCATAGTTCAACTGTTGAAGCTTGTTCCTGGTCACCAGCTGTTGCTCTATCACGCTATTCTGGTCCCTCATCTCATTCCTGACAGAATCAGCAAACCTACCGAAAGTGACAATGTCCAAAGGTGCCCCGGAAGTATAGTCCAGAATTGTTTTCAACTGTGCCAGCGCACTGCGTACAGAAAAGCCCTCGGCTCTCTTTTCTTCCTGCTTCAATTCATTGTTCCACGCCTGCTCCCAATAGTAACGGGCAGAATCCAACTGATGAAGGTTCAGGAAGTTTTCAGCAAAGATTACCTGCAGAATGGGATAGTTGTCGGTCATAGGCATCAGCCGTCTAACCCGGTGAAGCAGTTCATTGGACTTGGTATATTCATGGCTGTTGGCAAGAAAAGCGGCATAATTCCTCAGATAGTGACAGGCCGAAGCTGTATCGGCTGCCGCCAATGCCATGTCAATACTCTGTTCCAGGTAATCCGAAGAAGAAGGGTGGTTGGCAAGCGCCATATTGAGTCCCAGGTCATAGAGTATGGAGCAATGTTCCCGGACAGATAGCTTATCAGCATATTGCAATATCTTTTCCATCAACTCTATCGCCTGGGAGTGGTCATTTCTCAGATAAGCTATCTCTGCCTTTCCCCGATAAAAAAGAAGAAGCCAGAAGGTGTCTTTCCGGGCTATGGCATAGTCCAAGCCATTCTCAATCGCTTCATCCATGCGTTCCTCCTGCTTCATCCATTTATAATAGGAGGCTTCAAGCAGGTAGCCATCAAGCATACGGGAAGAGTCTTTCCGCTCACGATAGTAGTGTATCGCTTCAGGAAGCAGCGAATCTTCCGCCAATGACATACCCATACGGTAGCGGGCCTGCGCACAGTTCCAAACGAACTGCATCCACTCCGCTTCTGAAAACCCGACATCCTTTTCTATGGAATTAAGCAACTTCAGCGCACTGTCCGGACGGCTCTGCAACAAAGAGTCGGTCTGCGCCAAAAGTTTTTTGTTGCCATGACAGTCATTACAGCCTACAAAGCACATAATGCCTAAAAGCATAATACAGATGTATAGTATGTTTCTCATCTTCTCCATTGTATATATTTGCAGTGAGTAAAGTTGAGAAAAAAAACGGCAGACTCCAAACTATATATACTGTAAATAATAACTCCCTTAAATAAAAAGCCTTGTAACCCACAGGCAAGAACAACAAAGGGACGCTGCATCACGCGGCGTCCCTTCTATTTTAGTTAGTTTTTATAAGATTTTGAGAGAATTGAAACTTCACAGCCTCAAGTTGTTTTAATAAAGCACACTAACTATTATTATGTTTAAAGCAAATAAAAATGTTATTTTAAAAGCAAATGAAAATATCTATTCCTTGATTTCCAGCTCCTTGTTCACCCGGCGCAGGCTGTCCATCACCTGCTTCTCATGAGACACGGGCACATCTCCCGAAAGAGCTACCGACGGTGCGGAAATCTGTTTACCGATAGTATCGGTTGCGGCTACTTCCTCTACATCCGAAAAGAATGAATGCTGCATCACATTTCCCATCGAAAGGACCACTGCTACTACTGCGGCGGCTTTGAACAGCGGCATGAAGCGTGCAGTCAATGTCAGGCGCTTTGCCTTGACCACCGGAACTTCCACTTCGGCAAGCACCCGGGCATCAAAATCCTCACCCAGATGCACTTCCTGCTGAAGCTGCTGATATACGAACAAATCCTTGTAGCGAAGCAAGTGCTTGGGCACATCGCTTCCGCTAAAGAAAGCACGCAATTCAGCCTCCTCTTCCAAAGAAGTTTCGCACTGCCAGTAGCGTTCCAAGAGTTGTTCTATATATTTAGAGTCCATAACCTTCTATATCAATAAACGTTTGTTTCACTTTTTGCCGCGCCCTGAAGAGGTTCACTTTTACCTGCTCCTCGGTCAAGTTCAGGACTGCTGCTATTTCTTTATAGCTCTTACCTTCCACATCCCTAAGCAGCATAATCAACCGTTGTTTTTCGGGAAGCTTGTTCATCAGCCGGTGTATCAACGTCATTCGTTCCTTGTTCACCAGCTTTTCGTAAGGGCTCGATGCATCGGAGGCCTGCTCCATTTCAAGGGTCAACTCCACGGTGCGGGAGTCTTTTCGCTCGCTACGGTCTATTGCCAAATTCCTTGCCACTGTCAAGCAATAGGCCTCGATAGAACCAAACTGCGACCACTCGTCACGCTTGTTCCAAACCCTTATCAGCGTTTCCTGCACGACATCCTCTGCCTCTGCCCTATCAAACGTAATTCTCAAGGCTAACCGAAAAGCTTATCCTTCAGCGGGAGAATGTCATTGCGAAAGCTGAGTTCTTGCATCTCTAATAAATTGACGGTTAAGTATTCAGAAAGTTACAGCCTATTGCCGTTTTTTTTGAATTATTTTCGGATACGGGTTCCACTGTTCCCGTTGATGGCTGATGCTAAAGTGATTACGACTTCGGACACACCCGCATTCAACGCCTCGAAAGAGTTCTCCAATTTTGGAATCATGCCACCTTGAATCACACCATCTGCCACATATTGCTTGAATTCCTCCGGCGTTATCTGTGGAATCACGCTATCATCGTCGTTCTCGTCACGCAGCACCCCTTTCTTCTCAAAGCAGAATACCAAAGTAACATCGAACAAGCCCGCCAAAGCCTTGGCGGTCTCTCCGGCAATGGTGTCGGCATTCGTATTCAGCATGTGCCCGTCTCCATCGTGTGTCAACGGAGCCATCACGGGAACCACACCCTTATGAATGAGGTCTGCCAAGAAAGCATCATTCACCTGCTTCACATCGCCCACAAACCCATAATCCACCTCCTTCACGGGACGCTTTACCGAACGGATTACATCCATATCGGCTCCCGTCAAGCCCAGTGCATTGACACCACGCGCCTGCAAGCCGGCAACGATATTCTTATTCACCAGTCCGCCATACACCATGGTCACCACCTTCAGCGTTTCGGTATCAGTGATGCGGCGGCCATTCACCATTTTACTTTCAATACCCAGTTGGGCAGCGAGCTTCGTGGCCGAGCGTCCGCCTCCGTGTACCAAGACCTTGTAGCCTTCGATGGCTGCAAAGTCATCCAATAACTTATAGAGGGTGGCTTCCTCTTCTACAATCTTGCCACCCACCTTTATTACAGTCAGTTTCTCCATTTTATTCCAAATAAGTATATCCGTACAGTCCGGAACGGTAATTAGACAAGAATTCCTTCCCTTCTTCCACAGAGATACGCCCTTCCTTGACGGACTGCGTCACCCAAGTTTCCAGCGTACGTACCAGTTTTTTAGGATTATATTGCACGTAGTCCAACACCTCAGCCACCGTCTCGCCGTCAATCAGTTGGTCGATGGTGTAGCCTTTGGAATTGACAGACACATGCACGGCATTCGTATCACCAAACAGATTGTGCATATCTCCCAGAATCTCTTGATAAGCTCCGACCAGAAAAACCGCCAGATAGTAGTGTTCCTTGTCGCGCAACGAGTGCAGCGGCAGGGTGGTCGTATCGGCACGCGAGCTGACGAAATTGGCAATTTGCCGTCCGAGTCGCAAGTCATATCCTGCAAGGTAGCCTCGCGGTCGGGTCTTTCATCCAGCCGTTGTATGGGCATGATGGGGAACATCTGGTCGATAGCCCAGGAATCGGGCAATGACTGGAACAGCGAAGTTACAGAAATACTTGTCGGCAAGCAGCTTGCTCAACTTGCGGAATTCCTCGGGGCAGTGCTTCATGCCGCTGGCAATGGAGTTGATTTCGCGGCAGATACTCCAGTAGAGTTTCTCTATTTGTGCACGCGTATTCAGGTCGACGATGCCATGGCTGAAAAGGTCGAGTGCCTCTTCGCGTATCTGCTGCGCATCGTGCCAAGGTTCCAGCATACTGCGCTGGCTCAGATTATCCCAGATGTCATACAGTTCCTTCACCAGTTCGTGAGCATCCTCTCCCGGTTCCCAGTCGTCGTCCATTTCGGGCAGGAAGCCGTTTCCAGCACTTCGAAGATAAGCACGGGTGATGGGCAGTCAGGCTGCGTCCCGTCTCGGTAATGATATTGGGATGAGGAACCCGTGTTTGTCGGCAACATCAACGAAAGTCGACACCACATCGTTGACATATTCCTGGATGGAATAGTTGACGGAGCTTTCGCTACTTGAAGAGCGTGTACCGTCATAATCAACTCCCATACCGCCACCGGTATCCACGAATTCGATGTTGAAGCCCATCTTGTTCAGCTGCACAAAGAATTGCGAAGCTTCACGCAAGGCATTCTTGATGCGGCGTATCTTGGTTATCTGACTGCCGATATGGAAATGTATCAGCTTCAGACAGTCCTTCATATCTTTTTCTCCAAGAAGTCCAGCGCTTCGAGCAGTTCACTGGATGTCAGTCCGAACTTGCTGGCATCTCCTCCGCTTTCTTCCCATTTGCCACTTCCACTGGAAGCCAATTTAATGCGAATGCCGATATTAGGTTTCACCTTCAATTGCTTCGCCATCTTGGCAATAAGATTCAACTCATTAAGTTTCTCTACAACAAGAAAAATGCGTTTGCCCATTTTCTGTGCCAACAGTGCCAGTTCAATGAAGCTCTCGTCCTTATATCCGTTACAAACCACGAGGAACCCGGGTCTGTATTGACCCTATCACAGCATGCAACTCCGGCTTTGAACCCGCTTCCAGCCCCAGATTGAACTTCTTCCCATGGTTAATCATCTCTTCTACCACGGGACGCATCTGATTCACTTTAATGGGATAGATAATAAAGTTCTCTCCTTTATACCCGTACTCGTCGGCTGCCTGTCTGAAGCAGCAGGACACCTTCTCGATGCGGTTGTCCAGAATATCGGAAAACGCACCAATACCGGAGCCGCTACATCGCGCAACTGCAACTCGTCCACCAACTCTTTTAAATCGACGGCAACCCCATCCTTACGCGGTGTCACCACAACATGACCTTTGTCATTGATACCAAAGTACGAAGTGCCCCAACCAGTTACGTTGTACAGCTCTTCTGAATCTTCAATACGCCATTTTCTCATCAGTACATTTACTATTAGACTATTTACAATTTACTATTTTCCCACTATAGTGTGTCTTATAAAGGGGCGACAAAAATACACATAAATCTAATATATCCAGCTCCTCGGACTGAAAAATACACATTTACAAGGGATTAAAGTCCTAAAGTTGGCGTAACCGTTGCACGGATTCGCTAATCTGGCTGCGGCTTTCCAGATAACCGGCATCAAAGCGATAACGGGCCTGCGAGTAGAAAGGCTCACGCTTATCCAGCGCCTCCACAATGAAGGTGCGCAAATCTTCGTCCGTCTTGCCTTGCAGGATGGGGCGTTGCTGCTTCGCCACCCGGAGCCGGCGGAACAGAATATCGGGGTGTACATCCAGAAACACCGTCTGCCCGCAACCGTTCATATACTCCATATTGTCAAAACAAGGAGTACCGCCACCGGTAGAGACCACGACATCCTCAAATTCCCCTACTTCATGCAGCATGTTTCGCTCCAATTCACGAAAGAGGCTTCTCCCGCTCGGTGAACAATTCACGGATTGATTTGTGAAAACGTTCTTCGATGTACCAGTCCAAATCAATGAACGGCACATTCATTTCGCGGGCAAAAGCCTTTCCTAAAGTAGTTTTACCGGCTCCCATGTAGCCGGTCAAGAAAATACGTATCATATCTGCTACGAGTTACAGGTTTCCTGCAAAGGTAGCAATTCCAAGCTGAAAACGCCTCTGTATCAGAGAAAAATTTTGATACGCTTGCTTAAATCTTCGAATTCCTTTTCTCCCGGTTCACCAGTGGGTGTACCGAAGGGCATCTGTGCAATCATCATCCAGTTGTCGGGCAGGTTCCAGGTGCGACGTACCTCGTCGTCAATCAAGGGGTTATAATGTTGCAGGGAGGCGCCCAACCCCATATCTTCCAGCATAGTCCAGATGGCAAACTGGTGCATAGCGGAGGTATGCTGTGACCAAGTGGGGAAATTATCCTTATAGGAAGGGAATGCTTCCTGCAGCTTCTTGACTACAGAAGTGTCTTCAAAATAGAGCACAGTACCGTGTCCGCTAGCAAAACAGCCGTCAATCTTGGCTTCCGTCTTGGCAAAAGCCTCGGCAGAGATGCGTGCTTTCAGGGTTTCCTTCATAATGTTCCACAATTTCTTATGTTCGTCGCCCAGCAGCAATACAATTCTTGTAGACTGTGAATTGAAAGCTGACGGCACATTCTTTACGGCTTCACGAATAATGTGTACTATTTCTTCATCCAGCACCGACGAATCGCTGCCGATAGAGTAATAACTACGGCGATGCGCCATGGCTTCTGCAAATGTTCTCTTCATTTTTTGTCCTTTCTTTTTTTATTGAGTTTTCTCTTATTTATTTTATATCCGCCATACAAAGAAACAAATAAAAGAGTTAAGTTGTTCGGATTTTCTTTTTTACCTTTGTCCGCAGTTATGAAGAAAGAAAAATATTACGTCGTATGGGCGGGAGTCAGCCCGGGTATCTACACTTCCTGGACAGACTGCCAACTACAGACCAAAGGCTACGAAGGAGCAAAATACAAGTCGTTCGAATCACGCGAGGAAGCGGAAAAAGCCTTTGCCTCTTCGCCGTACGCGTACATCAAGCGGTCGGCCCCTTCTCCTGCCAAGACTATTCCCGGCGCCGACGCTCCCCTTCCTGCCGCCGTCGCAGAAAACAGCCTTGCCGTAGACGCCGCCTGCAGCGGAAATCCCGGTGCCATGGAGTACCGGGGAGTACACGTCGCCAGCCGTCAGGAAATCTTTCACTTCGGGCCGATGTATGGAACCAACAATATCGGCGAATTCCTCGCCATTGTCCACGGACTTGCCTTGTTGAAACAGAAAGGTTTCGACATGCCCATCTACAGTGACAGCGTGAACGCCATCAACTGGATAAAACAGAAAAAATGCAAGACCAAACTGCCGCGTGACGCCAAGACCGAAGAGCTTTTCCGCCTAATAGAACGTGCGGAGAAGTGGTTGCGCGAAAACACCTACACCACCCGCATCCTAAAATGGGAGACAAAGCAATGGGGGGAAATTCCGGCCGACTTCGGAAGGAAGTAAAAAAACGCGGGCACCCCGGATTCTTCATCCGGTTGTGCCCGCGTCAAGAAAATGATGCGGCCGAGCTTATGAATGAATAGCCGCCATCATGTTTTATTTGCTATACGATGCCTTCACGAAAGGAGCATCAAGCAAGTAGTCAAGACTCTGCTTCACACTCTCTTCTACGGGGCAGCTGTATTTCTCAATCTCAGCTACGATGTGGCGCACGCCAGCAGTATCCGTATTCTTGAAGATAGCATCATAACCTACCATACCACTCTGCCCAATCTCGCGGTGATCCTTGATATGGAGCATGGTGAAGCGTCCGGGATACTTGTTGAAGTAATCCACCGGGCTGTTCTGGCCACGCACTACCCAGTAAACGTCCATCTGGAAGAATACATATTCGGGATTGGTGTGTTGCAACATGTAGTCCAGCATCAGCTCCTTGTCTTCCACTTTCTGGAATTCATGGGCATGATTGTGGTAACCGTATTTCAAACCGGCAGCCTGGCAGCGCTTGCCCACTTCATTGTAATAGTCGCAGTAGGTCTGCAAGTCTTTCAATGTCTTGGGAACGGAGAGATACGGAGTCACGATATACTCCATACCGGCCTCCTTATGGGCAGCAATGCACTGATCCCACCATTTCAAGGCTTCCGTAAAGTCGCCCGAAGCCAGTTCCTCGTCCGACAACCCGTGGGTAGTGTGCGAAGAAAGCACGGTCATACCGCTCTTTTCCACCATCTGTTTGAACTCCTGGGGAGTCTTGCCGTAGAACTTACCGTCATTGTAGTTGGCGGCCTCCACACTGGTATAGCCCATATCAGCCAAATCCTTCAGAATCTGGTCGAGGTTACTGCCGTCCTTCACCAAGTCTCTTACAGAGTAGAGCTGGATGGCTACTTCCTTTTTCGTCGTTTCCGGCGCCGTTTCCGTGCTGTGGCTGCTGCAGCTTGTGGCCATCATGGATAAGCACAGTGCTGACAAAATCATCATATGTTTGATTCTCATAGTACTATCTTTTTAGAAGGAATTAGTCGAGAACCTTTACACGGATGTTGCGGTACCAAACATCGTCGCCATGATCCTGCACACCGATAAAGCCTTCGTGGTTTTCGCCGCCGCAATTGTTCAACAGTTCGAAAGCCAAGGGCCACTTCTCTTCGCTGAACTTGCTTGCCTGCAACATTTCAGTCCATTGCTTAGTCCACAAGTGATATTCCAGTACGTTTTCATCGTTCTGTCCGTGAACTACAGTACCTTTGTATACCATAATCTTTGCCTTGTTCCATTCGCCGAAAGGTTTGGCGTTCTGCGGAACAGCCGGTATCATGTCGTACAAGGAAGCAGCCTGACGGTTGTTGTCCTTACCCAGTTTGGCATCCGGATGATTGGCGTTATCCAGCACCTGGAACTCGGGAGCAGAGATATAGATGGGTTCCAACACTTCGTTGCCGTCCTTGTCCTTTGAAGTAACTTCCTGAGCCAGATAGAAGATACCGGAGTTACCACCTTTGGAAATCTTCCATTCCAGTTCCAGCTCAAAGTTCTTGAACTTATGGGCGAAAATCAAGTCACCGCCCTCACCGGTCTGTCCTTCGCCGGTACCGGTTCCACAGAATTTGAGGCAACCATCCTCAATAATCCATCTGGAAGGCACTTTGTCCTTACCGTATCCACGCCATCCGTCCAGGCTCTTTCCATCAAAGATAGTGATATAACCGTCCGCATCAACCGGCAGGTTCAAGCTGTCCGTTTCAGGCGCTTTCAGAGACTTGGAATAAGACACCGCAGTAGTAGTAGGAGCCACTGCTTCCTCCGTAGCGTTCGATTTTTTTGCACCGCCGCCACAAGAAGCGAGTATACCGCCAATAAGGCAGCAAGCCAAAGGATAATATATTTTCTTCATAATCTGAAAAATTAAATGATTAGTATTCGTTTATGAGCACCGGAAACCAGGTTCCGGTGCTCTTTTTAATGTTTATCTGGGCATATCGGGCAACTTCCAGCCTTCACGGTAGTTGTGCTTGATGAGCTCTTCTGCAAAAGCCTTGGCATTTACCGGATCTGTCCATGTCTTGTCGAAGCTCGGATGGCCGTTGTGTATCTTGAAGCCGTCCTTGATGACTGTACGCAATGTCTCGTCGTCGCCGATATTGGTGAAGCGCATGTTGGCTCCGTCCCATTCCAGTGTCTTGTTCAGGCCCTGCAGGCGGATGGCCAATACACCCATTGCCACCATTTCGTTCATCGGTCCGGCTTCGGAGAAATCAGACTTAGGCATCACGCGGCTGGAAGGACTTTCCTTACAAGCACGTACCCAGTCCATCTCATGACCGCCATTCATTGCCTTCGGCACACGGCGGCAAACCTTCGGCGCATTGGGCACGCGGCCGGAGAGCAACCACGGGTTCTGTCCGTAGCAACCACAAATCAGCGTATCCTTCGTTCCGTGGAAGATAGTCAGACCGCCACCGCTCTGCATCAGTTGCTTTCCTTCGGGGAAGCCTTTCGGACGGTCGGGCATCATGCCACCATCATACCAGTGAACTTCCACTTCGGGCATAGCCACCTTCGGCATATTCTCGCGTGCGGGGAAAGTCAGCTTCACGTGCTGTGCTTGCGGAGCGCAGGCATTGAGCAATAATGTAGACGAACCTTCTACTTTAGTAGGATACAGCAGCTTCAAAGCTCTGAACGGCTGGTGCAGGATGTGGCAAGCCATATCGCCCAAAGCACCCGTACCATAATCCCACCATCCACGCCAGTTCCAGGGATGATAGATTTCGTTATATGGATTCATCTTGGCAGGACCGGTAAACAAATCCCAGTTCAGGGTTTTGGGAATGCGGTCTTCCTTTTCGGGAACATTCAATCCTTGCGGCCAGATGGGACGGTCGGTAGCACATTCCACCTTCGTCACGTCACCGATTTCGCCGTTCCATATCCACTCGCATACCAAGTCGGTACCCTCGTCCGAAGAACCCTGGTTACCCATCTGGGTAACTACTCCCGTAGAAGCGGCCAGGCGGGTAAGCAGACGGGACTCATATACAGAGTGCGTCAACGGTTTCTGGCAATATACATGTTTGCCCATCGTCATGGCATCAGCAGTAATGATGGCATGTGTATGGTCGGCAGTAGCGATGATAACGGCATCGATGTCCTTACCCATCTCATCGTACATCTTACGATAGTCCCAATACTTCTTCGCATTGGGAAGCTCATCGAACACACCTTTCGCGTAGCGCCAGTCTACGTCACAAAGCGCCACGATATTTTCCGTAGCCTTCACATGGTTGATGTTGGTGTGTCCCATACCGCCGATACCTACGGCAGCAATGTTCAAACGGTCACTGGGAGGCACGTGTCCGTGGCTCTTACCCAAAATGCTGCTTGGAGCAATGGTAAGACCCGCCAAAGCTAAACCTCCGGTCTTAAGAAATTCTCTTCTTGTAAATTTCGACATGGTTCTTTAGATTTTAAAATCGGTTAATATAATGAGTTTTAAAACAATCCTTAATTACAGTAGGCATCAGACTACCGTCTTCTTCGGACGGAGCAGTCCGTAACCTTCTTTCATATGCCTCCGGCGCTCCCTGATTTCCTCCAGCGTCTGCAAGTCGCCTATGCCGGGCAGGTCGTGGCGGCGCGCATCCTCCAGGAAGGTCCATCCGTATTGGGAAGCAATGGCCGAGTCTCGCATCTGCGGCAATCTCGGATCGCGTTTCCCGCTCTCGATGGAGTCGGCCATAATATTGCATAGCTTATCCAGGTTCTTCCCGCCAAACGGCTTCTCCAGGCGAAGCGTACGGTTCACGCCATGAAGCTCCACTACGGCAGTCCGGAAATCATGCGTCATGCGCACGATACCTTTTGTACCGATAATGTCCGTATATGCATTATGAGTCTGGTTTCTGGAGAGTTGTCCGTAGACGAAGCCTTGTGTGACATCGAAGGCGATGCCGTTCTCGAACGTACCGTGGCACTGTACCCACCAAGGGTCCTTGTAGTCCCACATCCGCATGCCTTGGGCATGCCAGGTCTTGTATTCACTGTCGGTATACCAGCGGGCAATGTCTATGTAGTGCATGCCGCAGTCGTGGTAGGCGGGACCCTCATATTCGTGTCCCTCGCCCGGCGCCAATCCCGGAGTCATGTGGCAGATGCGCAAGATAGCCAGTTCGCCAATCTCGCCTTCATCGATAAACTGCTTCATAGCCTGGTGATACCAGGAGTTCCGCAGATAAAGGTTGACAGCGGCAATGCGATCATACTTTTCAATCAGGTCCACAATTTCCCATTCCTTATCAATGGTATCGGCAATGGGTTTCTCCGTCAGGATATGCTTATTGCTCGGACAGCTTTCTCTATTTGTTCTTTTCTGGAATTTGCCAATGCAAAAGACCAACAGCTTCTACACTCTGGTCATCAAAGATTTCTTGTTCATCGGATATGATTCTGGATGAAGGGGAAAGGTTTCTTGCCAATTCTCGGGAGGCCGGATCGGTATCGCAGATATATGCGATGTCCCATCGACCGCTTTTCTGCATTTCCTCCCAATACATTTGCCCCATTCTGCCGAACCCTATCAAACCAACTTTTATTTTCATGGTAGGCGAATATTAAATATTTACAGTTATAGTATTATCGGGGTCAATTGAATTACATGATTAAGAGTACTTGGACTGATAGTCATAGTAGCTGTCGTCGTAGACGTTGGATATAATTTTTCATGATATTTGCAATGTTTATGTATGTGTTCTTTGCAAAATAGGATAATTAGTGATAGAATGGAAGCAAGCAGATATTAAAAAGCGTAAAAGGTAAAAGAACACTCTTTATTCATCATCGCCTAACAGCCGTGAAACACTCTGCCGGCAGCCGTCAACACCCACCTGCATCATAGATTCTGCGTAAGAAATATAGAAGAGAAAGAAGAATTAATAGGCTGTTTGCAGGAAATTAACTTCCTATTTAGTCATAACAGCCTAGCACAAGCGGGTGGAAGCAAAGTACGCAGAATTTTATTGCTATGAGAGACTGCATATCATTCAGTCTCTTATAATAGCCGTTCTTCTCGAGAAGTTCCTCGTGCTTACCACGTTCCACGATTTCACCTTCATAGAGTACACAAATCTCATCCGCATTCTTGATGGTGGAAAGGCGGTGGGCGATGGCAATCGTGGTACGGGTCTTCATTAGCCGTTCCAGAGCCTCCTGCACCAGTCGTTCGCTTTCGGTATCGAGTGCTGAAGTGGCCTCATCGAGTATCAGGATAGGCGGATTCTTCAAGATGGCACGGGCAATACTGATACGCTGGCGCTGTCCGCCGGAAAGCTTGCCGCCACGGTCGCCAATGTTGGTCTGATAACCGAGTTCGGTCTCCATGATGAAGTCGTGGGCATTGGCAATCTTTGCCGCTTCGACCACCTGCTCCATAGTTGCATTTTCCACACCGAAGGCAATGTTGTTGAAGAAGGTGTCATTGAACAGAATGGCCTCTTGGTTCACGTTTCCTATCAACGCACGCAGGTCGTGGATGCGAAAATTCTTAATATTCACACCGTCAATTGTAATCTCACCTAACTGCACATCGTGATAGCGCGGCAGCAAATCCACCAATGTAGATTTGCCGGAGCCGGACTGGCCGACAAGTGCAATGGTTTGTCCTTTGGGCACCATCAGATTGACGTGCTTCAACACTTCGCGCTTGCCGTCGTAACTGAAGGAGAGGTCCTTAAATTCAATCCGGTCATTCATCCCGTGCAGCGGCAACGGGTTTACCGGTTCCTTAATGGGGTTCTCGGCTTTCAGTATTTTGTCCACACGTTCCATGGATGCCAGACCCTTTGGAATGTTGTATCCTGCCTTTGCAAAGTCTTTCAACGGATTGATGATACTGTACAGAATCACCATATAGAAGATGAACGTTGATGCTTCCATGGAAGTGCCGTCGCCCAGAATAAGCAGACCACCGAACCACAGTACCAATACAATGAGCAGCGTACCGAGGAATTCACTCATCGGATGTGCCAACGACTGACGGATGGCTACCTTGTTGGTTGCATCACGCAGCTCGTCGCTGCATTGCTTAAAACGGTCCACCATCTTGTCTTCTGCTATAAAAGCCTTGATTATACGCAGTCCGCCAAGCGTCTCTTCCAATTGCGACATGGTATCACTCCATTTTCCTTGGGCTTCCAACGACTTACGCTTCAGTTTCTTGCCGACTTTTCCCATCAGCCAGCCCATACCCGGCAATACCAGGACAGTAAACAGAGTCAGCTGCCAGCTGGTTACAATCAGAGTGGAAAAATAAAGCAGAATCAGGATAGGATTCTTGAGCAGCATATCCAGTGAACTGGTAATGGAGTTCTCAATTTCGCCTACGTCACCGCTCATACGTGCAATGATGTCCCCTTTCCTTTCTTCAGAGAAAAAGCCGAGCGGCAAGTGCATCACTTTGAATAGACCATCACGCGGATATCGCGTACCACTCCCGTACGAAGGGGAATCATAATGGCGGAAGAACCGAAATAGCAGGAAGTCTTCAGCATGGTCATGAAAGCAAGGAAGAGCCCCATGAACAGCAATGTCATCTGTGGCCCGTGTGTCTCAATCATCTGAGTGACGTAATAATAGAAATTGTTCACCGCCACTTCCTTCAAGCTACCGCTTCCCACTCCATGAAGTGATACACTTGGGTGTTCTCCCCGTCTTGAAAAGGATATTGAGAATAGGAATGAGCAGTGTGAATGAAAAGACATTGAATATAGCGGACAGCACATTGAGCACGATTGCCCAACCGATATATCTCTTGTAAGGCGACACAAAGCGCCGCATCAGTTGTAGGAATTCCTTCATTGCTTGTAGTTAAGTGAATTATGAGGTCGCAAAGATACAAGAAAACGAGGGAATGGAAAAGGGTTTCAGGTTATTTCTGCCTAAATGCCCACATTCTCTACTTTCTTTTGTGTCCTTGCATACTTCTCCAGCACCATGTACACTCATACATTGTCATCTTAATAATAGCCGGCTCATTTATTTTCCATCTTTACTCCTAACTTCCACACAATTTTCTTCAAACTTCAATATGCCCAAGCAATTATATGAGTAAATAATGAAAAGATGTACCTTTGCACCCGACTTAACTGAGAACTTTGTTCACCACATGAGAAAAGCTATTATCACAACCCTATCTGTCCTAATCGTACTTCTGTCCATTGCTTGCAATACCCGAGTGAACTATAATAAGTACCTGATTGCAATTGACTCGCTCATCGTTCAGCAACCGGACACTGCCCTATCTATGCTCGAAGCATTCCCGACAAACAGCCTGCAGACCCAAGCTGACAGTGCTTATTATGACCTATTAATGACAGAAGCAAGAGATAAGAACTACATTATCCAAACCAATGATTCCCTGATACAATCGGCCCTGACCTACTACAACGGCACAAACGACATAGAAAAGCGGGCAAGGGCCCATTACTATTCCGGCTGCGTCTACCGGGATTCACAGAGAAGAACAGAATCTATGACTCAATACCTCATAGCAAAGCCCTTGGCTGAAAAAGCAGGAGAAAGACGTCTATTAAGTCTTATCTACCTGAATATAGGTTATCTATACTATTCACAAAACCTAAATACACAAGCCGATTCCAGCTATCAATTGGCACAACAAATAGGTATTCAGCTAAAGGACTCTGTTCTTCAAGCAGAAGTTCTGTCACGACGAGGACTCATCCGAATGGAAAAGGAGAGGAATTCTATCCCGAAGCCGAAAAATGATGTTGAAGGCACTCGCTATCGTCCAAAAACAGTCCAACATACAATTAAAAGAAAATGTGTTCTCCTCACTATGCCAACTATACAACTGGATGGAAAACGGAGAGAAAGCTATAGAATTCGCCAAACAGAATCTTGGCGTACAGAAAGACCGCACAACATGCTACAAAGCTTTCGAACTACTTGGAAGCGCATATTACCTAATATTGCAATATGATTCTGCCCGCTACTACCTACAAAAATCCCTTTTCACAACAGACTATGCCACCAAAGCCGGGGCTTACATGTATCTGGCAGACATAGCCAAAGAGCAAGGAGACTTAGCTACTTCCTTAGAGATGGAACGCAACTACTCTGCCTATTTGGACAGCATGCAGAAGTCCAGACAGCCCGATGCCATTGTCTGCGCAGAACAAGGGATGCCAAGCAACAAGCAAAACATAATCAGCAAACACACCCATTACTCTATCATAAGTATATCAATAATCACATTAACCCTCATTGTAGCTGTAATCATCCTATCCTATAAGAAAAGAAAGCAAAAGCCCAATAACCGAACCGAAAAAGAAATGCTGTATAAGGCAGGACTTGTTCTATTCGAACAATCTGAGGTATACAACAAGATGACTCTAATCATCCGCTCTCATAAAGAAAAGGCAGAATCAGAAATAATGCATCAAGGTGACTGGCTACAACTAATTGCAGAAACCAACAAATGTTGGAATAATATTGCCCGGGAACTACAATCAAAATATCACCTGACAGAAGACGAAATCTACTTATGTTGTCTGTACCTGACAAACCTCCCGATAAGCCACTTTTGCCATATATTGAGCTGCGAACGGGATACTATTTACAAAAAGGCAGACCGCATATTAGAAAACAAAATGGGCTTTGCACACAAAGAGATATCTCTTAAGGAAGCTTTAAAAAAGAATCTCCAATCATCTAGCCAATCATAACAATCATTAGCAAGTACAACAATTATACAATATTATACGCCATTATACACCGAAATTATACAATATTATACACTTATCCTGCCGTATTAAACCGACCTTTGCGGCATCAATAATCAAAAAAGTGTATAATGATGAAAAAACTATTGTCTATCTTAATTGCGACATTCTTTTTAAGCAATATTGTGACATACGCACAAAAAGAGAACAATCCTTTTACAGAAATTGCCCTAACCCAAGCAAAAAGAAAAGATCCGATTAGTAAAGGAGATACCCCTATATCTCGTAGTATCATTCAAACCGCCAACGCCTACTTATATAATAACACAGTATGTGTCGACTTCAACGAGGTATTACCTAACGTCACCATAACCCTCATCAATGAATCAACTAGTAAACTCATTCATTCAGAAGCATACAATGAACCCACAAACATTGACATCACTTTGGATGAAGGATACAGTAGTGGTAACTATTTGATTAAAATAGAGTCTGATGAAGTTCTTTTATATGGTTATTTCTCATTATAACAATCATACAACAAACAATACATTATTTAAAAAGATAGAGAGCCATGAAAAAGTTATTCCTATTTATGAGTTGGGTAATGCTTATATTATCCGGTTGTGCCGATGAAGATATCATCGAACGTAATTCCCCGTCATTTCCACAAAGTGTAAATACCCGATCTGCAGGAGATGGTGTATATGATATTTTAGGGTACGGCTATGATATAACTGGGCCATATTTAGATACTAAGTCCAGTCGTGCAATAGTATTTGATACTAATAAACTATTAGAAAAAGGACTGATTACCCCCTACAAACTAGAAGAATCTCGGTTCCGTTACTCTTCAGGGAAAGATGTCATTGATTTTACCACCAACATGTCATCTTCATTACAAATGAGCACCCCCGGCATCCTAAAAGTCATAGGTGGCGCCTCTTTAAATATAGCATTCGGAGGTAATTCTCATTATAATTCTGACTACTCTTTTGCATACTGTACTCAGCAATATATAGATAGCAGGTATCGAATTTCAGAAGCTGACATTAATGTTTTAAAGACATGTCTCACAAAACAGTTTATTGAAAGACTCTCTACATATACACCAGAACAAATTGTTGAAGAGTATGGAACTCATGTGTTAAAGGATATATATTTAGGAGCAAAATTCGAAGTGTATTATATGGCTAAATCAACCTCATCATCAAAAAAAGAAAGTATAAACGCTGGGTTAGGCGCTTCACTCTTTAGCCTTTTCAAGATGGATGGAAAATTCCAATATGATGAATCTTTAGCTATAACTAATAAAGAGCAGTCCTTATATTATTTCACAATAGGAGGTGACCCCGCCGTAGGAGTGCAAGGTTCTTTAAATCCAGAAAATTCACCATCAATAGATATAGGTAAATGGATGGCATCAGTAAAATCTTCCACACCGAAATTTATTGATGTCGACAATAATTCACAATCATTTATCCCCATTTATGAATTAGTTACAGACCCCACAAAAAAGCAAACTCTCAAAGCATATATAGACAACTACATAAAGAGTAAAGAAGTATGTTCTATAAGCCTATATCCATCAACTACTGGTACACGTCAAGTCAGCGGACTAGGACATATTAATCAAGGGGCAGGAGTTGCTATCGGTGATATTGATAAAAATGGAAGGCCTGATATGATATTGATGGGAATAGATAATCCTAAAGGAAAGAATAATTTTTGGTATAAAGTCTTATATGATATTGATGAAAATGGATACTATTCAAAAGAATCATCTATTCTTTCAATTTCTGCTGAGGGTTGGGAAAATTCTGGAGGTGATATCGCCCTCTGTGATTTGAATAATAATGGAATATTAGATATGGTTCTTTTATGCACAGACAAGCCCACTACAGCAGGTCGTGCCTACCGATGGTATTACGTAGCTTATGACCTCAAACCTGATGGCCACTATAACTCATTATCTTCGCTAAATACATTAGATGAACTCGGATTTTTTTACGATGGAGCAGGTATTGATATATGTGACATAAATAAAAATGGAACTCCTGATTTATTAATGATGGTCTATGATGCCCCAGAAGGAGAAAATTCATTTCGATATCAAATTGCTTTCGACCTACAATCAAATGGCAACTATTTGAGTCTATCACCCGTATATGAAGTTCCAGGATTAGGTCATGATGGAGATGGAGCAGGAGTTGCAGTTGGTGATATTGACAATAATGGTACATTGGATATCCTATTTATGGCATTAGATGCTCCCTCTGGTAAAGATAAATTCGTATATGAAATACTACCTGATATAGATAAGTATGGTAACTCTTATGCAAAACCTATATATACCCCTCGTTTCCCTGACTCTTTATCACCGTGTGACACTGGACAAGGAGCAGCATGTTGTCTTTATGATTTAGACAATAATGGTTTCTTAGATGCCATTTTGTTGCTATTGAAAATATTAAAGGGAAAAGTAACTCATGGAAATATGTAACAGGACATAATTTGAATAAACAAGGTGTACCAATGTGTTGGAGATAACTTAATACCCAATTATTGTATATGAGTTTATATTACCCACTCTCTGCATGTAATTTATTCAAAAGCATTGAAGTATGTCAGGTCTATATATTATGTTTATATCAATATAAATTAAAACAACATGAAAAAGATTTTAGTTTTATTCGCATTACTGATGACCGGCGTTATGGGCATCCACGCGCAAGAAGGACTCAAATGGGGAGCGATGGCAGGTATGAATTCCAGCAAGTTCTCCACCAATGGTTTTGACAGCAAGGTAGGTTTCCATGTCGGCATCAAGGCCGAGAAAGACTTGCCCCAGATAGCCCAAGGTGTTTATCTCGACATGGCTGCACTGCTGTCCTTAAAAGGTACACAAATAAATGGGAATGATGCATCTCTGAAATTCAATCCCTACTATTTAGAAATACCTATACACATGGGCTACAAATATGCCATCAATGACAATTTTGCCATCTTTGGCAATTTCGGTCCTTACTTTGCAGTCGGTCTCTTCGGTAAAATGAAGGCAACGGGATATTTGATTGATGAAGTGGAAGGATTGACAAGCATTCATGATTCTGCCAAAGTATTCGGAAGCAATGCCATGAAACGTTTCGACTTTGGTCTCGGACTCAAAGCAGGAGTCGAATTCTTTCAAAAATATCAAGTCTCTATCGGATATGACTGGGGATTACTGGACAATATAGAAGATAGCGGAAACAAAAACCGCAACTTGATGCTCTCCGTGGGGTATTTCTTCTAAGATTTAATAGTGTGGAAAAGGGCACGAAAACCCTCTCCACACTTTTTATTGCCGATATACAAGAAACAAACTGTTCAACATAGAAATAAAATCACTACTTACGAAAACAGAGACAACCACTGAGCCGAATCTATAAAAATATGGCATTTTGAAGTAATTCTTTCCATGGATATTCCACTTCATCATTACAAAGCACCACCATTTTCTCTGAATTATCTCCTAAAAGAGCACCATATTTACCTAAAGTCCCTTTACTGGTAATCTGATGCTTGCAACGAGCTATCAGAAACAAGTCCATATACCCCTTATCAGAACCGTTTATATCAACAATCTTACAATTACCTTCCGTAAGATAAAGTTGCGGAATAAGTTCATCCCTCACCCAATCCGGCTCATCTGAAAAGAAATAGAAGAAAGAAGACATATCCCTATCCTGCATATAAGTCACTGCCGACTTGAAATACTCCAATGAAGCAGGTTTGCCGTAAGCCGGAATTTCTACTTTCAAGTCCCCACGCCTTACGTGAACAGCTACGGAACAAGGACGTGAATCAATCTCTGAATACAGCAATTTATTCTGTGCATCCAGCACCTCGGGCATTACTCTAAAAAGCGACCGGAATACCGGAAGCCAAATATCAGCCGGAACATGATAATAACCACCTAAATAGACCGGAGGCTTCTTTTGTAGAAAGAGAAGTCATCCTGCCTACCATAAGTATTATTACCCAAATTAAAATATTTCTTCTTATAGACAGACAAAGCCAGTTTAGAAGCGGACTTCACTTTTAAGTAAGGAAAAGCCTTCAACAAATCGAAGTTACGTACAAACTGGTAATCCATATCTGTTCCCCACTCTTCATAGAAAGACAAATCATAGAGCACTTTATGTCCTCCATTTTCAAAAATTCTACCCAGCAGATATTGGTGCATCTGAGAACAAACTCCGCCATCCATAAGTACTATCACTTGAGGGGCTATCAGTCTATGTTTTACAGCCTTTCTATACAGGCTTTTCTTCCACCTTTCTATGATTTTCATTTCTCTATAATTTATTTTTCCAATTATAATAATACAGTCTCCAATATCCCAACAACGATGATAACCTATAAGTAGTAACTATCTTCTTCTCACGGCGTGACAGTAATTTCCAAAATTCCGGATAATCCCCAAGCCCTATCATCAACCGATTCATTTCTTTATTAACATCCTTTACCTTTTTCCAATGGAGCCGCGCTTGAGTATTCTTTATATGGAACAAAGCTAATTCTCTTGCAAATTCCTCATGCAATCCGTTCCGTTCTATATAGTCATCAAACCAGCGCACATAAACATTGAAATCAAGATATGCTCTCTCTCCCAAATCGTGAGATACCGAAGAGGAATAAACATAATAATCAAGAATCGGAGTATTTATAGAAACAACTTTTCCCGAACGAACTAAAATCTGCGTAGACAAAGCAACATCTTCTCAAACGAGATGCCGAGCCTTTCAATCCCCTCATCATATAAAGAACGTAAATGAAACTTGGTCCACATAGCCCAATATGCCCTTGAACAGAGGATACATTTTAAATATTCAATCCCGGACATTTGTTCAAACTCCATGCTGTCCGATTCCTTTCTTCCGCCATCTTCACAAAAAGAAAGGAGCAACAACAACATCGGCTTGAGTCTCCTCAGCACGGTTCACCAAACATCCTATCGCATTGCTCATCAAAACATCATCACAATCCAAATACTGTATATATTTCCCCCGTGCCCGATTCACACCTATTCTTCTCGCTTCGGATATTCCTCCATTCTGTTTGCTTATAACAATAATACGACAATCCAACTTTACATAATTTTCTATAATGACCGGAGTATTATCCATACTTCCATCATTGACCACGATGATCTCTATATTCTTGTAGGATTGGGACATAGCACTTTGAAGGCATCTCTCTAAATATTTCTCACCATTATAGACACAAATTATAATAGAGACTAAGGGAGAAAGGGTATCGTTCATCATATTTACAATTACATTCTACAAGCCCAACAAAGTACAGAAACTTGATGCAAAGTTATCAATACCATACTTTTCCTCTATTGCAATGGAATCGATGTTTTTGGAGCATTTTTCTAACGTTTTCATCCCGCAATATTTCTATCTTTTCTGCTAATTCCGCAATATTTCCTTTCTGGTAAAGGAGCCCATTCACTCCATCCTCAATGCGTTCCGGATTTGCCCCACATCAGAAAGGATTAATGGCAACCCGCATTTCTGAGCTTCTACAGCAACCCTACCAAAAGTTTCAAAAGTGGAACAAACCAACACAACGTCAGCCAAAGCATAATAAGAAACCACCTGTTGCGTGTAAGAGACAATTTTACATTGTTATCCAGACCATTATCTTGAATATATTTTTGGCATTTGGGCATAAAGCCAACATCCGGGCCAACCAGATAACAAAGAATATCCTTCCCTTCAGCCACTATTCTCTTTACCGCCTGCAAAAGTTCCATCTGTCCCTTATTAGAGTCAAAAGCGCCGACCAACAAGATAGTATACCGCGTATGTATCACATTTCACATCCACTCCAACCGTCATCGGCAATTCTACAGCTTGGGTGATGCTGCTTATTTTTGCGCTTGTCATCACCTTTTGATAATGAAACTCTGCATATCTGGAAGTTACCAATATCTTATTTGATAATTTATCAATCGCTCTAAAGATAAAACGAAATTCAAAAACAGGATTAAGATTCAGCCAAGTCACATCAGGTATCTCATGGATAAACCAACAGTGCTTTATCCCTAACATCTTACATGATATTGCCAAATGAGGAAAAACCACAGTATTTGTCATTCCATAGTCCGGCTTTATCCTTCTCAAGTAACGGGTTAATTTAATGGAATACTTCGATAGTTTACGAATATAAGAAAGCTTCTCTCTCGTGCCGATATCCATGTCCTTACCTACAAGCCACCATTCCATTTGTAAGAACCTATAGCCATCAATATAAGGGGAGCAGGCATCAAGCAAATCTCCCGGACCAGGAAGAACCATATAGAGTTGCCAATCAGGGTGAATATGCTTAAGCCCCCGCAATAGATCCAATAAACATCTTTGTGCTCCTCCGGCACAATCACTAACATGTGATAAAAAAACCAATTTCATAGCAACCACAATTAGCTTACAAGATATTTGTACACATATTTAATACAGTGCTGTAAATGTTTCCATGAATAAGGGTAAGCTAAAAAGTCCTTCAGCACCACCTTCGCCTCAGGATATCCCGCTTTCAATAACTTACGCAAAAAGACACTGAAGGTATATTCTTCCTGCTTCCTCATTTCTTTTTCTCCCTCAAATCCGCAACTAAGCTCTTCAGCGTCCTTCTTGCGTCTAAACGTCCTCTCATCACTGAATTAGCAGATAAATTGAGGCTGAAATACCCACTTCTGCCCACAATATCCCCTTGCCCCACTATGCGACTTGAGGCAATACGCAGTATCATACCCATAAGTTGTAGGCGTTATCCAAAATCAGTCTGAAAAATATCTGCGTAAGCATTATTACAGGTATAGATATTCAGCACATACCGCCTTGATGTTCTGATCCACTTGGCTGGTACAGAGACAAACCTGAAGACAAACGCTTTTATGCGACTTGTTGCATTGAGTCCGAACCTCTTTACGTCAAGTCTGTGGATAATGGCCTTGTAGAAATTACGGATAAGTGCCGTAAGAAGAAGGAACACAGTGTTCTCTGCCATGAAGGATTTGGGCAATCTGTCCCACCCGAAACCATTGTTCATATCATCGAAGATACGTTCCTTTCCTCCACGAAGGTTATAGAACTCGACAATTTCTCTTGTGGAAGATTCATAGTCGTTAGTCAGGATACAACGGTATGTGTATTCTCCTTCCCAAAGATCCAGCACACCGTCCATCCGTTTCTGTCTTTGAATCACAAGTCGGTATGCTTTACCCTTCCACTTCTCAACAAGAATAGAGTTCAATTCGAACTCAATGCCATTGATTTCCTCAGTCTTCCAGCCTCTAAGAGCAAAGATGTCATTGTAGAGCGAACTGCAGCGGTTTGCGCGGATATAGAAGGATTTGCTGTGTTTCTCTATTTCCTCCACGATTTCCTCGGAACATGATCCACAATCAGCTCTGAAACGATTGATTGTAAGTCCGTTCTGCTCAAATCTCTCAAAGAATCTCTTCAGCGTGTCCTTCTGATGAAAACGAACGTTGGTGTTACCATCGCTATTCTCAATGCCAACAATCAAGTCGTCAATAACCGCCACGCCAGGGCGATAACCAAGGAACTTCTTGTATGTAGGCTTTGCATCATACTTCTCAGTCTCTATGAACTGATGGTCGAAATCAACATCATACATCTCGCCCTCTTTCAGTTGGCCGGATGCAAACATACAATTGAGCAGTAAGGTATTGAGTGTGTCAGCCGTGTTGAAATCGTAGTTCTTACCCGTATCTGATGTGTATGAGATGTTTCCTTGCGTCAGTTCCTTTATCGCTCTGAGGATAGTATCAGAACTACAAGTACGAAGTGTCGGATGGAGCGAGAGATGGTTCATCAAATGAGTAGTGACATCCTCAATGCATGAGCCACCACAGAAGTAGATACTCATGAGGGAACGGACGATTTCACTGTACTGATAACCGAACGAGCTACACCTTAGACCGAGTGTCGAGTCGATTACAGATGACAATGTGGAGTCAAATTGCTCCATGATTGAAAATATTCCTCCAAAAGGAGTGAGCTTCTCGGATTTTATTTGTATTTTTGCCATGCCTGATGAGGTTTTGTTTGATTATTTTTTTGCAACACTAAGTTAAGTGAATCCTCTGACATGGCAAAATCCTGAGCAACTTTTTGTTGCTCAGGTACTTAAAAAAAATATTTTATAATAGTGTTGCGGAATTAAGGGTGAATATATGTGAACTCATTTTTTACTTCTCCTATATTTTTGATTGCTTGCATTGGGATGCTCGGGATTGGTCATTTCGAGATAGCCAGCCTCGACAAGAGCCATGATGTATGTTTGGATATTCTTGCTATGATATGTCAGACCAGCCCTTTCAAGAATTTCTTTGCTGCTACGTGGCACACTGCAGAAGTTTACTATATCCCTCTGTTTATTTGTTATTTTAGGACGTTTAGTGTCAGAGTTAGCATTGAAAGTGTCAGAGTCGGACTCTAAGCCAGTGTCAGAGTATCTATGTTCAGTGTCAGAGTCAGCATTGAAAGTGTCAGAGTTGATGCCTAAGTCGGTATCAGAGTGTCCAAGTTTAGTATCTAAGTTACCATTGACTTGGCTACCCTCCGGTCTATTTATAGTAATTACAAACTCGTTAGTTCTGTCATTGTTGGTGAATGAAACTTTCATATCCTCAGATAAGGCACGAAGCATACCACTACCTGCTCCTGTGTAGGGGTAGCAAATGGATGGCATTTGTGCAGAGGAACATATTGCGTGGCATGGATGTACCTACAACAATATCATCCACGCTAAGCCCATTAGGGAGAATTCCGGGGCTGTGTATCTCCACTCTGTCATCAAAGATGAATATACGGATAGGAGCAGTCGCATTCAGCGAGCGATGTACCAAAGCATTTACGGTGAACTCAACAAGGCTGATGTATGAAATCTCCAATACTCCTTGCGAGTTAAACTCTTTTCCAACTTGTATATGGCGCAAGTTCCGGGTGAAGAAATCCATAATAGTTTCAAACTGATGAAGCAGATTTCCTTCAATGTCGGCATCATTCACCTTATCGCGAAATTGTGTACCTCCAAGATTGTTGCCCACAAAACAAATGCACTTTGCTGTCATTGCAGGAAGCCAACGCTGAGTGTACTTGCCAAACAGCAACATTGCAGCCACTGTGATTTTTCCATCGGGTCGGATGAAACGTAGGTTACGCAGCAGCTTCTCCCCATCGTGCCCACTAGCGATAGCAGAACAGACTGCATCTAAAGAGGTCTCGCGGAATGCATCACCCACCAAACCTTTTCTCACCAATACTTTTTCAAACTTGTTGCTTAAAAAGGTTTTGATGGTATTCTCGTCCAAGTCCTTAATCGTAGCATCCCGAACCCCAGCTTCATCAGGCGAGAACTACCGCAGTCGGTCATCATCTCGGCAAGTTCGACATTATCGAACACCTTGCGCTTGTCGGCACCGTTCTTCACCCACACAATACCCCGATTGTCGTGGTAAGGCTTATTCACCCCTTCTTTAATATGAGCCACAACAAGGCTTCCGCCATCCACGGAAATAGTTTCTACATCAACAAGGATGGCAGGAACAACATTTTCTGATGCGATGTTGCTAAGTGTGTTCGTGGTTTCCTGTACTTCCAGATATGACAAAGGATTGAGACTGCCGGTTTTGTCCTTCACACCAACGACCAATGTTCCACCACGTGCATTGCTGAATGCCACCAATTCGCAGCCGATGTCGTAGCTGTCAAGGAGCCGTTCTTTGAACTGCATCTTACTGACTTCGCCAGACTTTATCTGTTGGATAATATCTATTTCATTCATTTTTTCAAATGTTTTTGGTTGAGCAGTCTACCTGCATCAATATTCAAAGCTTCTGCTATTCGCAGGAGGTTTCTTGCGTCAGGCTGCATGGTATTTGTCACCCATTTGGAGACAGTAGCCCTGTCTTTTCCTAATTGCTCTGCCAGCCACTTGCTACTTTTTTGCTCTTCGGCAAGCACAATCTTCAGCCTGTTAATCATTTCTTTTTCCATAAAAGATATTCCTTTCGGTGTAAAGGTACAAATAAACCCAGAGAATCAAGATGAAATATATCAAAAAAGAGCATTTATACAACAAATAATTGGTTATAACGTCAACAAGTAATCTACATTTACTAATAACCTTATTTTGTCGCAAAACACAAATTACTTACGACAGCAATATGGCTTATAAAAAGCAAAAAGGGTACTTAGCATAACTCCGGATGGGAAACTGGCTGTTTCATACACTTGTTTCTGCGTAAACAATGCGTAAACAAACGGTTTCAGTTATGGGTATTTAATGAGTTTTATAAGAAATAGTAAATTCATAACTGCTTGATATTCAATTAATATTGATAAAATGAACTATCGTAGAATATCATTTTATCGTTCTCATAATCTGGAGGTCCCTGGTTCAAGCCCGGTATTTGTGTAATAAAACAACCTTCATCATGAAATACGGAGTATCTCCAAATACACTGCTCATAACTGCCGGAACCATATGGTCATTGGCAGGAGTCAATATTCTGCGTATAGGCCTGACCTGCTGGATAGATGACGGACATTATTGGCTATTCAAAGTCTGCGAAGCCAGCCTGGTATTCCTTCTGTTCTTCGGCATTATTTTCCATAGGCTATACAAGAAACATACTCTCCGTATCTCACAGAAGAAAGGGAAGCACTGCCCCTTTTCCTTTTTCGACGTAAAAGGATGGATTGTCATGATAGGCATGATTGCAATGGGAATTGTAATACGTACCTGCCACCTTCTGCCCGACTCCTTCATCGCAGTGTTCTATACCGGACTTTCTCTCGCGCTTCTCGGCACCGGGCTACGCTTCATCTGGTATTGGTGGAGGAACAGATAACTCCGGATTCACCGATTCCCATCCTATGCAGGCTCCGGCAAAGTGCTGACCGCCTCGCTCTTTATCCTTTCAGGCTTATTGCTATTCCCCGGCAATTTCCAAGCCATGCTGTGGCCCTTGGCCCTTATCCTCATCGGCATCTTCCTTCTCAGACATCACCATAGGAGAAACTGGACACACCAAAGGACAGTGCATCGCCGTGCCAAGATGGTACAACGGATGATGAACAAGAGAATGGGAGAGCAAGAGGAACATAGCACCCGGAGAAACCTACATAGACCTGGACTGCAGTTGGGGAGGTGGAACTGCACATACCCGCCGACTGGCAAGTACGCATAGAATGCAGTTGCTTTTGCGGCGGATGTGAAGACAAACGCTGGCAAGGCACACCTGCCAAACAAGCATTCCTTTCCGCCTCTTGTTCGGTATTCCTGCCTGGACAGCTATCCTTTTGTGGTATCATCTGCAGATTGTGGCAGACACTTCATTACAAACAGAAGATTTCACCGCCCCGAGGCAGAAAAGGCCGCTCCCCTGCCACAAGAAGAAAGTATTGACCGGATCACGATAAAAGACGGCTCCCGGATTCACATCATCAAAGTGGAAGACCTATTATACATCCAGGCTTGTGGGGACTACGCAACCCTGGTGACATCCGACGGAGAGTACATCAAGGAACAGACCATGAAAAACTTCGAGACACATTTGCCAGCAGATAACTTTGTCCGCATCCACCGCTCGAGCATTGTCAACGTAACCCAGATATCACGAGTAGAACAGTATGGAAAAGAGACCTACCAAGTGACGTTAAAAAGTGGCGTCAAGCTACGGGTAAGCCTCTCCAGATACCGGTTACTGAAGGAACGGTTGGGCATATAAATGCCGCAACCAGTCCTTCAGAATACTTCCTGCAGAGGAAAAAGACAATTAATCTTAAAATACAGCGGAATATATAACTTTGTCCAAAGTTATTTGTTCCTTTATCTTGCTATGATGAAACATCTGTATTACATACTTATGTTTACCTTCCTCTGTCTGGGTTTGACTGCCATCTCCCAGGAGGAACAGCCAGACTCACGGAATACTACCGGGAGTCCGGCGGGAATAGTTGTCGGAAGTCCGGCCTCCGAATGCTCCTTTACCGCCTACACACAGTGCGCATCGTACACAGCCACCCACCGTTCACTATTCAATGACGAAAATACCGACTGCTGGACCAACGAAGCGTTGTGTCCGAACAGCCTATACACACATAACCACGCCTCTCCGAAATTCCTGAAGATGAGAATTCTGAAACCAGCCGGGCAACTGGAGCATCTGCTTTCCAGCCATCTGTCTGCCGGAGAGAGCGCCAACCTTTCATTCAATCCCAATGCTCTCCGCTATTCCTGCGGATACTATATCTATGCACTGCTGCATATCCTGATTTAGACTTTATCGGACTTATTGCAAACCATTACCGGAGGTGTATTGCATGTACATCTTTCGCTTTTTTATTATCCATTTCATCACATTAATATCATAACTATGTCCGATTTATTCCTCCCCACCCTTGAGATGATGGGGCTCACTTTTGCAATCGGTTTCTTTGTGGCATTCATCATCAAACTGATAGCCAGCGCAGCCGATTCACTCGATTTCTACAGTTCCCACCAGCAGGAGTTACTCCGCCTGCGCCGCATAAAGAAGTTCCGCCAGAAGATGGAACTGATGCTACACACCCCCTCCATGCACGGAAACATCTTCGGCAACGACACGCGCGAAGACTACAGCCGGGGTGTGGACCGTGAAAACGAAAAGCCTCGAGGCTATTACCACGGAGTAAGCCACGGTGTCTCCAAAAGAAACCTGGTAGACTACTTCTACCCAGAAGATACCCTTATGATGTATCTGGAAGATGCCATCAGCCACCGTGACAACAAGAACAAGACTAAAAAGAACAACGACACCAAAAACAAAGACTAATTATGGAGAATATAGATTTTGCAACCTTGTTCCAAGGATTCGGAACAATGATGGAAAGCGGCTGGCTACTCTCCTGCCCGTGTATTTCTAATAGCCCTGGGCCTGCTGCTCATATACCTGGGATGGAAAGGCGTACTGGAGCCGATGGTCATGATTCCCATGGGACTGGGTATGGTCGCCATCAATTGCGGCACCCTTTTCATGCCCGACGGTACATTGGGGAATCTCTTTCTGGACCCGATGCTTTCGGATACGGACGACTTGATGAACACCATGCAGATAGACTTCCTGCAACCGGTCTACACCTGACCTTCAGCAACGGATTGATTGCATGCTTCGTATTTATGGGTATCGGTACCCTGCTCGACGTGGGCTTCCTGCTACAGAAACCGTTTGCCAGCATATTCCTTGCCCTATGTGCCGAATTGGGAACTTTCCTGACTGTACCCATCGCATCTGCATTGGGACTGTCCTTGAAAGAAAGCGCTTCCGTAGCCATGGTAGGAGGTGCGGACGGACCGATGGTGCTTTTCACTTCCTTGGCCCTGGCCAAACATCTGTTTGTACCCATCACGGTAGTGGCCTATCTCTATCTGGGACTGACATATGGCGGTTACCCTATCTGGTGAAGCTGCTGGTGCCGAAACGCCTGCGCGCCATCAAGATGACGAGCAAGAAGCCGCCCAAAACTATGATGCCAAAGTAAAACTGGCTTCTCGGCTATATTGTGTGCTGTACTGTGTTTTCCCCGGTTGCCTCACCGCTGTTCTTCTCCTTTGTTCCTCGGAGTGGCAGTACGCGAATCGGGGATGAAGCATATCTACGATTTTGTAAGCGGTCCGCTGTTGTATGGTTCTACTTTCATGCTCGGCCTGTTGTTGGGCGTACTTTGCGACGCACATCTGCTGCTCGACCCTAAAATTCTTAAATTGTTGGTATTGGGCATGGGCGCACTGTTGCTCTCCGGTATCGGCGGAATCATTGAGGGTACATCATGTACTTCATCAAGCGGGCAATTACAATCCGGTCATCGGAATTGCAGCCGTGAGCTGCGTGCCTACTACGGCGAAGGTTGCCCAGAAGATAGTAAGCAAGGACAACCCCAATTCCTTCATCTTGGGAGATGCCTTGGGGCTAATATTTCAGGAGTAATCACTTCGGCCATCATTACGGGTATCTATATTACTATAATTCCCTATCTGTAGCCTGCGTAGTGGGTTTAGGTGACGGAAAGAGGTTGTGGCAATCACAATCTCTTTCTTTTTATGATACATGGGGCAAGCTGTTGCATTTCAGATAAAATCCTTTACCTTTGCCGGCAAACACATTTATCAAGATATCAGGATGAAGAAAGTATTTAAATTGGCCGGAGGATTCATGGTCGGGGCATGCATCGGCTTTGTAGGAATAATAGGTGTAAGAGTCCTGGTTTTGGGAGACTCGTTCGACGGTTTACACAGCAAGTTTGCCGAAACCGGCATGCTGGAGACAGTAGGAGTTTCCTTGTTAGCCATACTGATTCTGCTGTTCTCCATCTTCCTGCGTGCTTCTGCACGGGCGGCATCTTCTGCGGACTGGCAACCGGCTACCGCTTCGTCTCCTTCCGCATCTTCAACCTTACCTTCATACGGAAAGACGGGAAATTATGCATCAAGCGTTTCAGCCTTGCCGGAACGGGAGGCCAATGCCTGCTTACCCACCCGAAAGGCCTCTTGAAGATATCCCAACCACCTTGTACAACCTGGGTGGAGTGCTTGCCAACCTGCTGACCGCCACCTTGCCTTCCTCCCCTGCTGACCGTAGACGGGCTGCCTTACCTGCTGAAATTCTTCCTTCTGATGCTCTCTTTGATTGGCATTCTCCTTGCAGGGATGAACGGCATCCCCATGAAGATGGGCGGCATCGGCAATGATGCCGACAACATGTGCCTGCTTCTCAAGGACAGCAAGAGCAAGCAGGCACTGGTCACCCAGCTGCGCATCAACGCATTGGTGCAAGAGGGCATGCGTCCTAAGGACATGCCTGCCGAATGGTTCAGCCAAACGGAAGACATCAACTACAAAGATGCCCTGCAGGTCACCATAGCCTTGATGAGCGCCTCGCGCCTGCTCGACTGCGAAGAATGGGAAGCCGCCTACAATGCATTTGAGAAAATAATGAGCCACCGGCACGAAGTCATCGGGCTTTGATAAAGGAAACCGCTTGCGAGCTGCTCTTCACCGCATTGGTGACAAAGAGGACCGCACGGGCAGAAGAATTATATACCGATGAGCTGGATACCTACATCCGGCAATATAAGGATGTGACGTCTTCCAAACAGCGGCTGCTCTGCGCCCTGGCACTCTACCGGGACAAGGACACAGCAAAAGCAAAGGAGATTTACGAAGCCACCTGCCAACGGAAAACAAATACTTGATGCAGGGAGAAGTCAGTTCGGACATAGCCTTGATGAAATCAATCCTTACCGCCAAGAATGCCTTGTAAGATGGAACGATATTTCTTTTACTTGTTATATCTACTGCTTGGCTGCTCACTATGCGGTTGTAGCAGAAAACAAGCGCCAAAGCAGACACAAGACCCGGATACGGAGACCACCATCCCGTACGCCGACACCATAGCGGCACCCGTCCCTCCGGCTCCGGCTAAAAGCCGGACAGCCCGCTACCTGGACTCCCTCGGTTTCGTCAACATCGCCGAAGCGGACAGCAGCATCGCCATCGACTTGATGTACACCCGTGCCGACAACTTCACCGGAACCCTATTGTACGAAGACCTGAAAGAAGCCTACCTGCACCCCGATGCCATGAAAAGCCTGAAGCGGGCACAACGCCTACTGAAAGAACAGTACCCCGGCTACAGCCTCATCGTCTACGACGCAGCGCGCCCCTTGTCCGTACAGCAGAAGATGTGGAACGTAGTGAAAGGAACCTCCAAATACATCTATGTCTCCAACCCCTCACGCGGCGGCGGCCTGCACAACTACGGATTGGCGGTGGACATCAGCATACTCGACGATAAAGGAACCCCTCTGCCCATGGGCACCCCGGTAGACCATCTGGGCAGGGAAGCCCACATCACAGAAGAAGCCGTGCTCGTGGCACAAGGCAAGCTGACAGAACAAGAACGTGAAAACCGGCTGCTGCTCCGGCAGGTAATGAAAGAAGCCGGATTCCACCCGCTACCCAGCGAATGGTGGCACTTCAACCGCGTCAGCAGGCAGACGGCAAAGGAGCGATACCGGGTCATCCCTTAACTCTCACCCCCAGCTTGTCCGGAAACTTAAATTTGCTATCGCTTTGACGCGGATGACGCAGATGACGCGGATGACGCGGATGACGCGGATTTTTAATATTCTTAATCTGTATTATCAGCGTCATCTGTGTCTGAAAAATAATCAGACAGAAAGCTGCGAATTTATGCCCCACTTTGTCCTTTTTGAGATAACTTTGCATCAGAATAAATAAGCCAAGCCATGCCTTTATCCCAAGACACCCTCCGCTTCATCCGCGAGCATCGCCGCGACGACGTGCGCAGCCTTGCCTTGCAGGCACGCCGCTACCCTTCGGTAGACATGCCCGCCGCCATCACACAGATTTCCGGCTGGCAGATTGCCAAAGAGAAGATACCCGCATGGGCCGAGAACGAGCATATACTCTACCCCGCCCACCTTTCTCTGGAACAATGCTCCTCCCAAGCAACGGCACAGTATAAAGCGGAGATTATAACTAACCTGCTACATACAGAACAAGAACATCCCGCGCAGAACAGTACCCCCGCATCAGCCGGCACCTTTACCGACCTCACCGGAGGTTTCGGCATCGACTGCGCCTATCTCTCCTCCCGCTTCGGGCATGCCACTTACGTCGAGCGCCAGGAAACCCTCTGCCAGATAGCCGCGCACAACTTCCCTGTCCTCGGCCTGAACCACATCTCCGTCTGCCACGCAGACAGCGTCCGCCATCTGCAAGAGATGGAACCCGTGGACTGTATATTTATAGACCCTGCCCGCCGCGACGGACACGGCGGAAAGACCGTAGCCATCGGCGACTGCGAACCCGATATAGCCGCCCTCGAAGAACTGCTGCTGCGCAAGGCAAGACACGTACTGGTAAAACTCTCCCCCATGCTCGACCTCACCCTTGCCCTGAACGATTTGAAGCATGTACGAGAGGCACACATCGTCTCCGTGGGCAACGAATGCAAGGAACTGCTGCTCTTGCTGGGACAAGGCGAAGGAGTGCCGGCAGACGACATCCCCATCCATTGCGTCAACTTCACCGGTGTACCGGCTCCCCAAGCCCTCGTCTTCACCCGCCGGCAGGAGAAGGAGCGTGCATGCCCCTACACCCCTCAACTGAAATCATACCTCTACGAACCGAATGCCTCCGTGCTGAAAGCCGGTGCATTCCGCAGCCTCTCCTCATTGTATAAGGTGGAAAAACTGCATCCCAACAGCCACCTCTACACCTCGGACCACTTCCTGCCGGACTTCCCCGGCCGCAAGTTCCGGATTACCTCCTCCTGCGGCTTCGGCAAGAAAGAAGTGAAAGAGATGCTGGCTGCCGAGAAAAAGGCGAACCTCACCGTGCGCAACTTCCCCGCCACCGTGACCGAACTGCGCAAACGACTGAAATTGGCCGAAGGGGGAGGCACTTATCTCTTTGCCACTACTCTGGCAGACGAGAAGAAGGTACTTATCCGCTGCCAGGCTACGGGATAAGACACCAACCCCTATACCTTCCCCTGCACGAGATGTACATCTCATGTTGCTCGATATGTACATCTCATACAGTCCGAGATGCACATCTCGTGCATCTTTAGCATCAGTCTGCCAGATGACGGCAAAGGGAGATACCGCCGAAAGGGTACTACCTCCAAGAATTTATGTAACCTCATTGTAACTGAATCGTTATCTGTTCTTCAACGCTCCGCAATCTCCACGTAACGGCAACCCTCTACTTTTGCGGCAGATTATTAACAGATAATAACAAGTATGAAACAGATTTTGAGAGCATTCTTATTCTTACTCCTATTCACCGCCACCGTCAATACGGCCATTGCCGACGAAAAAGCAAATGTCACGAAACAAGGAACTGTACGTGGACGCATCATCGACGCCACTAAACAAACTCTCCCGGGCGCATCCATCTACATCGAGAAACTACACACTGGCGTGACGAGCGACGTCAACGGCTTCTACACTTTCTCTAACCTTGACCCGGGAACCTATACAGTAAAGGTGAGCTACGTGGGCTACTCTCCCGTAGAACTGAAAATCACCATCCCCGCAGGCCGTACACTGGAAAAAGACGTCGTACTGAACGAAGGCGTGGAGTTGCAGGAAGTGGTGGTAGGCGGCGCCTTCCAGGGACAGCGCCGTGCCATCAACTCACAGAAAAACAACATGGGGATTACGAATGTAGTCTCTGCCGACCAGGTAGGCAAGTTCCCCGACTCCAACATCGGTGACGCCCTTAAACGCATCTCCGGCATCAACGTGCAGTACGACCAAGGCGAGGCACGCTTCGGGCAAGTGCGGGGCACGAGTGCTGACCTCAGCTCCGTCACCATCAACGGCAACCGCGTTCCCTCTGCCGAAGGCGATACGCGCAACGTACAGCTCGACCTCATTCCGGCAGACATGATTCAGACCATCGAAGTGAACAAGGTAGTAACCGCCGATATGGACGGCGACGCCATCGGCGGCAGCATCAACCTCGTCACCAAGAACTCCCCCTACAAGCGTACCATTGCCGCCACCGCCGGAACCGGCTACAACTGGGTGAGCGAAAGGCGCAACTGAACCTTGGCTTCACCTACGGCGACCGCTTCTTCAACGACAAACTCGGCTTGATTGTATCGGCCTCCTATCAGAACTCACCTTCTGGTTCCTACGACACCGAATTTGTATGGGAGCAGGATGACAACGGCAAGACGTACGTCAACGACTACCAAATCCGCCAATACTACGTCACCCGCGAACGCCAAAGCTACTCCGCCGCACTGGACTGGGACATCAATGCCAACCACAAACTGACCTTCAAAGGCATCTTCAACAACCGCAACGACTGGGAGAACCGCTACCGTACCACGCTGAAAGACCTTGACCCCGACGGCAACGCCACCGTACGCATACAGACCAAAGCCGGTACGCCGGACAACCGTAACGCCCGCCTGGAACGCCAGCGCACCATGGACTTTGCCCTCGGCGGCGAACACCTCTTCGGCGCCCTCTCCATGGACTGGCACGCCAGCTATGCCAAAAGCCAGCGAAGAACGTCCCAACGAACGCTACATCGACTTCCAACTGAAGAAACAGAAGTTCGACATGGACCTGAGCGACGAACGCCAACCCTTTGCCAGCCCCAAAACAGGCTCTACCATGACATTGAACGATGAATTCAGCCTGAAAGAGCTGACGGAACAGCAGGAAGACATCAAGGAGCAGGACCTGAAGTTCTCCGCCAACTTCAAACTTCCCTTCAAGAACGGCAACAAGCTGAAGTTCGGCGCAAAGGTAGTGCGCAAGACCAAGGATAAAGAAGTGGACTTCTACGAATACTCTCCTCTGGACGAGGACGCCTTCATGACGAACAGCCTGGCAAATACAGTGGACCAGACCAACAAGAACTTCATGCCCAACAACAAATACCAGGCAGGCATCTACGCCAGCAAGGAATACACCGGCTCTTTAGACTTGAACAACGCTTCCCTCTTTGAGAAAGAGCAGGTGCAGGAAGAACTTGCCGGAAACTTCAACGCCCGCGAAACCGTGACTTCCGGCTACCTCCGCTTCGACCAAAAACTGACAAAAGACGTGGAACTGATGACCGGACTTCGCATAGAGAACACCAACCTTGCCTATACGGGACGCACCTACGATGCCGACGAAGACCTCACCAGCAAGACCGACCGTCAGCGCAACAGCTACATCAACTTCCTGCCGTCGCTGCTCGTAAAGTGGAATGTAAACGATGACTTCAAAGTGCGCGGTTCGTTTACCCAAACCTTGTCACGCCCCAAATACTCGGCCCTCGTGCCCAGTGTGAACATCAAGCGTTCCGACAACGAAATCACCATCGGAAACCCGGAGCTGAAACCTACCGTCTCCTACAACTTCGACTTGAGTGCCGACTACTACTTCCGCAGCATCGGTCTGATAAGCGCCGGCATCTTCTACAAGAAGATAGACGACTTCATCGTAGACCAGGTGAGCACCAACTACGAATACCAGGGTAACACCTACACCCGCTTCACACAACCCAAGAATGCGGGCAACGCCAACCTGGTGGGTGTAGAGCTGTCCTACCAGCGCGACTTCAGCTTCATTGTCCCGCTCTGAAATGTGTAGGTTTCTACGGAACGTACACCTACACCCACTCCCGTGTGGAAGACTTCAACTTCGAAGGCCGCGAGAATGAGAAAGACTTGAGCATGCCAGGCTCTCCGGAGCATACCGCAAATGCTTCCCTATACTTTGAGAAAGGCGGTCTGAATCTGCGCCTGAGCTATAACTTCGCTTCCGACTTCATCGACGAAATGGGAGAAAGCACCTTCTACGACCGCTACTACGACAAGGTGAACTATATGGACGTAAACGCCAGCTATACCTTCGGAAAGAAGTTCAAGACTACCTTCTACGCCGAAGCCAACAACCTGCTGAACCAGCCGCTACGCTACTACCAGGGCACAAAAGACCGTACCATGCAGGCAGAATACTACGGCGTGAAAGTGAATGCGGGAGTGAAGATTAATTTTTAAACAGCGAATTCTATCTCAACAAGTTATCAACATTAACTACTCAACAATTTAATAATGACAATGAAGAAAATATTCCTTTTACTGTTTATTGCCCTACTCGGCAACGCAGCCATTGCCCAAATCACCGATTACTCCATCTTCGACAAGAAGTTCAACTTCTACGTAGCCAACGACCTCGGCCGTAACGGCTACTACGACCAAAAGCCCATCGCCGAACTGATGGGACAAATGGCAGAAGAAGTAGGCCCCGAATTCGTTCTTGCCACCGGCGATGTACACCACTTTGAAGGCGTACGTAGCGTGAACGACCCGCTTTGGATGACCAACTACGAACTTATTTACAGCCACCCGGAGCTGATGATAGACTGGTTTCCCCTGCTGGGCAACCACGAATACCGCGGCAATACGCAGGCTGTGCTCGACTACAGTAATATCAGCCGCCGCTGGACCATGCCCGCCCGTTATTATACCAAGACGTTCGAGGACAACGGCGCTACCATCCGCATCCTTTGGGTAGACACCGCCCCGATGATTGACAAATACCGCAACGAAAGCGAGACCTATCCCGATGCCTGCAAGCAGGATTACCAGCAACAACTTTCCTGGATAGATTCCGTACTGACTACCGCCAAAGAGGACTGGGTTATCGTTGCCGGACACCATCCCATCTATGCCGAAACCCCGAAGGACGAGAGCGAACGTGCGGATATGCAGGCACGTCTCGATCCCATCCTGCGCAAGCACAAGGTGGATATGTACATCTGCGGGCACATCCACAACTTCCAGCACGTACGCGTGGCAGGCAGCGACATCGACTATATCACCAATTCTGCCGGTTCGCTCGCCCGCAAGGTGAAGCCCATCGAAGGGACCGTATTCTGCAGCCCCGAACCGGGTTTCTCCATTGTATCGGCCAGCAAAAAGACACTGGAACTGCGCATGATTGACAAGAAAGGGAATGTATTGCACACGGTGACGCGCAGCAAATAATCCAAGCCGGCACGCAAGCAGGCGCATTCCCCCGAAGCCCTGCCGAACAACCACTTTCCTCCCACGAAGCAAAAGACCATGTTTCGTAGGAGGATTTTTCCATCTCATACGACAAAAACAAAGCCTATCCGCAGGAATACAAGAAAAAGCCCTATATTTGCATTTGTCAATACATAACTATGATGAAGAAGATACACTTCCTGCTACTAATCAGCCTGCTACTTGCCGCTTGCAGTGATGACGACAAAGAGAAACAACCCGCTTTTGTGACCAATATCACCATATCCGATGCCGGAAAGACCTTCAATCCCGGTGATGCCGTGACCGTCAAAGCCGACGGCTTGCAGAGCGGCGACCAAATCATATTGGACATCTACTGGCCGATAGCCGACAATCCTCTCTTTCCCGAAGGGTATTCACGCTACACACGCGCCGTTACCACGGAGCAAACCACCAACAGCATTACTTTCCTTGCCCCCGGACACTGGCCCGCCTCACGGGTAGAAATGTTCCTGGAACGGGCAGGACAGCTTCAGCCTCTCGGCCAGATTTCGGTAGCCGACGGACAATCCCCCGAAGAACCATATCTCTACGGTATCACCAACTCCCACGCCATTTACACACCGACCGTTCCCCGCGGCATCACCCGTATCGACCTGGTAACACAAGAAATATCGGAAGTAATCCAGTTCCATGACGGCGAAGATTTCTGCCTTGCCGCCAACATCCCCGGCACCAACATCCTCTGCGGGATACGGGAGAAAGACGGCAGTAGTTTCATCGACGGATACGACCTCTGCATGCACTATTGGTGTAACCCGGTAGAACGTAACGCAATTACCATCTGCTCGGACTTCAACAACACTGTTTCCCTGGAAATGGCCGGAGATAAGCTCCTCACCTACTGTAGCATCTCTTATCCGGTATATACCCGGTTGAATATGCCACCGATACATACTCCCGAAATACCATTACCGGATGGACTGAAGCCCGAATCCCTCTCACGCTATCCGGGCGTGATAGCCGACGTCCACATGCTGCTCTCGGCCAACAACGGCGACGGCACCTTCTCGCCCGTCGTGATAGACATCGCCAAAGAAAAGATGCACTGCTACGACCCCATCAAAGCCGAAGCCTTGATACCTTTCCGGATTATGGAACCATCCCCCGAAAACCCAAACAGCCTGCAATGCAAAGGAGGCTATATCGTTTCCCGTGCCAATGGTGGAGATACGCAATTCTGCTTATGGGATACTACTGCCGGAAACTTGAAAGAGCCTTTCGCCACCTACCCCAACGCCGTACGCTCCGCTGCCATGTACTACTCCAAGGACGGGCAGACAAGGAAACTCTACGTGCAGTTTGCAGGCTATCGTGAAGGCGACTTCATCGAAACTTATGATTTCCAGACAAAGAAATGGAGGATGTTTATGTTCTACGTACCGTTTGCAGAGATTTTACTGGCACGATAACCGGCTCCCTTACTGCTTTTTCTCCCGCAAGTCATCCTTGGGTATGGTCGTCTCACTGCCGTCACGCGTAGCTATGTAGTGAGGAGACATGATTTCGATGCCTGCTTCGTTGAAGGCATCCTGGATATTCTGATGCAAATCAGAGTAAATCTGGCTAAGGCTGTTGGCATCCCTGATATAGGCATTCACTTGATAAACCGGATAATAATCCTGAAGGGAAGTCTCCAATACAAACGGACGGGGATCATCTATCACTCCAGGAGTATTCAATGCAGCCTCTATCAACAGCTGATGTGTCTTCCGCCACGGAACATCGTAGCCAATACTGACCTCCGAATGGATAATCAATCCATACTCACGGGCAGACTGGCTGTAATTGACCGTATGGGAAGACATGATGAAAGAGTTCGGAATGGTCACCACCTCATTCTTCGGAGTACGGATGCGGGTGACGAGCGGTGTTTTCTCAATGATGTTGCCCGTAGTATCGTTCAGCTTGATGCGGTCACCCAGCTTGAAAGGCCGCATGTAGGTTATGACCAGTCCTGCAATGATATTGCCGATAACCGTACTGGAACCGAGCGAAACAATCAAGCCGACAAACACGGAGATTCCCTGGAAGACTCCCGACTTGGAACCCGGCAGATAAGGGTAAATCATGGCAATCATAAACGCATAAAGCAAGAAGCGCACAATATGATAGGTAGGAATGGCCCAATCCGGATAGAAGCCGTTTATCTTCAGCCGTTCAGCCTGCACCTCATTGGCAAGATAACGCACCAGTCTGACCAGATACTTCACCGCATAGCATATCACAAAGATAGTGAACAGATTGGGTATATAGTCGGCTATTCCATTCAAGATGACCTTTATAGGATTCCAGATGTAGGAGAATAATGTATAAGCCAAGCTCTTGGTCTGAGGGAAAATGGAGAATAATAACGGAACCGTCAGCAGCAACTGCAACAGCATGACCACATAACGCACCAGGTTGGCAACAAACACCAGCAAGTTGACCTGCTTCTGCGTATCCAGCAATTCATAATCCTGAATAGAGATCGGTTTCAGCTTGGTATCCTTCAGCTTCTGAATGCGTAGTTTGAGTTTTCTGAACAGCCAGTTGGTAAACTTGAACAAGAAGAACTGTCCCACAAGCACCAGGATAAAGTACAAGATACGCTTACCCAACTGCCACAAGCTATGCTCCTTCTGCATGGCTTTCAGTTTGTCCACCACGACATGCCTCTTGCTGGCGGCCAGCTGGTCGCGGGTACAGTTTTCCCACAAAGCATCCTGATCGGTAAAGGAAATGATGACCTTTTCGCCATACATCAAGTCTGTAACAATATCCGTACTCTCTAAATAAACAGAGTCCGGACGCAGATTGAAACGCGTGCCCAATGCTTCGATGACGTTGCTTACATCTTTGGCTCGCTGTTGGGGCGTATGCCCTCCACGCTTGGCATACAGATAGAACAAAGTGTCCTTCTCCACCACCACCGGAATACCAGGCGTCACCGTCCGCAACGAATCAATGCGTTGTTTCTGCAATGCCAGCTTCACCGAATCGGCCGCATAGCCCGCCAGCTTCATCTGTTCCATTTCCATCCGCAGGTTCGCTTCGTTCAGCCGGGCTGCTTCCAATTCCTGCCTGATGAGCGACAATTGAATCGAATCGGAGTCAGTCCTTGCCACTGTGACACTCCCCACACTATCCTCACCTAAAACACTGAGCACTTTATCTACCAACTGAGCTGACACTCCGTCCGCCAGCATCAACAGCCAACAAAGAAAGAAAGCACGGATAACCTTCATATATAAACTTCTTGATTTGATTCTTTAATTATGCAAATATACCCAATAAATGCTTCAAACATACGGAATGTTTTTAACTTCCTACCCTAATCGACATAACTTTTTCATGCAAACATGAAAGTTCTGTATCCGGTTTGCACTATCTTTGTACTCAAAATTGACATGCCTATGGATATATTGTTTCTTGTCGGAGGACTGCTCCTCATTCTTTTGGGCGCCAATGGTTTGACAGATGGTGCCGCATCCGTTGCCAAACGTTTCCACATACCGTCCATCGTCATCGGGCTCACCATTGTTGCCTTCGGCACTTCCGCACCGGAACTCACCGTCAGCATATCCTCTGCTCTCAAAGGCAGTGCAGACATTGCCATTGGCAATGTGGTGGGAAGCAATACGTTCAATACCCTGATGATTGTGGGTTGTACGGCCCTTTTTGCCCCGATAGCCATCACCCGCAACACGCTGAAGCGCGAAATCCTCTATGTATCCTTTCGTCCATCGCCCTGCTGATTTGTGCCAACGACGTCTTTCTGGACGGCAGTGGGGAGAACATACTCAGCATCACCGACGGTCTGTTACTGCTATGCTTCTTTGCCATTTTCCTGAGTTATACTTTTGCCATTGCAAAAGGGATGGAAGTATGAAGGAACCGGAAAGGAGCACTTACAGGAAGAAGACGAAATCAGGCTGTTACCCGCGTGGAAGTCCGCCCTATACATTCTCGGCGGACTTGCCGGCCTCATCATCGGAGGTAATTTCTTTGTAGACGGTGCCAGCGGCATAGCCCGCGGATTGGGTGTCAGCGAATCCATCATCGGGCTGACGCTCGTAGCAGGCGGCACTTCACTGCCCGAACTCGCCACCTCCATCGTAGCCGCCTTGAAGAAAAACCCCGAAATAGCCATCGGAAACGTCATCGGAAGTAATCTCTTCAATATATTCTTCGTACTGGGTTGTTCGGCCTCCATCACTCCACTGCGTCTGACGGGCATCACCAATTTCGATTTGTGGGTACTCGTAGGGTCCAGCATCCTGCTTTGGCTGTTCGGTATCTTTTTCGGGAAACGCATCATCACCCGGGTGGAAGGAAGCATTCTGATTCTCTGCTACATTGCCTACACAGCGGTACTGATATACAACCTCTAACAGCAAATTTACAAACACCCTACGCGGTATTTTAAAGATTATCACGTATTTTAAATAAGGCAAGCTGTACCTCGGCATAAAAAATAAGCAAGCTTATTTTGTTCTGCTCTCAGTTTGCATTACCTTTGTGGTCTCAATATTGAACAACTATGGCAATTACAATCAAGAAAGTAACCACAAGACGGGAACTGGAGCGCTTTATCCGTTTCAACTACCTGCTATACAAAAACAACCCCTATTCCGTCCCCGACCTTTCGATGACATGCTCAACACCTTCAACAAGAAGAAAAACGCTGCATTCGAATTTTGTGAAGCCGACTATTTCCTGGCTTATCGGGAAGGTAAAATCGTAGGACGTGTAGCTGCCATCATCAACCACAAGGCAAACCAAACCTGGAACAAAAAGGAAGTCCGCTTCGGCTGGATAGACTTCATCGATGATGCGGAAGTCTCCGATGCCCTGATTCGCACCGTGGAAGAATGGGGAAAAGAACGGGGAATGACACATATACAAGGCCCGCTGGGATTCACAGATTTCGATGCCGAAGGTATGCTCATCGAAGGATTCGACCAGCTCAGCACCATGGCCACCATTTATAACTATCCCTACTATCCGCAACATCTGGAACGCATGGGCTTTGAGAAGGATGCCGATTGGGTGGAATACAAAATCTACATTCCCGACGCCATACCCGACAAGCACAAGCGCATCTCCGACCTCATCCAGCGCAAGTATAACCTCAAGGTAAAGAAATACACATCTGCCAAGAAGATTGCCCAAGACTACGGTCAGGCCATCTTCGAACTGATGAACGAAGCCTATCAGCCACTCTATGGCTATTCTGCACTGAGCCAACGGCAGATTGACCAATACGTCAAGATGTACCTGCCCATCCTCGACCTACGCATGGTGACATTGATTACCGATGCCGATGACCAGCTGCTTGCCGTAGGCATTTCCATGCCGTCACTCGCCGAAGCGTTGCAAAAAGCCCACGGGCGCCTGCTTCCTATGGGTTGGTATCACCTGGCCAAGACCATCTTCTTGAAGAAATATCCCAAGATGCTCGATTTGCTGCTGGTTGCCGTGAAACCGGAGTATCAGAACAAGGGGTAAATGCATTGTTGTTCTCCGACCTTATCCCCGTCTATCAGCAACTTGGTTTCGAGTATGCCGAGAGTAATCCGGAGCTGGAGCTGAACGGCAAGGTGCAAGCGCAGTGGGAGTACTTCAAGACGGAACAGCATAAACGGAGAAGATGCTTTGTGAAAGGAATAAAATAAGTTCTAAATCCAGAATATAAGCTTGTCAGAAGTCCATAAAGACATTATTTTTGCGAACCCCGAATTTCTCATTACCTTTGTCGCAATGCGCAATATGAAGGAATAACGTACTTATGGAAGATAACAACAATATGACCCTGCCGCTGGAAGAAGCAGACAACAATATCACAGAGAGCCCCGTTTCCAGCGTGGAATATACCGACGACAACATCCGCCACCTGGACGACATGGAGCATATCCGTGTCCGTTCCGGTATGTACATAGGCCGTCTGGGCGACGGCTCACAGAACGATGACGGCATCTATGTGTTGCTGAAAGAAGTGATGGACAACAGCATCGACGAGTTCAAGATGGGTGCCGGAAAGCGTATAGAAGTGACTATAGAAGACAGTCTGCGTGTCAGCGTACGCGACTATGGACGAGGCATTCCGCAAGGCAAACTGGTAGAGGCGGTCAGCAAACTGAATACCGGGGTAAATATGATTCAAAGGCTTTCAAGAAAAGTGTCGGACTGAACGGCGTGGGCATCAAGGCGGTCAATGCGCTGAGTAGCCGTTTCGAGGTACGCAGTTACCGCGACGGCAAAGTACGTACCGCCATCTTCGAGAAAGGAACGCTGTTGAGTGATGTGACCGAAGACTCGACAGAAGAAAGCGGAACCTATATCTTCTTCGAACCGGACGCCACACTCTTCCTGAACTATTCCTTCCAGAACCAGTTCGTAGAAACCCTGTTGCGCAACTACACCTACCTGAATACGGGCCTCACCTTCATTTACAACGGCCAGCGCATCGTTTCGCCACGGGCTGGAGGACTTGCTGAAAGACAACATGACCAGCGAAGGCCTTTACGACATCATCCACCTGAAAGGAGAGGACATCGAGATTGCCTTCACACACACCAACCAATACGGCGAAGAGTACTACTCCTTTGTCAACGGGCAACACACCACCCAAGGCGGCACACACCAGACTGCCTTGAAGGAACACATTGCCCGTACCATCAAGGAGTTCTACAACAAGAACCAGGAATATGCCGACATCCGCAACGGACTGGTAGCCGCCATTGCCATCGACGTGGAGGAACCCATGTTCGAGAGCCAGACCAAAACGAAACTGGGCAGCAACAACATGTGGCCTGCCGCGCCGCAGGAACACAAGCCCGCCGGCCCCACGGTGAACAAATACGTAGGAGACTTCATCAAGACGGAAGTGGACAACTACCTCCACAAGAACCCGCTTGTGGCCGAAGTGATGCTGCAAAAGATACAAGACTCCGAGAAAGAGCGCAAAGCCATTGCCGGCGTCACCAAGCTGGCACGCGAACGCGCCAAGAAAGCCAACCTGCACAACCGCAAGCTGCGCGACTGCCGCTACCACTTGAGTGACGGTAAAGGCAAAGACCAGGAAACCGAATCCTGCATCTTCATTACCGAGGGAGACTCCGCCAGCGGTTCCATCACCAAGAGCCGCGACGTGAATACCCAAGCAGTATTCAGCCTGCGTGGTAAACCGCTAAATTCCTACGGACTCACCAAGAAAGTAGTTTATGAAAACGAAGAATTCAACTTGCTTCAAGCAGCCTTGAATATAGAAGACGGCATAGAGACACTGCGCTACAACAAAGTCATCGTAGCTACCGATGCCGATGTGGACGGCATGCACATCCGCCTGCTCATCATCACCTTCTTCCTGCAGTTCTTCCCCGACCTGATAAAGAAAGGGCATGTATATATCCTGCAAACCCTCTTCCGCGTGCGCAACAAAAGAAGACAAGTTATTGCTATACAGAGGAGGAACGTGTGAAAGCCATTGAAGAACTGGGTCCCAACCCCGAAATCACCCGATTCAAAGGTCTGGGAGAAATCTCGCCCGACGAGTTCAAGCATTTTATCGGCAAGGATATGCGTCTGGAACAAGTGTCCCTGCGCAAGACAGACCTCGTAAAAGAGCTGCTGGAATTCTACATGGGTAAGAATACCATGGAACGACAAAACTTTATTATCAACAACTTGGTTATAGAAGAAGATTTGGCATCATGAGAAGAGCTATCTTTCCGGGAACATTCGACCCGTTTACTATCGGACACTCTTCGGTAGTGAGCCGTGCACTGACTTTTATAGACGAAATCGTCATAGGCATCGGCATCAATGAAAATAAGAATACGTATTTCCCTTGGAAAGCGCGAACAAATGATACGAGACTACTACCGGAACGAGCCGCGCATCATTGTGCAGTCCTATGACTGCCTGACTATCGACTTTGCCCGGCAGGTAGATGCCAGTCTGATAATACGCGGCATACGCACCGTGAAGGATTTCGAATACGAGGAAACCATTGCCGACATCAACCGCAAACTGACCGGCATAGAAACCATCCTGCTCTTCACCGAGCCGGAACTTACCTGCGTCAGTTCCACCACCGTGCGCGAACTGCTGCAATACGGCAAGGACATAAGCATGTTCATACCGGAGGGAATGGAGATTAGGGATTAAGGATAAAGGATTAGGGATTAAAATGGAAATGATGAAAAACTATTTACTATTATAATATGTATATGCGCGGTGACGGCGCAAGCGCAAAAGCCGAACAATGAAGCCCTGCGCAAACTGCAAATGGCAGAGTTTGCCATCACCAACCTTTATGTGGACAAGGTGGATGAAGACAAGCTGGTGGAAGAAGCCATCATCAAGATGCTGGCACAACTCGACCCGCACTCCACCTACAACAACGCCGAAGAAGTGAAGAAGATGAACGAGCCGTTGCAAGGCAATTTCGAGGGCATCGGCGTACAGTTTCAGATGATAGAAGATACCCTGCTTGTGATACAACCCGTGAGCAACGGACCTTCCGAGAAGGTGGGCATCCTTGCCGGCGACCGTATCGTTGCCGTCAATGACAGCGCCATTGCCGGAGTAAAATGAGCACGGAAGATATTATGAGCCGCCTGCGCGGACCGAAAGACTCGGAAGTGAAACTCACCATCGTGCGCCGTGGCGTGGACGACCAGCTGTACTTCACCGTGAAGCGTGACAAAATTCCCATCCTCAGCCTGGACGCATCTTACATGATACAACCCAAAACCGGCTATATCCGTATCAACCGCTTCGGGGCAACCACCGCCGAAGAGTTTGCAGAAGCCCTGAAAAGCCTGCAAAAGAAAGGAATGAAAGACCTCATCCTCGACCTGCAAGGAAATGGAGGAGGGTATCTGAATGCCGCCATCGACCTTGCCAACGAATTTCTGAAGCAAAAGAACTCATCGTCTACACCGAAGGAAGAGCCGCACGCCGCAGTGATTTCTTTGCCAAAGGTACGGGCAACTTCAAGAACGGCCGTCTCATCATATTGGTGGACGAGTACTCCGCTTCTGCCAGTGAAATCGTGACCGGAGCCATCCAGGACTGGGACAGAGGCGTGGTAGTAGGACGCCGCACCTTCGGCAAGGGATTAGTACAGCGTCCTATCGACCTGCCGGACGGTTCCATGATTCGCCTCACTATCGCCCGCTACTATACTCCTTCGGGCCGTTGTATCCAGAAGCCTTACGACAGCACCGCCAACCTCGACGGCCGCCTAACCGGCGAGAACAGTCAGGATAAGTATAACCAGGAACTGATAGACCGCTTCAATCATGGAGAAATGATTCATGCGGACAGTATCCATTTTGCCGACTCCCTGAAAGCACAGACCAAGCGTATGGGACGTACCGTTTACGGAGGTGGAGGTATCATGCCCGACTTCTTCGTCCCCATCGACACTACCCAGTACACAGACTATCACCGCAACCTCGTAGCCAAAGGCGTGGTTATCAAAGCCACTACCGGCTACATCGAGAAGCACCGGAAGGAGTTGCAGAACAAATACAAGAAATTCGAAGCCTTCAACGAGAAGTTCGAGATAGACGATAACTTCCTTGCCGAAATACGTACGCTTGCCGACAAAGAGAAAATCAAGTTTGACGAGAAACAGTACAACCAATCCCTACCGCTCATCAAGACACAACTTAAAGCCTTGATAGCCCGTGACCTATGGGACATGAACGAATACTTCCAGGTGATGAACAGCACGAACCAGAGCGTGCAGCAAGCTCTAAAAGTGTTGAACGAAGGCATCTACAGCACTATTATCCAATAGCCGACTTGAAACAAACTTAGGCGCGGATTATGCGGATTTAGTTTATCTAACTCCGCGTATTCCGCGTAATTCGCGCCTAAAATCATTCTCCGAACAGCCACTTATTCAGCCACTTGTTGACGTAGATGTTGACCACAGCACATCCAGCACCGATTGCAGCCCCCGCCAACACATCTGACGGATAATGCACTCCCTCGTTCATACGGGAAACTCCCACGGAACAAGCCCACAGGGCAGACGGAGCTATCACATACCATTTAGGATACTTTACACTGAGCGAGGTGGCAAGGGCAAAAGCCGTCGCCGTATGTCCAGAAGGAAAAGACGGGCTGCCTTCATGGCTATATGCATGCACTCTGTCGGGATATTTATCATAAGGACGCTCACGGTCCACCAGATATTTCATTCCATAAGTCACAACAAAAGCCCCCGCTACACTTGTACCTACGTAGACCGCATCTTTCAGCAAACCCTTATCATGTTTTATCCAAGCGGCAACCGCCATCGCCACCGGAACACCGACAGCAACATAGGGCTCCGAACGTGAAATTATCTTATTATAGTTACGGACAAACTTGCCATCCCAACTGTTAACCCGGTGCAAAGTGTTAATATCCCAATTCTGTGCCGAAAGACCGGATACAACAAGGCAGATAAAATATACAAAAAAAATAGCCTTTTTCATAAGTCCTTTATATTAGTTTGACGCAAAGATAGGACAAATAGATAGAGTTTTCACAAAAAAATTCTATCTTTGTTGCCACATTTATAATAATTCGCTAATCATTTCATGAGACTGGAAACTTGCTGCAACCGACAGATTGATTGTATGGTATGTCCCCAAAAATCAGAAGGAGTATTGGTTTACCGCCACTACCCCAAGGGACAACATTTCTCTGCTGAAAAGTGCACACAGAACTGCATGATATTTATGCTGAAAGGTGAATTACTTGTAAACAGTGACGAATATCCGGGCACCACTCTCCAAAGCCGCCAGCTCATCTTGCAAGCCATCGGCTCCAAAGTAGAACTCCTGGCTTTGACCGAAGTGGAATATATTGTCTATTGGTTCACCGAGCTTCCTCTGATTTGCGAAGAGCGCTACAAGGAGATACTGAAACGCTCGGAAGCCCCCTTGACTTATACCCCGCTTACCGCGATTTCCATGCTCGAAGGGCTCCTGAAAAGCCTTGCCTGCTACCTCAACGAGCAACCCTATGCGTGCAGCAAATACATTGAAATGAAATGCCAGGAATTGGTATACATATTGACATGCTACTATCCGCTACACCAAATCAGTACATTCTTCTACCCCATCAGCACTTATACGGAAAGCTTCCAATATTTCGTCATGCAGAACTACGACAAGGTGAAGAATGTGGAAGAGTTTGCCCACCTCGGTGGATATACCACCACCACATTCCGCCGTCTGTTTAAAAATATGTATGGGGTCCCGGTCTATGAATGGATTCTGGACAAGAAACGTGAAGGAATTCTGAACGACCTGCAATACACCAAACAACGCATTTCAGTCATCAGCGCCCGCTATGGCTTTGATTCCCTATCCCACTTTGCCCACTTCTGCAAAGACTCTTTCGGAGACACGCCCCGCGCCCTGAGAAAACGTTCGGCAAACGGAGAAAAGATTTCCATTATCTGCAAAGAGCAAGGCAAAGACCAGGAGGACGAGTAAACCTTTTACTTGTCCGTAAACTTCGCATTCTGCCGGATTACGGAATTATTTCTTTAATCGCTTGCTTTATCGCTGGATTTCTCCTATTTTTGCGAAACATTTACAGAAGTATCCTGATAGAACAAATTTTCAAACTATTAAATAACTTAAATTCAATCATTTATGTGGTTAAGTAATTCATCTGTAGGAAGGAAAGTGGTGATGAGCGTTACCGGTATCGCCCTTATCCTGTTTCTGACATTTCACATGGCGATGAACCTGGTTGCATTAGTCTCGGCTAATGGCTACAACATGGTTTGTGAGTTCCTGGGAGCAAACTGGTACGCATTGGTGGCTACGGTAGGTCTGGCTGCCTTATTCATCATCCACATCATCTACGCTTTCTGGCTGACTATGCAGAACCGTAAGGCACGTGGTAGCGAACGCTATGCCGTTACGGAAAAGCCCAAGACTGTGGAATGGGCTTCTCAAAACATGCTCGTACTGGGTATCATCGTAATCGTAGGTTTGGGCCTGCACCTGGTAAACTTCTGGGCTAAAATGCAGCTTCCCGAGTTGATGCACAACATGGGCATGCATGCTGACACCCTCACGCTGGCATATGCAGCCAACGGTGTCTATCACATTCAGAACACCTTCAGCAATCCGGTATTCGTAGTGCTTTACCTTGTTTGGCTGGGCGCATTGTGGTTCCACCTGACTCACGGTTTCTGGAGCTCCATGCAATCACTGGGATGGAACAACAAAGTATGGATTAACCGTTGGAAATGTATCTCCAACATCTATTCTACTATCGTTGTCCTCTGCTTCGCTCTGGTAGTTGTCGTATTCTTTGCAAAATCATTGTGCGGCGCTTGCTAAATTCAAATTGTAAATGACTAAATTGTAAATTGCATTATGACTAAGATAGATTCTAAAATACCGGAAGGACCGGTGGCTGAGAAATGGACCAATTATAAGGCTCACCAAAATTAGTAAACCCTGCCAACAAACGTCGTCTGGACATCATCGTAGTAGGAACCGGACTTGCCGGTGCCAGTGCTGCCGCCTCTCTGGGCGAAATGGGTTTCAGAGTATTCAACTTCTGCATCCAGGACTCTCCGCGCCGTGCACACTCCATCGCTGCACAAGGTGGTATCAATGCTGCTAAGAATTACCAAAACGACGGTGACTCTGTATACCGTCTGTTCTACGATACAGTAAAGGGTGGCGACTACCGTGCCCGCGAAGCTAACGTTTACCGTCTGGCTGAAGTATCCAACAATATTATCGACCAATGCGTAGCACAAGGTGTTCCTTTCGCCCGCGAATACGGCGGTACACTGGACAACCGTTCTTTCGGTGGTGCTCAGGTATCCCGTACTTTCTATGCCAAGGGTCAGACCGGACAGCAGCTGTTGCTGGGTGCATACTCTGCATTGAGCCGCCAGGTGAACGTAGGCACTGTGAAACTGTATACCCGCTACGAAATGGAAGACGTTGTCCTCATTGACGGACGTGCCCGCGGTATCATCGCAAAGAACCTCGTTACCGGTAAATTGGAACGTTTTGCCGCCCACGCTGTGGTAATCGCTACCGGTGGTTACGGCAATGCCTACTTCCTTTCTACCAATGCAATGGCATGTAACTGCTCTGCAGCAATGGCTTGCTACCGTAAAGGTGCCTGGTTTGCCAACCCTGCTTACGTTCAGATTCACCCGACTTGTATTCCGGTACATGGTGACAAGCAGTCTAAGCTGACTTTGATGTCCGAATCTCTGCGTAACGATGGTCGTATCTGGGTTCCGAAGAAGCTGGAAGATGCCAAGAAACTGCAGGAAGGTACACTGCAAGGAAAAGATATTCCCGAGGAAGACCGCGACTACTACCTGGAACGCCGTTATCCGGCATTCGGTAACCTCGTTCCGCGTGACGTTGCCAGCCGCGCTGCCAAAGAACGCTGCGACAAGGGCTTCGGCGTGAACAACACCGGTCTTGCCGTATTCCTTGACTTCTCCGAAGCTATCAACCGTCTGGGTAAAGATGTCGTTGCACAACGTTACGGCAACCTCTTCGATATGTATGAAGAAATCACTGATGTCAGCCCATACGAAAACCCGATGATGATTTATCCGGCTATCCACTATACAATGGGTGGTATCTGGGTAGACTACGAACTGATGACCTCCATCAAGGGACTGTTCGCCATCGGTGAATGTAACTTCTCCGACCACGGTGCAAACCGCCTCGGTGCTTCCGCCCTGATGCAAGGTCTGGCCGACGGTTACTTCGTATTGCCTTACACTATCCAGAACTATCTGGCAGACCAGATTACTGTTCCTCGTTTCTCTACCGACCTGCCCGAATTTGCAGCTGCAGAAAAGGCCGTTCAGGAGAAGATTGACTGGATGATGAACATCAAGGGTAAGAAGTCTGTAGACTCTATCCACAAGGAACTGGGCCACATTATGTGGGAATATGTAGGTATGGGACGTACGGCCGAAGGCTTGAAGGAAGGTCTGAAGAAGCTGAAAGAAGTCCGCAAGGAGTTCGAGAAAGAACTGTTCATCCCGGGCGACAAGGAAGGTATGAACGTAGAGCTCGACAAGGCTATCCGTCTATACGACTTCATCACTATGGGTGAGCTTGTTGCTTACGATGCATTGAACCGTAACGAAAGTTGTGGTGGTCACTTCCGTGAAGAATACCAGACTGAAGAAGGAGAAGCAAAACGTGATGATGAAAACTACTTCTACGTGGCTTGCTGGGAATATCAGGGTTCTGACGAAAAGGAACCGGTATTGCTGAAAGAACCGCTGGTATACGAAGCTATCAAGGTTCAGACTCGTAACTACAAGAGCTAATCGGGAAGTTAAACATTTAAAGAATTAAAGAAAATGGATAAAAATATATCATTTACACTGAAGGTATGGCGCCAGAAGGGTCCGAAAGCTAAAGGCGCTTTTGAAACCTACCAAATGAAAGATATCCCCGGTGATACTTCCTTCCTCGAAATGCTGGATATTCTGAACGAACAGCTGATCAGCGAAAGAAAAGAACCGGTTGTATTCGATCATGACTGCCGCGAAGGTATCTGCGGTATGTGTTCTCTTTACATCAACGGACACCCGCACGGTCCTGCAACAGGTGCTACTACTTGCCAGATTTATATGCGTCGTTTCAACGACGGTGACACCATCACTGTTGAACCTTGGCGTTCGGCTGGTTTCCCTGTCATCAAAGACTTGATGGTCGACCGTACGGCCTACGACAAGATTATGCAGGCAGGCGGCTACGTCAGCGTACGTACAGGTGCTCCGCAGGATGCCAACGCTATCCTGATCCCGAAGCCCATCGCTGACGAGGCTATGGATGCTGCCAGCTGTATCGGTTGTGGTGCTTGTGTGGCTGCTTGTAAGAACGGTTCTGCTATGCTGTTCGTTTCTGCCAAGGTGAGCCAGCTGAACCTGTTGCCCCAAGGCAAACCGGAAGCATTGCGCCGTGCCAAGGCTATGTTGAGCAAGATGGACGAACTGGGATTCGGAAACTGTACAAACACTCGTGCGTGCGAAGCTGAATGCCCGAAGAATGTTTCCATCAGCAACATTGCTCGCCTGAACCGCGACTTTATCATTGCGAAACTGAAAGACTAATCCGGTCTTTCTGCAAATAATATAGGATGCGCTTCGGATAAACCTTTTGAGCAAGCTCAGATTTATCACTCAGCTTTCACTATATTTGATTAATATCACAAGAGACTCCTCTGCCGGGAAACCGCCGGAGGAGTTTTTATGACATGCCGTTTACTTCAGATAAATTGCCGGCACGCAAGCTACGGGAGAAGCCCCGAAATTCTTTTGCAGAAATTGGAAAAATGAGGCAGCGATTCAAAGCCATATTTATAGCAAATCTCTGATATAGAAGCATCCGTATAACGAAGTTCATAAACCACGCTTTCCTTCCTCCGTTCCATCATCCACTCGTACACCGGTTGATGAAAAACAGAATTGAATATACGCCGGAAAGTAGCTACTGTATATCCTCCCAACTGGGCAAGTTCCTCTACCGTCTTGACTTTGGCATGATTCTGCAAGACAAAGTAGTGGAAGGAATTAGTATACTGGGCAAGAGGATGTATCAGCATGGAAAGCTCATAGTCGGAGTAGTAATTTCCAAGAATGAAAGCAAGTTCTTTCCGTTTGAAACAAAGTATTTCCCGGCAAATCTTCTCCTCGGACAAATAGGCCTTGGAACTTTCCAGAAAGAGCTGCAACTCGGGAGTAATGGTCAAAGGATAGAATATCAATGGAGGGGTAACCTCTTTCATAATATGGTTATACCGGTCCTCACAGAAGAATTCAGGCTTACTGAACCGGTAACAAACGCATTCCACATCCGTCATGGCAAGTATTTCGTACTTGGAACCAATAGCTTGAAGGATGAACTCACCTGCATGCAACACAGTTCCCGCATACTCCTTACTGTTGACAAGCACTTCTCCTTTCAGCAGGAAAATTATAATATTTTCCTCACACTTTCGCGCCGGCAGATGGAATCCTCTGGGGTGGGAAGCATATATTATTGCATTGTCCACAGCCTTGGGACATTGAGCGCATTGTTTTTTACCTCTGCAAGCAGAAGAGTTGGGCATCGGCAAGTAGATTTGTTTGTTTGTTGCAGTGACAAAAATAGATAAATAATACTCATAAAAGAAACATTCCCCGAAAACTTTCATAAAGAAGTTTCGGGGAATGAATAAAATAGAAGTAATTCAGTTTTTTATTGCGGACAGTGCCGTTTTATTTTTCCACGTTCGTATCATCAGCCGTACTCCATGGACCAACTTCAGGTACAAAGGTTACTTTTGCCGCCTTATTGGCCAGCGTCAGCGTATAACGTATCTTTTTGCCTTCACCCCAGGCTTGTGTATCATTCAAGTCAATGGCGGAAGTTACAGTATCAAGAAGAACGTCTTTCTCATAGATGTCATAGACAACATTGATTTTGGCATTCGTATCCAACGTCTGGGGCATCAACATCCAGGCTGCATTCATTTCCACACCCGTTGTATTCACTTCCAATGCACTGCCGGCAATCGTATGCGCATAAGTGGCTGTTCCTTCTTGTGACTTCCATGTTGAATCATCAAAACCATAAGTTCCCTTATTGTGCACGCCGGATATTGTAAGTGTTTTCAGTTTATAAGTCAAAGCGTCGGCTGCCTTGACAGTGAAATTTATTTGGGTCAGTATATGGCCGAATTTCAAAGATACCCCACTGGCATTTGATGCCTTGGTTGCATCCGTCACTTTCGCGGCTACCAAGTCCGTTTGGGCAGCTACATCTGCTACCGTATAAGTAATGGAAGGATATATAGCACCAGCAGCCGGTTGATTGTACGTCAAGGCTCCGGTACCCGGATTCCCGTAAGCAAAGAACTGCAAGTTATCCGTCATTGGCCAATAATATGTTCCCCCAGTCAAACTCCAGTTGGGAGCACTATAGGTTACTTTAACATCTGTCATGAATTCCTTCATCGCATCAAAGTCGCAACGGAGGCCATTGCTGTCGCTCCCGTATTATAAGCATACACAGTGAACCCTACCTTCTGCAATTCCGGCAAATCAGTCACTGTGGCTCTCGTAGTGTTACCCACTACTGTTCCCAATTTAATCTCTGCCTTTTGTCCGGCATTCTCTATCTCCTCACTTTCCGAGCAACTCATTACTGCTGCTGCAGCCAAAGCCAAAAATAAAACCTTCTTCATAATTGTCTGTTATTAAAGTTAATATATTTATTTGTCTGTTTGCTATCAATTCACTGGTAGCTCCACATCCGTCTCATCATCCCAATCGTCCACATCGCCACCAATCCCTCCATCTCCTTCATCGGTTCCCGGTTCCAAATCATCCACCACAACCTTGTCCTCCGGTACGGGAACTTCGATATGGATTTCCGACCCAGGAACGCCCACATCAGGTTCTTCTTCGCCTCCTCCCGAGGGAGGAGCTGTTTCAATCACTTCCGTGATGTCTACCTTCACCTCTTGAACCGTTTTATCTCGTTTCACAATCTTCAGTGTCAGCAACATAGGACTATCCGCACGGGTCTTGGTATCTTTCAGTAATACAAAACTGGAGAAATACCCCCATAAAAGCCCGTTTTCACGCTTTGTATCCACACATATAGGTACCTCGCTCAAATGGCAAGCACGGTTGCCTATAAAGTAACTTCCGTTCAAGCCGTCCACATGGCAGATGATGCTCGATATTCTATCCCATCCTTCCACCTTTATATCAAAGGAATAATGGTCCACTACCGCTTCCGGCTTCCAGTCCAACGGAAGCGCCACATCACTCTGCCCTATTTCCACCTCGTCCAAAGCCACCACATACAAAGGGTCGGGCGACCAAACCATATCTTCGTGTACATCCAGCCCCGTACAGTGTCCCGTAAAAGCCTCAATCGTCTCATAACTCTCGTCGCCCCGTATCTGTATACTCTCCGTATTGAAGTTATAGGCCACCACCGCATACTTCCCCGGCGGTACCTTCACCTCACCCCCTCCGGCAGGCAGATAACTTTCAACCTTTCTCCCCTGAGTATCTTTCGGATAGAAGATAATCCGCATGGTCTGCGGCAGCTTATCCGTCACCCCTTTCCAATCCAGTTTAATCTGTACTCCGCTAACGGGATAATCATCCAGCATATCGCGGAAGTCACAGCTTCCCAGCATTGGCAACAGTCCGAAGAACAGCCAGAGAATCATATGCCGTGCATCTTTCATACCACTCATCTCCCCGACGTTAGAAGCCATACCAAAGAAATTTTTGCTTTTGTCGGCCCGATAAAGTGATACTTTCCACTACTGACCCAAACCAAGTCATTTCCATAAGAAGTATATTTCCTGTACTCCGTATCCAAGTATCCAATGCCCACACTGAATTCAATCGCCAGATGCCGAGCCAGTGGACGCACGTATCCATAAGTTATTCCTGCAGCTGCGTAATACTTCCCCCGGTATCCCTTCTCCTTTTTCAACTGAAAATCATAGGTACCTCCTTCGGCATATGCTCCCAGGAAGTGTCCGGACAATCTTCCGCGCGTATGGCGGTTTCCCAACCAGTAACGCGCCTCTGTCCCTCCCGAAAGGAGCTGATAGCAGAAATTACATCCGCTGTCAGACCACCAAGGGCATTTGTACTCAACATTCAAAGACCACCTCTTTCCCAATGGCAGCTCCACTTCTATGTTCGGAGCCAAGGCCAGGTCGTAAAGCAAATTATTTTTTAACGCCAGCACCGTTTTACAAGTATGGCTATGGGATTCTGCCGACTTATTCTGCCCTATTACCTGCCCCGACATCATACAAAAAAGGAGTAGCCAAAGGACATATATAAAAATGCGTTTTCCCATAATTTCGCGTTGTATATAAACAAAAGTAGAAGATAATTACCGAATAAAAATCACTTTCCATCACTCTTTTCAAAGGCTGAAAGGTTCTGTGAAACGATTGAAACAGATTTGCAACTTCTGCCTTATCCGGGACGCTGTGAATAGATTCTTCTCTCTCAAAAAGTCAATCCGTGTGCGAAAACAGTAAAATTCAGTGAAAGAAATACAAAAGAAGTAGCAGGAACATTCTGAAATTTGGAAGATAACAACGGGAACCTTACATTTGTAATGTGATTTTTTTCATAGTATTAGATTTAAGGTTAACAAAGGTTGGAGTACAGCGGTACTCCTTTTTTTATGCCCATACGTTTCTCCGAATGACAAAAAATAGCTATCTTCGATGGCTTTTATAACTGTTAAAGAAGAAAACATCACCACTTGAGCCCATTATGAAAAAACCGGTACTCGCATTGCTTTCCATAATCCTACTTACCGCAGGATGTTCCCAACGGCCTGCCGCCACCACCAAGATACCCCTGACCAGCGCACACCGTGGTGCCGCCACCATCGCTCCCGAAAACACAATGGCATCCGTAGATTCGTGCATCAAATACGGTGTAGGCAATATAGAATGCGATGTCTGCATCAGTAAGGACAGTGTCTTCTACGTACTGCACGATTCCACCCTCGACCGTACCACCAACGGTACCGGCGCCATCTCCCAATGGCTGTCCACCGACATCGACACACTGGATGCCGGCTCTTGGTTTGCGCCCCGATTTGCCGGACAACGGGTACTACGCCTTACCGACCTGCTACGCAAGGCCAAAGAGCACGGTTTAAGAATCACCATCGACTACCGCAACGGCGGTCTGCACCAATTACTGAACTTGATAAAGGACGAAGGCATGCTGGAAAACTGCAACTTCACCTTCAGCAAGGAGTATCATGCCAAATGCTTCAGAAAGATGGCACCCGAGGTAAGAACCCTGCAAGCCTACATCAAAAGTGAAAAGGACATAGAGCATGTCGTAAAGGAACTGCATCCCGACATCGCTGTCGTCTGGATTGACTCCCTTACCCCGCAATTCGTAAAGAAATGCCGTGAGCACAACCTGCAGGTACTGGCACTCGTCCTGGGGCTGGACGACAAGACGGAAGAGAACCAGAAGGCAGTCGACCTGGGGGTAGACATCATAGCGACGGACCACCCGGAAAAGTTCATCATGAAATACGGGAAACCGTCCATATAAGGCAAGAGACCTGCCGCGCTCAAGTCAGCAAGTGATAGACACCACCCACCATTGCCTTGACCACTCCCTTCATCTCCAATTCAAAAAGCAAGGCACTCATCCGGTTGACGGGTATGTCCGCTTCCACCACCATCGCATTGATATGGAGGTCTCCCTGCCGCATAAGAATACGCACAACGAGCTCCTCCTCTTCCGTCAGTTCCGGGAAGAGATTACGCTGGATACCTTCTGTCCGGGCAGGCTGCTCCGCTACGGCCCAGCCCATAATCTGCACAAACTCTTCCGCACTCTGGATAAGGGCGGCCTTGTTGTCGCGTATCAACCGGTTGCAACCGATGGAAGATTCGTCCGTAACACGTCCCGGAACGGCAAAACAGTCACGATGGTATCCCTCCGCCAACTCTGCAGTGATAAGGGAACCTCCCTTTGCGGCAGACTCCACCACAATGGTAGCATCACTCATACCCGCCACAATACGGTTGCGGCTGACGAAATTATGCTTGTCCGGATTCGTCCCGGTAAGGAATTCGGTCAGCAGTCCACCTTGTGCCAGCATGTCGATGGCTGTTTTCCGGTGGACATACGGATAAATGCGGTCCAGTCCGTGAGCAAGGACAGCAATGGTAGGGAGATGATTTGCCAAAGCGACCCGATGGGCATGGATATCTATCCCGTAGGCCAGTCCGCTTACTACCAGCACATCGGGACAAAGAACGGCCAAATCGCGCAGGAAGTCGGCACAGAATTGCTTGCCGTAATCGGTGGCACGACGTGTACCTACCATATCGATGACATGCAGACGGTTGAAATCGGTGTTTCCTTTAAAGAAAAGTACAATCGGCGCATCTTCACATTCACGCAGGCGGGAAGGGTAAGCCTCATCCTTCAACGTCAGGCAGGAAAGACGATTCTTCTCTACAAACTCCATCTCCTGCTCGGCACGCAGAAAGGCAGCGGGACAATCAAGAGCCGTCACTACCCCCGGATTCACACCGGGCATGATTTCGGGGAGCTCCTTCCGCCGACTGAATACTTCGGCAGCACTGCCCATACCCTCTATTAAACGCTTTGCCCCGATATGTCCTATACCGGGGCAAAGTGTGAGAGCTATGCTGCAAATCCGTTCGTCACTGTTCATTCCACCACAGATTACACAGATTCACACGGATTGAGATAAGGGGCAAAGAGACGGTCGAACAGTTCGCTATCGCTTAACCGTCCGTTCACCACACATACGGTTTCAACTATGCCTTTGAGACAGACTTTGCCGTCGGAAGCACGGAAGATATCTTGGTAAAAGACGTACTTGATACCCTCCTTCTTCATGTAGAGTTTGGAGACAAACTCGTCACCACTCCTCAGGGGAGTCTTGAAAGCCATATTGATACGTGCCACTACCGGGTCTACCCCCTGCTCGTGCAGTCCGGCAAAGCTGACGCCGGCACTCAACAGAAACTCATGGCGCGTATGCTCCAGATAATGCTGATAATTGGCATTATTGACGATGCCTTGCAGGTCGCATTCATAGTCGCGCACCTTCATGGGAAGTTCATAGATATAATTCATATTTACTATTGGACTATTTACTATTTGATACTTAGCCACGTTGTTTCTCCACATCCAAGCCTTTGAACTTCTTCAGTTCCTCTACGCTGACCAGCTTGTAGAGTTTGTCACTGGGACGTATTTTCACCGATTTCATCGAGAAATGCTGGCCTTTCTTTACAGTCTGCACGGGTTTCAAATCGACGCGTGCCTCGTCCAAAGTGACGAATTCGGCACCCGTTGTGGGACCCGTAATCAGCAACTTGTCGCCTACGCTCACTTCGGCTGCTTCTACCAGGAACTCTGCCACACCGATGTTTGAGAAGTAGCGGATGCCCTTACCCACATAGATTTTACGTTCCGTAGCGGCAGAGCCGTAGTTCTTGGTCCATTCGCCCAAGCGTTGTCCCAGGTAGTAGCCGTCCCAGAAACCACGATTGAAGACCGTCTTCAAACGTTCGTCCCACCGGGCAATTTTCTCATCGGTGAATGTATCGTCCAGATAGGAACGGATGGCTTCTTTGTAACACTCCACTACCGTGCGCACGTACTCGGGTCCGCGGGCACGTCCTTCTATTTTGAAAACACGAACACCTGCATCCAGCATCTTGTTCATGAAGTGGATAGTTTTTAAGTCTTTGGGGACATGATGTATTGGTTGTCCACCTCAATTCCACATCCGTCTCCTTGTCGCGCACCGTATAACTACGGCGGCATACCTGCATGCAAGCACCACGGTTGGCAGATTGGTTCATCTCATGCAATGAGAGATAACACTTTCCGCTGACTGCCATGCAAAGGGCACCGTGGCAGAACATCTCTATACGTATCTGCTCTCCGCTGGGTCCACAGATATTCTCCTCACGGATATGGCGGTAGATTTCTGCCACTTGCTCCAGATTCAACTCACGCGCCAGCACCACCACATCGGCAAACTGCGCATAGAAGCGCAGGGCTTCCACGTTGCTGATGTTGAGCTGTGTGCTGAGGTGTACCTCCTGCCCTATCTGCCGGGCATAACTCATCACTGCCACATCAGCGGCAATGACTGCCGAGATGCCTGCCGCCTTTGCCGCATCTACAATGGTACGCATCAGCGGAATGTCATGGTCGTATATAATGGTATTGACGGTGAGGTAGCTCTTCATGCCATGTTCGTCGCACGTCCGGGCTATTTCCCGCAAATCGTCGATAGTGAAGGTATTTGCCGAACGGGCACGCATGTTCAGGTTCTCGATACCGAAATAGATGGAGTCGGCACCTGCTTGTATGGCTGCTGCGAGAGATTCGCGCAGCCTACCGGTGCCATGATTTCGAAGTCACTGATTGAGTGTTTCATCATTTCTTTTGAATTAGAGTATGCAAAGGTAGGCTTTTTCTGTACTTTTGCGGACAAATCCGCTTAGATTATGAAGATTAAAGATATAGACCTGGGCCCACGCCCCGTATTCCTCGCCCCGATGGAGGACGTCACCGACCCTGCTTTCCGCCTGATGTGCAAGCACTTCGAGCAGACATGGTATATACCGAGTTCGTTTCTGCCGATGCCTTGATACGCTCCGTAGGCAAGACCCAGCAGAAACTGAACATCAGCGATGAAGAGCGGCCCGTAGCCATACAGATATACGGACGGGACACCGCCACCATGGTAGAAGCCGCCCGCATTGTGGAGCAGGCACATCCGGACACGCTGGACATCAACTTCGGCTGCCCGTGAAGCGCGTTGCCGGCAAGGGTGCCGGTGCCGGTATGCTACAGAACATTCCGCTGATGCTGGAAATCACCCGTGCCGTGGTAGATGCCGTGAAGATTCCCGTCACCGTGAAGACCCGCCTGGGCTGGGATGCCAACAGTAAAATCATCGTAGACCTTGCCGAGCAGTTGCAGGACTGCGGCATTGCCGCCCTCACCATCCACGGCCGTACCCGCGCCCAGATGTATACCGGCGAGGCGGACTGGACACTTATCGGCGAGGTGAAAAAGAACCCACGCATGCACATTCCCATCATCGGCAACGGTGATATCACCACTCCCCAACGGGCCAAAGAATGCTTCGACCTCTACGGTGTGGACGCCATCATGATAGGCCGTGCCAGCTTCGGCCGCCCGTGGTTCTTTAAGGAAGTGAAGCATTATTTGGAGACGGGCGAAGAACTCCCTCCGCTGAGTTCCGAATGGCGGCTGAACGTACTCCGCCAGGAAGTGGAAGACAGCGTCAACCTGCTGGATGAACGACGGGGCATACTGCACGTGCGCCGCCACCTGGCAGCAAGCCCGCTCTTCAAAGGGATTCCCAATTTCCGCGACACCCGGATAGCCATGCTGCGGGCAGAGACGAAGGAGGAACTGTACCGCATCTTCGAAGAGATAGAGCCGTTGCTGCCATAGGAGAAAACCGCATACGATTTTTACCATCGAGTCCGATACTTGAGCAATCATCCTCACGCCCCTTCTTGAATAGCTTCTGAGAGGGGGGGAGTATTCAGACGCAGATGACACGCTTTGTTGCCATCCGCATAACTCACTGTCTGTCAGCAAGAAATTTTGCCAACCACTTGCCTTGCCCTTGGCAAACTTTTGCCATGCCTATGGCAAAGTTTTGCCAACGCGGTGGCAAAGCCTTGCCAATGGGAAGGCAAAACCTTGCCAACAAGGAGGCAAGAAAAAAAACATTGTTTCTTTGGCAGAAAGAAACAAGTCCCTATATTCGTCTTCCCAAGAAAGAAAGAATCCCATAAATATGTCTTTATGAAAAAGAAAAAACTGCTCAAACAGCTCATCGTAAACTTCCAGCATTCACTTCCGGCAGAAGTTTATCCGCGTACATTGGTATTGCCCACAGACAGTGGAAAGATAATCACCGTGCCCGACTAGCGGAACATCGGCTTCGCAAACCATCGCTTGAACATCCACGTGGCCAGGATATAAATGCCGAAAGCCGATACGAAACCCACGATAGAGTCTATCAGGTAATGTGCCTGGATATAGACCGTAGCCCCGCACAACAGCAGATAGAAAGGAAACAAGCAGGCAAACAGACGCTTGCTGCCACGCCATGCCATAATCATCAGTACCGTAGACATTCCGACGTGCGAACTGGGAAAAGCAGCCGTGGGGCGCTCACCCACCTGCTGGGAACTCTCCACCAGGTTGTAGAAGAAGCCGTGCTCATAGCCCGGACCGGGAAGAAGTTCCTGATGGTGATGGAAATAGTCACCGATGGACGGAAAGATACCTTGCGCCACATGGTCGCTTCCAATGGCGGGAAAGTAGAACTGCGGCCCGGCAACGGGGACGAAGATATAAATAAGGTAATAGATGAAGAAAGCGGTGACGATGACGAACGAAACCTTCTCGAAAAGGTCGAAACGATAAAGGAAATACCACACCACCACCAGCAGAATCATCGGATAATAGAAGAAGTACCCCATATTAAACGGCTCGCTCACCCACATCTGCGGAAACCTTTCACAGAACCACACAGCAGGCTGTCCGCCAAACATCCACTGCTCCACCGACGCGAACATGTGGTCGAGATTGGGGAATATCCGGTTGAACTCAAAGGTGTCGGGATACCAATAGGAAAGCAGTGACATCTGGATGGCTATGCGCACAAAGGCAGAGAACTTGCAGGGTGCCAGCCGGTAAAGATACATCAGCAGGAACGTCATACCCGCAATGACAACACGGTCTGCAAGCATCTGCACCGGATGATCCATTTCCTGAAAAAGAAACAGAATGAGAATGGAAGTCAGCAAATTGTATATCAGCGTAATCTTCTCTACCGCAAAAAGCCCCTTACGGGTTTCTACCCTTTTAAATAAATCTAAAGCCATCCCTTATCCTTATACCAGGCAATGGTTTCCTTTACACCCCGTTCCAGGTCGTACTCAGGACTGAAGCCCAGTTCCTCGACGGCCGGCGTGATGTCACACTGCCAGTTGCGTTGTTTCATTATTCTATACTTGTCCGAATTGAGCGTACTGGTCTTGTTCTGCCGCTTCGCCCAAAATTCAGCGAGCAAAGATACGACTTTCAATACAATTAACGGACATCTCAGGCGAATAACAAACGGATTGCCCAATTCTTTCCTTATCAAATCGGAAAAAGCACGGCTGCTATACACCTTCCCGTCAGCCAGGAAATAGGCGCGGCGGGACACCTGCTTCTCTATCCCGAGGAAGACGGCCTGCACGATATCCTTTACATATACAAACGTCAAGTCCTGGCGGCAGAAGCCTACAGAAAAGTCCGTATGCTGCCGGATGGACTTTGCCATAAGATAATAATCCTTCTCACGCGGCCCGTATACACCCGTCGGCCGGTAGATGACGTAGGGGAAACCCGGAATACTCTGCAAATAAAGTTCTGTTTTCAGTTTACTGAGTCCGTAGGCGGTATTGGGTGAAGGGGGGTCACTCTCCATAATCGGGTCGTAGGTCCTCTCGCGTACCGGGCCGAACACACTCAGCGTACTGATGAAGATAAACTGCTTGGGAATCATGTTCAGCTCCCTCAGCGTATCGATGAAGTATTTGGTCTGCAGATAATTCACCAAATCGAATTCGTTCTTGTCCACACACTTCGTCACACCGGCACAATGGACAATATAATCAAACTTATTGTAGGTCCCTTTATGTCCCGAGAGTTGTGCCCTCAGTTCATTGGGGTGCGCAAAGTCCAGTTCGAGGAAATGTATCTTGCGGTCACGCAGATACTCGCGGCTGCTGGACGAACGTACACCCGCCCACACACCGAACTTGCGCTTCAACGCCTCCTCCACGATGAAACTTCCGATAAATCCGCTTGCTCCTGTAATTAAAATCGATTCCACTTCTTCAGTTACAAATTACTAATTACTTTTCATCCGGTCCGTCACCTTGACGCTCCTTGTGTTACTCTGTCGCCTCGTTACTCTTCTTCACCGGCTCCACATGGATGCTGACCAGTGTTCCTTTGCCGAACTGCCTTTTCAACTTGTTCTCCACCGCCGTTGCCGTCTCGTGGGCTTCCTCCAGCGAGATGCTGCCATCCATACGCACATGCACCTCGATGGCACAATAACTGCCGATGCGGCGCGTACGAAGGTGATGCGGCGAGCTGATACCGGGAAAAGAGAGAATCGTCTTCAGTATCTCATCCTCCACCTCGGCAGGCAATGATTTCTCCAACAGTTCGTCCACACACGGTATCAACAACTGCACAGCCACCTTCATAATGAAGAAGCTGACAATAACCGCTGCCACCGGGTCCAGCACCCGCCAATGGTCACCCAAAAGAATGGCGCCACCTATACCCGCTGCCGTGCCTATGGACGAAAACGCGTCACTCCGGTGATGCCAGGCATTGGCAACAACCGCCTGCGAATTCAACTTCCTGCCCTTGAATACGGTATATTGATAAAGCACTTCCTTGAAAACGATGGATACCAATGCAGCCACCAGTGCCAGTATACCGGGTTCCTGCAGAGAGCCGCCTTGCAGGAAGCGGTAAATGGAGGAAGCCCCGTTCCAGAAAATGCCGAATCCCACAAACAACAGAAAAATACCGATAATGGCAGTTGCCAGCGTCTCGTACTTGCCATGACCGTAATCGTGTCCTTCATCTTCGGGCTTTGCCGAAATGCGCACAAAAACAATGACAATAATATCTGTAATGAAATCCGACAAAGAATGTACCGCATCCGCCAGCATGGCGGCACTGTGACCTACAATACCTGCAAAGAATTTGAAGACAAGCAAGAGAAAGTTTACCACACTTCCCACAACCGTCACCCGGTAAATGTCTTTTTCCCGTGTGGCATCTGCTTTTTTGTTCAGAGTTTGCATTTCCATCTGCTTTTCGTCTAAGGTACAGCCTATCTTCACTTTGTGTGCAAATATAGTACATAAATCCATTACAATCTGTCGTTCCTTCATTATTTTCAATAGAATGATAATATTTTGAAGTCTGAGTGAACGAAGGAACGTATTTATTTGTTTACTTTGCAAGAGGTAATCACCACAGATTACACAGATTGACACAGAATCTCTATTTATACATAAAATACATCATAACATTATGGCCAAAAAGAAAGAAAAGAAAGCCGGCAAACGCATGAAGAAGAAAGAGCTCGTCAAAGTACTGCTGGAATTCTTCCACACAAAGCAAGACGAAGTATTATCCCTGAAATACATCTTTGAACAACTCCACCTCACCACACATCCGCTGAAGATGCTGTGCATGGACATCTTGTCCGAACTGTCGATGGACGACTACATCACAGAAGTGGACAAGCACAAATACAAGCTGAACAACCACGGCGTGGAAATGACCGGAACCTTCCAGCGCAAGAGCAATGGCAAGAATTCCTTTATACCGGAAGGTGGAGGCGAACCGATATTCGTGGCCGAACGCAACTCGGCACACGCCATGAACAATGATAAAGTGCGTATCGCCTTCTATGCCAAGCGTCGCGGACGCGAAGCCGAAGGAGAAGTCATCGAGATACTGGAACGTGCCAACGACACCTTCGTGGGTACCCTGGAGTTGCCAAGTCATACGCTTTCCTTTGTAACGGAAAACCGTACGCTTGCCAACGACATCTTCATCCCCAAAGAAAAGTTGAAAGGCGGCAAGACGGGCGACAAAGCCATCGTAAAGGTGGTGGAATGGCCCGACAAAGCCAAGAACCCCATCGGCCAGGTAATCGACATCCTGGGGCGCGCAGGAGACAATACCACCGAGATGCACGCCATCCTGGCGGAATTCGGCCTGCCCTATGTCTACCCCGCTGCCGTAGAGAAAGCTGCCGACAAGATACCCGCCGAAATCTCCGCCGAGGAAATAGCCCGACGTGAGGACTTCCGGGGTGTGACCACCTTCACCATCGACCCCAAGGATGCCAAGGACTTCGACGACGCCCTCTCCATCCGCAAACTGAAAGGGGGACTTTGGGAAGTAGGCGTACACATTGCCGACGTGACCCACTACGTGAAAGAGGGCGGCATCATAGACAAGGAAGCCGAGAAGCGTGCCACATCCGTCTACCTCGTAGACCGCACCATCCCAATGCTCCCCGAACGGTTGTGTAATTTCATCTGTTCACTCCGCCCCGACGAAGAGAAGCTTGCCTACTCCGTCATCTTTGAAATGACGGAAAAAGGCGAAGTGAAGAACTCACGCGTGGTACATACCGTCATCAAGAGCGACCGCCGCTTCACCTACGAAGAAGCCCAGGAGATTATAGAAACCGGCAAAGGAGACTTCCAGGAAGAGGTGCTCCAACTGGATAAGCTTGCCAAAATACTGCGTGAGAACCGCTTTAAGGCAGGAGCCATCAACTTCGACCGCTACGAAGTGAAGTTCGAAATTGACGAGAAGGGCAAACCCGTCAGCGTCTACTTCAAGGAGTCGAAAGATGCCAACAAGCTGATAGAGGAGTTCATGCTGCTTGCCAACCGCACCGTAGCCGAAAAGATAGGCCGCGTGCCCAAAGGCAAGAAAGCCAAAGTGTTGCCATACCGTATTCACGACCTCCCCGACCCGGAGAAGCTGGACAACCTGGCACAGTTCATCGCCCGTTTCGGCTACAAGCTGCGTACCAGCGGTACAAAGACCGACATCTCCAAGTCCATCAACCACCTGCTGGACGACATCCAGGGCAAGAAGGAGGAGAACTTGATTGAAACCGTCTCCATCCGCGCCATGCAGAAGGCACGCTACTCCGTGCATAACGTGGGGCACTATGGTTTGGCTTTCGATTACTATACCCATTTCACCTCGCCCATCCGCCGCTATCCGGATATGATGGTACACCGTCTGCTCACCAAGTACTTGACCAGGAGGCCGCACCGTGTCCGAACAGAAATACGAAGCCCTCTGCGAACACAGCAGCAGCATGGAGCAGATAGCCTCCAACGCGGAACGCGCCTCCATCAAGTACAAGCAAGTAGAATTCATGACCGAACGCCTGGGACAGACCTTCGACGGCGTCATCTCCGGCGTAACGGAATGGGGACTCTACGTGGAGCTGAATGAGAACAAGTGCGAAGGCATGATTCCCATCCGCGACCTCGACGATGACTATTACGAATTCGATGAAAAGAACTACTGCCTGCGCGGACGCCGCAAAAATAAAATTTATAGTCTGGGAGATGCCATTACCATTAAGGTGGCACGCGCTAACTTGGAAAAGAAGCAGCTGGACTTTGCACTGGTGTAACCTCACCCCCGACCCCTCTCCGAAAGAGAGGGGAGAGGAGAGCAATGAATTGAAAACTTGCGAAACTTGAGTGAAGTGAAATAAAGAATAACCCTACAATATTAAATATCCCCACTTCCCCACTCCCCTCTCTTTCGGAGAGGGGCCGGGGGTGAGGCTTTGCACATGAAGACAATTACTATTACAGACCCTACACAGATTGAGGAAATTATCCGTAAATGCCCATACTGCATAGTGGGCATCACAGACCTTGAAGGAAACCCATATGCGGTTCCCATGAACTTTGCCTATCAAGACGGGGTAATATACTTGCATTCCGGCCCGGAAGGCAGTAAAGTGGAGATGGTAACAAAGCACCCGCAAGTTTGCATCACCTTCTGCGAAGGACACGAGCTGGTTTATATGCACCGGCAAGTGGCATGCAGCTACAGCATGAAGTCGCGCAGTGTTATCTGTCGTGGGAAAGTACACTTCGTGGAAGACATGGAAGAGAAGCGACGCGTACTCGACATGCTGATGAAGCAATATACGGAAAATGAATGCAAATATGCCGAACCCGCCGTACGCAATGTCAAGATATGGGAAGTGAAAGTAGAGAAAATAAGCTGCCGGTCATTCGGGTTAAGACCAAGCGAACTATAAATACCATCTGCCGGTCACCTGCTCCACATTGATGGAGCGGATAACCGGCAGAAATATTTACTTTTACAACGGATATTCCTCAAATGCATACAACAGCGTCGAAAGATACCGTTCTCCCGTATCGGGCAGCAGCGCTACAATCGTCTTTCCTTCATTCTCGGGCAACCGTGCCAAGCGGGTAGCTGCAGCAACGGCAGCTCCCGAAGAGATGCCGACCAACAATCCCTCATACTTCGCCAGTTCGCGGCCCGTACGTATGGCGTCATCATTGGATACCTGCAGAACTTCGTCTATTACGGCACTGTTATAGTTCTTTGGCACAAATCCGGCACCGATACCTTGTATTTTATGGGGACCGGGCTTCCCACCGGAAAGTACGGGAGAATCTTCGGGCTCCACAGCCACAATCTTTACCTTCGGGTTATTGGCTTTCAAGGCTGCACCCACACCACTCACTGTGCCTCCCGTCCCTACACCGGCCACGAAAATATCCACCCGGCCGTCTGTATCACGCCAGATTTCTTGTCCGGTAGTACGCTCGTGCATTGCCGGATTGGCAGGATTGTCAAATTGCTGTAGAATCAGCGAGCCGGGGTTGGCGGCTTTCAGTTCTTCGGCACGGGCTATTGCGCCTTTCATACCGTCGGCACCCGAAGTCAGTACCAGTTCCGCACCAAGGGCTTTCAAGAGGTTGCGGCGTTCCAAACTCATCGTGTCGGGCATCGTCAGTATCAGCTTGTAACCTTTGGCGGCGGCCACAAAAGCCAGCCCTACGCCCGTATTCCCACTGGTAGGTTCGATGATGGTGGCACCAGGCTTCAACAGCCCTTTTGCCTCGGCATCTTCTATCATGGCAAGCGCCACGCGGTCCTTCACACTGCCGGCAGGGTTAAAATATTCCAATTTGGCAATAACACGGGCTTTCAGACCCTTATTCTTGTTATAATTATTCAACTCCAGCAAGGGAGTGTTGCCTACCAGGTCGGTAAGGCGTTCTGCTATCTTCTTCATAATCCAACTGTTTTTAAATTCCTCATTCCCCTAAGGGAAAAGACTAACAATCCGGAGTGGAACGAGGTATGTTATTTCTTACAAGACAAAAGTAGCGCAAAATTGGTTCGTAGAAAATACCACAAATATGGTAAATACGTACTATAAATGAGGGATATGTAGGATATTTGACGAGTATTTCCTATCTTTGTTGCCACTTTTAAACTTAAGGATATCATAATGAGTCCACTCAACTTTACCCACATTTTGACACAAGCAGTCGATGAGCTATCGGAAAGCGAATCATACAAAGGACTGTTTCACCAGCATACGGACGGCAACCCGCTGCCTTCGGCAAAAGTGCTGCGCGACATCATCGAACTGGCGCGAGCCATCATCTTCCCCGGATATTTCGGAAATTCTACGGTCAACAGCCGTACGGTGACTTACCATATCGGTGTCAATGTCGAACGCTTGTTCGACCTGCTGACCGAGCAAATCCTTGCCGGCCTCTGCTTTGCAGGCGACGGCGAATGCAACTGTTGTACCGAGCTCCAACGGGAAGAAGCCGCCTTATTGGCTGCCAAGTTCATCAGCAACCTGCCGGCAATGAGACGTACACTCGCCACAGATGTGGAAGCCGCCTACAACGGTGACCCCGCCGCACAGTCGTTCGGCGAAGTCATCAGCTGCTATCCGGCCATCCGCGCCATCAGCAACTACCGCATCGCACACGAGTTGCTCAAGTTGGGTGTTCCCCATTCCCCGCATCATCACCGAGATGGCGCACAGTGAAACGGGAATCGATATCCATCCAGGAGCGGAAATAGGTGGTTATTTTACCATCGACCACGGTACGGGTGTGGTAATCGGCGAGACCTGCATCATCGGCAACAACGTGAAGCTGTACCAGGGTGTGACCCTCGGTGCCAAGAGCTTCCCGCTAGACGAAGACGGCAAGCCCATCAAGGGTATTCCCCGCCATCCCATTCTGGAAGACAATGTGATAGTCTATTCCAACGCCACCATATTGGGACGCATCACCATCGGACAAGGAGCCACCGTAGGCGGCAATATCTGGGTGACAGAAGATGTTCCCGCAGGAGCAAGGATTGTACAGACAAAGGCCAAGAAGTAAGTCACAAACAACCAATAAACAATTAAAATCGTAAATAACTCAAATCAGCAGTTCAAGTAGTTAAATGGTTATCAGCCACTAATGAGAGAAACGAGTGACAACTACCCAGATTGCCGATTCACATAAAGTAAATGCATAGATGAGCGAACAATCTTTTGAAATGATTGCCAAAACCTTCCAAGGACTGGAAGAGGTACTGGCACAAGAGCTGACTGCACTGGGCGCCAACGAAATAGAAATAGGCCGCCGCATGGTATCTTTCAGTGGTGATAAGGAAATGATGTACAAGGCAAACTTCTGCCTGCGTACAGCCATCCGGATACTGAAACCCATCAAACACTTCACAGCCAAGGATGCCGACGAGGTTTACGAACAGATTAAAGCCATCCGATGGGAAGACTATCTGGATACGGACAAGACCTTTGCCGTGGACGCGGTTGTATTCAGTGAAGAGTTCCGTCATTCCAAGTTCGTTTCCTACAAGGTGAAGGATGCCATCGTGGACTATTTCCGCGAGAAGACCGGCGAACGTCCCGGCGTGCGTGTCAACAAACCGGACGTGCTGCTGAACATACACATTGCCGAAACCAAATGTACGCTGTCTCTCGACTCCAGCGGCGAATCGCTGCACCGCCGCGGTTATCGCCAGGAAGCAGTAGAGGCCCCGCTGAATGAGGTGCTGGCCGCCGGCATGATATTGATGACCGGCTGGCGTGGCGAATGCGACCTGATAGACCCGATGTGTGGTTCGGGAACCATTCCCATCGAAGCGGCGCTGATTGCACGCAACATCGCTCCGGGCGTATTCCGCAAGGAGTTCGCTTTCGAGAAGTGGGTGGATTTTGACCAGGAGCTGTTCGACACGATATACAATGACGACAGCCAGGAACGTGAATTTACGCATAAGATATACGGTTACGACAACAGCCCGAAGGCAAACGAAATTGCCACACACAATATAAAGGCTGCCGGCGTAAGCAAGGACGTGGTATTGAAGCTGCAACCTTTCCAGCAATTCGAGCAACCTGCGGAGAAATCCATCATCATCACCAATCCTCCCTACGGTGAGCGTATCTCTACCAACGACCTGCTGGGCCTTTACTCCATGATTGGCGAGCGTCTGAAACATGCCTTTACGGGCAACACCGCATGGATTCTTTCTTACCGGGAAGAGTGCTTCGACCAAATCGGGCTAAAAGCCACCTCCAAGATACCTTTATTCAATGGTGCGCTGGAATGCGAATTCCGCCAGTACGAAATCTTCGATGGAAAGTACAAGGAATTTCGTGCCGAAGGCGAGGAGTTGAGCAAGGAGCGCAAAGAATTTCGTCCGGCTTCTGGGGAACGGAAAGAGTTCAAACCCGGAGAAAGACGCGAATTCCGTCCCCGATTCAGCGGAGAGAGACGTGAATTCGGTGGCGAAAGACGCGAATTCAACGGTGAACGCAGACCAAGAGAATTCAAGGACAGCGAAAAGCGCGAATTCCGTCCGCGTGAAAGAAGAGAGTTCAAAGACGGGGAAAAACGGGAGTTCAGACCGAGGGAAAGACGTGAATTCGGTGGAGAACGCAGAACAAGGTCGGGTGAGTCTTACCCGGAAAGCAAAAGAAGAGAGGCGGGAAAGAAGGAAGAAGAATAACACGAACAATGACAAGGAGAATGAATGCAAAGAAAATAAGTAAGAGCATTCTTGCACTGCTGATAACAGTACCTGCTCTGCTTGCAACAAACGCTATGGCACAAGAACTAAAAAAGCCGACCCTGGAAGATCTGATTCCCGGAGGTGAGACCTACCACAAACCGGAAAACAAATCGTACCAGTGGTGGGGCGATGCCGCTTGTCTGGAACTTGGCATCGACAATATAGAAGGTACATGGGCTGTCAAAGGATTAGGTGCCAAGCCCGGAGAGAAATTCACTGCCATCACATTGGAAGAAGCCAACGCTGCTGGAAGAAAAGGACTTGGAAAACTGCGTCACTTTCATGCTGCAAAGGCTGTCAACGTACCCCGAGGCGTCAATCTGGGTATTCAAGTCCAAATAGACCCACTCCTGCTGCTGAACACCGGCAAGTACCGTGCCCTCGTCGACTGGAAGAAGAAAAGTCATCTGGAGCCAGCCTTGCCCCGCCCAAGCCGCAAATGAGGATTGGAACGAGGTAAGCCGCCATTTGGCTTATACTATCGGCAATAATCTCTATGTGATGACCGGTGACGGGCAAACCCTGAAAGTCACCAACGAACCGGAAGGTATCGTCTGCGGACAAAGTGTGCACCGCAATGAATTCGGCATTTCAAAAGGCACTTTCTGGAATCCTGCCGGGGACCTGCTGGCCTTTTATCGAATGAACGAAAGCATGGTCACCCCTATCCATTGGTTGACATCACGACAAGAATAGCACTGGTGGATAAAATACGCTACCCCATGGCCGGCATGCTCAGCCATCAGGTAAAGGTAGGTATCTACAATCCGGCTACTCAAAGACCATCTACCTGGACATGGGCGACCCAAAAGACCGCTACTTCACCAACATCACCTGGGCACCGGATGGTAAAAGCCTCTATCTGATAGAGCTAAACCGAGACCAAAACCACTCCAAACTGTGCCGGTACGATGCGGAAAGCGGAAAGCTGCAACAAGTGCTCATCGAAGAGAGACATCCCAAATATGTGGAGCCGCAATCTCCCATTCTATTCCTGCCATGGGACAGCCACAAGTTCATCTATCAAAGCCAGCGTGACGGCTTCAACCATCTATACCTATACAATACGGAAGGGGAACTGCTGAAGCAACTCACCTCCGGCCCCTGGCTTGTACAAGACATCGTAGGTTTTAACCGGAACACGAAAGAGCTCATCATCAAGGTACGGAAATCTCTCCTTTGCAGAGCAACCTTTACGCTGTCAACCTGAAGAATGGCAAACGCAGCTTGATAGGAGACCCAACCGGCATGCACTCGGCACAAATCTCCGGTTTCATGGGAACTTACCTCATCGACAATGCCTCTTCGCCCACTTGCCCCGTATCATAAAACTGATGTCCACCAACCCGAAAAAACAACGGGAACACACACTGCTGACAGCCAAGAACCCCTACGAAGGCTTTGAAATGCCCAGCATAGAAGTAGGCACCATCAAAGCCGCCGACGGCAAGACAGACTTATACTACCGCCTGATAAAGCCTACCGACTTCGACCCGGCAAAGAAGTATCCCGCCATCGTCTACGTATACGGCGGCCCGCACGCCCAGATGATAACGAACGGCTGGATGAACGATGCCCGCGGCTGGGACATCTACATGGCAAACAAAGGCTACATCATGTTCAGCCTCGACAACCGTGGCAGCAGCAACCGTGGACTGGAGTTTGAAAACGCCACCTTCCGCCAGCTGGGCATCGAAGAGGGCAAAGACCAGGTGAAGGGCGTAGAATTCCTGAAAAGCCAGCCTTATGTGGACGGAGAGCGTATCGGCGTGCACGGCTGGAGCTTCGGAGGACACATGACTACGGCGCTGATGCTGCGCTATCCCGAAATTTTCAAGGTAGGCGTTGCCGGCGGACCGGTTATCGACTGGGGATACTACGAGATAATGTACGGTGAGCGCTATATGGACACTCCGCAAGCGAACCCGGAAGGCTACAAGCAGACAAATCTGAAAAACCTTGCCGGTAACTTGAAAGGACATCTGCTCATCATACACGACGACCACGACGACACCTGCGTGCCGCAGCACACCCTTTCATTCATGAAGGCGTGCGTGGATGCCCGTACCTATCCCGATTTGTTTATCTATCCCACGCACAAGCACAACGTCCTGGGACGCGACCGTGTGCATCTGCACGAGAAGATAACAAGATATTTTGAAGAATATCTTTAATGTACAATGTACCGTACAATTTGCTATGCAGTGCGGGCGTGCAAATAGGGAGTAGATGGTAGAAGAAAGAAGAGAATAAAAGAGAGAATAAATCATTAAGTATAACAATCTGTACAACTTACCTGATGCCCCACAGCACAGACAAATTGTACATTGTAAATTGTAAATGAACCCATGAAAGTATTATTATTAGGCTCCGGTGGCCGTGAACACGCTCTGGCATGGAAGATTGCCCAAAGCCCGAAAGTAGAGAAACTATATATTGCGCCCGGCAATGCAGGTACAAGCGAAGCAGGCGAGAATGTGAACCTGAAGGCGACAGACTTTCCCGCACTCAAGGCCTTTGCCCTTGAGAAAGAAATCGACATGATTGTTGTGGGTCCCGAAGACCCGTTGGTACAAGGCATCTTCGACAGCTTCAAGGAAGACCCTGCCACCTGCCATATCGACATCATCGGCCCCACCGCCAAAGGTGCCACACTGGAAGGTAGCAAGGAATTTGCCAAAGGCTTCATGATGCGCCACAACATCCCCACTGCCCGCTACAAGAGCATCACCGCCGACAACTTGCAGGAGGGACTCGACTTCCTCGCTTCCCTCGAAGCGCCTTACGTACTGAAGGCCGACGGACTGTGTGCAGGCAAGGGCGTGCTGATTCTCCCCACACTGGAAGAAGCTCAGAAAGAGCTGAAGGAAATGCTGGACGGCATGTTCGGCGATGCCAGCGCCACGGTAGTCATTGAAGAGTTCCTCAGCGGCATCGAATGTTCCGTATTCGTGATGACAGACGGCCGCCACTATAAGGTATTGCCCGTAGCCAAAGATTACAAGCGTATCGGCGAAGGCGACAAAGGCCTCAACACCGGCGGTATGGGCAGCGTTACTCCCGTACCTTTTGCCGACGAAACATTTATGGAAAAAGTACGCACCCGCATCATCGAACCTACCGTAAACGGTCTGCTGGAAGAAGAAATCGGCTACCAAGGCTTCATCTTCCTGGGACTTATCAACGTGAAGGGCGAACCGATGGTAATTGAATACAACGTCCGCATGGGCGACCCCGAAACCGAAAGTGTAATGCTGCGTATCAAGAGCGACCTGGTAGACCTACTCGAAGGCGTTGCCCAGGGCGACCTCGACCAGCGTACACTGGAATTCGACTCACGCACAGCCGCTTGCGTCATGCTGGTAAGCGGAGGATATCCGGAAGCCTACGAAAAGGGCAAGGTGATGACCGGATTCGAGAAGGCTGCCGAAACGGACAGCATCCTCTTCCATGCCGGAACAGCCACCAAAGACGGACAGACCGTAACTGCCGGTGGCCGTGTCATCGCCGTCTGCTCCTATGGTGAAACAAAGGAAGAAGCCTTGCAGAAGAGCTACCGCGTGGCCGACATGATAAACTTCGAGAAGAAATATTTCCGTCGCGACATCGGATTTGACTTATAAATGAGAACGAAGAGATTCCAGAACCGGATAACGGCAGGGCGGTTCACACTACCCACCGCTATCCTGATTTCAGTATCCTGCTGGATACTGACCGCTGTTCTGTTGCCCGAGACGGAGACACAGCAAAGCGGATATTCCCTTTGGGAAACATTCTGCGACTTCTGCATCCCCACCTGGGCAAACCGTCTCTTCAGCTTTATTCTGTATGCCGTCATCGGGTACTTCCTAATACAGCTCAACAATACGTTCGCCATCATCCGGATGCGGGCATCGGTACAGACTTCTGTCTACTTCCTGCTGATATCCGTCTGCCCCAGCCTGCACATGCTGTATGCGGGAGACTTGGCAGCCGCCTCCTTCCTGGTGGCACTGTTTTTCCTCTTCAAGAGCTACCAGCAGGCACGGCCCACAGGCAGTCTCTTCCACGCCTTTGTCTTCATCGGACTGGGCAGCCTGCTTTTTCCGCAGCTCATGCTGTTTGCCCCCATCTTCTGGATAGGTGCCTACAACTTCCAGTCTCTCCAACCCAAAAGTTTCTTCGCTTCCTTGGTAGGATGGAGCGTACCCTACTGGCTGTTGCTGGGACACGCCCTCTACTACGGGCAAATGGAACTCTTCTGCCAGCCCTTCCGCGAGCTGGTGACCTTCGCTCCCACCCGGTTCGACTATCAGCCGTGGGAACTCGCCACCCTCGGGTATCTCCTTGTTCTGTTCATCGTCAGCGCGGCACACTGTCTCATTGCCGGCTATGAAGACAAGATACGCACCCGAAGCTATCTACACTTCCTCATCCTGCTGAATTTCTGCATCTTTGTCTATATCGGACTGCAACCGGTATTGAGTGTCCACCTGATGTCCTTCCTGCTCATCGGTGTCAGCATCCTGGCGGGACACTTGTTTGTACTGACAAATAGCCGCAGTTCCAATATATTCTTCATTTGTGCATTTATCGGATTATTCATTCTATTAGGATTCAACATATGGACGCTTTTGTAGATACACTCGTACAGCTGCTGATTGACTGGGGATATGTCGGTCTGTTCATCTCTGCCCTATTGGCAGGAAGCATCATTCCGTTCAGTTCCGAGATAGTGATGGTAGCACTGGTCAAGGTCGGTCTAAGCCCGGCACTGTGCGTACTCTCCGCCACCTTGGGAAATACGCTGGGAGGCATGACGTGCTACTACATGGGACGTCTGGGACGTATAGACTGGATTGAGAAATATTTCAAGGTAAAAGGGAAAAGATAGAACGGATGCAGCATTTCCTCCAAGGGAAAGGGGCACTGATGGCTTTCTTCGCCTTTCTGCCTTTTGTGGGAGAGGCCATAGCCATTGCACTGGGCTTCATGCGCAGTAATCTGATGCTGACCACCACGTCCATGTTTGCAGGAAACTGGTGCGCTACATAGCTATGCTGTGGGCACTGCAAGGAGCCATTTCGATGATGAATTATTGACATGTAGTGAGTTTGAGCAATAGATGTATAGATACAACGCGTTGGATGTATAGATGCAACGTGCTGGATGTATAGATGCAGCACGCTGGATATATAGGCGCAACAACACGCTGAATCACAGATAATTAAACTAAATAAAAACATTCAACAAAAGCAGAAGTGATGCAACGAATCATAGAAGACGGAAGACGGAAGTGCGACACTGTTTGTACCGGAACTGAATGAACATTATCATTCGGTAAAGGGGGCACGTACAGAATCACAGCACATCTTCATCGACATGGGACTGAAAGCATCCGCTACTGCCCGCCCGCATATCCTTGAAATCGGTTTCGGCACCGGACTGAATGCCCTGCTTACACTGGAAACTGCCGAAAAGGAAAAGAGACCTGTGCACTATACCGGTATCGAACTCTATCCGCTTGCATGGCCGGAGGTGGATGCGCTAAAATATAGCGACAATCCTCTGTTCGAGGAACTGCATCGGGCTGCGTGGGAAGAAGAAGTTGCCATAACTCCTTATTTCACACTGAGAAAAGTGCGGGCAGATGTCGAAACAATAAGCATTGACAGTTTGTTAATGATTAATAAATCTCCGTTCGATGTTGTCTACTTCGATGCCTTTGCACCCGAAAAGCAACCGGGAATGTGGGAGGAAAAAGTCTTCCGGAATATCCATGCCGCCATGAGCACTGATGGCGTGCTGACCACCTACTGCGCCAAAGGAGTAGTACACCGCATGCTGCAAGCCGTAGGATTCAAGGTAGAGCGTCTCCCAGGTCCCCCCGGAGGGAAACGGGAGATACTGAGGGGAAGGAAAGAGGAAGTGATAAATGGATAAGGAATAGTTGATAATGAATAGTTGATGCCCCCTGCCACAGCGCAGCCAAATTGTAAATTGTAAATAGTAAATTGTAAATGAAAAAGTTTTGTTTTTTACTCCTCATAGCCACCTTGCTCTTCTCGTGCAAGCAAGGAGGCCAACAGAACAAGAAGAATGACGATAAACCCGTGATTACCGTCACCATCGAGCCGCTGCGGTATTTCACCGAAGCCATTGCCGGCGATGAATTCACCGTCGTCAGCATGGTGCCCAAAGGTTCAAGTCCGGAAACCTACGACCCCACGCCCCAGCAGCTTGTCGACCTTGCCCAAAGCAAAGCCTATTTCCGCATCGGCTACATCGGTTTCGAGCAGACATGGACGGAAAAACTGACGGACAATGCTCCCCACCTGCAATTCTTCGATATGTCCGAGAATGTGGAACTCATTCTGGACGATACCCATGCACATCATCATAAAGACGGGCATGTACACGAAGGCCATACGCACGCCGGTGGTGTGGAACCCCACATCTGGAATTCCACCATCAACGCCCAAATCATTGCCGGAAACATTCTGAATGCACTCTGCGCCATAGACAAAGCCAATGAAAGCGTCTACATGGAACGTTACAACGTACTCATCCGGCAGATAGAGCATACAGACAGCCTCATCTGCCAGATGCTTTCCAGCCCGAATGCCGACCGTGCCTTCATGATTTATCATCCGGCACTTTCCTACTTTGCCCGCGACTACAACCTGAACCAGATTCCTATCGAGGCAGGTGGAAAGGAGCCCTCCCCCGCCCATCTGAAGAGCCTGATAAACTCCTGCAAGAAGGAGAAGGTACGCATCATCTTTGTACAGCCGGAATTCGACCGCCGCAATGCCGACCTTATCGCCCAGCAGACCGGAACCCGGGTAGTGGCTATCAATCCCCTCTCATACGACTGGGAGGAGGAGATGATGAATACGGCCAGAGCGCTTGTAAAGAGTAAACGATGATTCTGTCCATTTAACGAAGAAGAAGCTATGCCTGCATCCCCCATTATAGAGATAAAGAACCTCAGCGCCGGATACGATAACCGGACCGTACTGCATGATATAAACCTGACTATCTACGAACGTGATTTTCTGGGTATCATCGGTCCCAACGGTGGTGGAAAGACTACCCTTATCAAATGTATACTGGGACTGCTGAAACCCACTACCGGGGAGATTCTATATCACTCCTGCCCTCCATCCCCCTCCGAAATTGCCAATTGTCAATTATCAACTGTCAATTGTCAATTATCCATGGGTTACTTGCCCCAGTACAGCAGCATCGACCGGAAATTTCCCATCACCGTAGAGGAGGTCATCCTTTCAGGACTCAGCAGCAAGAAGCCGCTGGCTTCACGCTTCACCGCCCGACACCGCGAGAAAGCCTCTGCCGTGATAGCCCGCATGGGGCTGGAAGGCATGGAGCAGCGTGCCATCGGCGCTTTGAGCGGCGGACAGTTGCAACGTGCCCTCCTGGGCCGTGCCATCATCTCCGACCCGCAGGTGGTGATTCTCGACGAACCCAGCACATACATCGACAAGCGTTTCGAAGCCCGCCTCTACGAACTGCTGGCAGAGATAAACAAGGATTGCGCCATTATTCTCGTCAGCCACGACATCGGCACGGTGTTGCAGCAAGTCAAGTCCATTGCCTGCGTCAACGAAACCCTGGACTACCATCCCGATACCGGCGTTACGGAAGAATGGCTGGAACGCAACTTCAACTGCCCGATAGAGTTGCTGGGGCACGGGACACTGCCGCACAGGATATTGAAAGAACACAAGCATTCTCACGGATGACTGGAAGCAAAGGAGGCCGACCCATTGTAGAACCGACCTCCCGTTACCCTTCCGAATAACTATCCGACAATCTTCTTACCCGTCATTTTATATTGGAAAGCCTTATACGAATGGGGTAGTAATGACAAACGGAAAGAGTTCTTTGGTGTCACCGGACGCCTGCTCTGTACGGGTTCGGCAGGAAGGGGAGCCAGAATATCTCCATTCTCCAGATTTTCCAACCTCGTCACCTCATCATCGGTAACAATACGCACTTCCACCGGTTCATCATTGAAGTTCTCCACCACCAGTGTTTTATTGTCATACACAAACAATCCGACTTTGGAGGGAGCCTCCAGATAGATATCCATATCCCTACTCATAATGCGGCGAATCTCATTCAAGGCTTTTGCCGGAAAATCATATAAATTTCCCATATCATCGGGAATGGTCAATACATATAGATTGCCGGCGGCATAGGGAGCTCTCAACAAAATAGGATACCCCGATACTCCTCCCGTCAACGGACGGCCCGCACTGACTACTTCCCAAGCATCATTCGTATAATACTGAACCTGCGGTATCAATAAATCGCGTCCGGCTTGTCCATATCGGCCAAAATCATTGACAAGAGCTTTCAAATCGGTACAACGCAACTCTACTATTTCGGCAATTTTTTCAGGAATGGCTTTCAGCAAGCCGCTTGTAATCACCACATCCCGTCCGCTTTGCAATTGCTTCCTAATGTCGGTCATGAGCTCCGGAGCTTGAGCCGCCTGGGCAGTCAGCAGCACCACTTGTTGGTCTTTCGGAAAAACGGGACGTATATCCATCGGCAAACCTATCATGCCCAGATAATTCTGCAAGAAATCATCACCCGCCACATGAAAAGGCTTGTAGGACTTGATGCCAATGGGGTTACCCAACTTACCTACCAGTTTATCAGTCTGTTTCAATACAACATCCGCAATGCGTGCCATGGTGGTAGGCTCTATGGAAGTTCCGTTCTTCTGCCGGATAGGGGCAGTCATCTCATCATAATTAAAGCTGGTGCCCATGCCCTGCCAAGGGGTACGGAACCTGGGAGACAACTTCACGCCCAGAAGCTGGTTATAGGCAAAGAGAATGATTTCGGGAGCCTTGGCAAGCATGGTCAGATGCAGCTGCTCAGCATAGCGGTCCATACCCAGATTCAGTCCACCGGAGTCCACCCATCCTCCACCATTGTAGCCCGGACGCAGATTATCAAAATAACGGATAATATTATAGCTTAGATAATTCTGCAGATGCTGGTTGCCGGCAGGGTCCCTTGTTTCGGTACCCGTCCAGACACCGTCAAAGAGTTGGGGACCTTCCTCCAGATTAAAGCCCAAACCTTGGAAATGGTCGTACCAGTTGGGATACTTGATGATTACCTTTACACGAGGATTCACCTTCTTGGCAGGTTTCAGCACAAGGTCGCGCCCGGCTTCAGTCATCAGCTTCAAACGGTATTCCGTCCAGCTCTGCGTACCTTTGGCTTTATCTCTATGTCCGACTTGCAACTGGTGAAGAAAAAGTCATCCAGAATAAACTCGTCAAAGTGCTTTGCCGTATGTTCTGCAATCTTTCGCACCATCTCACGATGCTCGGATTGGAATAGCAGAACGTCTCGAAACTGTTCGCCTCGTTGATGGTGTAGGTAATTCCTCCGGCAGTCTCTATTCCCCGGTCATGGAAAAATTTCTTAGCTTGCTCCAGGGTGGCGTCATCCACAATCAGTAAATCACGATGTGTTTCCAAATAAATCTTGTCCACTTCCAACTGTTGTGAAATCACATTCCAAGTCGAATCCAGCCAATGGATGTCCTTCATCTTGTCTACCTCGTAGGCACGTACATAGACCGATACCTTAAAATTGTCATAAGCTTTTGCCTGCATGGCCATAGTGCAGACCATGCAGAGCAGAAAAGCTACAATTACAAACTTATCTACCTTTATTTTACTGTTCATTACCATTCAATATTTTCTGAGATGCCAATACCATATACATAAACCACGTAGCATGTCCGCCCAAACAGTACTCACCTTCCTGCCATAAGAACGGGAAATGAAGTAATTCGGGCAAGTCGGGACGAATCAGATTTGTACCCGGAGACACTCCACCCGGAATATAAGACCAGTCGGCACGGTTGACACCATAGGCGGCTTTCATCGTTTCGGCACCGACTCCGTTACAAACGCTGCCTGATTACGTCCCGGATGCATACCGAGCAGGTATTGGACAGCATTGAAAATATAGTCCGGTGCAAACAAGTCAGGATAGGCAGCATGCAGGTAACAGTAATTGTAGCCCAGATGCTGGGGTTCCCATGAACCGGAAGAACGGTTACCTCTGTCATGCGGCACTCCATACGGAGTTTTACTGCTATACTCCTGATACATAGCCTGCAACTCCGGCAGTGCTTTGCGAACAGCCTTGCTGAAACGTGCATTTCCCACAGCTTTGTCGAAACGTCCGATGAACCAACCCGTCTGACGGATATTCTTGCAGATGAAATCCTGCTGCTGCAAAACGAAATCACGGTACTCCACTTCCTTTGTCGCCAGATAAAGTTCTACGGCAGCATGTACCTTGGCTGTCAGCACCCGGTTGTTGTCGCAGCGGGTAATCCTGAACAATTCACGGGCTATCTCCAGACAATCCGCTCCCAATGCATCGTTATGTCCCTTCAAGACACGTGAAATACCTGCCAGCCAAGCGGCTACCTGAAGTTCCCTACCAGGGTTGTCTTCCGTAAACACCCAGCGGTCGTCGGCAGTCCCACTGACATGGTCTGTATGGGCCGACGCATCACCCAAGTGTGCATACTGGCGTACGGTAGGACACAGAATCCCTCTGTAGAGACGCCCCAGAGCCTTCCAACCCGCCACTATCGTCAAAGCACCGTTTTCCACCTGCTGCAACAAGTCATTCTTTCCATCCGGCTGGTGAATCTCGACTATCTTCTTTTCAAAATCTATGGAAGTCTCGTCCCAATAGGTACCAAAGTTCTCACAAGCCATGGCAAGTATATAGGCCTCGCCTGCCTGGGATTCCACACGCAGGTCATAGTCCCCCGCATCGTGCCATCCACCCACATTCAGCCCTGGAACCAAATCACCCGGCTGGTACTTACAAAGAGTAGAGGTTCCCTGAGTATATCCGTCTATATGGTTGATATCGGTTTTGGCCATACGTGCATCGTCATGATGACAGAAGTCATGCCATACACGGTATTTTTCGTTCACACGCATGTGGCACATCTGTACCGGCAAAAAGTATTCCACCTCTGCCTGCCAGATACCCTTGTCCCACACATCTTTGGCAATGCGGAACACCGGAGAAGCAGCATCGCCGTACATTACCTGATAGAGCCCTTCTTCCGTCACTTCCGTGAAATCGAACTGCAGATAGTGGTAGCGTTGGAAATCTCCCCAATCCTTGGCAGCCTGCTGCTTTACCAGTTTCCTGCCATCGGCAGCAATGCGATAAAGGGCAGGTTGCTTGAAGTCTGTATCCCGTTTATCCAACTCTATGACAGCCACTTTCTTCTGTCCAGGATGGTAACCTACTTGAGAGGCTTGCACCACCGGTGCATAACGCCAGTCTTTAGTGACTGTCGGACGGATTATCCATTTCACCGCACCTTCCTTTGTCCCTGCCGGGAACTCCGAACGGAGCACAAACCAACCGTTGTTATGATTTATCCTTCCATCATACAGCAGCAAGTCTCCTTTCTCACTTTCAATCGTAATCTTTGCCAAATCATCCTGAGGATTGAGTACAAACTTTTTCCCTGCGGCCAAAGGAGCAGAGACGATATCATCGGCAATCATCGGGTTATAAGTCTTTCTATCCAACAGCAACTGGTCCAAATCAGCTTTCCCGTCAGGGTTGAAATCTCCGATATGCTCCATATTGGAAGACTGTTTCATGGTGGGCCCCATCGCCTGGTGGGGAAAGACTCCCGTCCGGTTGTCCATAATCCACGGCTTGCCCAGCAAAGTGGAAGGTACCAATTCCAGATTAAAGCCCAACTTGCCGGCAAACCGCTCGGGCACCGGTTGGTCCAAATCAACGGTCAATACCAGATAATCCTTCTCGCCTTTGACCTTAATGGTATAGCCAAAAACAAAATCCGGATAAAGCATCGGATTAAAGCCTGCCATGTGTTTGGCCGAATCCGGATAACTCAATGTGACACGGATTTCATTGTCAGCCTCATCCACCACCCGGCTTCTCATCTTGGGCAATCCCTGCCATTGCCCTTGCGAGATTTCAAAGCGCACATCTCCATTGGCAGCCCTGCGGTCTCCATTCAAAACAAGGGTCAGTCCTCCCTGGTGTCCTTCAGGGTAGACGTCACTGAACACCATCACATTGGCCCCGCCATTCTCAAAATATCCCGATGGATTGATTCTGAAATCCTGGGCGTGCAGCCCCATACAAAGCATCAGTGATGCTGCACCTGCTATAAATTTCTTCATAAATACTATTTTAAACGATTATGTATTTCTACTCCCAAGCGTACCGTATGATACGGGCAACGCCACATACTCACTTTGGGAGTATCCTTCTTGGGTTCTCCATCAAAACAATCACTGTACCATTCACCGTATTCCCGGTCTATCATACAGTCCTTTACGAAAGTCCAAACCGTATCGGCCGATTGCAGATAAACGTCATTCCCGCTGATTTGCCAGGCATTGACACAAGCTATCATCGTTTCAATCTGGCCCCACCATGAGGCATGCCCGGTTGTTCTTCCGCCCTTCTTTTCATACATCATATACCCTTTGTCACTCAGTCCTTCCACCAAGCAAGCATCCGTCACATCCAGCGCAAGCCGATTCGCCCTATCCATCAGTTGCCGGTCTTCTAACACACGGGCAGCCTCACAAAGCAGCCATCCCGCCTCTACATCATGTCCATAAGAGTCCATCTCAACCAGACTGTTCCATGCATTATCAAAGAACAAATTAAAATGCCTCCTTGAAGAGTCATAAATACGGTCCATAAACAACTCGGCGCAGAACTTGAGTCTTTTCCTCAGTCCGTCGTCTTTCCAGCATTGATATAAAAGGGTATAAGCTTCCAGCACGTGCAAATGCGCATTCATAGTCTTGGATGCATTGTTATCATAATTATCCAGTTGTTTCCAATCTTCAGTAAAAGATTCCACATAACCGTCATATTGCGGTTCGCGGCCTTTCTCCTCCAAGGTATGATATAAACCGACAGCCATATCCAGACTCTCGCTGTTACCTGTTGCCAGATAGTGTTCAGCCAGCCCATAGATGGCGTAGGTCATGGCATACGTATATTTGGAAGCATTCAGCACCTCACCGTCAGGATTGACCAGCCAATATACCCCACCATGTTCCTTGTCTATAAATGTATCAATGAAGTAGCGTTGCGATTTATCCGCAAGCTTCAGATAAGCCTCATCCTTAAACGTACGGTATGCGGCAGAAAAACTCCACAGAATCCGGGCATTCAGAACCCCTCCTCTCGGAGCATCCACTACCGGAGTACCATTCCGCAATACAGTTCCATAAAAACCGCTGTCGGGAGCCACTGCATAATCCATCCAAAACGGCAACACGCTGTCCCTGACATTCGTGACAATCTCTGTACGCATGCGTGTCTGCATATCTGTCTCCCCTGAATGCGACCGGCAGCCTGCCAGACAAGACGCAACCAGCAGTGCTATCCAATAAAACATCTTCCTTTCCATAATTATTCTCTAAAACCATCAAACTTTTCCTTGTTTAATTCCCCGTTTATCAGAGACTGGTGTTCGTCGTCTCAAGTACTGGTGTTTGTCATGTCAGACACCGGCTTTCATCACGACAGACGCTGACGTCTATCACAACAACTACTGGTGCCTGACATTTCACTCACAAATATTTTATTATTAAGTGTTTATTTATAATTTATCAATATCCCGGATTCTGGTCAGCCTGATTGATGAGCGGGTTGGTCAGAATCTCATTCGTCGGAATCGGGAAGATTTCCTGATAAGCCTCGTGCTCAAAGAAACGGAATGAGTCACCAGTCTGCAGACAAGCCTCTTGTGAAGAGTTGGCTGCTGTCTTCGGATATTCGGCGGCAAACCATTCTTTGCACATACCCATACGGCACAAATCATGGTAAAGCGAGAACTCGGCATTGAATTCATGGCGACGCTCTATAATCAGCGCCACCTTCCATACCGGAGAAGTATAGCCTTTGGCTGCTTTATAGCTTGTATAATAGGTCTCTGCATCCGGCACTTCCACCGTCTGGGTATTCAACATGTCGGCGGGTAGGTCAATCATCGTCGCTCCCATCTCCAAATTACCCCAAGCACGGTTACGTATCTGACGTATCATGTTCCATCCGGTAGCGTTGTCACCTGTCTCGAAACAACATTCTGCATAGTCGAGCATGATGCCTGCATAACGCTTCAAAGTCAACGAAATAGGATTGAATACTTTGTTGTTCTCACCTGGCTTGCATCTCCAGTATTTCAAGGAATAAACAGTAGGCATATTTTCGGAACCTTGGAAAAGACCGTCAAAACCACTTGTCACCCCTACAGTCTGCCCGGTAATGGGATGCGTATCCCTTTGGCAACAGCAGAGTATTGGCGGCGTTTGTCACCCGGTTCAAAGGAACGTACAAACTCCCAAGAAAGACAGAGAGACCCCCAGCCTCCCCATTCGGGTGCCGCACACATATATCCGTACCACATCATGGCATCTGAAGACGAATCGGCTCCCCAGCCCATATATCCTTGTTCATGATACATCACCTCAAATACAGATTCTTTGGTCCAATGTGTATCCCAGGCATGCAGGTTACCGAAGCAGGGCTCCAATGAATAGGTTCCACTGTCCACTATATCCTTTAGTTCCGTCTTGGCTTTCGTAAAGTCTTTCTTCAACATATACAGCTCGGCCAAATAAGCTTTGCAGAACCCCTTGGTTATACGTCCGTATTCACCATTCATGGGTAACCAGTCCAGATGGTCGCGTCCAAAAGACAAATCTTCCTCGATAGCCGCATAAGTCTCATCCACGGATTCCGGACGTGCCTTTCCTACCGAAGTAGTATAGGTTTCACCGGTAAGCAACATCGGTACCCTTCCGAAAAGTTTCGTCAGGTAAAGGTAGTTATAACCGCGGATGGCACGTGCTTGCGCTTCATAAACGGTCTTGGAATTGCTGTCCGCAAATATAGAGGCATCCGCCGTCTCCAGGCCAGCCAGGAAACGGTTTGCACGGTCCACTGCACGATAACTCATCCGCCATGCAGTCTCCAGGGAACCCTTATCGGGTTTCCAGGCATGACGCTGCCATTCCGCATCCCAACCGGAAGCCTGACAGTCCATCGTAGAATGGTTGGCAGCAAATACCTGAGGCTTGAATCCCCATGTTTCGTCATCACCGGAACCGTGCTGGTCCGTATAAAAGGTATCATAAAGTCCGTTCAATCCGGAAAGGACATTCTCCTCCGTTTTAAACATGAAATCTGCCGGAAGAATATCGTAATGATCCACTTCCAAATAATCGTCACAAGACGTTACGGTGCTTAAGGCCAGCACACCGATCAACAGTTTATATAAGTTTTCATAATCATATTTTTATCCGTTAGTATTAGAACTGTACACTCAGACCGAAAGTAACCGACATCGGGAACGGATAACGTCCTCCGTCAAATCCGAATACAATACATTGGAGTCACCAACTTCCGGATCGCCGAACTTATTGTACGAAGAGATGGTACATACATTGTCGACACTGGCAAATACGCGTGCATTTTCCATTTTCACCGGTTTCAGCACATTCTTCGAATGTATATCCTATCTGAATATTTGAAATCTTCAGATAATCCCCCTTCTGGATGTAGGCGTCGGACACACGCATGTTCTTATTATAGTCTGTCTTGGTGATACGCGGATATTTGGCGCCGGTATTCGAAGATGACCATGCATTATTGATATATTCCTTCAGTACATTCTGATAACCGCCGTCGGGTGCATAGACTGAGGTCAAGCGGGCCGAAGAATAAGAAAGGATATCCATACCGGCTACACCGTACAAGTTCATCGAGAAATCAAAGTTTTTCCAGGAAGCGGTAAGGTTCATTCCGTAAGTGAACTTGGGATATCCATTGCCTATAACAGTACGGTCGGCATCGGTAATCTGCCCGTCACCATTCAAATCAACAAACTTATAGTCGCCGGGCTGGGTAGTCTTGTCCTGATATACACCACTTTCAACTCCCTTTTCAACCGCCAGCCTATTCATTTCATCAATTTCGGCCTGGGTTCTGAAAATGCCTTCTACCTTCCAGCCATAGTAGGAACCTACAGGATAGCCGTTCTGTGTAATGGAGTGGTTGTCCCAGTTGTCGCCATCTTGTGCTGAACCTGACTTGCTGAATATCGGATCGCCGACTTCAATAGCCTCGTTCTTCAGGGTAGACCCATTCAGTCTTATGCCGATATTCCAATCGCTGAAGCTCTTGTTCCACGCAGCAGTAAACTCGAAACCTGAGTTACGGATATGTCCCGCATTAGTATAGACATTGGAGAAACCGGTGGAAGGACGAATCTGGCGATACAGAAGCAGATCCTTTGCGTCACGGATAAAGTAATCGGCAGAGAAAGAAAGCTCATTGTTCATAAAGGCAAAGTCAATACCGATATTTGTCTGCTCATTGGTTTCCCATTTCAGGTTGGTATCAATTTCTTTCTGCTGGGCAATACCGGCACCGTTAATCACACTCGAACCATTAAAGAACCAGTACATTGCATTTGCCGAAGACAACTGTGCTATGGACAAGTTGGTACCATTGCCCGCATTACCGGTCTGTCCCCATCCGGCACGCAACTTCAAGTTACTGAACAGTTCTAAATCCTTAATGAACTTTTCCTCGGAAAGACGCCAAGCTACAGAAGCGGAAGGGAATGTACCATAACGATTGCCGGCACCAAAGTTCGAAGAACCGTCGCGGCGTACCGTTGCAGTCACAATATAGCGGTCGTTCAAAGTATAAGTCAGACGGCCGAAGTAAGAAAGGAATCTTGTCTTCAAATCCAGCCCACCATCCGTTTGCTTAGACGATGGGTCATTGGTCAATGAAATTTTGCGGATGTTGTCTGCCGGGAAATCGTTGGCACTGGAATTCAGCCAGGCACCGTTCGTATCGCTGGTAGAGAAACCGGCCATTGCACTTACGCGGTGATGCTCATTGGACCAGTCATAGTTCAAGAACGCTTCCAGACCGAGTGAAGTGGACTGGCTCTGGTTCAGCGAGAACGAGTCCTTACGGTCTTGAGTTCCAAAGGTTCTATCATTATAGGCTGTATAGCCATTATAACCTTTTGTATAATAATTATAACTGGCAATAGTCTTGAAAGTCAACCCTTTGTACAAATCGAGTTGTAGGAAAGCACTAGCAAGCATACGGTCCCATTTATTAATACTGTCGGCAGTCTTGGCAGCAGCAACCAGATTGTCAGCTCCCTTGTTCACGTCTCCATTGCCTTCTTTCTTGTAATGTCCCCAAGTACCGTCGGGCAACACAATAGGCATGGAATAGAAAACACCGTCCTCTACATAATCCATGGTTGGAATGGCTTGTGCATAGTTTCTCAGGTTGCCTCCTCCCATCTTTTCCGAATGTGCATAGTTCAAGTTCAAGCCTACATGCAGAAAGTCTTTCACTTTGTGAGTGATATTAGCGCGTGCCGTCAAGCGTTTAAAATTCGACTCAATCACGATACCCTGGTTGTTCAAATAACCCAGAGATAAGTTGGCTTGGGTATTTTCGCTGCCTCCCGAAGCAGAAAGGTTATAGTTCTGCTGTAATGCCGTGCGTGACATTTCATCCTGCCAGTCAATGCTGTTCAGTCTGCCTATGTAATCCTCGCCATATGCCAGATTGGTCATGGCAATACCGTCATTCTTGACGGCGGAACGTACAGCACTTGCAAACAAGCCCGCATCAGCCACATCAATCTTATTCGAATTGAACTGGAGGGCATAGTTGGCCGAAAAGTTCACCTTTGCCTTCCCCTTACCACCGTTCTTGGTAGTAATCATAATGACGCCATTGGCACCGCGAGTACCATAGATTGCCGTAGCCGAAGCATCCTTCAGAATTTCGATGGACTCTACATCATTAGGATTCAAGAAATCGATGGAAGTTCCTACCTGCACACCGTCCACTACATAGAGTGGGTCGGCAGAACCATTCACGGTTGCCACACCGCGGATACGGATGGAGAAACCTCCTTCCGGGTCACCGGAAGAACGGATGACAGATACACCTGCCGCAGCTCCCTGCAAACCTTGTCCCAAGTTCACCGGATTCCGCTTCATCATTTCTCCGCATTCACGGAAGCCACAGAACCGGTGAGGTCGGATTTCTTCATCGTACCGTAGCCCACAACAACTACCTCATCCAAGGTTTCGGTATCCTCCTTTAAAGTAATTTTCAGAGCATTCATATTCCCGGTTACTTTGACCGTTCGCGCCAGATAACCGATGTAACTGGTCTTCAGCGTAGAACCTACGGGACACTGCAAGGAGAAGTTACCGTCCAAATCGGTAATCATACCGTTTGTCGTACCTTCCACAATGACATTGGCACCGATGATGGGCTCGCCTTTCTCATCCACCACTTGGCCCTTCACAGTAACTACACTCTGCTGTACGACAGTGACACCTGCAAACGGCTGTACGCTTGTTGCAAAGAGGTCCGGCATGCCAGCGATACTGACATGATACCCAAATACTTCATCACATTTCTCATAAATACTAAATACTTAGGTTTAACAAATACCCCGGTCATAAGCACATCGGGAAAAGATATGCGACACAATTTTGTGCCACTATAGAGGCACTGCCGTGCCATTGGCACATCTGTGCCACCATAGTGGCACAGATTTCGTAACTATATCCCTTTCTCTTCCATACCGACAGGGGTGAATTCAATATAGATTTTCAAAGATTAAGTTCAGAAACTCAGGAAGTGCCTTCAATCTGGTTCAACAGTTGCGGTTTGGCCTTTCCACAATCCACTTTCACAACCTGAATACGGTTGTCGGCAGGTAGACAAACCAATCCTTCTGCCTGCTTCTTGTCAGCACTGTATACCTTCAGGCTCATTTTGCTCCAATCCATCTCAGCAGTGGACTGCGCCAACTTCAGATGAGGAAGTACCGAACCGTCACGTACCAGCATGATTATCGGCAGACTGCCTGCTTCAATCCGGTGCCATCCGCCTTCGTAGACTTTCTCTGTCTGGTAGTCTATCCATTTTCCTTCGGGAAGGTAAACTGTGCGGCCCGTCATACCGGATTCAAGCAAGGGGCAACCAGAATCTGCGAACCGAAGAGATACTCGTCATCCACTTTCCATGCTCCCGGATCATCGGGGAATTCTACAAACAAGGCTCTTAGCATCGGTAAGCCCTTTTCTGTACATTCCTTAGCCTGAGCATACACATAAGGCATCAGACGGTACTTCATCTCCGCACTCTTGCGGAAGACATCCTGCACACGCTTGCTGTCGTACAACCACGGCTCTGTCGGAGGTGCCCCATGCGCGCGGGTATGGGAAGTAAGAAAACCGAACGGTATCCAGCGGCAATACAAGTCCTCCGGAGTGGATTTTACAAAGCCGCCCATATCATGGCTCCAGAAGGAGAAACCGGACAAGCCGAAGGACAAGCCTGCACGAAGCGTACCCAGCAGACCCGTGTTCGTAGTTGCAGCATCACCGCCCCAATGCAATGGATAACGCTGGGAACCAGCCCATGCGGCACGTGCCCACATTATATTCTCGTTGTGCAACTTCTTGGTTATCTCGGACACTGCCATATCATAACGCACCGGATAGAGGTTATGCTCATACCATCCGCTCTTGCCGGAAGCGTAAATACCATTCAGTGGAGCAGCCTCGCCAAAGTCTACTTTAATGGCACTGACACCGATATTCAGCAATCCCGCCAGTTTGTCCTGATACCACTTTACTGTTTCCGGATTGGAAAAATCAAGCACCACATCTTCGTAGGGAAGTTCACCATTTCCATTTTTCACATACATGTCTTTCTCTATCAGTTCAGAGAAATAACGGTTTTTAGGAGTGAAATAAGGCAACTGCCACAAACATACATGGAAACCTTGAGACCTCAAATCCTTCAACATCTGCTGTGGATTCTGGAAACGGTTCTCGGAGAATTTATAGTCACACTGCCAGTCCACATCAAACCAGCCGGTATCGAAATGGATAACATCGCACGGATACTTGTTCTTACGGATATTGGCCGCTACATCATAACCTTCCTTTTCACTGAAATAGGTAATACGGCTCATCCACGTACCGAAAGACCACAAGGGGGGCATGCCCGGCTTTCCTACCAAATCGGTGTACTCGTCCAGAATATCTTTCGGCTCGCCGAAGAAAACGAACAAATCCAGGTTCTCGTCACCCATGAACATTTTGTTCAGCCCAATATAGGTAGCACCAAAATCACAAGTCACGGGAGCGGATGTATGCATAAACATACCATATCCCCGGTTACTCATAAAGAAAGGAATCGGTTTGTACATCTGGTCCGTCTCAGGCCCTTGTGGGTCTGTAACGAACAAGTTCACCTTCTGTCCGGCCTTGTTCAGCCCAGTGGCAGACTCTCCGCAACCAAAAATCATTTCATCTGCAGTCAAGGTAAATACCGGATTGATGCGGCGAGCATTGTCGCTTCCCCGCTTCACAAAACAGAACGGCGTATATTTTACCTGCGTAGAGTCCGCGTCGCTCAAAGCGGCAGTCTGGCTCAAGATACGTCCGGCTTTATCCTTCAAGACGATTCTCCAAGGATTCTTGTTAATCTGAATGGTTCCATAGTCGCTGGAATAGATAATCTTGTCATTCGTCTCGGTAACTTTCCAGCTTCCATCCCTGCCCGGTTCCTTTGCCAACATGATGGAAGCGGCAGGTTTGGGTTCCACCGGGGTCGTTAGCATACGGATACGTACCGTACGCGGAGTTACAAAGTCAATCTTGAATTTGAGGTTAGGGTCATTTTCATAGGCAGTGAAGGGGAAATCGAGCATTCTCATTTTACGGGGCTGTGCACCGTTGGTATTGAAGGCTTGGCGGGGCATCAGATGCCCGCGTTTCCAATTCACCAGCCCTTCACCCGACTTGGCATCGAATGACTCCAGGTGATCTGCAAAAAACAAGGTATTACTCAAGTCACGGAAATCGGTACTCATGTCCAGAGGTTGGTTCATCAAATACGAAGTACCGTCATTGACATGTGGCTGTGCCAACAGATTGCCACCGGCAAACAACAGCATCGCCACTGCTAAAAGTTCTTTCTTCATACTATTAGGATTTAAATGATCTCGCCTGCAAATGTATTTTTCTTAAAGGAAACACAGATGCCTTAAAAATGTCTTTTAATATCCGGTTTTGTTTCATAGAACCCATATAGGGCCATTGGAAACAAAATGCATACTATTTTTCACCAAACGGAGGATATCATCCCACACGAATACGCAAATCTTTCCTTGCTCGTTCGAAGGATTATATTTAAGTTTGCAGTTACAATATTGTTAATCCTTCTAATAAAGAAAATACATGAAACAACTGCTCCTATTCCTTATATGCAACCTGGCCTTCCTCCTTACTGTTCAAGGTAACTCAGCGGAAATCCCGCCGGCTGTCATGTTCAAGCAGCTCTCTACAACAGAAGGACTCTCCAACAACAGTGTCCGAAGCATCTACAGAGACAATAGGGGATTCCTCTGGGTGGGGACAGAATCAGGACTCAACAAATACGACGGCTACTCCTTCCAGCAGTATTACCAGAACAACTCCGACCTGCCGGACGATGCCATCAGCGAAATTTTCGAAGGACCGGACGACAATGTATGGATAAGGACTTCCAGCGGCTACAGTATCTATAATTATAAGACCGGTAAATTCGACAATGACTATAAACCCATACTCGATGGGCTGCAAATCCCCAGTAAAAACATTCTGAGGATGGGAAAAACATCCAAGAATGAGTTTTGGGCCTACGACTATTCCAAACTTTACATACGAAGCATGGACAACAGCTCCATCAAAGCCTATCCACTGGCAGTTGAAAAGATTTCAAACCTCTATATAGGTGTCCAGTTCATTTATATAATGTACTCCAACGGTACCCTATACAGTATCAGCAAGCAGACTTCCGAAGTCAAGGAAATAGCCATTCCCACCATCTATAGACCTTTGCTGGAGAATCATGAGCCACACATTTACATAGACCAAAACGAAAGCCTATGGGTATACACCTTCCAAAACAGCCTACTTTTGCACAAGAACAGTTTTACACAGCAATGGGAGGACATCAGCCTGAACAATAACACTCACATACAGTACAATCGCGTGCAACGCATCCTCGACCTGGGAGACGGCAACGTATGGATACTTACCAGCCATATGGGGCTGTTCGTTTACAACACCCTGACCAAATCGCTTACCAACTTGGTGCACAATCCATTGAAACCGCACACCATTGCCAGCAACAATCTGAATACCATTTACCGGGACAAAGACGGAACCATATACATAGGGAATTTCAAACACGGTATTTCCTATTATAGCCCCATGTCCCAAATCATACTATGCAACAAATCCCTGGAATATGATGATATCCTGACCTTCTGCGAAGACACCAGCCAGGAATACATTTACTACGGAACAGACGGTACGGGACTAATCCGACGTTCACTAGTGACCGATTCATACGAAAAGATAGCAACTCCCGCCAATATTGTAGTCGACTTATCCATCGACTCCAAAAACCGCCTATGGATAGGCACCTTCCAGAAAGGACTGCTATGCTACTCGAAAGGGCAAATCAAACAATACACAGTAAGTAACAGCCAGCTTCTCGAGAACAATGTGTATACAGTAAAGGTAGACAAACACGGATACATCTGGATAGGTACCATGAAAGGATACATACAGAGGTTAAATCCGGAAACCGGGCAGTTTGACACCATCTTGTACCGTCCGGGAGAATTCTTTGTCCGAGATATGTACTATGATAAAGACAGTACCCTTTACGTAGCGACCAAAGGAGGACTCATTATCATCGATACGGAAACCCAAGCCTATAATATCTACGCCGAAGCCGGCCGCTTCAAGGAGAACAATATGCTCACTGTCTATAAGGACAGCCGGGACCTTCTTTGGATAGGACATCCACACGGACTGAGTATATGGAACCAGAAGAACGACTCCATCTACTTCCTTGACCAGAAAAACGGACTTGCCGCCAACCTCGTCAGAGCCGTCACGGAAGACAACAACAACCAGATGTGGATTGGTACCGGCAACGGCATCTCACGAATCAAAATAACAAACGGTACATACGCCATCGTGAACTACTCCGTAAGCGACGGACTGATATGCAACGATACCAATGTCCACGCCATCCTCAAGCTACAGAACGGCAATATACTGATAGGCACGCCACAAGGTTACCAGACTATCATTCCACAAGACATCCTGACCACAAGTTATGATGCCAATATTTACCTTACCGGTATTGAGCTCAAATCCGGAATGACCCATCCGGACATCCTGAACGGCAGCTCACTTGAATGTGCACAACATCTTTCCTTCACTGAAAAGGAAAATTCATTCACTCTGTCCTTCTCTGCCCTCGACCTGGTGGAAACGGATAAGATAAAATATGCCTATAAGATTCATTCCAACTGGATTTATGCTGAAAACAACAAAGTAAACCTATCCATGCTGACTGCCGGAAACTATACTTTATCCGTCAAGGCATGCAACTCACAAGGCATATGGAGCCCCAACGTCAAGGAACTGAAAATAAAGATACTCCCTCCTTGGTGGCGCACTTGGTGGGCTTATACCATATATAGCGGTATCGTTTTGTGCATCCTTCTGTCCATTATCCGCAATCTGCGCTTACGCCAAAAGCAGAAACAAATCATGCAGGCCATCGAGGTGGAAAATGAAAGGCAGCAGAAAATCAACAATATGAAACTGCAGTTCTTTGCCAACATAAGTCACGAACTGCGGACCCCCTTGTCACTTATCATCAATCCGCTTGAAGAGTTTTTCGTAGACCATCCCGAATATCGTAAAGGCATTCTGGATATGGTCAAACAAAATGCCGACTATCTGCTGGAACTGATTAACCAACTGCTGGATTTCAGAAAGCTGGATGCCAAGGCTGAAACCCTGAAATGCAAACATGACAACATCCTTATCATTCTGAGTGAAATATTCCACTCTTTCGATCCGATAGCACAGAAACGGAACATCAGCTATAGCCTTACCGCTCCACAACATTCTGTATTCATGGATTTTGACTATGACAAGATACGCAAGATATGCACAAATATCCTGTCAAATGCATTCAAGTTCACTCCCAATAAAGGAAGCATCTCACTGGATATTGCCGTAAGAGGCACAAATCTGGAACTGACCTTTACCGACACCGGTTGCGGCATAGAGGATGAAGCCAAGGAGAAAATATTCCAAAGATTCTATCAGTCGGGCAAAAACCAGTCGAACAACGGAGGCAGCGGCATTGGACTGCACATTGTTTCCGAATACGTAAAGATGCATCAGGGTACTGTCTGTGTCAGGGATAACCAGCCTTGTGGTTCTGTATTCCTGATTGCCCTACCCCTACACCAGAACAGTAATGAAACCAAAAACGGAGAACCGGTCGAAGGACCGGAAATAAAAGAAGAATCCCATCCATTCACCATACTACTCGTAGATGACAACTACGACTTCTTGAAATTTCTCTCTGAAAGTCTTGCCAGGCAGTATCATGTATTAAAAGCCACAAACGGAAAACATGCACTGAATGTACTGGAAAAGGAAGATATTGATTTAGTGGTCAGTGACATCATGATGCCCGAGATGGATGGTCTGGAACTATGTTCAACCATCAAGAATGACATACGCTACTCCCATATCCCCATTATCCTCCTGACAGCTAAGGCAAGTGAAGAACACCAATTGGAAGGGCTTAGCGTTGGCGCAGACGACTATATCACCAAGCCTTTCAATATGGAAGTCCTCAAGCTGCGCATCAACAAGATTATCGAGATGAACGTCAAACGTCAGGAAATATTCAATCAGGACATTAAAATCGAGCCAAGCCGTATCACCATCACTCCCCTTGACCAGCAGCTGGTGGAAAAAGCCATCCAGATTGTAGAGGACAATATCAGCGAAACCGAGTTTTCCGTCGAGGAGCTTGCCAGCAGCCTGAATATATCACGCAGCTATTTCTACAAGAAAATGATTAAGATAACGGGAAAGAAACCCATCGAATTCATCAGGACCATCCGTATGAAACGTGCACAACAACTCTTGACAGAAAGCCAGATGCAAGTTTCGGAAATTGCATATACCTTGGGGTATAACTCCCCCAAGATATTCTCCAAACATTTTAAAGAAGAGTTCAACATCAGCCCATCCGAATTTATAAGGCAGCAGGCTGAATAGAAACATTATTTTGACATCAAAGCATCCAACGAAGACACCAACGCCACCAAAGCAGCACTCCAATTAATGGCTATTTCATTGGAAGCATACGAACCTTCCACATCTGCATAAGACTCATCCGGCAGATTGGAAGGATAGGTACACCGTCTTGTTGGCCAGGATTGGGACCGCCAACAAGGAAACCGGGAAGAGGTGCCTCTATATCATCCGATGCAGAAAGACGATGGTGCGGATACAGAGGACTTTTCATCCCGAAACCGGTGACATAACAATATCCCGTGGCATTCTTTCCTAAAATGTAGTCCATATTGCGGTAGGCGTTCGTCAGGTACGACTTCTCACCCGTAAGCAAATAGGCGCAAACCAGTGAAGTGGCTTGGTTAGCACACCCTTCGGCAAGGCATCCCCAAAAGAAATCTTTGGCATCGTTGCCGTAAGGAGCGTGGAAAGGAGAGCGGTCAGCACCCGCACAGCCTCGGCAGCATAGTCCAGTAGCAGGTCTTTCATGGCATTTGCCAACCCACGTCTTCACCCTGATATTCCTGCCCGGTTGCAGCCAGGCAAACACGCCCAACGCAGTGGTATTGCCCCAAGAAGGAGTCTTATATGCAGTGGGCAGATGCTTCTTCACTTGTTCCCGGTAAACGGGCTTTCCCGTAGCAAGATAGAGCTCGGAAGCCGCCCAGAAGAATTCGTCATCAGCACTGCGATCACCATAAGCTCCCGTAACTACGGCAGGTTGATATTGCTTGTTGAGAAGATCCTGATGATAGAGTGCCTGCGGATGTGCTTCTGCCCAGGCATAAGCACGTTCGGCAGCCTGCAAAGCCACTTCCGAAAAGCCAGGATAATCCTCTTCGTAAGGAGCAAACAACACGGAAGCCTGCGCTAAAGCCGCAGCATAGTCCAATGCCGCCGTTACTGATTTCTGAACTACATAACGGGGCTGCTTACACTCCGTAGGCTTGATAAATCCCTCGAACGAAGGGGTAGTCAGCTTGTGGTAGACTCCTCCGTCGGCAGGGTCTTGCATGGTCAGCATCCATTTCAGGTTATAGTACATCTCGTCCAGCAAATCGGGCGTGGTTTCCGCTTTCCGGGATGTTCACCCGTTGACGGATAAAATAGTCAGGAAAGCGGGCATAAATCGCCTGCATCAATCCGATGGAATAAGCGGAGTTCACAATGTACTTGTTATAATCTCCGGCATCATACCATCCTCCCGGAGAAGAAATCACCGCTCCCGCCTTACGTTCCGGCCCGGCAGCATTGGGATGTACCAGCACCTTGTCATCTGGATGGCCTGCCGGACGGCTCCACCGACCCGCATAAGTCGCTTCGATGGGCATACCCGTACGTTGGTAATAGAAAGACTTCAAAGCGGCATCGGCCAAAGGGGACAGCACCTTTTCCTTTACTTCGAATGCCACTGAATCGCCGTTAACCAACAGAAGATATCTTCCCGGTACCGTGATGTCACTGAAATCCAATATTGTCCTGCTCTTATCCGACCAAGCGGATGAAGCGGTATATCCGGGTTTGCCGGAAAGTAGCCGATTGCCCGTGGCTGCATCTACTATGGTAAATTCACGTACCTCACCGGCATTCACCACAGCTACTTTTTCCTGCTGGGGATAATACCCTAACTGATTCAAACGTACAGTTTCTGAAGGATGCCCTAAAGTGGCCATTCCTCCCAGAACTGTAAACAGACATGTAGTTATATTCATATCACTATTCTTTATATATTAATATTATTCCATTTCAAAATTATTTATCCGACAATAAGGTAATGAAACTGATAGCCGGCAAGTGTACCCGTACCAGTCCATTCTCCACCTTCACAGCAGTTTCCTTCATGCAGTCCTTTGTATTGGTCACATAGACTTTCAGTTTCTTCACTTCTGCAGGGATACCGGAGATGACAGCCTCGCAATCCGCCCCATTATTGACCATATGGACGGCATATTCTCCGCGCACCATATTTCCGAAAGCCGCACAGTTTACATTTTTCTTGCTGCTACTGACCGGAATGGCCAAAGCATCGGCCGGAGTGGAGGCCAGTTGCTTGATATTCCAGAAACGTTGCGTAGGACGCAAAGGACCTTTGGAACCATAAATGCCGTCTCCCCACAACAACGAATAGTCTGAAGTGAGCTGCCACTGCAAGATGGACAATGGTTGGCAAATCGCACAAATACGTGTATACAGATTGATTTCATAAAGTGCAAACGTCGACTCATTGAATATCTCGGCATAACCATGAGCAGCGGCATCCGTACTACCCTCACCAACCAAGAGTAGTACATTAATCTCTTTGGCAGCACCCGCCCACTTCCTTAACGTAACATCATCACAACCACGCCATGAATGGAAAGAAACTGCACCAATATACTTATGAGTCTCAGGATTGTTCAAAGCAGGAAGGATAAAATCGAAAGTAGTGGCATCCGAATTGTCGCCAAGCAGCATGCGGGTAGGAAGATTCAACCCTGCCAGATAAGCACCGAACTCCTTAATGAAATCTGCATGCTCCTGCGGAGTGTGGAGGACATCAATACCCAAATCCGATTCATTGAACGAGAACATGGAGAACTCAATACCATAATACCGTTTGGCATACAACAGATAATCTGCCATGGATTTATAAATCTTCTCCTTTTTCCGGTTATCCAGACGATAAGCAATGACACCACCTTGACGGGCATAACTTGCAGGACCTCCGTCAATGGCCCATGCAGGCGGAAACCAACAGCTTAGTATTACCGGCATTCCCATCGCCTTCAAGCGCTTTGCCATGAGGAGACTTTCCTCCACCCGCTTGTTCAGTCCCCATTCTGTGCCACGGCAATAGGATCGGATTCTTCTTCGGGTTGCCACAATCTCCACGGAAATTCCACACGGCCATAAGCTACGCGCAAGTTTTCCAGACAGTAATCTATCACTTTAGGGTCGGCAGCAGGATTCTGCAGGCGGAAATTCCCTCCAAAGCCTGCAAACAAACTTCCCGGATTCTGCATATCCAATGTAATTTCCGCGTCACTGTGATCTATCACTCCGGAAGCATGCAGTTCCATAGACAATGCTGTTCTCCCAGCCTTTTTCAGAATCGGCATTAGCGAGATATACACAACAGTACCGGTAGACTCTTTTTCAACCGTGGCCTTTACAGACTTATTGAACTTGAATTCCAACTTCCTATTGGCCGAAGTAACGGTCAGCTTCCTGCCACTTACCCTTACTTTGGCATCAATGTAGTTTTCCGGACTTAAAGCAATACAGTAATAGGCTGCCTGGTTCAAAGTAGTGTCCGACAGCGCATCAATAGAAATCTCCACCAAGCCTTTTCCCTTATCGGTCACTTTCTGATGGAACTTTACACCTCGCAGAGTAGCCGTCACTTCCTGCATATTCCCCTCACGATGGAAAACGGGACGGACCTGCTTCTCCTTTCCGGTAATCTCCATATCTCCTTTCAAGGTTCCGACACGCAGGGATGACTCAAAGTCTATCAATTCACCGTCTACGCGGACACCCGTGATATTGCTCCATGCCATCACTTCCGTCTGGGCAGAAAGCGGCAGAGATAATATACCACACAGCAATACAACTATTCCAAACTGGAAAATTCGTAAATTCTTCATAATATCAAATCTATAAAAGGTTGTCATTTCAGTCTGGTATCAATCTCAAACCCCATACGGCTGTTATGATAAGGACAATTCCACATACTTGCTTTAGGCTCCTTGTAGCGGGGAGTTCCATCTTCCAGCACCGTTCTGAACCATTCACCATACTCCTTGTCTATCATCCGTGATTTGATGAAGTTCCAGGTGCGGACGGCACTGTCCAGATAAGATTGTTCACCAGTCAGTTGCCAGGCATTGATACAGCCGACCACAGTTTCCGCTTGGCACCACCAGGAAGCGTCCTTCCTGATTTTGTCCTTATGTCGTTCATACATCATAGCTCCCATCGGGTTGATGCCCTCCTTCAAGGAAGCATCTGCAAGTTCCAATGCTACCTTCCTGCACCTCCCGATAACCTCCGGGTCACCCAGAGCCTCTGCAGCTTCCGTCAGCAGCCAAGAAGTTTCGATATCATGCCCGTAAGAGTCGATGTCATCCAGATTATTCCAATTTAAATCACAGTATGATATCAAGTGATGTGTTTGTGGGTTGTACAGCCTGGTTGTTATTAAGTCTATTACTTTTGCAAGGCGCTTGCAAAGGCTGTTATCCTTCCATACTTTATATAAAGCCGTGTATGCCTCTAATACATGGATATGTGTATTCATTGTTTTGGCAGCAATGCCATCTCCATCATACCCCAGCTTTTGGGGAGTTCCCCATTCGCGGGTAAAGGATTCTATATAGCCATCATTTACGGGATCTTTGACTTTGCTCTCCATTATCCGATAAAGCTCTATGGCTTTTTGCAGGCTTTCATTGTTGCCCGTTGCCCTGAAATGTTCGGACAACCCATAGATAGCATAAGAGCAGCCGTAAGTCTGCTTGTTCGTATCCAATGGGGTACCGTCCGCTTTTATCAGCCAATATACGCCTCCATACTGCGAATCAATGAAGTGATCTATGAAATACCGTTGCGCCCTGTCAGCCAATTTACGGTAGGCAGTATCGCCATACATCCGGTAGGCGGTTGAAAAAGTCCAAAGGATGCGGGCATTCAGTACACCACCTTTGGGAGCATCCGCTATCGGGGCACCGTCACGTCCCAATGAACCATAAAAGCCTCCGGAAGAATCTACGCTGTATCTTTCCCAAAAAGAGAGGATATTCTCTTTCAAGTCCGAGGTTATTTCATCTTTTAAAACCTTGTCTACGTGTGACTGTGCTTGCAGGAAAGGTGTAACCAGCAACCATACTGTAATCAGCAAAAAAACGGAAAACATACGTTTCATAATATAGCGATTTAAGGAGTTAGCCATAGTTACATTGCAAATGTACAAAAAAACAAATGGACACTACTCATTGCCATCCTTTTTCAAGGGATACAATTGGTTCCGATAAAGGCTATTTTTGGGTACTGAGTCCTTGTTTTACCAGACATCAGCTTCTATTGGCTCAAACGTGGGTATCCGGCAGCTCAAGCGCCATTGTCTGACAAATATAACAATGAATATCATAAAAATAGAGGAAAAAGACACATTTCATAACGTTATTGGCTACAAACAAAAGCCATCCGTTTCCTTTTTAGTCCGTATATTAGTAGAAAATTTTGTAACTCAAAAATAGATACTATGAGAAAGAAACATTTCCTATTTGCATCAGTCTTGGCACTGCTTTGCGGCAGCAGTGCGCTGCATGCGCAAGACTTCAAGCTGACATCCTCCGGTTATTTCAAGAATCAGGGAGTCGACATCATGGCTTTTGATGATATCTATCCCGAAGGACACCAAGGAGGGGTATGTATCATCATGAACGGACACCGTGTGGCGACGAATGGAGATATCCGTCTGGAAGCCACACCCGGACAATGGCAGCCCGTACCGAAACAGCTCGACCGGAAGCTCGGTGACAACAGCATCACCGCCACGCTGTGCTATCCCGACTCCTCACGCCATCTCACCGGATTCAACCCGATGATTTACCCGGACCTCCACCTTATATATACGGTAAACGTGGAAAGCAAAGGTAAAAACATAGAGGTGACCGTAGATCTTGACCGCCCCATTCCCCAGGAATTCATCGGAAAAGTGGGCTTCAACCTTGAATTCTTCCCGGGTTCCCTCTTCGGCAAGCCCTGGATTATGGACGGTCAGAGCGGCATCTTCCCGCAACAGCCCAACTCCCCCCTGATGACAACCCAGCCCAACTATCTGCATACAGGAAACTACCATGACGGCAAAAAATCGCTGGCAGACATGGACAAACTGATAGGAAAAGGTTACAGCCCGATTGTGGCAGACGACATCATCAGCGAACCTTATGCCAAAGGAACCAAGTTCACCTCCCGGCCCGATGACCCTTACAACAAAGTTACCATCGAATCATTGAGCGGTGACCTGCAACTGTTTGACGGGCGTATGAACCACAACAACGGCTGGTTCGTACTGCGCAGCAACATAAAACCGGGTGTCACCAAAGGTGCCGTCAAATGGATTATCACTCCGAACGTAGTGGCCGACTGGATGTATCAGCCGGTTATCCAGACTTCACAGATAGGTTATCATCCCACTCAGGACAAGGAAGCCGTCATCGAAATGGATATACGTGACAACAGAAAGGAAACGGCACAAATCATCCGCATTGATGCCGACGGCGAAAAGGTTGTCAAGAACGTCACTCCTGCCAACTGGGGTAAATTCTTGAGGTATAACTATCTGAAAGTAAACTTCACAGATGTAAAGGAACCAGGGCTTTATAAGATTAAATACAATACCTCCGTGTCTCCCATCTTCCGCATCGACAATGACGTATATGCCCGTGGCGTATGGCAACCCGTACTGGAATACTTCCTTCCCGTACAGATGTGCCACATGCGCGTCAACGAAAAATACCGCGTATGGCACGACTGCTGCCACATGGACGATGCCCAGATGGCACCGGCACACAATCATATCGACGGCTACGACCAGAAAGAGGGCCTGTCCAAGTTCAAACCGGGTGAAGTGGTTCCCGGAGTGAACATAGGCGGCTGGCACGATGCCGGAGACTTTGACCTCCGCATCGAATCCCAAGCCGGAGAATCCTATATCCTGGCACTGGCCTACGAAGCTTTCCACCCGAATCTCGACGTGACTTCCATCGACCAGATAAACCGTGTGACGGAAATCCACCAGCCCGACGGTAAGAATGACTTGCTGCAACAAGTAGAGAACGGCGCCCTTACGGTAGTCAACGGCTACCTGGCACTGGGACGTCTCTACCGGGGAATCATCTGCAACGACCTGCGCCAGTACGTACTTCTGGGTGATGCCGCCGCCATGACCGACGGGAAAATCGGTAATGAAGACGACCGCTGGATATTTACGGAGGATAACCCCGGACGGGAACTGTCGACAGCTGCCCAGCTGGCTGCCGTATCACGTGTATTGAAAGGTTTCAATGATACATTGAGTGTGCATTGCCTCGACATTGCTCGCAAAGTATATGCTTCTACCGGAAGCGGCAACAACAGAGCCTTGTTCCCCAAAGTGCAGGCAGCCGTAGAGCTGTACCTCACCACCGGCGAACAACCCTATATGGACTTCATTCTGGACAACCAGGAGCTCATCATCAAGCAGATAGGCCGCATCGGCTGGTACACGGCACGTGTGGAAAAACTGTTCGCACAGATGAAGAACAAGAAAGCCAAAGCCTTTTCAGCAGCTTTCCGCAAAGCTTTGACCGGATATGAACAAGAACTGAACAAACAAGTGCAGGAGACTCCCTATGGCGTTCCCTACCGTCCGAACATCTGGGGTGCAGGCTGGGATATACAGCGTTTCGGCTTCCAGCACTACTTCCTGACAACCGCCTATCCGGAAATATTCCCGAAAGCACCGGTATTCAATGCCCTCAACTTCATTCTCGGATGCCACCCGGGCTCCAACCAGGCTTCCTTCGCCTCGGGTGTCGGCGCACAATCAGCCACTGTAGGCTACGGACTGAACCGCGCAGACTGGTCGTACATTCCCGGTGGAGTCATTTCCGGTACGGCGCTTATCCGTCCCGACTTCCCGGAACTCCTGACGTTCCCGTTCCTCTGGCAACAGACTGAGTATGTGTTGGGAGGAGGTTCGTCCCACTATATGTTCCTGGTACTTGCAGCAGAACAGTTGCTGAAACAATAAAAGACAGAGGGGGAACAAAACCCTCTGGATATTTTCTTTTAGGCGCGGATTACACGGATTTAGTTTACTGCATCCGTGGATTCCGCGTAACCCGCGCCCAATATTATAGTATAATGAAAGTGTTTATATACTTTTCACTCTTTCACCAATTATCCGTACGGAACGGAATGGTAGGCAGTTCATTCCCACCGATCATCGTACCAATCTGGAAATCATGGAAACAATAGCGCACGCTGACGGGATGGGATACCTTTTCTGAAGAGATTACCACTTCATTCGTCTGCCAGTGCAGCCATACTTTGTCGGCAGGATGGAACACACGGTCCTCACCCGCCACTTCGAAACCGCGAAGGTCATAGTTGCGACAGATACCCATTTCCAAATGGTCGAAGGAAACCCATGCTTCACTGCCTTTAGCAGTCCATGACTTATATTGTGGGCCGAAACAGTGTATCTGCTTCAATCCATAGGTAAGGTTCAATGCCAGATAGCTCAAGCGTTGACCTACCTTTGTCTTGTTGCGGGGATGGATATTGTACATCTCATAAGGCTCTACAAGGTCGTTTGTCGAAATCATGGCACTGTTCGGAATCAGGCTTTGGGCACGGAATTGCGCTTCACGTAGGTAAGCAGCTTTCTCTTGCTGGGTACCTCCATAGGCGTACGGCGCTATTTCGGCAAAGTAGAAAGGCAATTCGCCCAGCCCCCATTCCTTGCGCCACAGCTGCACCATGTCGGCCAAGCGTTCGGCATATGTTTCATGGCGACCTACGTTCGACTCTCCCTGATACCAGATGAACCCTTTGATGGTATAGTTCTGAAGCGGCTTCAGCATGGCATTGTACATCAGCATGGGGCGGAGCATGGGATGCAGGCGTTCGATGGAATCGGGGTTGAGAGATATGTCTGGATAGTTTTCCAGCAGTTCACGGCTTATCCAACCTTCTACAGTGGATCCACCGTAAGCGCTACAGATGATGCCGACCGGAATCCGGAGGGCACGGCTCAACGAAGTGGCAAAATAGTAGGCCGTCGCACTGAAATCGGGTGCGGTTTCTATGGAAGATATGTTCCAGCTACCTTTGCAGTCGGTTTGCAGTTCATAAGTCTGGTGCTTGGGAACGGTGAACATGCGCACACCCTTATTTTCGGCAGAAGCTATGATATCATCCACCCCATTCATGATGCAACAGCCGGCAAAACCTTTCAAGGGCATTTCCATATTACTCTGACCGGAAGCAAGCCATACTTCACCAATTAGGACATTCGTCAACGTAGTTTTTTCTCCATCATCAAAGGTTATCTCATAAGGCGTGTATCCTGCTGCCGGAGTTTTCACGGCAAGCAGCCAACGTCCGTCCTTATCGGCACGGCAAGTGGAGGTTTGTCCGTTCCACGAAGGCGTGACGCGTACTTCGGCTTTCGGTGCAGCCGTTCCCCACAGTTTCACTTCAGTCTGCTGTTGCAGTATCATGTTGTCGCCTACCAGTGCAGGCAGTTTTACTTTAGCGCCCAGCGAGGCGGCGCAGCATAATAGAATCAATGCAAGAGTCTTACTTTTCATGGTATATTTGTGTTTAATACTATACTCGGAATCAATAACGTGAGCAAAAATAAGGCTTTTTTGCTCACGTTCTCCGTTTCATGTGCAAAAAGTGGGTGTTTTTGCACATGTGCTCAAACAAAATTATACATAGATGTATTATACATTGATGTATAATTTGTATATTTGTCATTAAATCAAGAACAGAAAGCTTATGAAATCACCTTTTCAATACGGCACACTGGTTGATAAAGAAAGTTTCGTCAATCGGGTAGAAGAACGAAAGCAACTGAAAGAATTGCTTGGATCGGGCATCAACGTAATGCTTATTTCACCGCGCCGATGGGGAAAATCGTCGCTTGTAAAAGTAGCTATGGACGAACTGACACAAGAAGACAAGCATATCCGTGTCTGCTTCATTGATGCATTCAGCATCAAGACGGAAGCTGAATTCTACCGCATCTTTGCGCGAGAAGTCATTTCTTGCGCCGCCTCCACCCTTGAAAAGAGGCTTGAAGATGTGAAACAGTTTCTTAAAGCCGTTTCTCCCAGTATCACATTGAAGAGCGACCCAACCGATACCCTCTCCTTTGACCTGAAATTGGAACTGGAAGAAAAAAGTGTCATGGAGATACTGGAACTACCCGAAAAGATAGCAGCTGCCAAAGGCATACACCTGATTGTCTGCATCGACGAGTTCCAACAACTGGCACTACTACCCGGCTACAAAAGTATGGAGGGAAAAATGCGCTCTGCCTGGCAGAAGCAGCAACAAGTTTCCTATTGCTTTTACGGAAGCAAGCGGCATATGATGATGGACATCTTCAACAATTCTTCTAACCCCTTCTACCGCTTCGGACAAGTACTGTTCCTGCAAAAGATAAAGAAAGAGGAATGGGTGCCCTTCATCGTCAATGCCTTCCACCGGACGAACAAAGAAATCAGCGAACAGCAAGCAGAACAACTGTGCGACATCGTGAAATGCCATTCGTGGTATTTGCAACAGTTGTGCTATTTCATCTGGAGCGGTACGTCTGAAAAAGTGACAGATGAGATTATCGAAATCCGTACCCGCCAACTGATAGACACCAACATGCCTATGTTCATGAACGACACCGAGAACCTGACTGCTGCCCAAACTGCCATGCTTCGTGCTGTAGCCGATGGTGAATACCGCTTCAACTCCATCCCCGTAGTGCGGAAATATGAATTGGGCAGTGCACAGACCATCACACGCAACAAGCGTATGCTGACAGAACGTGATTTCATTGAGAAAGAAGGAAACAAGTATGCTTTCTCCGACCCTATATTCGAGCTTTGGTTCAGAAGGGAGTATTGCTAAATGCGAGAAAGGGCGTGAGCAGGAAGTGATGCTTCCTGCTCACGCCAACAACTAAAGTTTCATAGACATTAAAATGCTTCTTCCTTGTAACTCATACATAGTAGACTCTATTAAGACCATCTTAGTACTTATTCCACTCATGCACAGGTTTCTATCCTATGATTATCAAACAGCCTCTGGCCTTGAGAATCTATATATTCAGTATGTACATATACATATACATCTGCATTCTCCAAATCCACTTCTTTCAACTCTGATAAAGAATATTCAAGTTCAATAGAGGCATGCATTTTCTCCGTTATCACAACCGGATTAAATGACTTACAACTATATGCATGATTCACTTTCGTAAACTCATTTAGTAACTTAGGATGGTAAAGATTAATATGGCTATTGATTATTACTGCATTTTGCCAGTTCTTATTTACATAGGTAACCACAATACGTATCATATCATCCCTGATTATTCCATCACAAGCAATCAATGCTATTTTTGTTTTCTTTTCTATATATTTACGATAAAATGGGATTCCAGCAACAATTGCTGATATGACTATAGACAAAATAGAAATTACTAAAGATGCTATTTCCATACAAATTCTTTTTCTAATTCTTCATTCCATTTCTATAATATTTAAAGTTCTCCATGTTTCACTATTCTTATAACGTTCTTTACATCCTTTAGGTACATATATAACAAGTTCACCATTTGTCCTATAAAAAGTTCTCTTTTCAATAAAAGGAGGCTCCTCTCTATTTATATATATTTTCGTAAGATTTGTACAACCGGTAAAAGCATTGTCGCCAATACCAGCAATACTTTTGGGCAAAAGCATAGAAGTCAAACTAGTACATTCCCAAAATGCATTATCATCTATAAAAGTAATATTATCTGAAAAATTAATATCAGTCAAACTATTACATCCCCAAAATCCTGCCTCTCCTAACATTGTAATGGAATTCGGCATATTAATAACCCTCAAATTTTGACAAGAATAAAAAGCAAATGGACTTATAGTCTGAATACCATCAGGTATAGTTATTTCATCTTTTAATCTTGGACATGCTATTAATTCAGACACACTTTTATCATATAGCACACCATCTATTGACGTAAAACAAGCACTATTTACATCTACATCAATAAATGATAATCCAGATAGAAATTTAAATATCCCATACGGTATAGTGACTGTTTCTGATGGAATATTTAATTTCTCTTGATAAATACACATTACGTATTTACAAACAGTTGTTACTCAATGCTTTGTAAACAATAAGTCTGAAATATGGTCATAATATTTAAAGGAACATTCTAAAACGAGAAGATTTAACGCTTTTATTATTTCTTAACCTATTAAGAGCCTCTATATAGGCATTTTCTTCTTTTCAAATCAATTTGATTTCGACATTCTACTTCTATTTAGCCAACTTTTTAAGCCTTCAAAAAGGTTATATTTTGTTGTGTCACTATTTGCATTTCTTGTTACCTTCTTATTCCAATGTGCACATGAGAAAGAGATAAAGCAAAAGAAAGTATATCCCCAATCTAATATTTTAGAGGGAGTGCAGTCTGCCGCTTGCCCAATTTATATTTGCAAAATGAGAGTTCCCGAAATTAAAACAAAAAAGTGTGTCATCCTTTTTTGAATTAAGGTTAGTTATTCTCGTTTCTCTTTATTCTGTAACCTACTATTTCGTCGGTCGTTTGTCTCCGTTGCCCGATGCAACACTAAGCCATGCCGATGAATGGGAAAAGGTTTTAGGGCTGTTTACTCTCCGAAGGAGGAAGAAACAGCCCTAAACGGTACGCCGCTTGACCTTTTCCCATTCCACAGAGGCAGGCTATCTTTGCATCTGACATAAGGAGTTAAATGTCTATATGGGTGATAATATAGAATTTCGTCTTTCAGGGAAGAAATAAATCCTTATCTCCATAAAGGCTCTTGTTCCCAATTGCAAGGAAAACCTAACAAACGAGTGTTTACTGAAGGATATTTTGCTAAAAGTTGCTTGAAATCAGCAATAAAAGTGTTGTCAGATGTAATGGAGTTGAGCCAATATGCCACGTAGCACAACTGTGGATATAGAGTCTGCTCTCGAAATGAAAAATTTGCAATCCATGTATTAGGCATACGTTCCGGCATTTTGGGCTTCACTGGAAAAACCCGGTTTGACAGTCTTGAATGATGAGCGCAGCAATTACGAAGTACAGCAAGACATTCCAGCCAACTTCGCAAGAACTTGTGATGATTCAAACCAAACTCTCTTGCTACAGCATGTTTTGCACTGGCATCCGAAAAATTAGAATAAAGTTTGGAAAGTGTACCCATTGAGATTACTTCCAATGTTTTCCACACAGGAGGCAGTTCTGGTTCACTATATTTGCGAAAATGCTCAATAATGAAATCATCATGAGAACGTGATACCTCTTTACGGATGACAGCTAAATTTGCAGCAAAACGTACTTCATTGGTCGAATAGCTTTCATCCATAAACCAAAATGCGCCAAATTCAAGAGCAAAGTGCTTGATTATTTTTGTGCGTACAGAAACTTCAATTGTTTGAATGGCAGTAAACAATAAAGCCCGAAGCTCCTTATCAAAAGAATATAATTTTACTATATCAGAAAAGCAACTGCCTGCTCTAAATTGGTGTGTAAAATGATCTATTTCAAAGTGTTTCCAATAACCTGCAAGACGAAAATAGCTGATGGTATCCAAAACATCAATGGCCTGTTTTATATCATCAATATGCAAACCCCTCTCTTTGAGAATTTCAATTTGCTGTTCAGTGGTTATGGCTTGATTCGTATATCTGACTCCCATAGATAAAAAAAATGTCCCGCTGGGTACGCTAATCTTACGGGAAGCGGGCGGGATTTGTTACTGCAAAAATAAAGCATAATTTTTAATCTTGCAAGCACAAGCAAAAAAAAGAACAGTTTTTTTATTATATCTTCTTCTATTTCAAACATAATCACTATTTTTGTGCGTGGATTGAGGCAACTCTTTCCAAGACATATTAGATTTAGAAAGAAGCGTTATGCTTATCTTGTAAATTGAAAACGTAGGAAATTTTCAAAAGAGATACAAGGGATAGCATAGTGGTTCTCACGCTATAGCGTGGGCTGCTATTACCATATCTGTATCTCAGGTTTCCTACGACCTTCAATTTAGAGTGTGGCATTTGCAGTTCCACGCTTCGTGGTTTAATTAAGTAGGCTCTGTGGGACTGCAAGAGTCCTGTTGTATATGATGAACAGATATGTAACTCAGCAAAGTATCTGTATGCTGAAAGAGTTGTTCGTTTGCAGAGACCATGCTAAATGGCTCGTTTTTCTTATCTTTAGTTTTTTCCTTTGTACGCAATCCTTTGCTGATTATTACCGGGTGACTGCCCCCAATGGTCTTAATGTACGGGCTTCTGCCAACAAGAACGGAGAGGTATTAGGGCAACTTTCCCAAGATAATGTGATTGATGTTATTTCCATTGAAAACGGATGGGCTAATTTCAATTATAACGGCTGGCAAGGTTATGTCAGTGCATCCTATCTGGAAGCCGTAACGGATACTGGCGCAACAGGCGCTTCTGCCAAAGAAGAATCATGGGATTTGACTTCCTGGCTGTTCGATTCCGAAGGTGAGTCTGTTTGGTTTACAGCACTGAAATGGATTTTGGTTATAGGTATAGCCATTTACCTTATTAAGATTCTCCTGCAATTCGTAGCATTGATGCTCTTTGTTGGATTGATAGTGGGTGGTATTGGATTAGTTATAGGATTTATTCTTGATTGGCTTGGATGGATAGAATCTGATACGATGTGGAATATGGCTCAATGGGGATTCAGAATAGGCAACGGAATAGGTCTTGTCATGGGCGTTTTGGGCTTTAAAGACTTGCACAAGGGTGCAACAGAATCCTGGAGCAGTTCATCGTCAAGCAGTTCAGGAGGCTTGAAAACAGTAAGTTTTACCGAATCCGGTACTGTGTATAATCTTACACAAGATTCTCCTTATAGCGAGTGCGACTACACCGATCAATTTGGCGGTAAATGGGGACGTGACAGTTCCGGATTTTACCGAAAATGAATCGGCAAGATGAATTTTGTATAACGTATTGACAACTAAATAATAAAACCGTATGAAAAAGTATTTTATTTTAAGCAGTATATTATCGACGCTGCTAATCGGGGACTGTTTGGCTGCACAAATAGCAGATGAATCAAGAGCAATAGGAAACTCACCTGTGCTGGCTGAAGTTTTTCAAAACAAGCGGGAGGTGGCTCCGGAATTTCCCGGAGGAATCAACGCATTGGTGAAATTTATTTCGGATAATCTGAAGTATCCGACTGTTTGTAAGGAACTGAAAATACAAGGCAAAGTGATGGTTAAATTTACAGTCAAGAGCGACGGTTCAATCGGAAATGTCCGAATTACCAAGTCGGTCGATACAAACCTGGATAAAGAGGCTGTTCGATTGGTCAAGTCCATGCCTCGCTGGACTCCCGGCACACAGGACGGTAAACCTGTGAATGTGGAATTTACGTTACCTATCACTTTTAAATTATAGCAGTATGAAAACTGACAAGGGAATATTGTCCACATACCGCATCGTACTGGTATTGGGTGTTTGGAGTCTGGTGATGACTTCATGCGGAAATGAGAACAAATCCATTTCTGAGCCGCTGTCTTTGGATGAGCGGAATGAATTGATAAAGAAAGATATTGAATACGGTATGGTCTTCTCCATGCTTGACGCATTGGAAAAACGTCATTCCCCACTGACTGCTTCTGAAAAAGCCACTATGGATGATTTAAGTTACAAGCGTCTGAAAGACTTTCTTTCTGTGTGTTTAAATACTACGGAATTGGATAAGCAAGAAGAACGATATGGAGCAGAATGGGAAAGAAAATATGGCTCTGTCAACGCAAAGGTTGATTCAATAGATCATCATTGGCAACATTTTTTAGAAGATTATCAGACCGACAACTACCTGAAAATTGAGCTGGTTGATATTTTGGACAAGTCAAATGTTTTTCTGGGGTATGTCAAAGTGCGGTTACGCCTGATACCTTTAAAAGGGAAAGTAGATAAGGTCGAGGCATACTACGGACTTCAAGGCAGTATGATGGGACGTAATCAGTTGACAGTGGACAAACCGTTCTCTTCCCCTATCGAAGTGGACAATTCGATGAGTTTCAATTATGCTTTTGATATTAAAGCATCCAAAGTGAATGACCTGCCAATAAAAGAATTACTTGATGAATATGGTCTTAAAACCAACATTACCCAATTGACGGTAAATGGACATAAGATAGACTATATAGATGGATATAACCAGGTCCCTGATTGTGTGCGTGAGATGTGGAAATACCGCATGAAATACGAAAATGAATGGGAAGGGTCTTACTCCAAGGAGTCCAGTTACAATCGCATTGCCAAGGAACTGATTAACCCTTCCATGCCTGCTAAAGATGATTATGTAAAAGACTGTATCAGGAAAGATGCTTATAATGAGGATGAACTGGCAGCCACATTTTATTACGAAATCATGATTTAGGCATTTCTTTGAATTATAACTTTAAACATATATACTGATGAAACGATTATCTATTTTCTTGTGTTTGATTACCTTAGCGGTAGTCTTTATGGGACATAAAGTCCTTGCACAAACAAGTTTTTCTATTCCTCCTAAGAGCTATCCGGTCAATGTTCCGTTTAAATGCGATGCCGGTGTGGACCGGTATTGGCATGTGACTAGTATCATTTGTACAGGACAGGCAAATGGAGGTTATAAGTTTCAGATAAAAGGTATGGCTCAGAAAACCAGCAGGAGCCAACCGATAGACCTGTTTTACCTAATGCCGGGCAACCGGATAAAACGGCTGGAACCTATTATTTTCCTCGTATTGAAGAAGGAAGCCGTTCAGCTTTGAGGTTGTTTCGGCTTTTCCGGCTATGCTCCAGCCCAGTTCAATGGATTTTTATTTCTAGTGAGGTACTGCAAAGACTTTTACAGCAAGAACTGAGAGCCGAAAGAAGCAGGTAAAAATGCTTCCGAAAGAAGATTTGGCATGCCAAAGGCCACATCGAACGAAGAACCACAGCAGAAGCCTGTACAGCCAAAAGTCAGCCCTAACAAAATATATAAGAGTAGTGAGGTGGACCAGAAACCTGAATATCCCGGTGGAGCCGGGGCTTTACAGTCCGATATTGCCCGAAGTATCCGCTATCCTATGGTGTGCAAACAGCAAAAGATTCAAGGCAACGTGCTTGTTTCTTTTATAGTGGAGAAAGACGGTTCGGTTTCAGATGTGACGGCAGTGAAAAAGGTTCATGCCAATCTTAACACCGAGGCTATACGAGTGGTGAAATCCTTGAAGAAATGGACACCCGGCACCAAAGATGGACAGCCTGTACGGGTGCAATCGGCAGTTTATGTTACTTTTAGTCTATAAACCCAGAAAGCCAACCTATGAAAACATTACAATTCATTCAATCTATCAGTCTGTCCTGCTTGCTGGCCATAGGAGCGGCAAGCTGTAACAGCAGCGAAAACAGTCAGCCTTATACGCCTTTGCAGGTGTATTTCGAACCAATCAGAATGGATATGAATGTAGAACATCTGATGCCTTATTTCGTAAACTATCCTACGGATTGGGCAAAGATGGGACTGCGTAATTATCCGAAGTTGATAACCTACGAATACCATGATGCAGCATGGGCGTAACAAGTAGCTCGCAATACGAGTTTTGCCAAACGGTCGTTTGGCTGAGCAGCGGCGTACTTCCTTCAATGTAGGAGCAACCGGATTTGACGTGATTTCGTATGAATACGACAATCATTCTAACCTAATTCAAATCAAATCAGTAGATGACGGGCGTTACAAACGCCGAAAAGATGACGGTTTTACCTACAATAGTATCGGCCGGCTAATACGTCGTGACAAGAACGGACGGGGACATTACGATACGGCTACTTTTTGTATGCTTATCATGCCAATGGAGCTTTGCAGTCCATCCTGCCTGAAAATAAGGATGGTACGGTCAACGAAGCTGGTGTAACGATTCATAAAATGCAGTTCGATTCACTTGCTCACTTGGAGTCCTTCGAGACTCCCAATACCTCAAATATGTTTCTAAAAGGCATCAACAGTTACAAACTGGGACAATCGGTGACAAGCTATGCTTACGCAGGGCATCTCTGCACGCAAGCTGTAGAAAACATTCCTGTTAAATTTGATCAAGGTACGGAAACATTGACTTGCACCAGCAATTTTACTTATAATTCGCACGGCGATTTGGCTACCTGGACTTATAATGGAGGTGTATATAAGAACAAAGGAAATAGCTGAGTGGATGATATGAAGTTTACCATTTCCTATGAATATGTGTATGATGAGAAGGGAACTGGACGCAAGCCACCGTTACTTTCCTGCTAACATAGATGATATTCCAGCCTTGCGTACCTATTATAAAGCTTTTAAAACGGATTTACTTCTAATCAAGACCGTTCTTCTGCGGTCAAGCCGGGCGAAACTCCCAGCCTGACAATCTCGCGAAGCATTGATTATTGGGATGAAAAGACGGTGGCTTCCGAAAAGAAAATAAGAAAAATAAAGAATCTGCCGTAATGGGTCATTTGCGCTATAAAGGTACGGATATTTACGGTTTGTTCGGCAAGGTAAAATCGGTGAAAATCCATGAGGAATCATACGAATTCGACCAGGTCGGCAACCTTGTTGCTATGCAGGATGAATTTGGCGACAGAGCAACCTATCAATACGTTACAGCCGCTTCCTACAAGGTCGAGGGTTGGGAAGATCATTTGGTAAGCATTGAATCCAAAGACGGTCTTCGGACAGATATTTGTCCGGATGCAAATACCAATGCAGAACTTGATCAAATTTACACGTTTGATAAAAGCAATAGAATCACCAGTCATAAGTTTTCTTCGCATATGGCTTACATTACCCGGATATACACTTATGTGGGTGACAGCAAATACCCGGCAACAATGGTACAAAACATCCGGAGGATGGAACAGCCACATATCGTTATACTTATACCAAATTCGATAAGCACAAGAACTGGACAGAAAGGAAAGTCTGCTGCACTATCGAATATGACGACTATGACGAAAACATGAACTATATCGGCAAAAGCAAACATTCCCCAAAGAATACATTGAGAATAGAACCGTTGAATATTGGTAAACGTACATTGACTTAGGGTTAACACTATTCCTTATCTAAGATTAGTAATACAACAGTTTATGCTCCTTATCTGACAAGAGAATCTGTTATCTACGTTATTGGCTAATGGATTCTCTTGTTTTAGGTCTGATTAGAATTACAAGGTAAAGTAAAGAACTAAATATGAACACCAGGTAGCGATTTGATGTTTTTAAGCATGGTAATCAGAAAAATATGAATCAAGATGATTACGTTTCTGTCCTTTTATTACTTTTGAAAATACATCAATCAATTTGACCTTATGGATAAGACGGTGAAAGAAATTACTTTGGACTATGCTATAGAAATTGCAAGTCTTACAGAAATCAATAGTGAGCCACTCTATGATGAAATAACCTGTCAAAATGGAGTGCTCATTACTTCTATGATGAAAGACGTTACCGGAATATTATTATTGATGTCGTTGAGCTTCCGCATAGCAATGCACCAGAAGTTCTCCCGACGTATAAACTATTCAATCAGCTCAACTCCATATTCCGGCATTTGCATTTATGTATTGACAATTATGGCTACCTTTCTTCTGTTGTCAATATAAAAGAAATCCAAGATAAATGGGAAAATGTAAGAAATGGACTTCTTTCTGAATACGAAGGAATCAAGCAGGTCAAAAAAATGATAGAAAAACTGGATTACGCTTATTATGCCTGTGAAGGTACGCTAATGCAATCTCTTCTACACCTCATATTTTTGGTTCGCTATAGAGAAGAAAACAAATTCGAGATAGAACTTCCTTCCGTTTTAAACGAGGGAGAACTTATAGATATTGACTTGCAGAAAACGGTTTCAGAAAGAGACAGGCAACATTATTGCGGCAAAGGATATGTTCATCATCAGTCTGCGATGAAGAAAGCCTACGACAAACAAATCAAACCCTTGACACAAAGTGAATTTGACTATGATTTTACCATTGACATAGAATACATATTCAATTCTGAACACAGAGTTCAGAAAATAGAGGCTTGTATAAAGGAGCAGTCAAGCGACAGATTCGTTCACAAAAAGACTGTAACTTTCAGTTTAATTCCAAAAGAATAGATTATGGCACGTAAATTTTTAATCGACGGTAACTGGCTTATTTGTTCGGAAGGGACTTGTATGCAGCGTATGCTGGTAAAGAGCCAAAAAACGGTTTATGCACATGGAAAACTTGTGGCAACCATGAATGACCGGATGGATAACAATTTCTATTGTTTGAAGATGGTTTCCGCAGGAGCTATGGTAGGTGCTATTGTTGGAGCTGCCGCTGCTGCCGGAGCTGTTTTTACGGGAGGAGCTGCCATAGGGGGTATTATAGCTGCTGTAGGGACAAGTGCCCTGACCGGTTCTATTAGCGGAAAGCTACTCTCATTGATGCCATGTATATGCGCCTGTCTGACCAAGCCGGGCAAATGGACAAGCGTAAAGAACAGTGTGTTAATCCAAAACCAAATGGCTCTGATGCCTGATGCCAAACTGAATTGTCTTTTGGGCGGCATGGTATCTATTGTTCTGCCTAAGATTCAATTAGCAATCGACTGTCTAATGATTAGTGATTTCTGTTATAAAAAAAAGGATAGTAATGCTGAATTACCCGAGGGATGGAAAGAAGCTACAGAGGATATAAAAATAGAAGAAGGTTGTTGGGAAAATGAATCCGGATTTAAGGCGAGTCTGTATTACAATGAAAAAGAAAACCTTTATATACTGGCTTTTGCAGGCACTGAGAATTTAAAGGATTGGATTACTGATATTCGGCAAGGAATTGGATTGGATGATAAAAAAAGAGGACAATATCGTAAAGCGATAGAATTAGCCGATAAGGTACAAGAGTATGCAGGACAAAAGAATTTGATTATTACGGGACATTCTTTAGGAGGTGGGCTTGCTTCTATTGCTTCTGTTGCTACAGGATGCAATGCTTATACCTTTAATGCAGCAGGACTTCATCCTAAAACATTGAAAGATCAAGAACTGAGTCCAAATAGCATGGGGCAAATACAGGCATATTACTCAACAGACGACCCTTTAAATATGATACAAAATAACCGAAGTATTTTAGGTCCTCTATTAGTAAGTAGTGGCAATGCCTTTCTTGCCTATTTAGGTAGTGGGCTGATGTTAGGTGATAATTTGCCACAAGTAGCAGGAGAAAAAATTGGGCTTGAAACCAATTCCAATATAATTGATGGTCATTTTCTAAAAGAATCTAATCTGTTGAATACCCTTAAGAGCGAAAAGGAAAACAATCCTGATGTGTTAGTGGTTACAAGTGACTTTTAAACAAAGATTTATGAAATCCTTGATAATATATTGTATTTTCTTTATGTTTACAAGTTGTAATATGAACAAGTCTAAATATATGCCGGAAAAATATTTTTCAAGAGGCGCAGAATTATCTATGGCAGAAAATATCTACTATGGAAATAAAAGTGAGATAAAAGAAATGGTTAACAATGGTAGAGTTGATATAAATACCCCCGGGAAATATGGATTTACCTACCTTATGTATGCCATATATATACAAAAGTATGATATGGCAAAACTCTTACTAAAATTAGGGGCAGACCCCAATCTTTTATCCTTTGTAAATCATCCGGTTAAAGGGAATAACCCCGATTATATTCAACGAGAAGAGGGTACATTTAGGTTAATGCCGCTTTCCTTTGTTTGTGGTCATCCTGATTGGGATATAAAATATATAAAGTTGTTAATAGAGTACGGTGCTGATGTAAACGCTACTATCCCATTTACCCCGATTCACGAACTTATTGTTGGTGGAGCAGGCGATATGGAGCGAATCAAATATTTGATGAAGCATGGTTTAGATTTAAATGTCCCCGATAATTTAGGAGATACACCTATCATTACAGCAGCTATTGTTAGAGACCTTGATTTGGTCGAGTATTTTTTGGACTATGGAGCAAACCCTAAGCAAATAAATAAAGATGGAGTTAGTTTGGGCTATAAATTACAGCAACAAATAGAACGTAAATTAGGAACTCCAGAGTATTTAACACATGCGGAAGAAATAATAGAACGTTTGAAAAAAATGGGCATTAAATTTCCAGTAACTAAAAGCAAAAGGGTTGAAGAAGATAGTACATCCATTTCAAACGATAACAATATGAATCAAGGTAAAACAGACGAAAACAAAACAGAATGGAAGTGGATGTAAATCACGAAATATAACCTCCACTTATATACAACATAAGAGTGGTAATCTCATAAAAGAGAACCAGAGTGCCCCTAAGAAAGAGCAATTTGGTTCTCTTTTTGTTGGCAAAGGGAGGAACTATAAGTTAATGTTACCTTCTCATTGAGCGTCCCAATTTTTGTTGCTGGTCATAATTTCCCTCCACCACATTACTAACCTCCCGTCTGGCTTTGATTTGCTCCCGGTTATCAAACCCGCCCTTTTGCTTGGCTGTAAAATACAGGAAATCACCTGCCGCCCGGTGTGATTGTCTGTCCTCCCCGAACAGATTAAGGGCACCCTTGATGTCCGCTACCTGCTCCGTATCAAAACGTGGCTTGTAATAATCCCTTGCCAAACGGATAATACCGTGTACCGCCTTACGAAAAATCTCGCTTGTCTTGAGCAAAAGGAAGCCGAGACTCTCAATAATCAGATTCTGCCATGCAATCCGGTTTTTAAGTTTCATAGTTTCCTCTGAATGCACGGCATCCCTGCGGCTTAATTCAGACTGATGTTCAGATTTCAACTTCATCAATTCACGGTGGTGGCTGTTCTGCATGGTCCGGATTGTGCCTTGTAACTGCCCGATGGTTTCCTCATGTGTGGAAATCTCATGACGCAAATCCTCTATTTCGCCTTTTAGAGCCTTTGACCTGCCTGTAGCCCAGCCGACAGCGGCATTGAGCAGTTCACTGCCTTTCTCCTTATTCAGCCTGGAACGTTTCTCGCTGATAGCTCTGTCAAGCTCTTCATTCTGCCGTTCCTTTTGAATAGCTATTTCATTTAGGGTGTTGGTGATTATTTCAGCCTCGTGCATCTTTTGGTTGGCTTTTTCCAGTTGATGCTCCCGATACTGCCTCGTAGCGTCAAGACGCTTCATCTCCTCTTTCTGCTTCTCAATGATGAAGTCATTACGCTCCAGATGTTTCTTTCCCGTAACGGCTTTTGATTGTCCCCGCTCCATTGAGAGAATATCGGATGCCAGGTTTTGCATCGTTGTCATATCGTCATCATTGAGTTTTATGCTCTTGCCTGTATCGTGGTTCATCCAGTCGAATACAATGTGCGCATGGTAATTCGGCTTGAACCATCTGTCACCCACCTTGAAACTCTCCCTATCCTCCGGCGATGGTTGTCCGGACAGCCAATGTCCCTCGTCCTTGTGCAGATAAATCTGGAGCGGTGTGATACCCCAGCGTCTTTGGCACTCATTACCAAATTCACGCACGTCCGCCAGTGTCGTGTCCGGTCGGATGAGCATCACTCCTTCACGTATGGGAGAGCATCCTGCCACCTTGATGATTTTGCCGTTCTTGCCTTTACGCTCACGTTCTTTCTCCTGCATGGCACGGCCGGTCTTCTCCTTTACCATCCGCTTTATGTTGTCGTAGTGCTTTTGCAGATCGGGGCTGCCGAAGTTCCGGTTTACCCACTGCTCGTTACCGGCGGAGAGTTCGGGAACGATATAAATTCTGGACTTGGCAATATTGCGCATGTACTCGCGTGTCCTCCGGTTATGAGGCATGCTGGAAGCAACATTGCAAGGCTTGATATGTATGCTTGATTTTGTAGCCATTTTCTTGAAAATTGATTGGGGTTGTTGAATAATGTTGATTGCTTCTGTCCGCTTATAACCGCATGGGGTTCTTAGGGGTGTTACCCATAAGCGGAGTTTCCAAAGAGAGGGTCACTCTTTGGTCAGGTTGCATAGGGCTGACAGCCCTTACCGGGTTCTCAGGGCAGCGTCCTGAGTGGGACGGGGCAACGCCCAGCCCCTCGGGAGAGCCCACAACTACGAAAGCGGAGCGTGTAGTTATAGTGGGCTATAAGAGTGCAAGCACTTCTTCCCGCATCCCGTGTCACCGGCTTCCGTTCTCCTCCGTCATGGAGGGTCTTCGCTACCGTTGCATATTGGGGCGGCACCGACCAATACAAGGTCAAGTTCATTGATTAGTTTTTGCAGAACGGGGTTCTTGTCAATCATCCGCCTGAGGATTCTTTCCGCCTCTACAAGATGGCTGGTTGTACACATTATTTTACTTTCCCGTATCTGGAAGACAATCCAGTCGGCTATGTCAATATGGGCTGCTTTCTGCTCCGGTGTGGCGTTCTTTTCTATAAGGTCAGACACTATCACTTTACAGAAACTCATGCACTCGGCACGCTGCTTCCATTCGGCATAAGCATCGGCATCGGGAAAGAGGAGTACGGTTCGTCCGGCCAGCACACGGAGTTTTTCCTCTCTCATCTGACTCTTGCCTCCTGCCGCCAGCCATACATAACCGGGAAATATGGCAGAGCCGATAACTGCACTTTTCTCGGATTCCACCAAGACAGCTACCTTATCGGGATAGACATTCAGCAGGTGTTCCCCGAAGAGGCACTGGGATAGCTGCCACTCTTCCGGCAATACCCGTTGCCTTTTCAGTTTGCTGTGTATCCAGTCCACTGCCAATGCTTCTCCTCCCTTGATACGGTGTCCGTTCTCTGGATTGTACTGCATCACCTTGCCTGTATGTACCTTGTTTTCCCGGTCAATCTGCCAGAAAATGACAGCACCGTCCCGAGTAGCTCCAAGGCGGTACTCTTCCAGCAACCGCCTCAATACTTCCTTTGCCTTGCTGCCGTAATAAGAGCCAAGGAGAGAGGAAATGAAGCGGAAGAAGTTACTATGCACGCTTTGCGACCTTTCCACATACTGTGGCGATATGTAACCTGTAACCGTCTGCCGGAATGCCTGTCCGGTTTTCCTTTCTGTTTTATTCTTGTCAAAAGAAAAACTCTTGGCGGTACGACATTCAGGGCGGTCGTGGAAATACTCCTTGGGAGTATAATGATAACCGCAACTGCTTTCATGGTTGCACCTGCCTACGGACGGATGCAACGGTACACCGCTATCGTCCACATAGTAGGCGAAAGAATGTCTGTCACCGCAATTCGGGCAGGTATGCCGTGTTGCAGTCCCTTTGTATTTCTGTAACGAATAGTTTACCATACCTAATGTCAATTCTGTTGGTTGATTTTTATTGCTGCCACGTCTTGTCCCGCTGTCCCACGTCCCGTCCTTCCAAGGATTGGGACGATGGGACACTTCGGGACACTTGGGACAATCTCTGCTCTCACAGTCCTTTTGTTTTGGAATTGTCAAGTGAAAGGCAGGTGACTTGCTATTTTCATCTGTAGCCACTCTACTGACTGTCATTACTTTATATAAAATCCTTTTGGAGTTCTTTACAAAATCACCTTTGATGGTTTTCCGAAATCTGCTTGGTCGGGTATCGTCTGTCCCATGCTGTCCCACTGTCCCGGGTATGAAGACCGGGACAGTGGGACACTTTGAAACAGAACAGTAAAAACGGCTTCTGCTTGCACGGTCATTTATCCGGCAAGTGGAACCATTCCTCTTTAAACAGGTATGTGCAGGCCACTTGTTCATGCCTTGTCCTCCCCGTTTCCTTGTCCTGCAAGCAGTTCCGTCTGTCTTACTTCGTTGGCTGTCCTATCTGTCCCATTGTCCCTTTTCCCTATGGGACGGGACGGTGGGACACTCAGTTCATCTGTATGGCTGCCATTTTTGCTGCGCTGGATTATCCGGCTGACGGTTGATTTGCCGCAGTTCACTTGCGAGGCTATCTCTCGTACAGATTTTCCGGATTGGGCAAGGTGCAGAATCTGGAAGTCCCTTTGGCTTGATTCGTTGTCGCCAAGCCGTTTCAAATGTTCCTTTTCTGTAGAAAAGCCCCTGGGAACAAATTGCAGGAAAGCATCCACCTTTTCAATCTCATAGATGATCACATTGTCCGCATCATGGGAGAAGGTGCCATAACGCACCTTGAGCTGCTTCACATAGCGAAGTCCCCCGTCAAGGGCACTCTTTCCGATGGCGAATACGCTGTCAAAGAAATTGTAGAGCCGCTTGCTTCCTGCAAGGTCGTTGGATGTGATGGGGCACTCCATGGAACGCTTGGGAGTGTGTGCCAGTACAAGGATTGACAGTCCGTACCTCTTTTTGAGATTATTTAGGTGTATCATCAGCCGTCCCGCTGCATCACCTTTCTCAATAGCACAGCACAGGTAGGTAAGATTATCTACGATGAAAATCCTACATCCGGTTTGCAATGCCATCTGTTCGATGCTGCCAATAATGGCTTCCTCAAAGTTGGCATCCAACAGGGAGTTGCAGTCTATTGATACCCGGTACAGTTTGTCGGGAAAGGTATGCAGCCTGCCATGTCTGTCGGTATAGCGAAGCTGGAACTGTTTTTCAGACAGCTCAAAATCCAGATACAGGACAATGTCTGTCCGGGCGATACGGTCGGCTATCTGCACGGCAAGTATGGACTTACCAACATTGGAGTCCGCAAAGAGGCAGGACAATTCGCCCTCATACCAGAAACTCTTCCACAGTGCACGGGGTGCAGGTTGCTGTGACGCTTCAAGAATAGTTAGGTTGGCTGTCTTGATGGTCATCATGCCTACACTTTCCGGCATGCCGGTCTGCACCTGGGAAGCCCTTGCAAGGTCGCCCTGTATCAGACTGATATAATTCTTGTCCTCTTCCATAACGCTTACCAGTTACGTTGGGTGGGTTTACGGCGGTGTGAGGAGGAAATGGATTCATTCAGTTCCTCGTCGGACAATGGTACCGGATTCTTCCGGGAGGATTCCAGCCACTTGTCAAGTTCGTCCCGGTAAAGGCAATAGCGCTTGCCGGGTTTAGTGGCAGGAATACTTCCATCCGAGAGCTTCATGTAGAGCGTTCCTTTGGGTATTCCCAGGTACTCTGCCGCTTCATCTACCGACATGGGGACATGGGTGTCCACCGCCTTGGCATGGTTCACACTGTGCTGCTCGGTGAGCAGGCTTTTCAGGCTCATGACTTCGTCCAGAAGCCGAGCCACAACCTCTGGGAGGTCGTTGAAAGTCAGATTGGTTCTTTCCATATTGCGATTCGTCTCTTTTGTAAGACTTGCCGCAAAGGACTGCAATGATAGGGTCGTGAATACCTCCACGAAAAAATAATTCCCAAATAACGATGCCCAACCGTGAACGATGGGTAATGTTATTCGGGAAATGCTATTAAACAGGCTGTTAAGTAGTGTCGGCTACTTGTCGTTATTGCTCAAAGACGGGATGATTCTTACTCTTTTCGCAAGTAACCATTCGGATAATGGAAATCCGGTTTACCGTCTTCGGGTTCGTCAATGGGAATCGGGGACTTTAACGGGTCAACCTTGAAGTTCTTGATGGTCGCTATATCCGTTTCGGAAAACTCGCGTGGGAAAAGCTCTTTGACGAAACGGGCACGGTTATCCCCATTATAATATCTCTTGTACATGCAACGCTCCGCTATGTTCCATATGAAATGACGGAGCGGAATATTGGAGATGTCCTGTGTCAGCCGCCTTTTTATCGGCTTCGGCTTGTAGTTGTTCTTGTTCATCCAGTTGCTCACCTCATTGCAGACATGGTTCACTGTCTCCTCGTCTGCGATACGGGGCATGTAGAAATGTATATACTCCACTACCATGCGGATGCGTCTCTCATTTTCCTTGTCCTGCTCATCTTTATAACTTGAACGGATTTCTTCGTGACGCTTCGGGTCGATATTCAGCTCTATGGGGTGTGCATCGGAGCTTGCCTCTTCCGCTATCTGCGTTACTGGTTCTATTGTATTCTGCGGTTCTTCTTCCTGCAAGGCTACGGTTTCCGTAGTAATCTCTTTCATCTCCTTTTTGCCGAACTTGATTCTGTAGATTTCGTATGTATCGAAGATAACTGTCTGAAAAGAGAGATACAGCAGCCATCCGAGAAGGTTACTGCACACGAAGACTATCAGCCTTACAAAATTGTCCTGGTTGAAACTTGCTGCGATGATTATCGTGATAAAAAAAGAAATCATACAGATGGCTACGAAGATGAAGCCTAAAATGATATATTTGTCTTTGATGGACGGTTCCATATTCATGTCTTTGTTTCTGGTTATTACTCGATTCTGTTCTCCTTCCTTGCAAAAATAATAGTATTCTTCCGAATATTTTCCATTCCTTGCGGCTGGAGGGCTTTTTTTCATCGTTTTTCACCAAAAATCCTAAATCATATCCGGTTTTCATATTCCAGAGTTAGTATTAGCGGAATACTGGAAAAATGGAGGGTACGGTTGTCGTCTTTACGCTTGACCGTACCCTCCATCAATGAACCGGAGACTGTTTAATATGCCTTAAACCTCCTTGCGTTTCAAGGTTATCTTGTCAACAACTTCACACATCTGCTGCGCAGCCATCTTGGAATAAATCTGTGTGGTAGTTATGTTCTTATGTCCCAGACAGGCTTGGATAACAGTCATGTCCGTACCCATTTCCACATGCAGACTTCCAAATGAATGTCGGGTGCAGTGGAAGGTTATCTTCTTGGTTATGCCTGCCGCAAGGAGCCACCGTTTCAACGGTCCTTGCAGCATTTTGTCCTTGAATCCGTCAAAGATAAGTCCGTCATGCCGCTCTCCAAGCAGCCTGTAGGCTTCGTCGCTGATGGGGTTGTGTACAATCTGCTTTGTTTTCTGCATACGGGTGGTAACGAACATCTTGCCGTTGGTGTACGGCTGTATCTGCTGCCAGGTAAGTTGTTTGATGTCGCTTTTCCTCAGTCCGGTCAGGCAGCCGAAAAGGAACGCCCTTTTCAAAACTTCCTCTTCACAGGGAGTTTCGGCAAGCCGTATCAGTTCCTCCTGACTCAAATGCTCTCTCATGGTTGGGATGCTCTCTATGCGGTCTAAGAATCCGTTTGGGTTCTCCTTAATCTTCCTGTCACGGTAAGCGGTATGGAGAACGGCACGGAAAGCAGACCAGTAACCCGCAGCAGAATTGACATGCAACTTCTGTCCGGTATGAACGGATTGTGGGGCATCAAGCAGATACTCCATGAACTTGCGACACAAGTCCACATCCACTTCTTCGAAGGTGCATTTGCCGTTCACGAAACGTTCGAAGTGTTTATATACATGCTGCCACTTGGTGTTTTTCCTGTCTGCCAGTTCTTTGAAGTAGGCGAGGAAATTGCCTTTCATTTTAGCTTTGTCAAAGAAGCCGTTGTTCTCGTTGAAGATAGCTTCATAACGTCGGTTGCGCAGTATTTCCGCCTTTTTCATCATGCGTGTATTGAAATCACGCTCCTGCTGGTTGGCGGGTCTGGCGAAGATGTAAATCCCAAGGGCTTCACGGGTAATCACCTTCATGGTGGTATTGTCACGATAGCCGGGATAATAGTCCAGACATAGTGAATACTGTGTTCCGTTCTTAATCTTGCGCTTGCGCAAGGTAACTGTCTTACATTTACTCATATGGGTGATGGTTTTAATAGGTTGTACATTTTCGGGAATGTCCCGTGTTTTCAGTGCAAAGGAATAACGTGAAACAATCGTGAGTATTCTCACGACAATCATTTTGAAATAATTATCCGATGATACGGAGTGTTCACGGTTGGTTGTTCCTCTCTGCCATGACACGTTCTACATCAGAACGCAGGAGCAGGTTCTTCACACCCACCTTTATCTTTTCAATGTGCTTTGTTTTGACGATGTGGCAGATGTTGGCGGATGAAAGCCCGTAAATTTGCTGAACCTGCTCTACCGTACAATAGCGTTCATCGTTCACAAGGTCGGTTCTACGGAGTTCGTCCAAATGAGATTTGGAATAATAGGTACGTCCGTATTCTCTTTTGGTGGGTATCTTGTGGCGGTAAACGTATGCCCGGAGTGCAGAGGGCTTCATTCCAAACAGGTTTTCCGCTTCCTCCGTCAGGAGCCAGTCTGTTATCCTGCTTATATCGACAGACACACCAAAGAAGTCGTCAATATGCTTCTTGCTGTAATAGTTCTTCCCAGCTATGCGACAAATGGGGATATGGTTACGCTTTGCAGAAGTGTACAGCCATGACCGCTTTACCTTAAAAAGGGACATCACTTCCTCGCCAGAATAGAAGTCAAGCACTTCATCAGCCTTATGTTCCCTCTTTTCTTTTTTGGCAAGCAAGAAAGATGAAGTGGATTGTTTCGGTCTGGAGGTGCTGCCCGGGAGAATACGGTGATAGGGATTGCCTTCCAACATTCGCTCAATGTCAGCCTTACGGATGAATGACATGCGATTGCTGAGGCGTGAGGCTTTCAACTTACCGGTGGCTACCAGTTTGTAAATGTATTGCCGGGAACAGCCCATGAGGATGGCTGCTTTGGAAAAGGTGAGATACTCCTGGTGCTGTATCTCCATAATAGGACTGGCAATTTTGAAGAGGTTGTTCTTCTGCGCTGTTCTGGCTCGCTTGGCTTCCGTCTGGCAGGTCTCGCTGCAATACCTTTGCATCCCGCTCCGAGTTGCAAACGGCTTGCCACAAAAAATGCATTTTTTCGTTGTTTTCATACTGCTCTATCGTTTACTTGTTAGCTTCTTTATTGATATATTCATGAAGTGGTAAACGGATGTAAACGGAAGTCAACCGTTGTCGCATTTCTACACGATATGACTGTTGCTACATATCGGGGAGGAAATTGTCACTCATTGTAAATGGTTGTAAACCCTTGACAACTCACTGTACGGTATAACAAAAAATAAGCTCCGCAAATTCTCCACGTCAGAAATATGGCTCAAAAATAAGTGGAAATTTGGGAAGCATCAAAAAGCAGTCGAAAACTGTTAATTTTTAGAATATATTGAATATTAAAGATTTATGCTTAGATGTTTCTGGTTATTTTGGGTTATTATGAGGTTCTAAATACACATTACAAAGATGGATACACAAGAGGAAATAGACTCATCAGAAGGGCTGAAGTTGTAGTTATAAAAAACTAGATTTCATTAATTTGGGGTATCACCAACACTTGTACGGAATGCTGGTGATACCCCAAACATTCCTGATGCACTATGATTTTGATTCAAGCCTGTCACTTGAAGTAAAGTAAGCATTCGGTAACCACGTTGTAAATTTTGTGAATTAGTTCCTAATCGGCGCTATTTGTAGCTGATCCGAACAAGTTTGATAGAATTTTGCCACAATTATTATGTGGTAGAATCAATTTATGCTTATTTTAGAAAACAGATTCTATATAAGAACAAACTTACAGCTGAATCCTGTTTCCATTTACACAAAATTTTGAGAGTGTCCACAATTTTATATCCGTTCATTCTAAAAGTGCATTTTGCTAGCAAATAGCAATAGGGTGAAAATCCTCCTTATTATCTAGCAAAGCCATGGTAATTTATGTAACGCAATATACAACTAGTCCCAATACTATCGTATAAACGAACAAAAATATCACCAAAACTTTCATCCAGAAATCTGAAACCAAATACCTTCATTTCTGTTTGAGAATTTTGCGTATATTGATTCATGTCCAACATTTTCGTCTGTTCGAACGATGATTCTCCAATATGGTTTCCCATGTTTTGACAGATTGTTTAGGAGTTGTTGGAGCTGGGCAAAATGTTCAGATTTTATAGTTGCTCTAAATTCTGTATTTTGCTCGGTTTTTACAATAGCATTGCAAATGCCATTAACAATGCTATTGGAATTACTGATAGCCTTCTTGAACACCACAGAAGCATTACCTTCGGCTTTAAAGCACTGAAGGTCTTGTTGAATTTTCAACAAAGTCTCTTTTATTTCACATATTTCTTTGAGCCTCTTATCGACATCCAGTTTCTCAGTTTCTGTTTCATGGCTGATTTCAACTTTTTTCAACATATCATCAACGTTTATTGATGGTGTGATTTTTGATTTTCTAATTCCCATGATTCATGTTTTTTTAATTGTTAACTTATCTGTGAAGTCCTTTCTTACGTTTGCACATACTATTTGCCATTCTTGCACAGCGGCGTGCCCATTCAAGTTCATCCTCGTCCTTATCTCTTCCCCAACCTCCTGTATCAGAGCCGCCTCCACCACTTGATGCCGCTATACTTGTAGCAGCATTCAAATATCCGGCAAAAAGCAAAAGAGCCGTGTGCTGTATCTCTTCAATCTTTGCAAATGGATGGGCATCCTCCAAAGAACAATCTTGACGGATGATATTGTCTGCGGCTTCGGGTATCTCTACATGGAATTTGTGATATTCATCTGTCATTATATCATAATGTTTCATAACCGGCTGTGAAATAGTCGAAGGTTGTATAACAGGAGTCCTGTCAGTTGTCCGTGCTTGTCGGGAAGTAGATTCTTTCGATTCAAATTTCCTTTTCTGAGAATGAAGTTTTGCCCAAGTAGTCTCTATTTTTGAAGGGGTCAGGTTTCTCCCGATACCCAACACGGACGACTTATAGGTGGAGTTACCACGCTTAATGGAATAGCCATAAACTCCGCCTCCATCTTTTCTTGCAAATGCACTTTATAGCCTCGTTTTTTCAGTTCTGTTTCATACTGCTGCCAGCTGAATTTTTCCATAGAGCGAAGTATCTCTATACAGATGTTTGAAATTTCCTGCCTATGGTGTATGCCTATTTCTTCAGACTGTATCCAGCCCCGTTTCTCGTTGATGATGTTCGCAGCCATGATAGCCCTCTCGCCAATCTTATGGCTATCATTGATTTTTCCGTCCATATCCACACGGTTAGCATCAATGTGTAGGTGGAGAATGCCACTTTGGGAATCCCGGTGTAGAGCTACGATGTATTGAGAGTTCTTGAGGTTGGTATGCTGTGAAGAAGCCCTCTTGGTCTTACCAGAGAGATCTATGGAATCAAATACGCGGATGAACTCATTTGACAAACGTAACCAATCGTCCATTGTCCATCCCCGGCTTTCTTCCTCGGATGGGGAAATTTCAATTCTTATCACGTTCCTGCCAAGCGGTCTGCCCTTATTGATTTTCTCAGCATATTTTTTTTGAACAAGCATCATTCGCCCATACATTGCTTCCGGAGAAATATTATCTGGAAGGAGATTGGCTTTTACTATATCCGCTTTCTCTTTGTTGACGGAATATCTTATGGCATTCGCTCCATGTGATATGGTAGAGGCCTTTGCTATCATAATGGGTAAGTAAATTATTCGGTAAGGTAATTTTCTATTTGGTTCCAGCGATTAATTAGTTGCGTTGCTGCGATCATCCATTGTTCCACGAACCTGGTATCACTAAAATACATGGCTCGTTTATCTGCTTGTATGGACTTAACGGCTGCTGCAATACGGATAAGGTCACCCCTTGCATCTGCCAAACTACATAGGGCTTCTATTTCACGCTCAGACAGTCGTTGTCGTGGATGCTGCCCCAAAGCTGTACGGCGTATGTAGTCACTTATGGACAAGCCGCAGGTTTTGGCTAGTTCTGTGGCTTGGAAATATTCCTTCTCTGTTACACGAGCTTCAAGTCGCAGGTTACGTCTTATAATTTTCTTGGCATTCTTGCTATTCTCTTCATTGGTATTATTATCGATTTTCTTTTTCATGTTTTATTATACATTTATAAGTGGTCTTTAATTTAAAAGGTACAACCCGGTGGGAGCTTGCGACCGCCGAAAAATGCCTATGTAGTAATGAATGCTTAGCGAATTTGTGCGACATAGGAACTTGCAATACCACACATAATCGCTTTGGACACATTACGTTTTAGATATTGCTATACTTGACATTTACTCTAAATATTTTTCACTGAATTTTTCCTCTGCTATAGTTTGTGGTAAAACAGAAACATAATATATAACAAACAATAGGGTAAAACTATGTTATCAAAACTGTAGGTATTACTTGTGTCAATACAAAAGTATACCATTACAAAGTTTTGTATCTATATTTGTTTTATGCCATTCTTGATTCTTATAGTTGAGAAAATCTTCTTCTATATGGCTATCCAAATTTACTATGGAACACAGACAAAATACTAACCGTATCATTTAACTGAGTTTACAGGCATTCCTTCCATATCGTCAGGTCTGTCTTTTAAACGGACATAGAAAGGATTGTCAATTCGGTTGCCGTCCTGCATCCATGCCGATATACATTTCAGCGTATGGATACTTGTTCGGTTGCTTTGTGTAGATGTGACAATTCCTAACTGGTTCATCTTGTCAAGTACACGGGATACAGTTTTTTTATCATAGCCCAATTTGCTGGACAATTCTACCTCCGAAAGGACGGCTTGTCCCACTTGCAAGGTCGTAGAGAAGCCTTTTATGGCATACTTGGTTTCAATACTGCCTTTCAATAAGGCGGTGCAGAATCTTCATACGGTCAATGCCGTATTTACTTTCTGACAGATACGTAAGCTGCTCTGACGAAAGTACTATACAATAGTTCAAATTTGATTTCATCGTCTGTTTATTTGAAGATCTTTATAAATAGTGCAGCCAAAAGAAAAGTTAACGGTGCATTCCATATCCCTCTCTGGCATATAATATTCCTTGTCGTAGGCTATATGGTCAAGTACATTTTGCAGCTTATCAAGTTGGTAGTTATCCAAAACAGGAATAGCAGCAATCGTGATTTTCTGTGAAGCGATACGGCGGTGTTCACAATTTCTTTCTGACATACTGCCATCTCCGTCAGCATAAACACTCCGCAGATAATCGTTCACAGCTTCGGTTTGTACCTTGCTTGGATATGCTGCAGAATAATTGTCTTGAATATACTCCACCATATGGCTGACCGCATTTGCCAGTAGTGGTTCATACTTTTGTATTAGCTTGATTAGCTCTTCCTTTTTCATACAGTCAATTCATTTTGTCCCATGTCCCATGCATATCTTATAACTTTCTTTTTATCTACTTTTTGTTTTTATTATTTTTCTTGGGAAAGAGGGACAAAGGGACATGATGTTTGTCTTTTCCCTTAATTTGAATGGTAAATTCTGTTCACAATAATAATGTTGTACTGGCTTCTTCGCCTGGCGTATCTACTCTCACCCAAGGATGCTTTGTCCGTCCTGTCTTGTCGCAATATGCAGGGTGCAGCCCCTTGACCTTTTCCTGATCACTCCGTTTCCAATTAGGAATCATAGACATCAGGCGATTAATATATTGTGATGTGTACTTAGACGGATTGCGCCTGACTATATCATTGGGTAGTTCCTCTATAATCTGCCGGGCACAAACCATATTGAGTGTGGTCATTTTGAAGTTGGAATCTGGGTATGCTCCTTTTTGATAAGCCAATCGGTTAGGAATAGTCCAACTTGCATATTGGATGGGGATCTCACGCTCCAAATACATTTCCAAATCTTCCATGATGGGGTCAACAAGAATGTTGGAATGTTGCCCCTGTACCTCATTTGCTTTGATTTCTAAATCTGGTGTTAAGTAAAGTTTCATTCCTTGCCGATAATAGACGTACGCTTCTGCCCAAAGTTGAGGAACAGTACGTTGTAAAATATCCAACCATTCTGATACATGACCGTTACCTTTGACCGGGATTATCCACCAGCGACGGTTTCCATTGTCACCTTGCAGGAAATTTGTTTCATTAGTAGTAGCTGCGAAGACATTGTGCCGCATAAATTCCACTACCTTATGTCCGTATGCAGGACGCATGAAGTCACTACAGCGGCTCAGAAAAGCTTTGGCTGCCTCTGCATCATTTGCCCGTTTTAAACCGTTCAACTCACTTATTTCTATAATCCAACCATTGGTTATGGTTTCTACCTTCTCCTTGTCACCACTGGCAAAAGAGAACGAATCGTTGAACCACTTTCCACTGATGGTTTGAAAAGGTGCTTTTTCCGATGCCCTGGGACCAGGCAGAGTCAATACGTTGTCAAACTTACAACCGGGGTAAAACCCGGGCAACAGCCGCTAACCATAACTTTGTTTGTTCC